>SMEQ01000136.1_pt1 | contig 23187 bp, 19 predicted proteins | sample 2456281 | NCBI WGS metagenome assembly SMEQ01 (sample SAMN10132596, study PRJNA489261) | soil metagenome | isolation source: day1 antibiotic-loamy sand soil ammended with raw manure from dairy cow... | place: USA | collected 2015-04-01
CATAAAATCTTGGTTCTTTTTCCTTTAGGTTGGTAAAAAGAAACCATTAACAAGTGCAAGTTGGTTGTCAAAGAATGCGTAATTACCACTTCTTTCGGCAAAGCACCAACAATTTTAGCCGCTTTATTGGTCAAAAACTCATGATATGAAAACCAAGGTCTTTCTGCATGAAAATGTCCTTCAACTCCCCACTTAGCCCAATCGTTTAATTCTCGTTGAATGTATTCTCCCGTTGATTTTGGTTGTAATCCGAGCGAGTTTCCTGTAAAATAGCGAATTGGATTTTCTTGAAAATTTGGAAGATGAAATTGTTCCCTGTATTTTTTTAGCGGATCTTTTTCATCCATTTCTTTTGCAAAAGCGAGTGTGTTTTGGAATTGCATACTTTGAGTCTTGATTTTTACGTTCCTCAAAGATAAACATTCTCATTGAAAATAAATTGAAAAACAAATTATAGAAATGATTACAGTATTTAATTTGTACTAAACTAATTAGTTGCTTACTTTTGACAAACTGTAAAGATTATTTATTCTTAAATTACTACTGTATCGAAAAATGATAATTCATAATTCATTAAATTTAGTTTGAATGAATATATGCGTTCTTTTTATACTATCAATTAAATAAAAAACTTCATGAAAAAATTAATCATTCTAATGCTGTTAGTTTGCAGTCATTTATCTTTCGGACAAGATTATTTATTACAGGAATACACCACGGGAGGAAGTGATGCTATTTACGGTAAACGGAATATGGCAGTTGCCAACAACGGGAATATATATGCTACAGGTTTATACAACGGTACTTTCAAAATACAAGATTCAGTTGTTACTGGAGGCGGAATCTATTTGGCAAAATTCACCAATGACCTTACCTTAATTTGGCTTAAAAAAGTAGCTGAAATAATGGGGTCAGATGCAGGTGGAAGTTTGGCCGCTCCCAATGTAATGCTAGCTGTAGATAGTGTTGACAATGTTGTTATAGGATACAGTGCTTGGGGAGGCAGTTATTTGTCGTATGACGATTCTATTGTCATTCAGACAAGCACTGTTGAACTAATTAAATTGGACTCTTCAGGAGTTCGTTTGTGGAGAAAACCTGTAATAGGTAGTTTAAAGTTGGGTGAAAAAGGAGTTGCTGTTGCTGAACAAAACAACATTCTCATCACAGGAAAGAACTCCAGCAATGATGTTTTTATTGCAAAATACGATCAAACCGGCAATGAAATCTGGTACAGAACAGCAGGTGTTTCAGGGTCAACTAAAAAAGATGTAGGAACTGTTGTTACAACTGATTATGAAAATAACGTTTATACCGCAGGAACCTTGTGTTTGGAAGAAGCTGCTGATACGGCATATTTTGGTTCGCATCAAATTGTATTTCCTATTCCGTGTTATCAACCTACTTATTTAGCAAAATATGCATCAGACGGTACTTTTCAATGGGTGCGGTATCTGTATAGCTTTGAACACACGGAGTATCAAGCCTACGGTTCGAGTACCATCACTTCCATTGAATGTTTTGAAAACGGAAACATCGCTCTTGTCGGGTATTTCACCAATCAATTGTTGCGGTTTTCCGATGGATTTTCACCCCTTGAAAAAAATGGAGGAACGGTTGGTTTTAGAGCTTCTTTTTTAGCTTCTTTTAATCCCAACGGCGACCGTTTGTGGGCAAAAACATTGCACAATACCACCGATGGAGGTGCACATGTTGTTGATTTAAGCATCGATTCTGAATCTTCGATCTACTTGCTCAACGAATATTGGGGAACATTGGTAAATGAACATGGAAATGGAAATACCGTCCATGGAAATACGAGTAGTGACTTATTACTTGAACGATATTCTGAAGGTGGAAATTTAATCTCTTCAATAAGCTTAGGAGGAAAATCCAACGATATTGGATATGACCTTGTTGCTTCTGGAAATTCGTTATTTACATACAGTTCATCTGGAAGTCTGGGCGGAACACCTTTCTATATGGATGCAGACAGTCTGGTATTTAACAGTGGTTCTTTTAATAATATGGTTCTTTTGAAACTAACGGAAAATCCAGCTTTAGGAGTAGAAGTTCATTCTCAAGATGATGGAATTGAATTATTTCCCAATCCGAATGATGGAAATTTCAGTGTTAAAACACCTTCACTCCAAGGAGAAATAAGCATTTATAATGTTACTGGAAATCTGGTTTACGAAGTCAAAACACAACATGCAACGCAAATCAATGTGAAGATGGAAAATATGTCAAATGGAATTTATTTCCTAAATTTCAAGTCTGAGAAATTCAACATTACTAAAAAGATGGTAAAAAATTGATTTTGATGTTTTTGGGTATTCGGTGAGGGATGATTTACAATTTGTAATCTGCCAACTGCAATTTATTTTCACCCACAAGATTTAGCAGCAAACACAAACACACCAATCCACACCAAACCTTTGATGAAAAAAAACAAGAAACCAGCGATTCCTAGCTTTTTCAGCCATTTTTTCTTGTTGTTGGATGTTGATTGTTCTTCCAATTATTTGAATTTGATACTCAAAAGTAGGGAATCTGAACTTTAAATCAAATCTTGACCAATGTCTTTTCGGAAATAAGCACCTTCGAACTCAATTTTCTCAATTGTTTCGTAAGATTTATTGACTGCATTTTCTGTGTTTCTACCAAAAGAAGTAACCGCAAGTACACGTCCTCCTGCAGTTAATACGGCTGGTCCATCGGAACTGGTGCCTGCATGAAATACCAAACTTTCAGTAATGCCGTTTAGTCCGTAAATCACTTTGCCTTTTTTGTATTCTTCTGGATAACCACCAGAAACCATCATGATGGTTGCAGCGCTTCGGTCTTCGAATTGAACATCTCTTTCAGATAGCGTGTTGGTGGCTACACCTTCAAATAAATCCAACAAGTCGGATTTTAGTCTCGGGATAATCACTTCCGTTTCCGGGTCACCCAAACGACAGTTGTATTCGATTACATAAGGATCGCCTTTCACATTGATGATTCCAAAGAAAATGAATCCCTTGTAAACCAATCCCTCTGCTTTTAATCCTTTTACGGTTGGAACGATAATTTGATTGAGTATTTTATCCTTGAATCCAGCGTCCGCAAAAGGAACTGGAGAAACAGCGCCCATTCCACCCGTATTCAAACCGGTATCGCCATCGCCTATTCGCTTGTAATCCTTTGCCTCTGGCAATACTTTGAAAGAATCGCCATCGGTGATTACAAAAGCAGACATTTCGATTCCTTTCAGAAATTGTTCGATAACGACACTTGAACTTGCATCGCCAAACTTTGCATCTGCTAGCATGGCTTTCAATTCTGTTTTCGCTTCTTTCAAATTATCTAAAATCAACACTCCTTTTCCGGCAGCTAAACCATCTGCTTTCAATACGTAGGGAGGTTTCATGCTTTCTAAGAAAGTATATCCTTTCTCCAGGGTGTCTTTGGTGAACGTAGCGTATTTCGCTGTTGGAATTTGGTGACGCATCATGAATTTCTTAGCGAAATCCTTACTTCCTTCCAGTTGAGCAGCTTCTTGCGAAGGTCCGATTACCGGAACGCTTTTTAATTCAGCATCTTGCACAAAGAAATCGTAAATTCCAGCTACCAAAGGATCTTCGGGACCAACCACAACCATGTTAATTTTATTCTCAAGAACAAATTTCTTGATCGCAGGGAAATCCGTTATTTTCAAAGAAACGTTGGTTCCAATTGATTTGGTTCCAGCGTTCCCTGGAGCGATAAACAACGTGTCCAATTGAGAACTTTTTGTCATTTTCCATGCCAATGCATGTTCTCTTCCACCAGATCCTAATAGTAAAACTCTCATTTACGAATATGTATTTTCTAACCTCCTTTTATGACGAAAGAGGAGTGTATTTTATTTGCAATTATTCAAAATAGACTCAAACAAAGCTCTTCCGTCCACGTTGTTCAATGCTTCATCAGCACATCTTTCTGGGTGCGGCATCATTCCAAAAACATTTCTGTTTTCGTTACAAATACCAGCAATGTTATTCATCGATCCGTTTGGATTGTTATCCATGTCAACTTGACCTTCTTCAGAAGAGTATCTGAAAAGAATTTGGTCGTTGTCCATTAGTTTCTTGCGAACTTCTTCACTTGCGTAGTAACGACCTTCTCCGTGAGCGATTGGAATTTGGTATGCTTTTTCCATATCCAAATCTTTGGTAATAGCAGCGTTATTTGTTGCAGGTTTGATGTAAACGTTTTTACAAATAAACTTTTGATTGTCGTTGTGCAACAAAGCACCTTCTAATAAGCCAGCTTCTGTCAAGATTTGAAAACCGTTGCAAACACCTAAAACATAACCGCCGTTATTAGCGTGTTTAACTACTTCACCCATAATTGGTGAAAGTTTAGCGATTGCACCTGAACGCAAATAGTCACCGTAGGAAAAGCCACCAGGTAGAACCACAAAATCCACGCCTTTTAAATCAGCATCTTTGTGCCAAAGTCTTTCAACTTCTTGCCCCATCAAGGTTTCCAAAACGTAAACCATGTCTTCATCGCAATTTGAACCGGGAAATGTAACTACACCAAATTTCATTTGTAATAATTTTAAGTATTAAGTGGAGATTTACCTCTACATTATTGAAGTTGCAAAGGTAATCATTTCAAATCCAAGAACGCTTATCTTATGAAGAATTTAAAGATTGAAAAAAGAAAAATCACGTAGAATAGCATGCGTGCAAAGAGTTGTGTGGATTTGTAGAAAAAAGAAAAGGGTAAAAATAATGCCAAAGAAATGGTGGAAAAACTAAACCATTCATATTGTTTTAAGAAAATTATTTCAATAACTCCCAAGCCGATTCCAATGAGTAAAAATAACAAAACAATGGAGGTGAGTTTTCGAAAACGAATCGAGCTCGCACTGTTTCGAGTTCTTAATCCGTACAAGCTTAATAGTCCAGACAAAACAAACAGGGCCATCGAACTCAAGAAAATCAGTTGTTTTTGAACATAGTTGATACTGGTTTCTATGAAATTCCAATGGACTTGTTCTTCTTTCCAAATTGCATAAGAAAATCCATAAATCAACGGCACGGCAAAAGCAATGATGGATAACACAATTTCCCTCCAAACAAAAGGTCTGATTCTCAAAATCATGAACCACAGCAAGGGGTATACGAAAATTAAAGAAGGATGAAAACTAGCGGCAATACCAAAGAAAAGTCCACCGTTGAAACAAGTGCTTCTCCCGTCCACGTTATTTTCTAATCGAAATAATTGAAAAAGCGTTAGAATGAGAAAAGATTGAGCGATGATGACTCCATTCAGTTGATAAAACGAATGGTAAAAACTCATCAAAACTACGTACAACAAGGATACAATGTAGGTGTTCTTCTCATAAAAGACATTGGCGTTAAAGAGGTAGTTGAGGCCGAGAGCATTGAGTAAAATCAAGGCGCCTGAAGCAAATCGCAACCAAATATTTGAAGGGCTTTGAAGGCTACCCCATAAACCCAAGTCAATGGAGTCGGAGAGTTGGAAAAACCCACCTGTTAAACCCAAAACTCCGAAGTTGAGTAAAATATAACCCGCAATCAAAAACGGCAAAAGAACCAGTGCGGTAATGTTGTCTCTTAAAAATAGTCTAATCATTGAATACAAAGCTACTGAAAGAAGATGATTTTTCATCCAAAAAAAGTGGTGTTTGATTTCCTGTAATCTTTCTAAATAGACAAATTACACAGTTTGTTTAGTTAAAGCTTGAATTTTCTTACAAATTTGACTTACTTTGCAGAACTAAAAATAATAATTATGAAATCTTCAGGCATTTTTTATAATATCGGGCACTACACAGAGCTTTTTGTTGCTTCGATTTATGATAACATTGGTAATGTTTTCAATTACGCTTGTATTCTACTTGGTTTTTTCGGACTTTTTTATTGGTTAAATTTCCAATATAAGAATACGCAAGCTGCTAAAAAAGATCCAAATAAAATCATCTGATTAGCTGGTTTAAAATATTTTAAAGGTTGTCATTGACAGCCTTTTTTTAATTGAAAAAATGAGTAAAACGGTAATTGTCACCGCAGGCGGAATTGGAAAACGAATGGGTTCAACGATTCCAAAGCAGTTTTTACTGCTGAAAGGAAAACCTTTGCTCTGCTGGACAATCCAAAAGTTTTACGAATTTGACTCCAAAATTCAAATTTTGGTTTCTCTTCCAAAAGATTGGATGGATTTTTGGAAAAAGCTCTGTCAAGAAAATAATTTTGTTGTTCCGCATCAACTCGTCGAAGGTGGAAAAGAACGTTTTCACTCCATTCAAAATGCCTTATCTTTCGCCCAAGGAAATGTTATTTCAATTCACGATGGGGTGCGTCCATTGCTTTCAAACGACTTAATTCAAAAGGGATTTGAAGTAGCAACTCTCAAGGGGTCCGCTGTACCTGTAGTGGAATTGAAAGAATCCATCCGCGAATTAAATGGATCACGCTCTTGTGCTGCACCTCGAAGTAATTATCGCATTGTGCAAACTCCTCAAACATTTCAAAAAGAGATTATTTTAAAAGCCTACCAACAAGAATTTGAGGTAAATATGACTGACGACGCGTGTTTGATTGAAAGCATCGGCTTTTCAGTGGAGTTGATTGACGGTGAAACCCAAAACATTAAAGTCACAGATCCCGTCGATTTTGCCCTCGCAGAACTCCTTCTGAAATAACTCTTACCAATTAACCTGCAACCTGGCATCTGCGCAGCGAACTTCCATCTATTAATCTGTCATTTGCAATCCCAAGCCTACAGTTGGCCGTCTGAGTGGTAGTACCCTTCTTTGTAAACCTTGACTTTCAATAAGATTCCATCTCTGTCGTAAACGTATACTTTTCCGTTGTAAAGTCGACCGTTTTTAAAATCGCCGTCTTGCCAGATTTCATCGTCGGTATTGTAGACCTTGTTGTAGCCATTCGGCTGAAACTTTCCACCTTTTACAATTGGATTGTTGATTTTAAGGCTGATGTCTTTTGTGTTTTTTACCGAAATATCCGGTTCTTTGGAGTTCTTAATTTCTTTTGACTCCCGGTTCTTAACGGTTCCGTTTACATCAAACTCAAGGATTTCTCGCACGTCACCGTTTTTATAATAGCGGATTGCTTTCCCAACCAAGGTTCCTTCTAGCGCATGGTACTCAAAATCCACTTTTCCATTGTTGAAATAGTAGAATACTTTTCCATTTTCCTTTCCGTTCTTGTAAATCGATTCATAAGACAGTTGTCCATTGCTGTGATAGCGTTGAATGGTGTCTGAGTATTTTCCATCGATGAATGAACCTTTTTCGGATAAATTACCATTGCTGTGAAACATGGAGTACTTCCCATTCGGTCTGTTGTTTTGATATTGACCAATCAATCGGGGTGTTACGCCGTCTTTGTGATATTTAATCCAGGTGTTCTCACGCCGACCATTTCGATATTCACCTTCTTCGATTTTTCCGTTAGGAGGAAATCCTTCTTCGGGTCGATCTTTGCCGTACACAATCCACTTTCCCTGTTTTTTTCCATCGGCACTTTTTTGATTGATGGGATCTATTTGATGGTATTTACCGGCTGTGACATCCGTGTTGGGCAACAAGAATATAAGCAGCAATACAAATGGCAATACAGATTTAAACATGGTTATTTAGATTTGAGTCACAAGGTACAAATTAATGAAATCTTTCCATCTCCGAAATTTTTATTGACGGTTATTTCCTTATCATTCCGCTGCGTAAAATGAATATCAGCCTGTAGCTATGCCATCTTCGAAACGTCTACTTTGTCCAGCATGATTTTCACCATGGCGGAAAGATCGTACTTCTGTTTCCAACCCCAATCTTTTTGTGCCGCGGTATCATCGATGGAGTTCGGCCAGCTATCTGCAATTTCTTGTCTAAAATCAGGTGCGTACTTTATTTCGAAAGCTTGATTTTTCTTGATTTCGTTGGCCAATTGTTCGGGTGTAAAACTGATTCCTGCTAGATTATAACTAGATCTGATCTTTACATCCGCAGCCGGTGCCTCCATCAACTCAATCGTTGCGCGAATGGCATCCTCCATAAACATCATGGGCAACGCACTGTTTTTGTTTAAAAAAGAAGTGAATTCACCGCTTTTCTTTGCATGATAAAAAATATCGACCGCATAATCAGTTGTTCCGCCACCTGGTAAGCTGGTGTATGAAATCAATCCTGGATAACGAATACTTCTCACATCTACGTTGTATTTGTTGAAGTAATATTCGCACCATCTTTCCCCTGCTTGTTTCGATATCCCGTAAACGGTGGTTGGTTCCATGACGGTATATTGAGAAGTATTGTCTACGGGTGTTGTTGGGCCAAAAACAGCGATGGAACTCGGCCAGAATATTTTCTTCAAATGTCCCTCCTTGGCCAAGTCAAGAATGGTAAATAAGCCTTCCATGTTTAGTTTCCATGCAAAGTCAGGATTCTTCTCTGCGGTTGCAGAAAGCAATGCTGCCAGTAAATAAACATCCGTAATGTGATTGTCGATGATGTAAGATCGAACACTTTCCTTTTCCAAGATATTCATTTGAACATAAGGTCCACCTTCAATCGCCTCGTTAGGTTCAGACTTAATATCTGCAGCCACGACTGCTTCGTTTCCAAATTTTTCACGTAAAGACAAAACTAACTCAGTTCCGATTTGTCCGCATGCACCAATAACCAATGTTTTCTTCATCCCTATCTGATTGTGGTGCAAAATTAAGTTAATCCTTGAATAGCCCAAGCCATTTTGAAAGAATCTCTCAAAATAAACTTGTATTTATTGAAATCTAATCCTAACTTTGTCTAAAAGGTATTGTACAATGTGGATTGAACTACTTCAACATTTAAAATTTCTTATCAAGCGAAACCCAGAGTGATTTTCTATTCGCCCGAATGGATTCATTTTCATTTTAGTATATTTAGAGATTGTTACGTATTGTATCGAAACAACTTGAAGCTAATCAATAAGTTTATTATATGCCATTTTATCACAAGCTAGGTCGTATTCCTCATAAACGACACATTACGTTTCAGAAGGAGTCAGGAGCGTATTACTACGAACAATTATTTGGAACGGAAGGTTTTCATGGATTTTCATCTTTGTTATACCACACCCACAGACCAACACAAGTTAAACACATTGGAGAGCCAATTGACTTGACACCGGTTGCTGCGTTGGACAAACACGTGAAAGCACAAATGCTACGCGGTTTTGATGTGAAGCCAACGGCGGATTTCTTAGACAGCCGTGTCATTGTTTTGTTTAACAACGATGTGAACATTGCACTTGCGGCACCTCAGAAATCAATGACTGATTATTTCTACAAGAATGCGGATGCGGATGAAGTTCTTTTTGTTCACAAAGGAACGGGAACGTTAAAAACATTGGTTGGGAACATTCCTTTTTCGTACGGAGATTACTTGGTGATCCCCAGAGGGATGATTTATCAAATGCATTTTGACACGGAAGACAACCGCTTTTTGGTAGTGGAATCATTTAGTCCGGTATTAACACCGCGTAATTACCGCAATAATTTTGGTCAATTATTAGAACATTCACCATTCTGTGAAAGAGATTTCAGAGCGCCTTCCGAACTGGAAACGCACGATGAGAAAGGTGATTTTGTGGTGAAAACTAAAAAAGAAAATGTATTGCACGAAGTGGTGTACGGAACGCATCCATTTGATGTAGTTGGTTGGGACGGATACAATTTCCCGTATGCGTTCTCGATTCACAATTTTGAACCAATCACAGGACGTGTTCACTTGCCACCTCCAATCCACCAAAATTTTGAAGGACATAACTTTGTAATTTGTTCATTCGTTCCGCGTTTGTACGATTATCACCCACAAGCAATTCCTGCTCCATACAACCACAGCAACATCGATTCAGATGAGATGTTGTACTATGTTGACGGAGATTTCATGAGTAGAAATCACGTAGAGAAAGGATACATTTCATTGCACCCTGCGGGATTGGTTCACGGACCACATCCAGGAGCGATGGAGCGCAGTATTGGTCAAAAAGAAACAGGAGAATTAGCGGTGATGGTGGACACATTCAAACCGTTGAAATTGACGCAAGCTGCTCTGGATATTTCAGATCCTGATTACTACAAGTCTTGGGTTGAGTAAATGAAAAATGCTAAAAGACCACTTGAGTTATAGGTAGTGGTTATTAAATATACAATTAGAAACCGGTAGTGATCGGTTTCAACAGAAAAAATAAATTGACATCATGAGTAAAGAAATTAAGAACGTAGAATACGGATTAGAAAAGATTTTTGAAGGAGCGCAAGACTTCTTGCCTTTGTTAGGAACGGATTACGTTGAGTTTTATGTAGGAAACGCCAAACAAGCAGCTCACTACTATAAAACAGCATTTGGCTTTCAATCCTATGCCTATGCTGGATTAGAAACTGGAGTTCGAGATAGAGCATCGTACGTATTGAAACAAGACAAGATTCGTTTGGTTTTAACCACGGCCTTGAAAAGCGATACGGACATCGGAAGACACGTTGAAAAACATGGTGACGGTGTTAAAATCGTTGCGTTGTGGGTTGAAGATGCTCGTTCTGCTTACAAGGAAACAATCAAAAGAGGTGCTAAGTCATACATGGAACCAACGGTTGAGTCAGACGAACACGGTGAAGTGGTTAGAGCAGGTATCTACACCTATGGTGAAACAGTTCACATGTTTGTGGAGCGTAAAAACTACAAAGGTGACTTCTTGCCAGGATACAAAAAATGGGAATCTGATTACAATCCAAAGCCAACCGGTTTGAAATACATCGACCACATGGTAGGAAATGTTGGATGGAACGAAATGAATACGTGGGTAAAATGGTACGAAGACGTGATGGGGTTTGTGAACTTCCTTTCGTTTGATGACAAGCAAATTACAACAGAGTATTCTGCTTTGATGTCCAAAGTAATGTCTAACGGAAATGGACGTATTAAATTCCCAATCAACGAACCTGCTGAAGGAAAGAAAAAATCTCAAATTGAAGAGTATTTAGATTTCTACGAAGGACCAGGTGTTCAGCACATCGCTGTAGCAACAGACGATATTTTGACTACGGTTGCTGACATGCGTTCCAGAGGAATTGAGTTTTTGTCTACTCCACCACAAGCCTATTACGACGATGTTCCATTGCGTTTAGATAAGCATAATCACAAACTACAGGAAGACATTGATAAATTGATGAGTCTTGGAATTATGATTGATGCGGACGAAGAAGGATACTTGTTGCAAATTTTCACCAAACCGGTTGAAGATCGGCCAACGTTATTCTTCGAAGTTATTCAACGAATGGGAGCAAGAGGGTTTGGAGCTGGAAACTTCAAGGCATTGTTTGAATCCATCGAAAGAGAACAAGAAAAAAGAGGAACACTTTAAGAGTTGTTTCTGAAGTAGATGATAATGAAACGTTAGGCTTGGAAAATATCTGAGCCTAACTTTTTTGTTTTAATAAACATTTGACTCCTTATGAAATATCGATTATTAACCGATGAAGAACTTGTTATTCTGGAGGAAGACTTGAAGCAGTTTTTAATTGTCAATCACGTTTACAAAGAAGAGTGGGCGGAGATGAATAAAAATAAACCAGAACTCGCGCAGCAATTGATTGCGCTTTTCAGCGATGAGGTACTTCAAATAGTATATGAGAAAGTAAAGTTCTTGGAGTTCAGGAGTTCTGACAGTTGTTTTGTTTTTCATTGTAAACCAGATCAAATCGAATTGATTTCGATGCAGCGCAAATCTCCCGACTCTCCGGTTGATTTTTCTACTCCCGAGTCGATTCACGAAGCGTTGGTGAAGTTTCCAAAGGATATAACCTTCCTGAAAAGCGAGAAAAAATACAGCGACATCCGAGAGAAAGAAATTCATCAAATGATCGAGCAAGGTTGTCTCAATTCTACAGCTAGTTTTTGGGACTCAATGATGGAAGTTGTTAAATTTCAATCAAAGCGTTAAAAAAAAGAATTCCTGCTTATTTTTCTTTAACTTTGAACCATGAAAAAGTGGATTGTTTCGTTTTTACTTTTTGTAATTACATTTAGTCAAAACATATACGCACAAGGTTGTTCTCAATGTAAAATGGCTGCAGCCCAAGGTTCTGAATTGGATGAAAACTCATTCGGGTCGAACATTAACAGTGGAATTGGATATTTGATGATCATTCCCTACATCCTAATCGGTTCTCTACTGGCCCTTGTTTTCCGTGAACAAATTGCAAAATTCCTCAGAACAAAATTCCCAACTATTTTTAAAACCAAACCGATTGTGGAATAGGGAATCGCTTGAATCCACCACAACCGCCAATCCAAAGGAGACTTTTATTTATTTTTTTTGAATTTCCTAGATGTTTCCCGTAAAGCGTCAAGAGATTCTTTTGTGTGGCTCTGCTTTTGGTCTAATAATAAATGAGGAGCTTTCGAAAAAAAATCATGTAGGACAAAAAACAACTTAAGTCAATAATCCCGAAGGGATGACATTGTTATGTGCGTCAATAATGATACGCGCTCCTGGATTTTTAAAAAGAGGACTACTTGTTTTTTTTAAATGATTTTAGTCCTTCAGCTTTTCAAAAAAAGGAACGATAACAAATAGATCAATTTCGAAAAGATACCATTATCAGTTAGTTTCACGAAGTAAATGGGCAATTCAATAAAGTTTAAAGAATTGGAACATTATTTCTCGATCGAGTTCATATACTCGCTTTGATTTCGTAATATTCGATTACTTTTGTACCTTCATAAAAGTTTGTAATTTATTCTCGATTCATGAATACTGAAGCACGGAAGTATGTGATTCTCGTTTTTTTTCTTTTCGTTGGTGTAATCTATGCCACCCGTCTATTCTACATGCAAGTGGTGGATGATAGCTGGTCTTTAAGAGCACAAGAAATTGCCGAGAAACGAAAATTAATCGTTCCGCCGAGAGGAATTGTGAAAGATCGGAATGGAAAATTAATCGTTATCAACAAGACGTATTACAACTTGATGATGACAGAGAAAAACATCACCAACTTAGATACCATTGCATTTGCCAAGTTAATTGGGTGGACTCCAGAACAAGTAAAAGCTCGATTTGAAGAGATCAAGTTAGGAGAAGGGTTTGACATCGATCCCAAAACCAAAAAAAGAACACAGCCTCGCTACCAAAAAGTTCGCTCGTATGCTTTTGTGAAAGAAATGACCACAGAGGAAATGGCTGTAATCGCGCCCTACCTGGAGAATTTCCCTGGTTTTTACGAAGAAATCACCAGCATGCGAAGTTATCCTTACGCCAATGCCGCCAATATATTGGGGTACGTGAGTGAAGTGAATGGCGAAGAAGTGAAGGCAGATTCCTACTACCGCTCAGGAGATAACATCGGTCGAACCGGAATTGAACGTTTTTACGAAAAAGATTTGCGAGGAAGAAAAGGGGTTCATTACATCGTGACTTCTGCCATGAACAACGCCCTGCAATCGTATGCAGATGGAAAATACGATACAACGGCTCAGCAAGGTGCTACTTTACAATTGAGTGTTGACGTCGAGCTACAGGCATACGGAGAAAGTTTGATGAAGAATAAAAGAGGGGTGATCGTTGCGATTGAACCGGCAACTGGAGAAATCTTAGCCATGGTTTCTTCTCCTACGTTTGATCCAAATTCATTTGTTGGTAAACGTGCAACTTCCATTAATTATCCCATCTTGATCATGGATCCCGACAAGCCTTTGTATCCGAGGCCATTGCAAGCGGAGTATCCGCCAGGATCGATTTTTAAATTATTACAAGCACTCGTCGCACTACAAGAAGGTGCAATTACTGCCAATACAGGTTTTCCTTGTAACAAAAGTTTAGTGGGATGTCACCCCCATCCAAATGCTCGAAATATCATGGAGGCCGTTCAGATGTCGTGCAATCCTTATTTCTACATTGCCAATAAACGTGTCATTCAGCCCGGTTTAAAATCGAATATCTACGAAGATGCAGAATTGGGTTTGAATAATTGGGCAAAATACATGCACAGTTTTGGTTTGGGAGATAAGATGGGAATTGATATTCCCGGTGAACGGGGTGGTTTGATTCCAGATGCCAATTACTACGATAATTTATTTCCCTCCAAGAGCAGACCTTATGGTCATCACCGTTGGGCATTTTCAACCATTCGTTCCATCTCCATCGGACAAGGAGAAGTGAAAACCACGCCGCTTCAAATGGCAAACATGGCCGCGTTGATCGCCAACCGAGGTTGGTATTATACGCCGCACTTGGTGAAATCCATAGGCGGCAAAGGAGCGATGACAGAATACCGCAAAAAGCACATGACGATGGTGGAAGCCAAACATTACGACCCGATTATTGAAGGAATGCGAAGAGCGGTCAACGAAGGTGGTGGTACCGCACGCCAGGCACGTATTGCTGACATTGTAGTCTGTGGTAAAACGGGAACAGCTCAAAACCCGCATGGAGCCGACCACTCTATTTTCATTACTTTTGCTCCCATGGATAAACCGAAGATTGCAGTGGCAGTTTTTGTTGAAAATGCTGGGTTTGGAGGAACTTGGGCGGCACCAATTGCGAGCTTGGTGATGGAAAAGTATCTAACCAAGACCATCAAGGATAAGGCCAAAGAAACTCGAATTTTGGAAGCGAATTTGATGAATGTTAAAAAACGAGGAAAATGACACGAGGAAAGTCCATCGGAGCGAACCTGGATTGGGTTTTGTTCATCACCTTCATAATCATGTTGGCAATGGGAGTAGCGAATGTTTATTCCGTCGCCTATAATGCAGAACACCCTAACATTCTCGACATCTCTCAACGATACGGAAAGCAGATTTTATTCATTGGACTCTCTTTTTTCTTGGGAATTTTAGTTTTCTTGATTGATTCGGATATCTACCGAAAATTCGCCATTCCCATCTATCTGTTTTGTGTTGTTTTACTGGTCATCGTTTTGTTCACACCTCCCATCAACGGTGCCAGAGCTTGGTTGGGCGTGGGGTCTTTCGGTATTCAACCAGCAGAATTTGCGAAAGTGGGAACGGCCATTGCGCTGTCGAGCTACATCAATAGCTTAAACATGAATCAACAAAGTGTGAAGACGGTCATCATGGCGAACTTGATTTTATTGTTTCCAATGATTCTTATTTTGATGCAACCGGATGCAGGTTCTTTTGTTGTCTTTACTGCATTTTTGTTTGTGATGTACCGCGAGGGCCTGACGTACGACCCCATTATTTTGAAAATAATCAACACCATTCCGGGCGTTCGATTTAAAAGTACATGGGTTGGTAGTCACTTTATTCCCATTTTATTTGTGGTTGTTTTTCTTTCTCTCATCACCTTGTTGATGGCTGAAAACGACTTGACGTTTGATGCATGGCCGGGAGTCGAAATTCCAGGTTTTTATGGGGTTATCATCTCTTTGTTTGTTATTTCGATTATTGGTTATTTTATTTTACGGATGTTTTCTGTCAAGCGCGACAGAAACAAAGTAACTGCAATTGTCTTAATCGCATTCATTCTTTCTGCTGGAATCTCAGCCTTGGTGAATTTTGGATTTGAAAGCTTGGCGATTCATCAAAAAGAACGAATTGAGCTTTTCTTAGGACTGAGAGAAGATCCAAATGGAGACGACTACAACAGAAATCGAGCCATGGCAGCTGTTGGATCCGGTGGACTTACAGGAAAAGGATACCAAAAAGCTAGTTTGTCAAGCCGAGAAGCAAACCACGTTCCTGAAAGTGATACCGATTTTATATTTTGTCCTTTGGCAGAAGAGTGGGGTTTTGTAGGTAGTATAACGGTGGTTATTCTTTTCATGATCATGTTGATTCGAATTGTGGTTATTGCAGAAAGGCAACGCTCTCGATTCATACGAGTGTATGCCTATTCGGTTGCTATGATTCTATTTTACCATTTTGCAATAAACATCGGAATGGACATTGGTTTAGCACCAGTAATCGGAATTCCATTGCCGTTCTTCAGCTATGGTGGTTCATCGATGATGTCGTTTTGTGTGATGATGTTTATTTTGCTAAAATTAGATAGCCAGCGTTCGGATGTACTGACTTAGGATGATAATAAATTCGATACTAAAGTAAAAATTTCTCTTTCAGAGTTTTTACTTTAGGGTGATTTGGACCAAATTTTTCAAGGTAAATATCATATGCTTTTTGGTAATAACTTTTCGAGAGATTTACTTGTTTTTCTTTTCTTGCGATGTCTCCAAAAACACTATAAATGTCTGCCAAAACATCGTGCTTCGCGTCAAAGAGTCGTTTGTTAATGTCCAGCGCTTTGGTTAACATTTTTCTCGCATCTGCATACTCTTTTTGATTTGTTTTCAAAAGCGCACTGTTTAAATAGACGATTGCTGTAAAGGGATGATCTTCAGAAAAAATATTTTTATGTAATTCAAGTGACTGAGTTAAATAGGAAGTTGCTTTGTTGTATTCTTTTTTTGCAATCATCAAGACTCCAAGACCGTTTAAAGCAAAAGCAGTTGATGCTGCTGAATTCAATCCAAAGTTCTTGTTTATTTGAAGTGTTCTCTGATAAAGTGAATCTGCCAACTTGTAATTTTCAAGAACATAGTTGACATAAGCAGCATTATTTATTAAGGATGTTATGGATGGATTATTCAGGTTTACCAAGGAACTCGCAATGGAGATAGACTTATCAGAGTGAGACTTTGCTTGGGCATAATTTGCAAGAATTATTTCCAGTTCGGCAAGATTGGCAAGAATTTCGGGACTTTTTGAATTTTTATCTCCGAGATCTTTCTCATAGGTTTTAAGTATCTGATTATATTTTTTTTCAGCTTCTCGGTAATTTCCAAGCACCTTGTCGAGTTGTGCATCTACTTTGAGGAAATTTGCGAATCGCACGCTATTTTCTCTGTGATTTTTTAGGGTGATGGCTATTCCTTTGTGCAAGAGTTTTCTGGCATTGCCATATTCAGCAAGTGCCGTTTTTACTTGAGCCAATACAAGGTAGTTTTCAGCGATGGTTTGACTTGTTGGTTCGAGCATTCTTTGATAACATGCTAGACTTTCAAGAAGCATTTTATCCGACATTCCGTACTGATTCTTTTTGTAAAAATACAGACCATCATATAGTTTGGTATCACCAAAATAAAGCGTACTTCTATCAATTATTTTATACGTTTCATCCAGATAAAATTTCACTTGTTCCAAACTGTCAGTCTGTAAGTTGTTTTTTATCAAGCCATGGTAATTAGCAACTAGATCTGCTTTTATTTCTTCGGTTGTAGTTTCTTTTTTAAGAATTGCGATGGCAACTTTGAAAAGTTGATTGGAGTAATCAAACTGACCTTGCTCCAGCAAAGATTCGGCAAGATCACTATAGAAAAGCGCTGAATTTCGATCGGTTTTACCCTTGAGGGAATTGTATTGTTCAATCACTTCAACAAAAAGAGAGTCAGCAGTTTCATAATTTTGTAAATTTTTATAGCAAATCGCAATTGTGTTTTTGTTGAATAGGTGTTCAGTTTTCCATTCTTCTGACTTGTGCTGGTAATTTGTAAGTGCCTGATCTGATTTCAAATAATACGTTAAAGCTTGATGATAGTTTTTGTTTTCATAATATTCATCTGCCTTACATTTATAAGCCAGATATAAATTACTGTAAGTGCCACTGATTTGCCAAAGTTGTGGATCATAAACGTTACCCAGCCATTCTGTTCCAGCCTGATTCGCTTTCACCGCAAACTGAATTGCTTCATCGCAGTCGCCTTTTTTCATTGCCTCATCATATTCATACGTATAATCAAACATTTTTATATTTATTTGAAGACGATTGTTTCCGTTATTTAAAGCGTAAATCGCAGATCGATAAGGTTTAAAAGAAATGGGACTATAAGTGAAAAAAGAAATGAAGATGAAAACGATAATCGAACGAGTCCAGATAGGTTTGAGATTTATACGATTGGAGTCGGACTTTCTTTTCTTCCAGATATACAACGAGAGAAACAAAAAGAATAGTCCATTGATAATTGGAAGATAGTTGAAATACGATTCTTTTTTCATCCAAATTAAAAACGGTAAACTATAAAGCGAAGATCCAAGTGCGATTCCAGAAATGATCGACAAAGCGATTCTTCTATTCTTTTTGCCTTCAAAGAGCCAATAGCCACCCATGAAATAAGAGCCCGCCAATAACCAAGTTCCAAGAACTAAGATGATGTTTTTTCCTGGAAATGCAAGTAGTTGAAGCAGGAATGCAACAACAAAGAGGATTAAAATCGTTTTTTCGTAGCGTTTCATAGTTGTTTTGTTGGTAGTTTGTAAATATAGATTTCAAGGTAGACTTGCCGGGCAATCAATCAACTCACTGAAAGCTTTATTGCTAAATTTTGTCGACAATACGTTTGCAATTAATCTTTGTAAGAGTACTTAAATGTATTCGTTTATTGTTCAACTCCCATCACTTTAGGGATAATTGTATTTTCAAAGACTTTTCCTGTAAACTGCCTCAATCTCTTTCCAAATTATTCCCGCCGTAAAATCCCAATTGAATTTCTCACTTCTTTTCAATCCTTTTTCAATCAACGATTCTCTTAAAATAGCGTTCGTACTCATTTCTTTCATCGCATTTGCAATTTCTGAAACGTTCATCGGGTTAACATACAATGCCGCGTCGCCGCAAACTTCGGGAAGAGAGGTCAGGTTTCCGGCAATAACAGGAACGCCAGATTGCATGGCTTCTACCAATGGAATGCCGAAACCTTCGAAATAAGGAACGTAGGTCAAACAAGTTGCACTCGCCATTACTTGCGTTAATTTCTCCAAAGGAAGATGTCCTGTGAAGTGAATCTTTGCAATTGTACTTTCTGAAATTCCTTCCAAGTAGCTGTTGTCTTTCTTCCAAAGGTTTTCGCCTACAATTACTAGATTTTCATTTCCTTCATCGTTCGAAAAATGCTCAAAGGCTTGTAACAAACGTTTGATGTTTTTCCGTGGATGCAAAGCGCCTACGAAAATGAAATAAGGATTACCATCAGAAAATTCTTTGCGAATTCCTTCTTTATTTTCTTCAGAAATCGGAACAAAAAGTGGTGAAACACCATTCCAAGCAACGGTTATTTTAGAAGCATCTATATTATACCGCTCAACGATATCTTGTTTCGAATATTCCGAAACGGTGATGATTTTCTTTGCTTTTTGAGCAAATTTTGGAAAGAAATATTTTAAATAGCTTCTCGGAACGAAAGGAACGTCTTGCGGATGTTGTTCAAAATTTAAATCGTGAATCACTCCGATTTGTGGAACTTTCGAACGTAAACTCAAATATCCGTCAGGTGAAAAGAAAATAGCTGCTTTGTATTTCTTCAACGCTTTGTAAACAGCGAACTCAAACCAAATGTAAAACAAAATCGGATGTCGTGCCGGCGGATTTAAAACAACGGGAATTACATTCTCTCCAAAAACAAATTTCGGATCAAACGGGCGATCGAAGAATAGGACGAAGGTGTGTTCAGGGTGCTGTTCCACCAAACGCTTGGTTACTTCATAGGTAAACCAACCAAAGCCTTCCATTTTATGTGAAAGTAAAAACCGGGTATTTATCGCAATTCGCATTCAGGACGAAAGTAAGAATTTGATTTGTAATGGAAGTCACTCATGTGAAAATCGACAGATAATACCTGCTAATTTTCGCCAATATTTCATCCAGTTCAAGATTTTAACCTTATTTTTGATATAAATATAAAGACGAATGAAAAAAATTCTTTTCACCTTGTTGTTGATTCCATTTTTTGGAATAACTCAGAAAATCAATACCATTCGGATGGATGTACCCATTTCAAAGGTCAAGTTATTTCCATCTTCGGGTGAAATGATGCATCAGAAAGAAATTAAATTAGTTGAAGGAAGAAATCAACTCATTTTCACTGGAATTTCAGCCCATGCTGATGCGCAAAGCATTCAATTTGTTTCTAATAAAGAGTATCGTTTGATATCGATTACGAGCGAATTGGATTTTAAAACGGCTGAAATGCAGAATGCACGAATCACGAAGTTGAAAGATTCTTTGAATAACCTAGTTGAACAACTTCAACTCAATAAAGATGAAATTTCAGCCTACCAAACGCAATTGAATTTCTTAAATGCCAATCAAAACATTAAAGGAAGTAACGCAACGCTTACCGTTGCCCAATTGAGAGAAGGAGTTGATTTTTATCGCACTAAAACGTTGGAAATTAATAAAAACATCAGTCGACTGAATACTGAAAAAATAGAGATTAACGGGCGGTTGACAAAAGTAAAAACGCAACTTGCAGAATTGAATTTCATTGAAAATCAACGCAGCAACCAGTTGATTATTTTATTGGATGTAAAAAGTACGGTGCTTGCTTCTTGTAAGTTAACGTACTTGGTTGAAAACTGTGGCTGGGCAGCAGCGTATGACTTGTCTGCAAAAGAATTGAACGAAAAAGTAAATTTAAAATACAAAGCGAGGTTATTCAACAAAACAGGTAATGATTGGAATGAAGTGGATTTAACGTTGTCTACGGCAGATCCAAAACTGTCTGCAACGCAGCCCACGTTGTCGCCTTGGTATGTCAATGTTGCTCCCGTTTACAAAGCTCCTATTTCTGTACGTGGCTCTAGAAGCGATGGGAATTATTACCATATTGATGGAGTAAAAGTGGCTGAACAAGATAGAAAAGCCAGTTCTTTGTCAGAGGCGGCTTATCAAAACGAAACAGAGCAACAGGGTGTAAATTACAAACAAGTGGAAGTGGAAGCCTTCACGACCGAGTTTGATATAAAAGATAAGTTCTCTTGTCCAGCTGATGGAAAACCTTATTCTGTAGACATCAAGGATGTGGATTTAGCGGCAAGTTTTACACATTTTGTAGTTCCAAAAATGGACAATGGAGCTTTCATCATGGCAAATATTTTGAACTGGCAAGAATTGGATTTAATTTCAGGACCTTCTAGTATTTATTTAAATGGTGCGTATATCGGCAATTCTGAAATTGATACCAGAAGTGTCAGCGATACCCTTTCTCTCTCTTTTGGAAGAGACAATAAGGTGGTTGTAATGCGAAAACTAAAGAAAGAAATGAGTTCACGCAAAATAATGGGAAGTTCTAAGAGAGAAACATACTTATACGAAATCTCCTTGCGAAACAATCACGTAACACCGATTGTAGTGAATGTTTACGATCAAATTCCAATTTCTAAAAATGACGCCATCAGCGTAACGCAAGAGGTTCTTTCAGGCGGAAGTGTCAATGCGATTACTGGTGAAGTGAAGTGGGAGATTACACTCCAGCCAGGTGAAACAAAAGCGATTGATTTTGGGTATAGTGTCAAGTATCCAAAAGATATGAATGTGATTTTGAGGCAATTTAGAACGATAAGCGCTCCAAGTTTTTAAAGAATTGTTTTGTTTAATTGCCTGTAATTTAATTTTTTTCAAAATGAGTAAATTTCAAGAAATTGTAAAGTCAGAAACTCCAACGTTGGTAGATTTTTTTGCTACTTGGTGTGGACCTTGTCAGGCGATGTCGCCTATTTTAGATCAATTGAAAGAGAAGATGGGCGATAAAGTTCGGGTTTTAAAAATTGATGTTGACAAAAATCAAGAAGTTGCTGCGAAATTCAAAGTGCGCGGTGTACCGACTTTTGTTCTTTTTCAAAGTGGAGAAATTTTGTGGAGACAAAGCGGTGGGATGGATTTGAATACATTGGAGCAAAAAATTACCGCTTCGGTAAAGTGATTTTCTTTCCTTAATTTTGCGCCATGAAAGTTGAAAACATAGATTTTGTATTGACAGACATTGAAGGAACGACGACTTCCATTTCGTTTGTTTATGAAGTGCTTTTCCCTTATTTCAGAGAAAACATCGCGCAATTGAAATTGATGACAGATCTAGATGAGGTTGCAGAAGCTTTCGCGCAAACGACTGAAATCATTCAGCAAGAAGCAGGAAAAGTTGTTACGGATACAGACGAATTAATCGCCACTTTGCTCCAGTGGAGTTTGGAAGATCGAAAGGTAAAACCTTTGAAAACCCTTCAAGGATTTTTGTGGAGAACCGGCTATGAATCGGGTGAGATTTTAGGTCACGTTTTTCCGGATGTTCCATTAGCTTTGAAAGCATGGAAGAATGATGGCATTCAAATGGGCGTTTTCTCGTCTGGTTCAGTTGCGGCACAAAAATTAATTTTCGGATTTAGCGATCAAGGTGATTTAACACCGTATTTCTCTGCCTATTTTGACATCAATACCGGTGGAAAAAGAGATGCGGCCACGTATCACATCATTGCGAAAAACATTTCCATTGCAAATGAACGAATCCTTTTCCTTTCAGACATTGTCGAAGAATTAGTTGCTGCGGATGAAGCGGGATTTCAAACCATTCAATTGGTAAGAGCAGGAAATACCGCAAATTGGAAGTCACATGTGAGTGATTTTAGTGAGATTCAAATAGAAAAATAAGATATACATTAAGAAGCATGAGTAAATTCAGAACCATCTGGCCAACAACCGATAAATACGTAGAAGTAATTGATCAACGTCAATTGCCACATGAATTGGTAGTTGTGAAATTAACGACCTATAAAGATGCAGAAAACGCCATCAAAGAAATGATTGTTCGCGGCGCACCATTAATTGGAGCAACTGCAGCGTATGGAATTTATTTAGCGATTCGTGAAATGGTTGAAAATGAATTGGACGGTTCGTTCTTAGACCAGGCTTTTTCAGATCTAAGAGCTTCTCGTCCAACTGCTGTCAATCTTTTTTGGGCTTTGGATAAAATGCGCGCTGCGATTGATAATGCAGATGATTTCTTGAAAGTTAGTTGGGAAGCAGCAGCTGCATTGGTGGAAGAAGATGTGGAAACGTGCCGCATGATCGGCGTTCATGGTTTGCCAATTATCGAAGAGATTTCCGCACGTAAAAACGGAGAAGTAGTTAATATTTTGACGCATTGCAATGCTGGAATGTTAGGCTGTGTAGAATGGGGAACAATTACTTCACCGATTTATCAAGCCGTTCAAAAAGGAATTAAAGTGCACGTTTGGGTAGATGAAACGAGACCACGTAATCAAGGGTCAAACCTGACGTGTTATGAATTGACCAAACACGAAGTTAAACACACGCTAATCGTTGATAATGCCGGTGGACA
>SMEQ01000137.1_pt1 | contig 23180 bp, 22 predicted proteins | sample 2456281 | NCBI WGS metagenome assembly SMEQ01 (sample SAMN10132596, study PRJNA489261) | soil metagenome | isolation source: day1 antibiotic-loamy sand soil ammended with raw manure from dairy cow... | place: USA | collected 2015-04-01
TGGATACGGATATGGTTATGGATACGGAGGTCAAGAAACCAAAAAATCTTGGTGGAAGTTCTGGGCATAACTTAATTCAGTCCAGAAATAAGCAATATTAAATTACGAAATTTTACTCCAATTAGGCTTGTCTTGCAATAGCGAGACGGCCTTTTTTCGTATTCCGATGTGTTCTGACTTCTCTAAATTGGGATCTACTTCTAAGATAGCCCTCGCCTTCTCTCTCGATAACGCAACAATACGTCCATCGGTGGATAAGTCGGCAATTTTTAAATCTAAAATTCCACTTTGTTGAGTTCCCATTAAATCTCCAGGACCTCGTAATTCTAAATCGACTTCTGCGATTTCAAACCCGTCTTGAGTTTGAACCATGGTGGCTAGTCGTTTCTTGCTTTCTTTTGAGAGCTTGTTCCCCGTCATCAAGATGCAATACGATTTTTCTGCTCCACGTCCTACTCTCCCTCGTAATTGATGCAACTGAGAAAGACCAAAACGCTCTGCGCTTTCGATAATCATAATAGAGGCGTTGGGAACATTCACTCCAACTTCAATCACGGTAGTCGCAACCATAATCTGCGTTTCACCGTTGACAAAGCGTTTCATTTCAAACTCTTTTACATCCGCTTTCATTTGACCATGAACAATGCTAATTTGATATTGCGGCATTGGAAAAACCCTGGAAATGGATTCATATCCTTCCATCAAATTGTGATAGTCTAGTGTTTCAGATTCTTTAATCAGGGGAAAAACAACGTAAACTTGTCTGCCCTTATCTATTTCTCTTTTAATAAAACCAAAAACCTTAAGTCGATCGTTCTCGAAATGGTGACTCGTGGTGATTGCTTTCCTTCCAGGGGGCAACTCATCGATGACGGAAACATCTAGGTCGCCGTAGGCTGTCATGGCCAAGGTGCGTGGCATTGGGGTGGCTGTCATAACCAAAATGTGTGGAGGCGTTGTGTTCTTAGTCCAGAGTCTTGCGCGCTGAGCAACTCCGAACCGATGCTGCTCATCAATAACGACCAATCCTAAGTTTTGAAATTCAACGATGTCTTCAATCAAGGCATGAGTACCAACCAACATGTTGATTTTTCCAGATTTTAAGTCTTCGTGTAAAACCTTGCGCTTTGATTTTCTAACTGAACCAGTCAGTTTTTCGACGTTGACATCCAAACCTTTCACTAAGTCTGAGATGGTCTCAAAATGCTGCTGTGCTAAAATCTCTGTCGGTGCCATGAGTGCACATTGAAAACCATTTCCACTTGCTAAAAGCATAGATAAAAGTGCGACCAGCGTTTTACCACTGCCTACATCGCCTTGCAACAAGCGGTTCATGTGAAATCCCTTTTTAAAATCCATCCTGATTTCTTTCACAACTCGCTTTTGCGCACCTGTCAATTCAAAAGGCAAATGGTTTTCATAAAAGTCGGAAAAATGATTTCCCACTTCTGGAAAGATAAAGCCTTTGTTTTTATGCATCGCAATTTGTTTGCGAAGTAGCAATTCCATTTGTAAAAAAAACAATTCTTCAAACTTGAGTCTGAAAATTGCTCGATTCATCAATTCTTCATTCTGAGGACAATGAACTTGTTTGATTGCTAACTCGCGATTTAGCAAATTTAACTCTTGTAACAAATAAGGTGGAAACGGTTCTTGAAAACAACCCTTTACTTGCATCGCCAATCCACTTACTAGTTTTTCGATGCCTTTCGAATGCAGACCGTTTGTACTTAGCTTTTCGGTAGATCGATAAATTCCTTTCAAGCCAATCTCCGCATCCACTTGACTCATTTCAACCAATTCAGGATGTGGAATGTTAAATGAGCTTCCGAAGAACTTTGCTTTTCCATAGACCTGATACTCAACATTTGCTTTCAAAAGTGGTTTTATCCATTTAACTCCCTGAAACCAAACCAACTCAATTTGACCTGTTCGATCTTGAAATTTTGCGGTCAATCGATTCCGCTTTCCGACTGTTGTTTCATGAATACTAATGATGTAACCACGCAGTTGCGCAAAACCTTCTAAAGCGTTTAATTCGGAAACGGTATTGTAAGTAGATCGATCGACGTATCGAAAAGGAAAATATTCTAACAAATCTCCAAAGTTGAAAATATTCAACTCCTTTTGCAGTAATTCTGCCCGCTTAGGTCCAACTCCCTTTAGGAAGCTGATGGGAGTATGAAGAAAATCAGTCATCAATACAAAAATAACTAAATTTCCATCTTATTGGAGAATCCCTTGAACTTTGAACAAACAAAAGGAGCCACTTCATGGAAAATAAATTCACGAAAGATAGTTTTCAAAGAAAGAATTCAATAACATCCGTAATAAACGAGAAAAATTGTCATTCCACGACTAACTTCTTAAACGAATTACTTTTTGAATTAAATACAAGCAGGTGATAAACTCCTTTGGCAACGCCGTTTAAAGACATTATTTTCAAATTAATTCCTGCTTCAGTTTGAATTTCCTTCAAAATTTGTCCTACCGAATTAATTAACAAAATAGTACTTTCTGTTGAAGCAGAAAAAGCAATGCTTACCTGATCCTGAGCAGGATTTGGGTAAATCGAAAATTCACTCTCTGCATTAAGCTTTGTTCCTAATGGACCTTCTTCCACTTGAATTAAACCTTGATACGCCTGATAGTTTTGCTTGGTGGCTGTTATCCACAAAGGTAAATTGGTTGTTAAGATTGGTAAAGAAATCGTGGCAACTCCGCCTTGAATAAAACCTTTGCCGAGTAAAACGCCTTCTTGGGAAACAGCTATTAATGTATTTTCCACATTACAACTTACCGTTAACAAATCATTATTCTGCTCCATGAAAACAGGATGAGAAACAGTTAAATTCAGCACTTGCTTGCTTCTAAATTCAACGGTCGGATCACCAAATAAAATCCAGGTTTGCATCACCTCCTCTCCACCTGCGTTGGGAAATTGTTCAAGCATTTTCATTTGAGCATTATAAAAGATTCCACCCAAAGTTTTCTTTTGATTTGTAATGTCAGAATTGGAAATAAACTTAGTTATTTCCAATTGTGTTTTCATTGGCTGAACCCATGACATTAAAATGGAAGAACCACATGCCGCAAGCGCACCAGTAGCTGAACCATTCTTGGATGCACGCAACCATTTTTCAGAAATACAAGTTTCATACGTAAATTTTCCATGGTCGCAAGCAAGCGATATCACCCAAGGATACTTTCCGTGATTATTTAAATTATCGATGTTCATGGAACTAAAACCAGCAGTATTAAAGATATTGACATCGCCATGTCCGGCATAATTCATCAAACCAATTCCGTCGTTAATCGTATTGGAAACCATGTTTGCTGTTGGATCTCCTGATGCATCATCACCACCTTGTGAACCTTCATAAAACTCGTATACCTCTTGATAACCAGTAGCGAGTAGATCAGTTCTCATCATGCGCATGTGTTCCCAGTCTGTCATGTTATTTAATCCAAAACCAGCTCCATCCGCCGACGCTAAGCCAATCGCTTTTTGCATCCAATTACCAGCTATTGGGTTTTTTTCGTACTCGATGGTGCGTTCAACCATGATTTTGACCTCTTCTAAATCACCAGAAAAACGACCAACGAATAACTCTGGATAGAAATCATTGCCCGCAATTTGTCCATAATAGGAATCGCTCCAAAGCTCTTCACCATCTTTCGTTCCATAGGTATGCGCTGGCACGTCTAGGTGATCACCAACCAATAACAAATACAAGAAATCACCATTTATATGGTAATAATCATCAACGTAGTTTTTGATGTTATTGCCCCCTATTCCAGTCGCATTCGTATTGACGACTTTCGTGTAAATTCCTTTTTGATTTTTCCAGTTCGCAAAAACTTGCATGATTGAATCCATTTCCGGCGGACAAATAATCAACAAATCTCCCGACTCTTCAACTGTCCCTTCCTTTTCGATGCCCTGTCCGTTTAAAAATAAAGAACGGTAAAATCGATTCGTTTTGAACGTTGTGGGTAAAGAAATTAACTCATTAATTCCATTCTCAGATTGATCATGAATTATGCGAACTGTGATGTTTTCGTAAATTCGCAAAACCTTCGTAACTGGATTATATTGATAAGGGAAGACGGTTAGGGAAGCACCTCGTATATCTCGCGCTATGAACGGCTTGGATATTTCAGCTAAGTTACCTGGATAAAAAGCATCTTCCTGGTATTCCGCTCCAAAGATATAGGGAATATTTCTTGGGTCAATATTTCGCTTTAAATTTCCTTTGGAAGGAGCTACTTCTACATCGGTTAACTCCGTATAAGAATCATATTGTACCTCTAATACCGGACTTCCAGTTGACATCAACTCAACTAAGACACTCATCTTTGGCAATGTTGGCGCCCCTTCATGGAGAGTAGTAAACTCATACACTAGACTGAAATCAAGGTACTTTTCATCTTGAACGACGACGAAAGAGGCAGTTTTTAAATGCAACCGATGTGAGAGATTAATAACCCCGTCCTTATCAGATAGCAGTTCGAATGTTTGCCCCTTCAAACTGAAAAGAAAAAAAAGGAAAGAAGAAAAAAGAAATATTTTCAACATGTACGAAAGAAAAATCAAGGACTATGAAGTAATAAAAGTAAGACTATTTTAGATGAATTGCAAAATTTAAAACAAAGTCAAAAGAGAAATTTAACTTTGAAAATCCGAAGCAAGTTATTATAACTTAGAACATGGTAGTTTCGCACTTAAAGCTTCAACATGATTGTTAAAAAAAATGCTAAAAAATAGGCAGGTATTAAAATTCCTTGTATATTTGGGGAAATTAAAAAATTTATACACTATGAAAAAAATTTACATGTTAACAGCTTCACTTTTAATGGCAGGAGCTGTATCTGCACAAACGATTGTTAACGGTGATTTTGAAGCGCCTATTCAAGAAGCAATTCCAGGGAAAATTTCACAAACTGCAGGATGGGGAGTAGGATTGTTTTCACCTGTTACAACAAATCCAGGTGAAGGTCTTCAATCAGTAAGTCTTAAGACTTTTGTTGATGCGGCTATCGCAGGTCAAGTAGGGTCTCCAAGTGATACATTAGGAGGTCAAATTGTACAAGAAATAAATGGTCCAGTTCCAAACACTGCAACACTTACTTTAGATTTCATGTACAAATACGCTCCAGTTGACGGAGACGTTGCAGTTGTCGCTATTGAAGTTTATGATACATTATTGGCTGGTGCAGCTGATGACGTTTTGTTATACCAAGGTCTTGCAATTTTGTCTGAGGCAAAAACAGCATGGACGAACAGAACAATTACACTTGATGCAGATGGAACAGGAACTGCAAACCAAATTTTCATCATCGCTACTCCTTCAGCTAAAAGTGTCTTTTCAGGAGCAACATCTCTTCCATCAATGAAAGAAGGAAGTGAATTACTTCTTGACAAAATGGTGTTAAAAAACTCAGCTACTACAGGTGTTAATGAGGCTACAGTAACAACTGCTTCTGTATACCCTAACCCAGCTGTAGATGTTTTAAACTTTAAACTAGAAGGAGCTGACGCTTCATCTGTTACAATTTTCAGCTTAGATGGTAAAGTATTGATCTCTCAGTCAGTTAACGGTTCAAACGGATCTGTAAATGTTTCTGAATTAAACACAGGAATGTACATCTACCAAATTGCTACTGTAAACGGAGAAACTGTTAAAAGCACTTTCGTTAAAAAATAATTATCTCCTTCGAGATAAAAGGAAAGCCTTCTGCAACCGCAGAGGGCTTTTTTTATTTTTAAGGAGTTCTGCATAGCGCTAGATTAGAAGACAAACCTAACGCCTCCTGTGGAGAGCTAAAGTCGACATTGCGCTGATGTTTATAACTAACGTCAAGACAGCATCAAAAAGAGAAGTTACTTTCTTTCGACTCACAAGGTCGAGTTCATTAGTTTATAGCTACTAATCTATGTTATCAAAAAGCGTCCATAATTTAAGTAAAATTATAATTCATCATTGGGTTGTATTCCCTATTCATACAGCGCAGCATTACTTTTAACCTAAGCTACAGCCATACAGTTTTTTTTATAGGTTAATGAATAAGCTTACTGATTTTAACCCCAAGATTTCTAATAAAATGAGTAGTCAATAGCTCTCGTCAGTATACCTGAAAAGGATATTATTGCTTAAAAGAATCAGCCCTCCCCTCTTTAACTGCCCAGTTAATTATTGAATTGACTGCCCACGCAATCTATTATTAACAAAAAACCACCGGTAGTTAGTCGGTGGCTCTGCATTTTCAACTTGTAGTAGTTGTACTTAATAATGTTGTATTACTAAATCCGAGTTATCGTTCCTTGATACCTATTTGTAGGTTCTCCAATTGCTTTTTCATAGATGTTCACCCTCCAGATGTACGTAGCATTGACTGGCACCAATTGATTCGTTCGTGAATCAACACCATTCCAAGGCATGTCAGCATCTTTTGTTTCAAAAATTACTAGACCTGTTTTCGGGTCAATGATTTGCATATCGAAAGGAATATTTCGCTCGCTTTTCAATAAAGCAAAGGGAATAAAAGTGTTATTTCTATAATCTGAACTGGTTGGGTTAAACCCTGTAACTGCTAGTAAATTGTAATTTACTTCACAGCGAACAGATTTCGTAACGCTTTGCTCTTCGCCATCTAACGTTTCAAGAGTCAATGTTATGAGGTGTGAACCAACGGTATAAAGATGGATATTTGCATTTTGATCAGTTGACAACACCTCTCCTTTTTCATTTGTCCATTTATAGCTTTTCGCCGTGATGTTGCAAGTTAGACTATTAAAAGGCAATCCTTTTTCATATAATGTTTCATTGCTAACGTTAAAGTCAATTTTCCCTGCAACAATCTCTTTGCTAACAAATTCTTTATCTAAAGAAACCGCTTTCATTACTTTCGTAGGCTGAACAATTTCATTTGCTTTATCAACAGAAGGTGCTACTGCATGATTTTGAAGTTTATTATCAGTTACAATGCCTGCTGATGAATTATTCGACCGAACTGATTCACCCTTGATGACATTCTTGATACTTTTCTCGTTCGTCACGATACGTTCATCCGTTTTCACCGCTTCAGTTTTGATAGATGAATCTTGATTTAATGGCTCGATGGATTTTAATATTTCCACAGATTTATCTGCTTCTTTTTCTGTTTTTTCTGTTTTATTTTGTGCCAACTCTACTTTATCAGTTGTTTCTGCATTTTGGTTTACAAAAAACAAGGTAGCAGATCCTGCAATGAAAACCGCACTCGCAATCCAAGCCCATTTGAAAGAGCCTTTAGGTTGTGAAGTTGGCATCACCTGATCAAGTCGAGAAGCCATAGAATCCCATGCCTTAGCGTCATAAGGCGCTTCTGCATTTTCCAGACTCTTTTTAATTATTTCTTCTATTTTGTTCATTCTGATTTGAATTTAACCGTATTTTTCTCAATTATTCGTTTTAAGTTTTGTTTTGCTTTTGCCAAGTTAGACTTTGAAGTACCCTCGGAAATTCCCAAAATTTCAGCAATTTCTTTGTGGGTATATTCTTCAAAAACATACAAGTTAAACACTGCTCGATAACCTGGAGTTAATTCTTCCACAGCCTCCAAAGCAATATTTGCTTGCAAAGACTTATATTCCAATTCCTCTGCTTCTTCCATCAAGTTTTCTGAAGCGGTTACAAACTCCGTTTCATTTTCGGACAAGTAAGGCATTCGTTTCAACTTCCGGATTGAATCAATGGCTGTGTTGGCAACTATTCTACGAACCCATCCATCAAAAGAACCTTTAAAGTCGAACATTTCTAACTTTTCAAAGACTTTAATAAAACCATTTTGTAGAATTTCTTGAGCAGAGTCTTCGTCTTTGGTGTACCTTCTACAAACCATTAACATTTTCCCATAATAGATCTCAAACAACTTTTCCTGGTATTTGCGCTCATTTCTGATACATCCCTCGACTATTTGCTTAAGTTCTTCTTTCATTTCTACGTTCAACATCTATATGACGGTTAATCTTCATTTGAGTTGCCTCCTCCAAACAAAATGTTTGTTATTGACAATTAGAGATTTTTTGAACAATTTAAATAAAATCCATGAATTAATATTAACTTTAACATCAAAATTTAAGGAATACATTTTAACTATATCAAATATCATGAAAGTAACAGTTGTAGGTGCCGGAAATGTTGGAGCAACATGCGCAGACGTTCTTGCGGAAAGAGAAATTGCAAACGAAATTGTTTTGCTTGACATTAAAGAGGGTTTTGCTGAAGGTAAAGCATTGGACATTTGGCAAAAATCACCAATTAATTTATACGATTCTCGTACCATTGGTTCTACCAATGATTATTCAAAAACAGCTAATTCAGACGTTGTAGTGATCACCTCAGGTTTACCAAGAAAACCAGGAATGTCTCGTGACGACTTAATTGCTACGAATGCTGGAATCGTAAAGACAGTTACCGAAAACATCATCAAACATTCACCGGACGCAATCATCATCATCGTTTCTAACCCGTTAGATGTTATGACGTATTGCGCTTACTTGTCTGCAAAAGTTGATTCAAAAAAAGTATTTGGAATGGCGGGTGTACTAGACACAGCACGTTACAGAGCTTTCTTAGCAACAGAATTAGGAGTTTCTCCAAAGGACATTCAAGCAGTATTGATGGGTGGACACGGAGATACGATGGTTCCTCTTCCAAGATATACTACTGTTTCCGGAATTCCAGTTACCGAATTAATTGAAGAATCTAAATTAAACGAAATCATCGAACGCACCAAAACAGGTGGTGGTGAAATCGTTAAACTACTAGGTACATCTGCATGGTACGCTCCAGGAGCAGCTGCTGCACAAATGGTAGAAGCCATTATTCGCGATCAAAAACGCATCTTCCCGGTATGCGCTTGGCTAGACGGCGAGTACGATTTGAAAGACATCTACTTAGGCGTACCAGTTGTATTGGGTAAAAACGGAATCGAGAAAATCATCGAATTAAAATTAAACGATGAAGAAAAAGCATTGTTGAACGAATCGGCAGAAGCAGTAAGGAATGTTATGGCTGTTTTAGATGACATGAATGCAAAAGCATAGTTAATTTCAACAACATTATTAAAAAGCCGTTTAAACTGAGTTTAAACGGCTTTTTGCTTTATGGACGAGAATGGCTTCGATCTCGCTCCGCCATCCTGACCACTAGCTTAAATATCAACAGGTGATTGAACGGAGCCGAAATCACAATCAAAAAAGTCCACGAAATAAATTCCGTGGACTTAATTCAATTCATGAAAATGAATTTTTTATTTCTTCGCGGCAGCGTATTTTTCAGCTACTGCATTCCAGTTTACTACATTGAAAAAAGCATTCACGTAATCTGGTCTTCTATTTTGATAATTCAAATAGTAAGCATGTTCCCAAACGTCCAATCCTAAAATCGGAGTTCCAGTACAGCCTACATCCATCAATGGATTGTCTTGGTTTGGCGTGGAACAAACGGTTAATTTCCCTCCAGAAACACACAACCATGCCCATCCTGAACCGAAACGAGTGGCTGCTGCTTTTGAAAACTCTTCTTTAAAAGCTTCAAACGAACCAAAAGTAGCGTCGATGTCTTTAGCCAAGTCTCCTGTAGGATTTCCTCCAGCATTTGGAGCCATAACTTCCCAAAATAAATTGTGATTGTAAAAACCTCCACCGTTATTTCTAACTGCTGGTTTGTCTGCACATTTAGTCAAGATTTCTTCAATGGTTGCATTGGCTAGATCTGTTCCTTCGATTGCCGCATTCAAATTTGTGGTGTATGCGTTGTGGTGCTTCGTATGGTGAATTTCCATCGTACGTGCATCAATATGTGGTTCCAAAGCGTCATACGCATACGGTAAAGTTGGTAATTTAAAAGCCATAATATATTTATATTAAAATTGTTAATTAATCCAAAGGTAGCTTTTTATATCGATTTTATTTAGCTTCTATGGTTTTTTTTAACAGCAGCAATTCTCAAAAAATGTTAATTAACGTCTTTATTTAGGGGTTGGTGAATTAAATAAGAACACATACAGCTTTCAAGTAAATATTTTCTGTAACTTTATATTCGAAAACCTTATAAAATATTAAATATGAAAAAGCAAGTATTATTCGTTTCAACATTAATTTTATCATTGGCTTTAGTAAGCTGTGGAAGTAATTCAGAAACTGAAGAAAACCAAGTAAAAGTTGAGGAAGTTATCGAAGATTTGGATAATGATCTTGAAGAGATTAAGGAAGAAGCTGTTGAAGAGATTCAAGAAGTAAAAGACGATGCTAAAAAGAAAGTTGATAATGCAACAACCAAAGCTAAAGCAAAAGCTGAAGAAATTAAAAAGCAAGAAACAAAGCTAGAAAATGATATCAAGGCTAGCAAATCATCTGCTAAAACAGGGGTTAAGGTTCAACAAGAAGACTTAAAGACCGCTGGTGAAGAAAGAAAGATGGAAGAGGATATTAAAAGTTCTGGTAAATCTGCTAAAAAAGGATTGCAGGGATTATAATATATACCTTAATAAAAGAATCGTAAAAAAGGTTTCAGTCTTCGTGGCTGAAACCTTTTTTTTTGCGTGTGAAGTTTTTAAAGTTTGTTAATTAAAGTTATAAAGTTTTGATAAGTAATGTTTTATTCTTAAATTACGAATACAAACATTAAAATTAATTGAGATGAAAAAGCAAATACTATTTGTTTTTACAGCAATTTTATCACTAGCACTAGCTAGCTGTCAAAGCAATCCAGAAAATATTGAAATTAAAGAAAGTCCTCAAGAAGTCAGCGAGCAAATCAGCGAGCAAATTCTGGATGTTCAACCAGTGACAAATAAAACCTTTGAAGAATTAAAAAGAGAAGCTCATGAAGCAACTCGAAAAGCAAAAGAAAGAATAAGGCTCATGGATTCTTCTAAGGAATCAATTCGAACTTTTGAAGAGCTTAAAAAGGAAGCCGAGGAAGCAAACCAACGAGCAGAGAACTAAAACTTCAATTGTTAAAGGATTCTTTCAAGTACTCGCTATAATTTCAGGAAATCACTCTAACGAAAAAAGGATTGTAATTCAAAAATTACAACCCTTTTTTTAAAAAAACTCTAAAAACACTGTTTCAAAATTTACTGAAACATGTCTTTTACTTTTTGAAAAAATCCTTTTTCACTTCCATCTGGATTTGGAATAAAGTTTTCACTTGATTTCAATTTTTCCAACAATTCTTTTTCTTCTTTATTGACTTTCGTCGGGGTCCAAATGTTGATGTGAACAAATAAATCTCCCGTACCATATCGTTGAACACTTGGCAAACCTTTCCCTTTTAATCGAAGCATTTTTCCACTTTGAGTTCCAGGTTCAATTTTAATCTTTGCTTTTCCTGAAATGGTTGGTATCTCAATACTTTCGCCTAAAACAGCATCAACAAAGTTGATATACGCATCGTAATGAAGGTTATCCCCATCTCTGCGAAGTGTTTCATGCGCTATTTCTTCAATCACCACAATCAAGTCACCTGCAATCCCATTAAAAGGTCCAGCGTTTCCTTTACCAGTAACACTCAACTGCATTCCTTCCTCAACTCCTGCTGGAATATCAATTTCAATAATTTCTTCCTGACGTTTCAAACCGTTGTGATCAGAATCAGCTGGTTTTTTATCAATCATTTTTCCAGCACCTTGACAGGTTGGACAAGCAGATTGCGTTTGCATCGCACCTAAAAACGTTTGAGCAACTCTGGTAATTCTACCGGTTCCATTACAAGTCTGACAGCTTTTAAAGGTTACTCCTTCAGCATTAACCAGTTTATTAACTTTGATTTTCTTCTTAACACCTTCTGAAATTTCCTCTAAAGTCAATTTCATTTTCACCCGAAGGTTGGTTCCGCGAACAGTTCTTGAACCGCCACCACCACGATGACCGCCACCGCCGAATGCACCACCAAAGACGTCTCCAAATTGACTGAAGATGTCATCCATGTTCATGCCGCCGCCAAAGCCTCCTGCACCACCCATTCCTGCATGGCCATATTGATCGTATCGATTTCTCTTTTCAGTGTTACTCAATACTTCATATGCTTCAGCTGCTTCTTTAAATTTATCTTCAGCAGTCTTGTCGTCTGGGTTTTTATCTGGGTGATATTTTAAAGCGAGTTTTCGGTAGGCCTTTTTAATTTCAGACTCACTAGCGCTTTTATTCAACCCCAATACTTCGTAATAATCTCTTTTTTGACTCATTTGTCTTTATCCAATTTCAGCACTTAAATGAAGCACTTAATAACAATAAAATTAATTCAACATGTCACTAGACCTACTTGTTACTTATTGTCCTACAACAACTTTAGCGTAACGAATTACTTTATCATTTAGTAAATATCCTTTTTCTACATCATCAACCACTTTTCCAACCATTTTTTTGTCTGGTGCTGGAACATTCGCAATTGCTTCGTGAAACTCGCTATCAAAATCTTTTCCTTTTGACTCCAATGCTTTCAAACCTTTGTTGCTCAAGGTATTTTTAAATTTTTCATAAATTAATTTAACTCCTTCCTTGATGGCATCAAGATCTTCTGCTGTTTCGTTGTTTAAAATAGCACGCTCAAAATCATCCATGACCGGCAACAAATCTTTCAAAACATCTGCACTGGCAGAGCCAATCAATTCTATCCGTTCTTTATTGGTGCGTTTGCGGTAATTATCATATTCTGAGTACAACCTCAAGTACTTGTCATTCAGCTCAGCATAACGTTCTTCAGCAGTTGGTTCTGCTGGAGTTTCATTTACCTCTTCAACAGGTGCAGTATCTTCTGAAGTATCATTGATTGCTTCTTCACCATTTAAATCTTCGTTATAATTTTTCTCGTCTGACATTTCTATTCTTATTGTGATTTGATATGCGACTCCTCAAAGATATTGCCAATTCAGAATTATGGACATCCTGTCAGTTAAAACAAATTGTCCGCTGAAATATTGACAGTAATTCTAGAAAGTGTTTAAAAAAGTTTTTCGATTTCAAGGTGTAATCCCAAGCCGCGTAATTGATTCCCACTAGCAACAATTTTCCCGTTACCATCAATTAGAAATCCACTTGGAATGGAGCTAACTTGATACATGCGAGCAACTATCCCTTCTTGATCTAAGGCATGGTAAGGCCACTTTAAATTATCTTGTAAAATAGCCGATTTCCAGGCTTTTTCATTCCTATCCAATGAGATGCTAACAACTTCAAAACCTTTGCCTGTGGCAAACTTCTTCTTGTTATACTTTTCATATGCCTCAACCACGTTTGGATTTTCTCTTCGACATGGTCCACACCAAGATGCCCAGAAATCAATCAAAACTACTTTCCCTCTCAGCTGAGCTAGCTTGATGATTTTCCCATTTGGGTCAGTCAACTCAAATTCAGGTGCAGCGACACCGACTTTCGGAGCTGGTTGAACAAATAATTGAACAGCAAAAAGAAAACTAGTTACAAATTGAATCATCCTATTCTTCGAATATCAGCTCCCAAATTGTTTAAACGAATGTCAATGTCTTGATATCCGCGATCAATCTGTTCGATGTTGTGAATAACACTTTTTCCTTTTGCCGAAAGCGCTGCAATCAATAAGGAAACACCTGCCCGAATATCAGGAGAAGTCATAGAAATACCTTTCAAAGCATGTTCATGATTCATTCCAATAACAGTTGCGCGATGCGGATCACACAAAATAATTTGTGCCCCCATGTCAATCAATTTATCAACGAAAAACAACCTGGATTCAAACATTTTTTGGTGAATCAAAACACTTCCCTTTGCCTGTGTAGCAACAACAAGAATAATAGAAAGTAAATCCGGAGTAAATCCAGGCCAAGGTGCATCAGAAATCGTTAAAATAGAACCATCAATGAAAGTCTCAATTTCGTAACTATCTTGTTCGGGAATATAAATATCGTCGCCTCTTCGCTCTAGCTTGATCCCTAACTTCCTAAAGACTTGCGGAATAATCCCCAAATCATCATAACTGACATCTTTAATGGTTATTTCTGACCCTGTCATTGCAGCCAAACCGATGAAGCTTCCAATTTCAATCATGTCTGGTAAAACACGGTGAAAACAGCCTTTCATCTCCTTTACACCTTCTACATGAAGCATGTTAGATCCAATTCCAGTGATGTTAGCACCCATTGAATTCAACATTTTACAAAGTTGTTGTAAATACGGTTCACAAGCCGCATTGTATATGGTTGTTTTTCCTTCTGCTAAAACGGCAGCCATTAAAATATTTGCTGTTCCCGTAACCGACGCTTCATCCAAATGAATGTAGCATCCTTTTAGTTTATCTGCTTCTACGGAGTAAAAGTGATCGTTCGCGTCGTAGTTAAACTTAGCTCCCAGCTTCATAAAGCCTTCAAAATGCGTATCCAACCTTCTTCTGCCGATTTTATCTCCGCCCGGCTTCGGAATATACCCCTTACCAAATCGAGCTAACAGAGGTCCAACAATCATAATTGAACCACGCAGTGATCCAGCTCTGTTTTTAAAATCTTCCGTACCCAAGTAATCAATGTCGATTTCTTTGGCTTGAAAAATATAAGTTCCTTTTTCCACCTTTTCAATCTTCACACCCATTACCTGCAACAAATTAATCAATTTATTGACGTCAATAATATCTGGTATATTAGAAATTGTAACTTTTTCTGGAGTCATTAAAACAGCACATAAAATCTGCAGCGCTTCATTTTTTGCTCCTTGAGGAATTAGCTCTCCTTTTAATTTTTTTCCACCGTGAATTTCGAAAGATGCCATGACTTAATATTTTTTCTTGTATTTTTTCTTTGATTGGTTTGATTGACCTCCTGTGTTTGTTTTCTGACGCTTATTTGGAGTGATTCCAAGGGTTTTCAGGATTTGATTCGTGCCCATTAAGTTTTCAGGATTTTCCAACTTTAATTTACCTCCAGAAAGGTCTGAAAATTGTTGTGCGATTAAATTGTTCTCAACCGCATCGTTATTGTAAGCCAAGAATTGTTTTTTCATGAAGTTACCCATCGTTAACTTCAAGTATTCTTTTGCTTTCTCATCTTCTTCTTCAACAATTGTGTTTAGAATCCGCTCCGTATATTTTCCGTAATGTCCAAATCGAATTCTACTTTTGGGATATGCCATCATCTCTGGCTTCTCAGCTAGTGTTTCTCGTGTTGGCATATCATACGGCGAATCCGCATCTAACTGAAAATCAGACATCACAAAAAGATGCGTCCATAGTTTATGTTTAAAATCATCTACATCCCGTAAATGTGGATTGAGTTGCCCCATTACTTCAATGATTGCCCTTGCAGCATTATTTCTTTCTTCCTTGCTTTCTAGTCTCATTGCGAAAGCAATCATGTTCTGCACGTTTCTTCCATATTCGGGAAGAATCATTTCGGGACGTTGTGTATTGTATTCCATGTGTATTTTCTAAAGGAGCTTCAAAATTACAAAAATATTTGCTCTCATTTTAGCCCCGTGTTTTTAATTCAAATCGGCATCATAGCTTTTATACGCCTTAGACTTGACCAACATCACTTTGACGATGGCGTGATGGTATTTTGGAAAATGATTCCCCTTTTCAAAGACAATGCTTTTCAGGTAACTTTTAACTTCCATGTTTGCTGGAGTCGATAAAACCGTACTTTTTTCTTCAATCATTCGACTGCTTGTCACCTCACCTTCAAGGTTCACCGCTATTTCATAAACCACATACCCGTTATAATTAGATTCTATTGTGAAGTTGGTAGTTGAAATCATTTGGCGACTATCATCTACAATTTGACCTGATAAAATTTGTGAATGGACCGATGAAGTCGACAACAACATAAAGATACAAAAAAGTTGTTTCATATTTGGATTTTAGATTGTGAATATAACGATTCTATCTGAAAAAAGGAGGCTCTGCCAAACAATTTTACATCTGCTTCTTAATTCTTCGATCGGATATCACAGAATAAAATGAGAACAAAAAAAAAGTCTGATTTAAAATCAGACTTTTTTGTGGGAAATGAGGGACTCGAACCCCCGACATCCTGCTTGTAAGGCAGGCGCTCTGAACCAACTGAGCTAATCTCCCTTTATGCGTTTAAAACACCGTTGTGTTCGTTATTGCGTGTGCAAAGATACATGCATTATTTGAATTGGCAAGCGTTTTTTTGAAAAAAATTAAAAATAATCACTAATTAAAAAAAAGCTACCTGTTATCAAAACTGTATCTGTTTTATTTGCTGATAGTTGAGCTGACTTGAGCGCCTCACTCAAATGATGAAAATAATTTGCATTTATATTTAAATTCTCTGAAATATCTTTCATGTCTGCTATTCGAGCTGTGCGTTCATTCTTAAATTCTGTAAAATAAAAAACCGCATCTCTTGGGAATAGCTGGATTATCTTTGTTAAGTCTTTGTCCGAACTTCCACCATATATAATATGTAATTGACCGCGCTGATGCATGCTTAACGTTTTAAGCATTTGTTTAATTCCCGCCTCGTTGTGTGCAACATCTAAAATGGTCAACGGTTCCTGTGAAACAATTTCAAATCGACCGTGAAAAAGCGTATTCTTTTCAGACTCCTGAATCGCGTTAGACACTTCTTGCGGTGCGATTGAGTATCCAAATGAGTTTAAAACCTCAAAAGCAGTTCGTACAGTTCGTTCATTTTTGAATTGATAAGTATCCGGTGCATTGTAAAAGGTTATATGGAAGGGGTGTTCATCAGCAAAGAGAATATCAGCGTTACACTCCTTTGCTTTATCCATGAACACTTGTTTTGTTTCTGGATCCGTCTCACCAATAACAACTGGGACACCTTCTTTTATAATTCCGGCTTTCTCAAGAGCAATTTTACCCAATGTATCGCCCAGTATAGCCACGTGATCAATGCTAATGTTTGTGATAACAGACAGAACAGGTGTTATGATATTTGTGGAGTCCAATCTCCCCCCCAACCCTGTTTCAACGACGCAGATGTCACATTTCTCTTCAATGAAATGCTTCAATGCAAGCGCCCATGTTATTTCAAAAAAAGAAGGTTGAATTGTCCAGTTTTGACGCTGAACCTCTCTACAAAAAACAAGAACACTTTCTTCGTTAATCAATTGATTATTAATACTTATTCGCTCCCTAAAGTCATGAATGTGCGGCGATATAAACAGCCCTGTTTTGTAATTTTTCAGCCTCAATCCTGAGGCAAGCATGTTGCAAGTTGAGCCTTTTCCATTGGTTCCTGCTACATGAATGTACGCCAGACCCTGGTAATCAATATTCAATTCCTTACAGATATAAAGAATGTTAGACAAATCAGCTTTATACGCGGCTTGTCCCATGTTTTGATAAGCTGGAAATTGGCCAAACAACCAATCAATTGCCTCCTGATACGTTTTCAAAATAGTGATTTATGTTGCTTTAATATTCAGCGTTAAAGCGATTTTTTCAATACCAGCACCTGGCTTTTTATTATAGCGTATTTGTGATTTTACCAATTCAGAAATTTGATTAATTATTCGTTGATCAGTCGTAGTTGTTCTTCCTGAAATGTTTTCCGTACGAATCACTTTTCCCTCTGAATTGATGGTCAGTTTCAAAACAATCGTACATGTTTGATTAAACTCCAACCCCTCTGTGTTAATGTTACTCAAACGGATTCTCTCCCCTGTACTATTTCCTCCTCCACTTCCGTCAGCTCCATCACCTCCACCACGATAAGCGCCTTCATCCCTTCCAAAAACACCTGCACCTTGACCTTGCGTAGAACCTCCACCAGTACCAAACGGATTGGGTGCAGCCTGAATGGTTGTTGGGGTATTGTCTGAATTGTTTGCGTTGGTTTTAGAACTTTTCCCGGTTTTGACCTCCGTTTTAGATTCTGTTTTCGTAATCACTCTCTCCGTTTGTGGCTTTGGCTTTGGGTCCACAGGATCATCCGAAGGAGTTCCTTCGCTTCCCTTGCTTCCGCCACTTTCAACCACAAGTTTTTCCAATTCAATTTCCGTTATTTCAGTTGTAGCAACCAATGGAATATCTTTTGCCGGAGGATCAGCAATGGTATAATGGATCAATTTCAAAAGCAGAATAATTCCCACAACAATAACTGCCGAGGTGATTGCACCGTTGCGCTTATCAGAATCATGGGAAATGGGTGAGTTTTGCAATTTACTTTTATTTTTGGTACGCTAAAACGGGCTCCCAACCATTTGCTTGAGCCAAGGCTAAAATTTGAAAAACAGCTTCATAATCTGCTTTTTTATGTCCTGCAATCTTCAACTTTAACTTTCCTGAATCATTTACTTCTTTTGAAATCTTCTCTTTAATCAAGTCAAAGTCGCGAGCGTCTTCTAGCTTTTCTGTTTGAGATAAAAAGTATTTATTTTCTTCAGTAATAATGATGGTTGTCGTTACAGGATCCTGAACAGGAGAGAGATTCTCGGAAGGCTTTGGCAAGTCCACTGGTGTATGGTTATTACTGGCCGTCAAACTGATGATGATGAAGAAAATCAATAGCAAGAACACCAGGTCCGTCATGGACGCAGTTCCCGCTTCTACTTTGATTTTATTCCGTTGTCCTAAGTTCATAATCTTTTATTTTCCAGGCTCATTCAACAAATCCATAAACTCCAATGCTGTATTTTCCATGGTGTAAACAATTCGTCCAATTCGTTCTGTCAGGTAATTATACCCCATAAATGCAACCAAACCAACTATCAATCCTTCTACTGTCGTAATCATGGAGGTCATAATTCCAGGAGCAATTACTTGAATATCTAAGGAAGAAACATTTTGCAAGTCAATGAATACAATCACCATTCCAACAACGGTTCCTAAAAACCCAAGCATGGGACCAGCACCTGATGCGGTAGCTAAGAAACTAACGCGCTGTTCCAAACGCATGATTTCTATTTTTGCTGTATTTTCAATTGCTACAGAAATATTTTCCAACGGTTTTCCAAGTCTTCCAATTCCTTTCTCCAGCATTCTAGCGGAAGGACTGTCCGTGCTCGCGCATAATTTTTTAGCAGCATCTAAATCACCAGAAATTAAATAACCTTTGATTTTAGATAAAAAACTAGATTCCTCTTTCGAAGCTCTGCGCAATGCTAAATAACGTTCCGTGAATACATAGATCACGTATATAAACATAAACAAAAGCAACAAGTTGATAATCCACCCAATACCTGCGTTGGATTGATCGATGATTTCCCAAACGGGAATTTCTTTGACTCCAGTTTTAACCGTGTCTGATACAACTGGTGCTGTCTCTATTTGCAAAAGGAAATTAAAGCTCATGTTTTATTAACGTTGATTTGATAAAATAATTACATCCTGAGAGCAAAAATAGTTTTATTCTCTAGAGATTGCTATCGGCTTCACAAAAGTTACCAAATTCATTTTGTTGAAATCGGCATTTATACGTTGTTGAATTGACTAGACGAGTTGTTTTAATGCAATTTCAAATGCCGTCTTGGCCAGAAGTGTTTTATTCGGATTGACAGCATGTGTTTCTTGCAACGCTTTGTAAATCGTTTGACTTACATCTTCAAAAACACCTTGGTCTGTTATTTCATTCAAATCATTGCTCATTAAATATGCAAAAACTCTGGCCATTCCACAATTGGAAATAAAATCTGGAATGACAGAAATGCTTTTGTCTGCATGTTCAGCAATGGGTCCAAAGAAAATCTCTTTATCGGCGAACGGCACATTCGCTCCAGCGGCAATAACACTTACCCCAGCTACAATCATTCGATTGAGCTGATCTTGAGTTATCATTCTCGATGCTGCACATGGAATGAAAACATCTGCTTCCAAATCCCAAATCTTAGAATCCATCTCCTCAAAAGAAAGTAAGTTCACGTCGGATATTTCATTGCCATCCTTAGTCAAGAACAAGTCTTTAATTTTTTCAAAACCAAATCCTTCCTCAGAAATCAATCCTCCAACGCGGTCAATGATTCCCGTGATTTTAGCCCCTTCAAGTGCCAAAAAGTAAGCTGCTGCTGAAGCGACATTTCCCCAACCTTGAACCAAAACTTTTTTGTCTTTCACGCTTCCACCCCAAATTTTATAATAATGGATAATGGATTCTGCTACACCGTACCCAGTAATCATGTCAGCAATCACATATTTGCGATTGACATCAGGTGTGTATTTCGCATCTTCAATGGCTTTCTTAACTCCCGTTCTCAATTGATTGATTCGAGTTTCTTTTTGAGCAGCAGAAGGATTGAAATGTCCATTTAAAACACCTTCTTGTGGATGAAGAACTCCACAATTCTCTGTCATTGGAATCACTTCGTGAATTTCATCTATATTCATGTCTCCTCCAGTTCCATAATAATTTTTCAAAATCGGAGCAACAGCTTTAAACCACCTTTTCAAAACTTCTTTTTTACGTGGATCTTTCGGGTCAAAGTTAATCCCAGATTTAGCACCACCAATTGCTGGTCCTGCTACTGTAAACTTAACCTCCATGGTTTTCGCCAAAGACTCAACTTCTCGTTTATCAAGCCCAACTCGCATTCTTGTTCCACCACCAGCAGCACCGCCTCGAAGTGAATTAATCACTACCCAGCCTTCTGCCTCTGTTTCGGAATCTTTCCATTCGAATACGATTTCAGGTCTTTTGTTTTCAAATTCTTGAAGTAAATCTTTCATGCGTTGTCTTTAATTATTACTCTCAAAAGTAAAAAGATAAATCTGAAAATTGGATTTTATCACGGGTTTATATTCATTTTATTTAAAATAAACGCCCTGAATTTACAGGTGAAATATTCACAGACAAGATTAGTTTACTGTCTCTTGGTGTTTTTAACAAAGAAATAGACAAGTCATGCTCGATGTAAAACACCTCCACAAACATTTCGAGAAGCACCCGTCACTTCGCTCAAACAGTTGGGTAGTTTCTCCAAATACAAAGCTCCTAAAAATGCAAAAATGATGGCTTCTTTAAATTCGATCACTTCTTTTGCCGGAAGCACCACCCTTCCTTTGTAATAATGTTGAATTCGTTCAACCAAAAACTGATTGAATGCACCTCCGCCCGTTATCATAACCGACTCAATCTCATTTCGATTTAACACTTGTCCAATTTGATAGGCTTCGTGTTCAATCACCGTTCTCAAGTTATTCTCAATATCCCGATCAGGTTTAATCATCGGATAGAAATACTGCTCTAGCCACTCCGTTCCAAGAGATTTTGGTCCAACTTGCTCGTAAAAAGGCAGGTTGTTCAAAAGATCTAACAAGAAGAAATTAATTTCACCCGAACGGGCCAAATCTCCATTCTTATCGTAATTCAAACCTTTATTTTGAGCGAGTTTATTCAAAGGTAAATTACCTGGACAACAATCAAAAGCAACAATTTTTCCATCTTTCTTGAAAGAGATGTTGCTAATTCCACCGATATTCAAAAAAGCTTCTGCCTGATTCTTAAATAACTCAAAATCGCCTATAGGAACCAACGGCGCACCCTGTCCTCCAAGAATTACGTCTTTTGTTCGAAAATCATTAACAACCGTTATTCCCGTTTCCAAAGCCATACTACTTCCACATCCAATTTGAACTGTAAATCCATTATCAGGCTGGTGATAAACAGTATGTCCGTGCGAAGTGATAATTTGAATCTCATCTTTTGAGATTTTATTTTTCGCAATGAATTTATTGATGGCTTCCCCCATCATTTGTCCCAACATTTTATCCAATTGAAAAAGTGCAGGTGCTGAAATCTCAGTCGATGTTCGCAATTTATCTTTGATTTCATCGGAATATGCAACCGTTTCAGCATTCACTAAATTAAAGCCCCACAAGCCTTGTTCATTTCTCTCAATGTGAACGAATGCGATGTCGATACCGTCCAAAGAAGTGCCAGACATTAAACTGATTGTGTTGTAGGATATCATAAGTCTTACATTTGTTCCGAAAGATGACTAAAAATTTAAATATAAAGTCTAAATTTACAACGAAATACTAGAATATTAAATAATTAACATCACAAATAATGAATTTTGAACTGACAGAAGAACAGTTAGCTGTTCGTAGTGCAGCAAGAGACTTTGCTCAAAACGTATTAAAATCAGGTGTTATTGCGCGCGATAACGAACAAAGATTTCCAGCTGAAGAAATTAAACAACTAGGAGAGCTAGGTTTTATGGGAATGATGGTTGATCCAAAATACGGCGGAGGCGGTATGGATACAATAAGTTATTCTATTGCAATGGAAGAGATCTCTAAAATTGACGCATCTGTATCTGTCTGCATGTCAGTCAACAACTCGCTAGTTTGCTGGGGATTGGAAACTTACGGAAACGAAGAGCAGAAACAAAAATATTTAGTGCCGTTGGCAAAAGGTGAAAAAATTGGAGCTTTCTGTCTTTCTGAGCCAGAAGCGGGTTCTGACGCTACATCTCAACAAACAACTGCAATTGACAAAGGAGATTACTATTTGTTAAACGGCACGAAAAACTGGATCACAAACGGCTCTTCTGCATCTACTTACATCGTCATCGCTCAAACAAATGTGGAAGCTGGTCACAGAGGGATCAATGCATTCATCATCGAAAGAGGAATGGAAGGATTCATCGTAGGAGCAAAAGAAGACAAATTGGGAATTAGAGGTAGTGATACACATACTTTGATGTTTAACGACGTAAAAGTTCCGAAAGAAAATAGAATTGGTGAAGATGGTTTTGGATTCAAATTCGCGATGAAGACACTTTCAGGCGGAAGAATCGGTATTGCTTCTCAAGCTTTGGGAATTGCTTCAGGTGCGATGGAATTGGCTTTGGCTTATTCGAAAGAACGCAAAGCATTTGGTAAAGAAATTTACAAACACCAAGCGATTGCATTTAAATTAGCGGATATGGCTACAGAAATTGAAGCTGCACGTATGCTAGTACTGAAAGCTGCTTCTGACAAAGACGCAGGAAGAAACTACGATCAATCTGGTGCAATGGCAAAATTGTATGCTTCTAAAGTTGCCATGGAACAAACGGTAGAAGCTGTTCAAATTCATGGTGGATACGGTTTCGTAAAAGAATACCACGTTGAGCGTTTGATGCGTGATGCAAAAATCACGCAGATCTATGAAGGTACTTCAGAAATTCAGAAAATTGTTATTTCAAGAGGTATTTTAGCATAAATTAACTTTGAAGAAATACCAAGCCCAGCTGT
>SMEQ01000501.1_pt1 | contig 22908 bp, 28 predicted proteins | sample 2456281 | NCBI WGS metagenome assembly SMEQ01 (sample SAMN10132596, study PRJNA489261) | soil metagenome | isolation source: day1 antibiotic-loamy sand soil ammended with raw manure from dairy cow... | place: USA | collected 2015-04-01
TGAAGTCATTGTTAATGCAGTAGCCAGTGGTGAGCGCCCACCCACTTTACGTTTTTGGGATTGGCCCGATTCAGTTGTTGTCGTCGGTTCGTTTCAATCGTTAAAAAATGAAATAGACGCAAAGGCTGCACAGCGTCACGGTATTGAAGTGGTGCGACGGGTAACCGGTGGGGGCGCTATGTTTATGGAGCCCGGTAACTGTATTACGTATTCGCTGGTGGTGCCTGCGTCTTTGGTTGAAGGTTTAAGTTTTGAGCAGTCTTATGCGTTTTTAGATGACTGGGTGTTAGGTGCATTGGCTGAGATTGGCATTAAAGCGCACTACGTACCGATTAATGATATCGCCTCAGAGAAAGGTAAAATTGGTGGGGCGGCACAAAAGCGCTTTGCTAATGGTGTGGTATTGCATCATGTCACTATGGCTTACGATATTAACGCTGATCGTATGTTAGAAGTGTTGCGTATAGGTCGAGAAAAACTATCCGACAAAGGTACGACCAGTGCCAATAAGCGCGTTGACCCCATGCGCAGTCAAACAGGTATGGAACGTAATGCAATTATTGAGTCTTTTATGGCGCATTTTCTTAAGCGTTATGACAGTCGGTTAAGTAAATATACAGAAGACGAATTGGAAGACTCAAGTTTGCTGGTGGACAGTAAGTTTAAAAGCTCTGAGTGGGTTAGCAAAGTACCCTAAAGAGTACCTTGATTGGATGTGTAATAGAGCTGTCGGCTGGCCAGATGTTAGCTAGTTATCGAATGGATAATTAGGTACAGGTTTGGCGGCTTCATCTTCTACAACCAAGCTGACATCACGACGTCTGTAGAGGTCTTTATAAGCAATAACTAATGACAGCACCAATATAGCCGCCACTAAAGCAAAGCCAGCACTGACAGCGATAGCCCAAGAGTAATGATTGAGAAGAAAAAACACGACCGCAGTTATTACCGCAATACCCACCGAAGTACCAATGCGCTGACCCGTTTGCATAATAGCGCCCGAGCTACCCGCGTATTCTAGTGGCACTTCTTCTAAGGTTAACGTTTGATTAGGGCTAATTACCGTACCTTGTGCGATACCAATAAAGGCTAATGAAACTACTAGCCACCAAACGCTGATGTAATGGTAAGAGTGCAACAACACTACCGCGATGCTGAACAGCATTCCAAAAATACCTAGCCAAATACCGGCGATAACAATTCTTCGACCTAAAGTGTGAACGTGTTTCCCAGCCCAATAAGCCGCTACAGACGATAACAAGGCCGAAGGGATGCCAACCATGCCGGTTTCTAAGGCAGACTTTCCTGCGCCTTGTTGTAGATACAAAGCGACGATAACCCAAATGCTGGTCATGCCTAAAAAATACAAGGTCATAATCAACGCGCCATTGGCAAAGCTAGGGGTAGAGAATATCGCTAAATCAACCATGGGGTTGCGGCCAGAGGCGGTGTAAAAACGCTCCCAACGTATCCAGATATAAACGATCAATATCCCAGCAGGGAAGAGCAGCCAGATAAGTTGGCTGCCGCTGTGTTCGACGAAAGGAAATAAGATGACCAGTACGGCTAAACCTAAGAGCAACGAGCCAATGGGGTCTAAGTCATTAAGGTTTCTGAATAAACGGCGTAGATTACTTTCGCCGGTTTTACGGCCAAGGCTAATAAGCGGGCGCGGGAACCACATTAAGGAAAGTATAATAATCAGGGTTGCAAAGGGTACGTTAACTAAGAATGTTAAACGCCAGCCTAAGTCAGGGCCGCCTAGTTCAATTAAAAGGCCACCTAACACTGGGCCAATGGCAACTGATACACCAACCATACTGCCGAAATAACCAAACGCACGGCCACGTTCTGCACCGCGGAAGTAATGCTGGATCATGCCAATGCCCTGTGGGCTAATTAACCCTGAACCAATGCCCTGCACAAAGCGCGCACCATTGAGCCAGTTAGCATTAGGCGCAAAGCCAGCCACTATAGATGAAAGAGTGAAAACCAAAACACCAAAAATAAATAAACCGCCGCGCCCCATAATATCGCCGGCACGGCCAGCAGCGACAAGAATCACACCAAAGGTTAGGGCGTACCCGGAAAGTACCCACTGCAGGTCGGAAGAAGTGGCGTTTAAACTCTGTTGAATAGTGGGTAGGGCGACGTTAACAATGCTGACACTAACCAACGACATGAAAATAGTGGTTAAAAGAATTGCCAGGATGCGCCAACGCCTAGGGTCCTGATTGGCAGCAAAAGCCTCTGTGCTGCCAGTTTTACTTTGCATATATAAATCCATCGAAAATAACAATCATACAGCAGCGAGTATTGCACTGGTAGAACACAGTGTATTTTAGCAATAGTTATAAAGTCTGAACTAAATCAATATCATTAGAGAGTATAACGACTATAGTAATAACTACCTAAAGAGTAGTATGTGAGCGCGTATAAGGTAGTAGGTTGTTGAGTGCCTTTTTATGCAGCTACATAGCATTATCATTATAAATAACAGCGAAAGTGGACTTAATTGATTGAGAGGTTGGGATGAGAAAAACACTATTCATAACATTGATAGCAGCTGGCTTGAGCTTTGCTATTTCTTCAGCTTCGGCGTTGGAAGGCGATGCTAAAGCAGGTAAAGAAGCAGCTGCTATCTGTGCTGCTTGTCACCAAGCCGATGGTGGCGGTATGAACATAGCAGGTGGTGAGTCTTGGCCGGCGCTGGCTGGACTGAATGCAGACTATATGTATAAGCAGCTGCTGGATGTCAAAAGCGGTACACGTAAAAGCCCGACTATGATGCCCTTTGTTAACATGTTTAATGATCAGCAGATGAAAGATGTTTCTGTTTATTACAGTCAGCTGCCAGTGGTAGCGGGCAAAGGTGGCGAAGACGCAACCGCAGAAGAGCTAGCTCGCGGTGAAGCGTTAGCACTGAGTGGAGATTGGGAGCGTTATATAGTGCCTTGTAAAAGCTGCCATGGCCCTGACAACCAAGGTGCAGGCGTACATTTCCCAGGCATTGCAGGGCAGCACGCAGGTTATATTGCAGACCAGATTTATGCTTGGCAAAAAGGAAGTCGTGATAACGACCCTCAGCATCTAATGTTAGCCATTGCCGAACGTTTGAACGACAAAGACATTCGTGCCGTTTCAGCGTGGCTTTCACGTCAACCAGCACAGTAGTTAGGGAGACTATTTTATGAAAAGTATTAAATTTTTATTAGCGCAAGTAATCGCAGGCGCATTAGTTTTATCAGCGGTTGCTGTGCAAGCAGAAATGAAGTTTCCAGTGAATAATAAGCAGCCGGTAGAAGGCGAATTTGTTCACGTGCCGCCAACTATGGATGATTTAGAAACAGCAGAGCTTCATCCAGAGCTTAAGCGTGTAATTCGCCGCGGTCATGACTTGTTTATGAATACCCAGCAGTTACGCGGAAAAAACGTTTTTAATAGTATGAACTGCAGCAGCTGTCACATGGGTGAAGGACGACTACCTTTCGCTGGCCCTGTATGGCCTGCAGCGGTTGTTTTACCGAACTACAGACCTAAAAACGATCACGTTAATAACATCGAAGAGCGTATCGCAGGTTGCTTTAGCTTCTCTATGAACGGGCAGCCTCCTGCCTACGGCAGTGATGACATGCTCGCCTTAGTTACCTACCACCAGTGGTTAGCAACCGGTGTACCGATTTATAGCTCGGGTAAAAACATGTATGGTCGTGGTTATCCAAAACTGGCTGAGCCAGCCAAGAAAATGGACTTCAAGCGCGGAAAACAAGTATACGAAGCAAACTGTGTAATTTGTCACTCAAATGACGGTTCGGGTTTAGTGCAAAACGGCAAAGAAGTTTTCCCGGCAGTGTGGGGCGACCGTTCATACAACTGGGGTGCTGGTATTTCACGTAACTTCACGTTGTCATCCTTTGTGAAACACAACATGCCCTTAGGTCGACCTAATTCGTTAACTGACCAACAAGCATGGGATGTTGCCTATTACATTAATAGCCAAGAGCGTCCGCAAGAGCCTCGCTTTGAAGGCAGCGCACAGAAAACTCGTGCGAAATACTTAGATACCTTCCACAAACACACCAACTATGGTCTGAAAGTTGAAGGAAAAGTTCTGGGTGATCATAACAACTTAGGTGAGAAAGACTTTTTGAAACCTGACGTGTTACGTCCTCGTACTTATACTGCAGACTAAATACAGTTTGTAGTGATGCAAAAAAAACGGGTTGCCCTATTCAGAGCAACCCGTTTTTTTATGTGCGATATTATTGATAAGGATTTATTAGTTAAGCTGCATCGCAACAATACCAACAACAATAAACAGCACGCCAATAATACCTTGCGTACCTAAACGCGAATTAAACAGCATACGGTCAATTATGACTGTACCTAGCACACCTAAGCCACCCCAAACTGAATAGGCTATGCCTAGAGGGATATCGCGAATAACAAAGCTTAGTAGAACAAAGGCAGCGACAATAGACAGTAAGCCGGCAAAGCCCCAAGCAAACTTCTTAAAGCCTTTAGACCGCTTTACGCAATAACAGGCTAATAAATCGAGAAATACTGAGCCAACTAATAAAGAGACAGGGGCTATCATAGCGCCACCTCTTTTAATGCAGGCGTTAGTTTAGCTTTCTGAACGGTTACGGATTTCTTTGCTGACTTAACTTTTTTACCTTTGTCGAAGGTCACTAGTAGTAAACCAACAAGCATTAAAGCAATCGCAAAAACTTCACTTGATGACAAATATTCACCAAACAGAACGACACCAGCAATACCAATTAATAGCAGACCTAAGCCTTCCCAGATCGCATAAGAAACAGCTAATGGAATGTGCACTACGGCACGAGAGAAAGCATAAAACGAGAAAGATATCATCAGCGCCATCATCATGTAACCAATGATTGGCGAGCTGGTTGCAGCGTATTTCATGCCTATTGTGCTAAGTACCTCAGCAAAAACAGCAAGAGCTAACATAAACCAGTAATACATTTTAAAACCCCTAGGGATTCTCTGAAAAAGCACTTAAACCATTAAGTAATTTGGTTTGTAAACAGTGGCTCTTTTAGAGCGTCCGTAATTTCTAGATACAGAAATCCGCTTAAGTTATAAACAACTCAAGTGACTCTTTTATTAAGCTTATTGAAAACGATTAATACATCCGAAGATGTGAGAGTGAAACCAGCTATAGTCCAGCGTGCCAGTATTTCTCAAAGAGGTGGAGCATCAAGAAGGGGGTAAAGCTAAAACCTGAGGTAAACATAAACCACTTATGGGTGACTACGATGCGTGCAGTTTACCACAAAAGCGGTATCTCACCTAATTATAGTGGAATAAAAAACGGGCTGCCCTTAATTAGGACAGCCCGTTTTCTTTAAAATACTAACCGCTTTAATTAAGCGTTAGGGTCTTTGGCTAAACGTAAGTACGGTAACTTAATGTCTAACTTACCGAATTTATCTTCAGCTTCTTTATCGCTCAAAGCCATGCCAATAATTACGTCTTGGCCTGGTAGCCAGTCGGCTGGGGTGGCAATTGGGGCATTGTCGGTTGCTTGAATTGCATCCAAAGCACGTAAGATTTCAGCAAAGTTACGGCCAACCGCCATCGGGTAGGTTAATGATAAACGAATCTTTTTATCAGGCCCTACAATAAACACTGTACGCACAGTAGCGCTGTCTGCAGGGGTGCGGCCGTCTGGCAAATAGGCTTCTGCAGGTAGCATGTTATACAGCTTAGCAATGGCCAAAGAAGTGTCGTCTAAAATCGGAAATTCCACTTGGGTTCCGCCAAAAGACTCAATATCTCTAATCCACTTCATGTGCTCTTCAACACTGTCTACAGAAACACCAATAGCCTTGGTATTACGCTTTTTAAACTCAGGTACCAAGCGTGCTACTGCACTGAACTCTGTGGTACAAACTGGCGTGAAATCTTTTGGGTGCGAAAATAAAATAACGTAGCTATCACCAATGAAATCATGAAAGTTAATATCACCAGCGCTGGATTTAGCCGTAAAGTTGGGGGCGATGTCATTAATACGTAGGGACATAGAAAACTCCTTGGTTAAGTTTATTAACAATCTTAAAGACTGCTACCTCGAAAGAGGTATTACCATCTGATACTAGCACTTAAAATGCAAGTGTTAAGGAATGGATAGTTTCTTTGATAGATCCTTTGGTTATATCGCGTGTAGCACAATGGCGATACATAAGCCGTTAAGCACTGCAGCAACCAACGCTAAAAAGGCTAGGCCTCTTTAGCTTTAGCGCTGCTGTCTTCATTACTTTGTTGGCTTTTAAGTTTGATTTTTTCTTCTATTTTAGAAGGGTCATCTTTTAACAAACCAATAATGCTCCAACCGGCTTGAGGTTGAATTTTATTGTCACTGCTAAAGATGTATAAACGATTATTAGGTGCTATAGCAAAAAGCGGTACTACGCCTCGATGCTTTTGTTTTATGTAATCTTCAAAGCTGAACTCAGTCGAAAGCTTAGTTTGGCGAACACGCGCACCGTCGTTCATCAACTGTTCTAGCAGTTCAAAGGTTAAGTCATTATGGAATAAGAACTTACCCATGTAATCATCGTTGGCGGTGTATTTATCATCGGTACCAATGGTTTCAGTTAAGGTGTAGATATGCTGCTCACCAAACTCCATACGATAACGCATAGCCGCCACCGTGTTTAATTCATGATACTGGCTCAGGCCCATCATGCGACCAATACCGACCAAGTTGAGTTCGCGGTCTGCGTAACTGGATACAGGATGACCATAAAAAGTTTTCAGGCCCATCATGCGTGCTTCTTTAATATGGCCCCAGTTATTATCTATCAGAGTTAAACTGTAATCGTTCTTATGAAGAACCTCAGCAATGGCACGGGCAATGGGGTTGGCACCAATAATTAAGAAGCCTACAGGCGCAGGCTCGGCGACTTTTAAAAGTCGAGCGATAGGGCGTGAGGTTAGACTTTGTAATAACACCGTACCAATAATAATCATAAAGGTAAGCGGCACCATCAGCTCGCCACCTTGAATATGCTCACCCGCTAAACGTTCGGCAAATAGAGCAGATACGGAAGCGGCAATAATACCGCGCGGAGCTATCCAAGAAAGCAGCGCTTTTTCGCGCCAATTTAAAGAGCTTCCGTGCGTACTGGCAAGAACCGACAGCGGGCGGGCAATAAACTGCGCCACCAATAAAATAATAAGCGCTGGGCCACCTAAAGCGATCAACTGATTAATGTCTAACTGCGACGCCAACACAATAAACAGCGCAGAAATTAAGAGAACAGTGAGGTTTTCTTTAAAGCTTAAAATGTCACTGGTATTGATTCCGCGTAAGTTAGCTAAGGTAATACCACAAACCGTGACTGCCATTAAGCCCGACTCTTGCACCACTTCGTTGACCAAAACGTACTGGCCAATTACAAAGGCTAAAACCAGATAACTGCGTAAATACTCAGGCACCCAGTGGCGTCTTAGCACTGCCCCCATGGCTCTAGCAGCAGCATAACCGGCGACTGCACCGACACCGGTAGTGTAAGCGAATAACAAGATGGCGCTAGGCAATGCCTCTTGGCTGCTACGGGCAAGCACTAATTCATAAGCCAGAACCGCCAGTAATGCGCCAATAGGGTCAATAACAATGCCTTCCCAGCGTAAAATACGCGAGACACTGGCGACAGGTCGCACGCTACGCAATAACGGCACAATAACAGTGGGGCCGGTAACGGTAACTAAAGCACCAAATAACAACGCCAGCTCAAACGATAAACCATCTATCACCCAGTAAGCAGTGGCTGTCATAATGGCCCAAGTAATACCGGCACCAATAGTGACTAAGTTTTGAACGGGTTTAGCTAAGCCTTTAAGTTCGGAAAATTTAAGTGTTAACGAGCCTTCGAATAAAACGATGGCAACCGCAATAGACACCCAAGGCATTAATATATCGCCGGAAATGTCCTTGGTATTGATAACCCCAAAAACACCGAGCGCGATACCGCAAAGAAGAAGAGGAAGAATGGCAGGAATTTTGGCGCGCCATGCACCCCACTGACATAAGAAGCCAGCAAGAGCAACGACCATTAACTGCATAGAAAGAGACAAAGACATAATTACGCCCAACAACTTTTTTTGGACTTTCTCACGCTCTCCCTATTAAGACAACCCTTAATAGGGCTTTTAGGTTAAAATGAGGCCTAATTGAACTGAATGATTAATATATGGCCTACCGAGTAGCCAAATAGTGAGAAAATTATGAATATCAAACACCTATCCACCTTATTACTGCTCAGCCTGACACTGTTGCTGACGGCTTGTGTTGATGAAGTTTCTAGTGAAAATGAAACGATTTATGGCAGGTTCTCTGCTGAAGAATTTGCTCAGGACAAAGTAAAAAGTTTAGTTAGTGAAACGATTGATTTTGAAAGAGATAGTCATGAAAAAGCAGAGTTTATTTCTGGTTATACACTTCAAGATAATGCAGGAAAAGGAACTCTATACGTAGGTGTTTATAAGCAATCTAGAAAGGACATATCACTACCCTCTGAAGACTGGGCTAAAGAACTACAGGGCTTTATTAACCGTAAAGATTGGTATTTCGAAAAATATGGTGAAAACGGCGAAAGCATTTTTGATAGTGGGTTTGAGGTGGATAGAGAAAAGGCTTCTTTTGTTGCGGTCAAAGTAGAATATAGAGCAGGGGAATATTGGGTTTATCTGGCGATTCCAAGAGAAATGTTTTTATTTCATAACGAGAAGTTAATTAAAGATAAATTTAAAGAATATCGTATTAAGCATCAGCAGTTATGAGAAACCTAGAAGACATTAAACAAGCCTTAGCAAACACCCAGCACTTAGTTGTTTTTACCGGTGCTGGTGTTTCTGCCGAAAGCGGCGTGCCGACTTTCCGTGATGCCTTAACTGGACTGTGGGAAAACTTCGACCCTGAAGCCTTGGCTACGCCAGAGGCGTTTGAGCAAGACCCAGCCTTTGTTTGGGGTTGGTACGAATGGCGCAGAAAACTACTGTTAAAAGTACAGCCTAATCCTGCTCATCTGGCCATTGTAGAATTGGCCAAACGCGTACCCAAATTCACACTGATCACACAAAACGTAGATGACCTGCACGAACGTGCTGGCAGCACCGATGTACTGCATTTACACGGCAGCTTATTTACTCCACGTTGTTTTGATTGCGGCAACGCCTATCAATTTACCGCAGCGCCACAGCACAGTGTAGAGCAAGCCATAACACCGCCACAGTGCGTAAGCTGTTCAGGCTATATTCGTCCGGGCGTTGTTTGGTTTGGCGAAAGCCTGCCTGAAGCAGAATTCAAAACCGCTTTTGAAGCAGCGCAAAGTTGTGACCTTCTTCTTTCTATTGGCACCTCGGGCGCGGTTTACCCAGCCGCACAAATACCAGAAATAGCAGTACGAAATAACGCAACAGTGGTGCATGTCAACCCACAAAAAATACCGACTACCCTCAAAAAAGAATACAGCTTACAAGGCGCTGCAGGCGAAATACTACCTCTTCTGCTCTAGTCTATTTGGCAGCAAAAATGCTTGACTGGGATTTATCATGTCCATATTATCGGACAGATGGAAACAATAGACGCATTAGCCAGTTTTACTGCGCTTTCTCAAGAGACTCGCCTCAAGGCATTTAAGCTTTTGGTTCGCCATGAACCAGAAGGCTTGGCCGCGGGTGAAATCGCCCGACAATTAGGCGTACCGCATAACACTATGTCAGCGCACTTAGCCGTATTGGCGCGTGCCGAGCTGGTGGTCTCTGAACGCCAAAGCCGTTCGATTATCTACCGTGCGAATTTAGAGCGCATGCAAGCTACCATCCGGTTTTTGGTGCATGACTGCTGCGACGGTCATCCACAAGTGTGCGAACCGAAACTGACCGCATTAACTCCTTGTACAAACCCACCCAAAGGAAGCAACGCATGAACACAGTCAACAATACACAAGCCCCCAGCACCGCAGAAGGCATGGGGTTGTTTGGCCGTTACCTTACTCTATGGGTAGCGCTTGCTATTGCCGCTGGTATTTTGATAGGGCAGTTTGCACCAGCCATTCCAGAAACTTTATCGCGGTTTGAATACGCGCAAGTATCCATTCCGGTAGCGGTATTAATTTGGGCAATGATTTTCCCCATGATGGTGCAGGTCGACTTTACCTCGGTGCTCAACGTCAGACGCCAACCGAAAGGGCTGGTTATTACCACCGCAGTGAACTGGTTAATCAAACCTTTTACTATGGTGTTAATCGCTTGGTTCTTTTTAATGGTCGTATTCGCACCGTTTATACCCGCAGAGCGTGCCACTGAATACTTGGCTGGTGCCATTCTGTTAGGCGCAGCCCCTTGCACAGCCATGGTGTTTGTCTGGAGCTACTTAACCCGTGGTGATGCCGCTTATACCTTAGTACAGGTGGCGTTGAACGATATTATTATGCTGTTCGCTTTCGCACCGCTGGTGGTGTTTTTGCTAGGCATATCCAACATCCAAGTGCCTTGGGATACCGTCATGCTATCGGTATTACTGTACATAGTCATACCGCTAACAGCGGGTTATTTTACCCGTAGACTAATCATTAAATGTCGCAGCCAAGACTGGCTAGAAAACGTCTTCTTAAAGCGCTTAGGGCCTGTGACTCAAGCCGGTTTAATCATCACCTTGGTTTTGTTGTTCTCCTTTCAGGGCGACGTTATTTTAAATAATCCGCTGCATATTTTACTGATTGCCATTCCTCTGACCATTCAAACTGTGTTTATCTTCTTTGTCGCTTACGGCTGGGCTAAAGCATGGAAGGTACCGCACAACATCGCCGCCCCTGCAGGCTTGATTGGTGCCAGCAACTTCTTCGAGCTGGCCGTTGCCGTGGCCATAGGGTTGTTCGGTCTAAACTCGGGTGCCGCTTTAGTTACAGTAGTGGGTGTACTGGTGGAGGTACCGCTGATGCTGGCGTTGGTACGCATTGCTAACAACACTCGCGGTCATTTTCCTAACGTAAGCCCGAGCGCGCAAGCAGCGTAAAGGCGTGTTATTAGATTATTGTTGTACAAGGCTCTAGCATTAACTTTATCGTAAAGCGGCGTCATCACCCCTTCGGTTGATCTTCAATTAAGTGGTGACCCGCAAACTCACTGTATAAGTTGGTAACTATGAAAATTCTCCTTGTTGAAGACGACCAATTGCTGGGTGATGGCATTGCCGCCGGTCTTGATCAGGCTGGCTTAACGGTTGATTGGGTGCAAGACGGCCAACAGGCGGATACTGCACTGATAACAGGTAGTTATGACGCGGTGGTGCTGGATCTGGGCTTGCCTAAACTGTCTGGCATGGAAGTGTTAAAACGCGCTCGTGCCAGCGGTAAAACTCTACCTATTATTATTCTTACCGCGCATGGGGCAGTTGCCGATAGAGTCGCAGGCTTAGATGCCGGTGCCGACGACTACCTCACCAAACCCTTTGACCTGACAGAATTACAAGCACGCCTCAGAGCATTACTAAGACGTGCCAAAGGATACGCCGACTCTGTTATTACTCAGGGTGACCTCAGGCTCGACCCCGCCAGTCATTCGGTCTATTTAGCGGACAAGTTAATTGAGCTGTCTGCACGCGAATTCACCATTCTCTATACGCTTTTATTGAATGCTGGGCGGGTAATGTCAAAAGCGCAGCTGTACGGCTGGGGCGATGAAGTCGAAAGCAACACTGTTGAAGTATTTGTGCATCACTTACGCCGTAAACTGACACCAGAGCTTATTCTGACCGTGCGTGGTGTTGGCTACATGATTGAAAAGGCCAACTCATGAGATCTTCATTACGCTGGCGACTGTTCGCTATTCTGGCGGTATCAGTACTTTTTGCTTGGATAGCCACCGCGTTCTTTACCTACCTTGATACCCGCCGTGAAATCAGCACTATGCTTGATGATCGACTGGTCAAAACAGCAGAGCTGGTGTTAGAACAGTTCAACGATTTAGACGATATCCGCTTTAGCTCGAAGCAAATCCGAGACTCCATAGGCACTACATTGCAAGTGTGGCAGCAAGATGGAATGTTGTTATTTAGCTCCGGCAGCGCACCAGAAGAGCGCTTAGGCCAACAGTCTGAAGGTTTTGAAAACGCGACTCTGAACGGTATTTCTTATCGAGTGTATAGCCACTGGGATGAAGCGAAAAATATTAATGTGCGTGTGGGCGAACATTATGAGTTACGTTACGCCTTAGCGGAAAGCGTTGTCAGCCATTTGTTGCATCCATTATATTTTGCTGTGCCTGGGCTCGGCATCTTAATTTGGCTGGCAGTGGGCGCAGGTTTAACGCCACTGTCGCGCTTTGCTAATGAGTTAAAGCAGCGTAAGCCTGATCGTCTTGAAGCACTCGAAATGACAGACACCCCGCGCGAGGTATTACCTTTACAAGATGCTCTTAATGCCCTTTTTTCCCGTCTACGTGATGCGCGTGAACACGAGCGTCGCTTTACTGCAGATGCTGCCCACGAGCTACGCACACCTTTGGCCGCTATCAAAACTCAAGCACAGGTGGCTGCCGCTGCTAATGACCCAACACAACTAAAACAAGCGCTTAACAATGTGATTAAAGGCGCAGACCGAGCGGCTCACTTGGTTGAGCAGTTGTTGGTACTTTCACACTTAGACCCTGAGCAATCCTTAGTTGGTCTGAGTCCGACTAAGCTTTCTAGCATAGTGAATGAATGCGTGGCTTTGCACGCGCCCGTGGCCATACGTAAGGGCGTAGACTTAGGCTTTATCGCTAATAACGACGGCTTAGTATTGGGTGATGCGGCTTTGCTAAGTGTACTTGTCCGTAACCTTGTTGATAACGCCGTGCGCTACACACCTACCGGTGGACGTGTGGATGTATGCATTAATCGGCTTGATGACGAAGTAACCTTGCAAGTTGCAGATACAGGGCCAGGAATAGCACCAGAAGAACGTAAAAGAGTAATGTCACGTTTTTATCGAGTGCTTGGCAGTGGCGAACAAGGAAGCGGGCTGGGGTTATCGATAGTGCAACGTATCGCCAAACTGCATGAGGCTAAGGTAAGTTTTGACGATGGTGCCAATGGCCAAGGCTTAGTGGTGAATGTTCATTTTAAAGCGATTTAGAGGGTATTGGCTAAATTAGTCATATTTCAAACCTTAAGGGTAAATTAAGGTGAGCAAGGCATACTAACTACAAATCGAATAAACGATGTTAATAAAGAGGAAGGAAACTATGAATATTAAATCTCAGTTCACCAAGCTTTCAGTTATTGCTGCCATGTTACTTGGCATGCTAACAATGCCCGCTCTAGTCATTGCCGAAGAAGACCATGATCACGGCCACGAAGTAACAGCGCTTCAATTAAACAATGGCGAGAAGTGGGAAATTGATGCGCCCTTAAGCTTGGCGATGAATAAAATCAGAAACGCCATGAACGAGCAGCTTGATGGTATTCACGCCAACAACTTGCCACAGAAAAAATACAACGCTTTAGCAAATGAAGTAAACACTCAAATTGCTTATATGATTGAAAACTGTGAACTTGAACCAGCGGCAGATGCTCAACTTCATATCATTATCCATGACCTGATGGACGGTGCCAAAGTGATGCAAAGTAAGGCTGATGCACAAGCCGGTGCGGTAAAAGTAGTAGGTGCCATTAAAAACTACAGCACATACTTTAATGACCCAAAATTACAGCCCTTACAACACTAACAGAACCGTTAGCTCAAACGATAAAGCAGCCCTTTGAGGCTGCTTTTTTATTTAACTTTGGGTAAGTCGTTCCATTTAGTCGTGTAGGCGGGGGATAAATGCTCACGCCGCATAGCCCAGACGTTGCTCATGCCTTGGCTGGCTAAAAACACCTTACCTAAGCCGCTGTTATTAATGTTGTCGACCGCCGTCATCAGTTTTTGGCTGGTGGCGTTTTGTTCAATGTCATCGAATAAGCCTGCCTGATATGAGTCTTGATGGTAAAACTCGGCCAGCATTACTCCGCCCTTGTTGTATCTATAACCATTACGCCAAATGCTTTTCAATAGCTGCATTGCTAAGGTGGTAAGCGCGCGCGTGTCATTACTGGGCATGGCCAACTGGCCGGTAGCAGAATTACTGTAACTGCCTTGGCCTTGGTTAAAGCGGTTGGTCTGAATAAACACCGTCAGCGTTTTGGCTTGCTGGTTTTCTGCCCGTAGCTTTTCGGCGGCGCGTGCCGTGTATTGGGCAATGGCTTGGCGCATCTCATCTAAGTTAATAACCGCTTTGCCAAAAGAACGACTGCTTATAATTTGCTGCTTGTTCGGTGCTATCTCTTCCAAACCAATACAAGACACGCCATTGAGCTCGTAGAGCGTTCTTTCCAACACCACAGAAAACTGTTTACGAATATCCGTCGGCGAACTTTGCGCTAAGTCGAGCGCGGTATGCACGCCAATACTTTCTAATTTCTGTTTGAGTTTTTTACCTACACCCCAAATGTCACCCACGGGCGTAATGGCCAGCAATTTTTGTTGGCGTTCTTTACTGGTGAGGTCAACCACGCCCCCCGTAGCTGGGTACTTTTTAGCGGCATGATTGGCAAGCTTCGCCAAAGTTTTTGTCGGCGCAATACCAATGCACACGCTAATGCCTGTCCATTGCTCGACCGTTTGCTTAATACTTTTGCCGTAGGCCAACAGCGAAAACAAAGGCTCCATGCCGGTTAAGTCTAAAAAAGCTTCATCAATAGAATACACCTCTACCCGTGGAGCTAACGCTTCTAAAGTACGCATCACACGGCTGCTTAAATCGGCATACAAAGGATAGTTAGAAGAAAACGTCTGAATGTTATGCTGGCGAATTTCATCCTGAATTTGATACACAGGCACGCCCATCTTAATCCCCAGTGCTTTGGTTTCTGCACTGCGCGCCACCACACAGCCATCGTTGTTTGATAACACTAACACTGGCTTGTTGATTAAGTCTGGTCGAAACAAACGCTCACAACTGGCGTAAAAGTTATTACAGTCGACTAAAGCAAATACCTGACTCATTTCTGACGATAAGATTTAGAACGTAAATTACGAATAACATTAGTCACCACCCCAAAAATTACCAAGTCACTTTCTGCAGGAATCTCGATAGGTGGGTAAGCGTTGTTACGTGGCAATAAACGTGGAAATGGCTTGAGCTGTAATTCTTTTACCGTTAACTCACCATAGACACTGGCCACAATAATATCGCCATGCTCGGCATTAAGAGAGCGGTCTACCACCAAAACGTCGCCTGGGTAAATACCGGCATCTAGCATAGAGTCACCTTCAACCCGCACAAAGTACGTAGCGGCAGGGTGCTGAATACACAGCTCGTTTAAGTCGAGTGCTTGTTCAACAAAATCTTGTGCTGGGGAAGGGAAACCCGCCGACACGTGTTCTATAAAAAGAGGAATGTCTAAATGATTTTTGATGATCTGAACCGAATCACAACTACGGCCCACCAAAGAAACGCGCATAATAAAAACCGTATAAAGCATGTATGTATATACAGTATCTAGTGTGCAGTGAAAATTGACAAGATAAAATTAAAAATCTCTGGGTTGCTGGCTTATATAGTGTAAAATCTGCACCCGCACTTATTTAAGAGACGTTTGTATCCTATGACTTTGGCATTTATCGCAGTCGTTTTTGGTTTGGTTTTATTGGTTTGGAGCGCCGATCGTTTTATCGAAGGTTCTGCCATTACCGCTCGACACTTTGGCATGCCGCCCTTGTTAATTGGTATGGTGATTATCGGCTTTGGCACCTCGGCACCAGAGATGGTGGTATCAGCACTGGCAGCATCACAGGGGAATCCTGGGCTGGCTTTAGGTAATGCCTATGGCTCGAACATTACCAATATCGCTCTAATTCTTGGTATTACCGCCATCATCAGCCCCATTATTGTTAGCTCGCAAGTGCTGCGTAAAGAACTACCGATACTGACCATAGTAACCGCCATTGCCGCTTGGCAGATTTGGGACGGTGAAATTACGCGTCTCGATGCTTTTGTGCTGCTGGGTATTTTAGCGGCGTTAATGTCATGGACTATTTGGCAAGGCATGAAGAAAAAAACAGACAGCTTAGCGGGCGAAGTAGAACAAGCGCTGGAAGTACGCACTATGCCAGTACGTATTGCTGCTGTTTGGCTGGTGGTCGGTTTAGTGCTATTAATTCTGAGTTCACGGGTGTTGGTGTGGGGCGCGGTAGAAATTGCTCAAGGCTTTGGCATCAGCGATATGATTATCGGCCTTACCGTGGTGGCCATCGGTACCTCGTTGCCTGAATTAGCCTCCTCGGTTATTGCTGCCCGTAAAGGCGAGCACGATATCGCGCTGGGTAATATTATTGGCTCAAACCTATTCAATACGCTGGCCGTAGTCGGTGTTGCCGGTGTTATTCATCCTATGACCGTCGGCCCTGAAGTATTCTCACGCGATATGATGGTAATGGCGGCATTAACCGTTTCATTATTCGTGCTTGGTTATGGTGTGCGTAACCGCCAAAGGCGCATTAACCGTTACGAAGGTGCAGCGCTGTTGGCTTGTTATATAGGCTATACCGCTTACTTAATCAGTACTATTTTCGTATAAAAAGTATTACACAAATACGAACTTGTCGTTATCCAACACCTGTTCGCCATCAAAGCGGTAAGCAACCAGCTTGCCGCCACGAGCAACTGAATAATCTAAACAAGCCACATTATCAGCCAGCTTCTTAGGCGTGCCTTTAAACCAGTAATGCCCCATAAACAAAGGCGGCTCAGAAGGGGCATAACCATGCCAATTACTGCTATCAATAGGGGCGTATTCTGCTTCTAACCCTTTTAAAAGATCGAAGGGAATAGAAATATCACCAAATGTTTTGGCCTCATTCACCCACCACTGAGTACGCATAAAGGTACGCTTATTACCGTCTTTATCGTAAAAATAACCCCCGTCAGGGATCTTTAACTCCAACCCTTTCAACAACAACTCCACCGCATCAAAACAATAGTCGTCTTTGCTGGTGGCTCTAAACAACAGCTCGGGAGTTAAGGTGTTGTTCTCACCTAAATGTTTCTCTAACACCTGCATAGAAGGCTCATGCCAGTACGCATGAATGGCCCTAAGCCCAGGCAACTCTAACCACAGCGGCAAACTTTTAAACCAATCCAACACCTCGGTTAAGCCTTTCTCATCACCTAGGTAATCTTGTAAAAACGCCAAATGCTGGCCGGTATTTCTATTCGTTCTGGGGCGTAGCCATTTTTCTTTATCGGACGGATGATTAGTGTGATACGCCAACGCATTCAACTCATGATTACCCATCACCGCCAACGCCGCTTTTTGATTCACCATCGGCATCACAATATCTAAAACTTTGCGTTGGTTACTGCCACGATCAACAAAATCACCTAAGAAAATAACCTGACGTTCAGCGTGGCGATAACAACCATCCACCCTCTTATAACCAAGGTGATCTAACAACTCGATCAAATCATTGGCGTGACCATGAATATCACCAATCACATCATATTTAGACAAATTATCGCACCTCATTCTCATCAAGCCTTTATACAACTGTACCAGCAAACTCCGAACTTGCTCCACCACTCGATTAAATTAGAAAGATATTGTTGTTTATGGTTATGGCCGCTGATGTATTTTACATGCGCTACGCACATGACGGGCGCTTGAAAAGGGATCAGGCTAAGCTGCTATCAACTACCCTCAAACTTTGTCTATGTTTAAGATAGCTGAAAGTTAGCCTTACTCACCGTATGCACAGGGTTTAAATTAATATTTTATGATCCAACTTCACGCCACCCGTAAGTTATTCGAAAAACTTCCACTTAATAACGACGGCTTATTCGCCGTAACCCCACAAAGTGCCTAGCTATGTGTGGCCAATTAAAGAAATGTTAGCGGTGCTTGATCGTTTAAAGAACGTTGGCTGATATGCATTACATGCGCGTAGCGTATGTAATACGTATCCATAGCAACAACTATCATCGAAACGTAACCTACATAAATAAAACCTGCGCATTATCGTCATTCTGCGCGCAGCGCATGTAAAACCTTCCACAACAATAACCACCAATCAAAACATAACCTTCCAGCCTTCCCCCTCTATTTTAACCACGCACACGGGCGATAAAGTACAGCGACAGCTGCTATCACCACTCTCAACACAGAGCCAAAGCCGCCTTGCTATAGTCGAATTTTATTTCATTATTTACTTTTCTACGCAACCTTGCTGCAGGTAAATTGCAAACCTATGTAGAGCAAAACGGTTTTGCTAATACCTTTTTTCACTTTGGCTCAAAAAAAACACCAAAAATTAAAATAAACTTAGATGTAGGCGATAACGGATACTATGCTCAATTTGTTCATGGTGAAGCCAATGATGCTTTAGTGTTTGAACAGGAATACTGTACTTTCAAGGGCTCAACAAAAACCTTTCCAATTAAAGGTAAACTAGGTGAAAGTGGGTTACTTCCTGAGAGCGAAGCACTAAACCCTTCTGTAAGAAACTACACTAGGGCATATTTAGATTCCTGCTTGGTATATCATTTTCACGATACCAGCCGTACAGCCGGGTTTAAACAAGCACAAAATAAATCATCAAATTCATACCTGCAAAGTGACGCAGCGAATATTGCTCCGTTTCTGTATTATCTAAAAGAAATAGAGCCAGAAAGCTATCAAGAAATAGTAACGACAATACAAACCATCGCTCCGTTCTTTCACGATTTTTACTTGGTTCCACGGGGTAAAGAGGGCGATGAGTCCATATTGTTGCGCTGGCTACACCGCGAGCACGATGCACCACTTTCTGCCAGTCAGCTTTCAGACGGCACAGCGCGCTTTATCTGTTTAGCCACCTTGTTTTTACAACCAGAATCTTTAAGGCCTAAAACCTTAGTGCTGGATGAGCCTGAGCTAGGCTTACACCCTGCAGCGCTAGAAGTTTTGGCTGAAATAATCAAAAGTACAGCGAAAACTACACAAATAATTTGCTCAACTCAGTCAGTAACTTTTGCTAACTTTTTCGAACCAGATGACTTTATAGTAGTAGACCAACATAAAGGCGTTTCCGAGTTTAAACGCTTAGAATCGAGCGAACTTAAGCATTGGCTTGAAGACTATCAAATGGGTGATATCTGGCTTAAAAACCTCATTGGAGGTCGACCAGAATGGTAAGAGTAGGTATCTCAGTTTAGGGGCCAACAGAAGAACGCTTTGTAAAGATGGTTTTGAAGCCTTATTTGGCTGAAAGGGAAATACATATAACACCCGTATCAGTCGGTGGGAAAATAAATTTAGATAGAATAAGAAATGAGCTAAAAAACCTAGCGAACAATTTTGAGTATGTAACCACCTTCTATGATTTTTATGGATTTAAAGGGGTTGAAGAGGCAGAAACCAAACAAAGCCTCGAACAAAAAATTAAAGCGCATGCGCATAAAAGCATCCAAACCAAACTGATTCCTTATGTTCAAATGTACGAATATGAAGGTTTATTGTTTACAAGCCCAGAAGCTATTCATGACGAACTCATGGCTACAGGGATGAAAAAAACAGTAAAAGAGTGGAGTGAGTCTGTGCTTACAGAATTCAGTGATAATCCAGAAAAAATAAATAACTCAGAGCAAACAGCGCCGTCTAAAAGGCTAGAAAAGTATACTAATTATAGAAAAACAACACACGGTCCAAATATCGCCAAAGCAATAGGCATTGATGAGCTAAGAAGAAAATGCACAAACTTTGATAGCTGGCTTAGAACTTTAGAAAGCTTAGTGTAAGGAGCTCTCGAAACTCACAAGTTACAACGATTCTCAGGATGAGAATAAACATTACTGTCAACCAGCACTCAGCCATTCGTCATTTTACGCGCAGTGGCAGAGTCCAAACAGCATTCCACCCAAAACTCCCAGCCTTCACTTAACATTGGTTGTGTGTGGTCGTGTGTTTGGTTCTTGCTTTGGTGTGTAGTCGTGTGTATTCTAATGGAGCTAAACAAAAAATGGATTTTAGATGACATCAAAAGAACTAAGGGAAATGCTAACAGCCGCTGGCTGCAGCAGAATTAGGCAGGGGAAAGGGAGCCATGAAATATGGTTTTCACCAATTACGAATAAAACATTTCCAGTGCCACACCCTAAAAAATCTTTACCTGCCGGCACGGTAAAAAGCATAAAGAAATTAGCGGGTATTTAATCCGCACTACAAAAATTAGAGGTGAATTATGTTATTCATGACGGGAATAGAAGCACCAAAAAATAAAAACGAAGCATGGGGCATTACAGTGCCAGTGTTTGAACGCTTTGGGCTTGGCTGCGTATCCGCAGTAGATAATGAAAAAGATATTTTAACCGAAGCGCGTGATGCCATTTTAAGCATGGCAGAAATCGCCTTAGAACAAGGGATTCTATTAAATGACCTTGCAGAACCTTACCACGACTACAGCCAACACCAAGACTATACACACTGCACCCGCTGGATAGCGCTAGACGTTGACCTAACAGTAATTAAAGACGAACCTAAACGAGTAAACATTAGCTTATCTACAGCTCTATTAGCCCGAATAGACGCCGCAGTTGACTCAAATCGCGCTGAATACAAAGACCGCAGCTACTTCTTATCTGTCGCCGCATCTCACGAAATACAAAAACAAAGAAACCAATCTTTATAAATAAAACCTGCGCATTACTGTCATCTTGCGAGTTGTTTGTCATTCTGCGCGCAGACGCAGAGCCCATCCATACGCTGCGTAGTGAACGCTTTGTAACCGTTCAGCTGCGTTAAAAACGCCCAAGCGGCATTCACAAATGAATAACAAAGCAAGGTTTTACGCAGGAGTATGAGACTCTTCGGTTATAACGCTTAACTTACACCCAAAAACACCTAACACCTTAATAATCGTATCAATTTTAGGATTAGCACCATCCTCTAATGACTTATAAAGACTGGCACGAGTTACCCCAGCTTTCTGTGCCACTTCAGTCATGCCTTTGGCACGTGCGGCCACACCCAAACAGTGAATTAGATGCTTGGTATCACCTTCTTCAGTAGCGTTTTTTAAAAACTCTTGTATATCAGCTTCAGATTCTAAATATTCAGCCGCATCAAATACTTTGGTTTTGGTTGGTTTTATAATGTTTGCCATGGTCTTTTCCTTTTATGTTCATACTTAGAAACTACTGTTAATCCAAGCCTTTCAAAAGCTCGTGGGCTTTTTGTATATCGCGAGCTTGTGTATCTTTAGCTCCCCCAGCTAATAAAATCACACACCTACCATTACGAATAATGAAATATACCCGATAGCCAGCACCACTAAAGAACCTTAGCTCTTGAAGCTCTCCACCAACTGATTTGTAATCACCAAAACAACCTACGCTTTGAATTTTAGAGACCCTGTTAAGAATTTCGATTCGAGCTTTACGGTCTTTAAGTTTTCGTAACCACTTTTCAAAGTAGTCTGTTGTTTCTACGGTATAGTTCATAGAAGTGAATTCCTTATCTTTCTATTACTTTTGTATCTTATAGGATACATGGCAGGCGTGCAATAATATTACTCTTAGCAATAACTGCAACCTTGAACGAATGAACAAATGAACGTATTCGCCATTCTGCACAGCCGCAGAACCCACTCTCCACAACACTCTTTCTGGAATTAATGCCGTCATGGCCTAATGGTTTTCGTAGGGGCGATTTGAAATCGCCCGCCAGCCTTCAGCAAACAAATCCACCAATCAAAACCTAACCTCCCAGCCTTCGCCTCGGCATATTTATCCACGACAACTGCCATCACAGCTGTAGGTCGGCCTTTAGGCCGACAATTCATACCTCCCCCTGATGTTTTTACAAGTGACAACATAGCTACAATAAATACCTATTAATTAGCCTTCTGCTTTGACGCACAACCATGTTGTGCATACAATGTACTTAAATGTGAATAATTATCTATGGCTGTAAAGTTCAGGGACGAATGGCTAGAAGCCTTTTACGAAGAAGATTGTAGTTATAAAAAGATACCAAACACTATTAAAAATGCGCTCTTTAGAAAGCTACAAATCATTGATGCAGCGACACAGGAGTCCGACTTACGAGTACCACCAGGTAATCGGTTTGAGCACTTACAAGGTAAGTTAGAAGGGTGGTGTTCAATTCGCGTAAACAGGCAATACCGTTTAATTTTTCGCTGGCAAAATGGCCTTGCAAAAAACACATATTTGGATCCACATGAATATAAAGGCTAACGGAGATAAACAATGAGAAACACAAAGCGCCGCCCAGTAACCGTTGGACAAATGCTCGCAACAGAATTCCTAGAACCCATGGATATAGGAATTAACGAACTAGCAGACGCCATGGGCGCACACAGAAACACACTCAGCAGAATAGTGCATGACAAAGGCACACTAACGGCCCCAATGGCCATAAAACTGGCAGCGGCACTAGGTAACACCCCTGAATTCTGGCTAAACATCCAACACGCCGTAGAAATATGGGATGTCCGCAACAGCGCCTACGCTGCAGAAACTAAAAATGTACGCCGAATAACAGCACACACAAATAATACAGACCCAATTGCAGGCTAACCAAAACATTTACACGCCGCGCATCGCCATTCGTCATTTTACGCGCAGTCGCATAATCCACTCTCCATAACACTCTTTCTTGAATTAATACCGTGATGACCTAATGGTTTTCGTAGAGGCGATTTGAAATCGCCCGCCAGCACTTCAGCAACAATAACCACCCACCATCATTCACAATTCAAAATTCACAATTCACAATTCACAATTCACAATTCACAATTCACAATTCACAATTCACAATTCACAATTCACAATTCACAATTCACAATTCACAATTCA
>SMEQ01000138.1_pt1 | contig 22839 bp, 16 predicted proteins | sample 2456281 | NCBI WGS metagenome assembly SMEQ01 (sample SAMN10132596, study PRJNA489261) | soil metagenome | isolation source: day1 antibiotic-loamy sand soil ammended with raw manure from dairy cow... | place: USA | collected 2015-04-01
GAAAATTTAAGCGAAGAGGCGATCAATCAAAAAGTTCATGCGTTTATCTATCAGCCTGAAGCTTACCAACAAGGCGTGTTTATTCGCTATGGCTTGATGCGCATTAGCAATTCACGCACCTTATTATTATTGTCCTCCCACCATGCCTTATTGGATGGTGTGGCGATTGTGTTAATCGCACAGCAAACTGCTAAACACTACGATTTACTCGATCAGAAAAAAGCCATCGCACTAGAGCCAAGCGCACTACTGCAGGCGGATTATGCCGAAAACGATAAACAACAACGTGATAACCATGCCGCCCAAGCTTTTTGGCAACAAGCCTTTCGTCAGTGTGAGGCTTTGGACTTCCCGGCCAGCTTATGCAGCAAAGAAGCCAAGCAAATCGTTCGCAGCCATGCTTTATCGCCCGAGCTTAGCCAAAGTCTACGCACATACTGCAAAAACCAACGCATGACGGTAGCACAGCTATTTAAGTTGGTTTATGGCGTATTAATCAGCAATTATTGCCGCGCTGATAACAACTTTTACTTTAGTGAATTTAATGTCGGTAGAAACCGTGAAAACGCACAAGGCTTAGGCTGTTTCTTCGAGCAAAGCCCATTTATATATCCTGCTAAAGAATTAACGCAAGAAAGTACAATTCAAGATTTATTTGCTTATTTGCGTCAATTTCGCAAAGAGATAAAAGCCTTTGATAATCTGTCTTTAGGCACGACACATAAGCTTGCACCCTCTGGGCGTTTGCACTTTATGTATAACTTCTATCACTTTTTCCCTCAGCATGAAGAAATGCTAGGGCATGCCATTGAGTGTATAGAAATGCCGCCTTTTATCGATAAAACCGTGCAGTTTATCGCTAAAGAACACGAGCAGCACATTAGCCTAGATTTGTACTATCAAAGCGATGTTTTTTCTGATAATGAGTTTCTGCCGCGCTTTGCTTCTATATTACAACAACTGGTTGATGGCCAAGACACCTTGGCCGAGCTCACATTGCTATTGGAAGGCGAACAGCCCTTGGTAGGCGATACCGTAGCCTTGCCAGAACACATCCATAGCGTGCAGCAGTTGTTTGAGCTGCAAGTGGATAAAACACCCGATGCCACGGCTTTAATTGATGAGCAAGGCACGCTTAGCTATAAAGAGCTAAATCAAGCCAGTAATCGTTTGGCGCATTATTTACAGCAACAAGGTGTGGCTAAAGGCACTAGAGTTGGCGTTTACTTAGCCCGTAACCGTGACGCCATCATAGCCATTATGGCGGTGATTAAAGCCGGCGGCTGTTATGTGCCTATTGATACGCATTACCCGCAGCAGCGCATTAGCCATATGCTAGAAGAGGCGGATATTCGCCATATTATTAGCGAGCAATGCCATCTTGATGCCTTAGAATATGCTGTGCAACACGTTATTGCTTTGGATAAGTTAGCGCCCACTTTGCAGCAATGTGTTGCTACTAATCCAGAACATACAACACAGCGCACAGATCCCTTGTATGTGATTTTCACTTCTGGCTCTACCGGTTTGCCTAAAGGCGCAGAGCTTAGCCACCAAGGCGAGATTAATTTGCTGCAGTGGTATTGCCGCCAGCATCAGTTTAATCAAGATAGCTGTACGTTTATTATCAGTGCCTTGGGCTTTGATTTAAGCCAAAAAAATCTTTTTGCACCCTTGGTGAGTGGCGGCCGTTTATTACTCGATGAACTGCCTCATTATGATATCGAGCACATTCAGCAGCTGATAGAAGAGCATCAGGTAAGCCACATTAACTGCGCACCTAGCGCTTTTTATCCTTTAATTGAACAGCACAGCGAAAAACTACAAAGCCTTCGTCAGGTGATGCTAGGCGGCGAAAGCTTGCAAGGTCAGTTGCTTAGCCCATGGCTGCAATCGGCGCATTGTAATGCCCAGCTAAGTAACCATTATGGCCCAACAGAATGCACCGATATAGCACTTTTTCACACACTGCAAAGTGAGCAGTTACTACAGTTAGACAACATTCCCTTAGGCAAGCCAAACGATAACGTCAGTGTGACCATCATGAATCGCTTCCAGCAAATATTACCCGAAGGCTTAATGGGTGAAATTTGTATTGCAGGCATGGGTGTAGGCTTGGGTTATATCAATCAAGCGGCCGCCAATGAAGAAAGCTTTATTCAGGCCAAACAACTGAACCAACGTATTTACCGCACTGGCGATTTAGGCTGGCAAGATAATGGGCTGATGCACTTTGCTGGACGCGCGGATTTCCAAGTGAAAATTCATGGCCTGCGTATCGAGCTGGGCGAAATCGAACAAGCACTGAAACAATTAACAGCCGTGAATGACGCCTTGGTGCTAGTAGAAAAAAATCAATTAATTGCCTATCTACTCAGTAGCGAAGCCATCGATACCGATATCGCCAAACAGCAGCTAGCAAAGCAATTACCCCACTATATGTTGCCGCAACATTTTGTTGTGCTCGATAAGTGGCCATTAACCGCCAACGGCAAAGTCGATCGCAAAGCCCTTCCCCTGCCCGACCCACGCAGTAATGCAGTGGAGTATGTCGCGCCACGAGACGATATCGAACAAGCCATTTGCGATATTGTTCGCCGTGTCTTAAATATCGATAAAGTCGGCGTGCACGATAACTTCTTTGATATCGGCGGCCATTCTTTAGCGGCATCGCGTGCCATTGTGCAGATACGCGAGCAATTCAGTATCGATATACCGCTGAATGTTTTATTTGATATGACCACGGTGGAAAAACTCGCCAGTTATATTAAAGCCGCACAATGGGCGATACAGTCCTCAGAGCAGCATGAAGACGAGGATGAGAGCGATAGGGATACAGGCTTTATATGATACAAAAACAATATAACCCCATGAAAAGTATGTTATTTTTTATATTGTCCCACTAAACTACTCAGGTATACTGTCTCTTATTGATCAATACTTATCATCAGCAAAAAGAGGCAGTATCGATGGAAATCGCAACCATTAAAATTGCAGGCATGCAAAACGAACAATGCACAGAAACCATTAACCAAGCCTTATTGGCTGTTAACGGTGTAGAGAAAGCCAAAACTGCACTATCTGGCCAGCGTACTTCCGTCACCTTTGATGGAAGCTTGACGAATATTGATCAGCTAAAACAAACCATTCGTGACACAGGCTACGAGATCAAACTGGCTCACGGTGAAGATGGTAATTGCTGTGGCGGCTGTGGCGGCTAAGCGCCTTCTGTTTCAAAGCTAAATTACAAGCATAAAAAAGGCGGGAATTCCCCGCCTTTTCTTTTTCTTACTATCGTGTGGATAGCAACGGTGGCCAAGGCCACCGTTAGGGTGTGGACTTACATCATACCGCCCATGCCACCCATACCGCCCATGCCACCCATACCGGCCATTGGGTCAGCGCCACCTTCTTCTACTGAGTCAGTGATCATACATTCTGTAGTGATCATCAAGCCAGCAATAGAGCCTGCAGCTTGTAGTGCTGAACGGGTTACTTTTGCAGGGTCTAAGATACCCATAGCAATCATATCACCGTACTCACCTGTACCTGCGTTGTAACCGAAGTTACCTTCGCCTTGCAGTACTTTATCCAAAACCACTGAAGGCTCATCACCTGCGTTCGCTACGATTTGACGTAGTGGCGCTTGCATAGCACGTAGTGCTGCTGCGATACCTGCATCTTGGTCTTGGTTAATGCCTTTCAGCTCACCAATCGCCGATACTGCACGGACTAAAGCAACGCCACCACCAGGTACTACACCTTCTTCAACTGCCGCACGTGTTGCTTGCAGCGCATCTTCTACGCGTGCTTTTTTCTCTTTCATTTCAACTTCGGTGGCTGCACCGACTTTGATAACCGCAACACCGCCCGCTAATTTCGCTACGCGCTCTTGCAGTTTTTCGCGGTCGTAATCCGATGTGGTATTCTCGATTTGTACACGAACTTCTGCCACACGTGATTTAATGCCTTCTACATCACCAGCACCATCAATAATCGTGGTGTTGTCTTTATCCATCACTACACGCTTAGCGGTACCTAAATGCTCTAATGTGGTGGTTTCTAAATCCAAACCAATTTCTTCAGAGATTACGGTAGCACCGGTCAATATAGCAATATCTTGCAACATCGCTTTACGGCGATCACCAAAACCTGGCGCTTTACAGGCGGTTACTTTCACAATACCGCGCATATTGTTCACTACCAATGTTGCTAAGGCTTCGCCTTCAACATCTTCAGCAATAATCACTAAAGGCTTACCTGATTTAGCAACGCCTTCTAGTACAGGTAGTAACTCACGAATATTGGTAATTTTCTTATCTACCAATAGCAAGTAAGGTGCATCAATTTCTGCACTCATGTTTTCTGTGTTGTTGATGAAGTAAGGTGATAGGTAGCCACGATCAAACTGCATACCTTCTACAACTTCTAGCTCATCTTCTAAGCCACGGCCTTCTTCAACGGTAATAACACCGTTTGTGTTTAACTTGCCTTCACTACTTGAAACACGCTGCATTGCTTCAGCAATGATTTTACCCACGCTGGTGTCAGAGTTAGCAGAAATCGTTGCTACTTGCTCTACTGCTTTGCTGTCTTCGCAAGGCTTAGCCAATGCTTTGATTTGTTCTACTGCAGCGGCTACGGCTTGATCGATACCACGCTTTAGATCCATTGGGTTCATACCAGCGGCAACGGCTTTTAAGCCTTCGCTAACAATGGCTTGTGCTAATACGGTAGCGGTTGTTGTACCATCACCGGCTTCGTCATTGGCTTTAGTCGCAACTTCTTTAACCATTTGTGCGCCCATGTTCTCGAACTTATCTTTTAGTTCGATATCACGCGCTACAGATACACCATCTTTAGTGATGCTTGGTGCACCAAATGATTTATCCAATACAACGTTACGGCCTTTAGGACCTAATGTTGCTTTTACTGCATCTGCTAGAATATTCACGCCAGCTAACATTTTTTGACGTGCTTCATTACCAAATAAAATATCTTTAGCCATATTGTCTCACCTTAAAAAAGATTTAAACTACTGATAAACGGGTTTAAGCAATTACACCGAATACATCTTGCTCACGCATGATGATGTACTCTTCGGCACCCAGCTTGATAGCGTTGCCTGCGTATTGGCCAAACACCACTTTATCACCCACTTTTAATTCCAGTGCGCGTACTTCACCGTTGTCTAATACTTTACCTGTACCTACAGCGATAACTTCGCCTTGGTTTGGACGCTCTTTTGCAGAGCCAGGTAACACAATACCGCCGGCGGAAACGGCTTCTTCTTCTTGACGTTTAATCACTACATTGTCATATAGCGGACGAATATTCATCGTTAAAATCTCCTAAATAGAAGTAATTACTGTAATGGCGTGAACGCTAGCGTATAGATGGTGGCTAGAATTAGAATTTCAAGGGTGAGAACGAAAAACTTTTTACTTTTTTTATCGTAAAAAGCGTTTAATCATCGTCTTGTTTTGTGGATTCCATATCGAGTATACGCCCTGTTGACGGCGGATGATAATACTCAGCATCAATTATTACCGAACCCTGCCCCATCATTTGGCTGCGCTTTATCATTTTTCTAGCAATGGCACGACGCACAAACGGCAGTAGAAAGATAAAACCTAGGCCACTGGTCACAAAACCTGGAATCACAAATAAAATACCTGCAACCGCCAATAACATGCCACCTAGCATATCCTCAGTCAGCAAATCCCCTTGCTGCATGCTTTGCTGAATATTGAACACGGTAAATACCCCCTGTATACGCAGCAAATAAATACCAATGATCGTCGATAAAATCAGGGAAGCCAAAGTTGCTAACACACCAAAGGATTGCCCCACTTTGATCAAACAGGCAATTTCGATAATGGGTATAGCAAAAAATATCAGTAAAAATCGCATAAAACCTCCAATTGGCTGATAAGCAGTATGACAACGCATTTCAGTCAATGCGCCATTACGCTAGAATGTAGCCTTTAATCCAAACCATCATACAGGAATCGATCGATGAATATTACCGATAAAGTGTTTGTCATTACCGGCGGTGCACAAGGTTTAGGCCTTGCTATGGCCGAAAGTTTTGCAGCTAAAGGTGCAAAACTGGCTCTGGTTGACCTTAACGCAGAACGTTTGGCTGAAGCAGTAGCTATCTGTGAAAAGCTGGGCGGTAAAGCACGCGCTTACACAGCGAATATTGCTAACGAAGACGAAGTAGAAAAGCTCTTTAACCAAGTCGTTAGCGATTTTGGTGGCCTAGATGGTTTGATTAATAATGCCGGCATTACTCGTGATGGCCTAATGATCAAAGCTAAAGATGGCGTCGTCGAAAAGCGTATGTCGTTAAAAGAGTGGCAGATGGTTATCGATGTAAATCTGACCGGTGTTTTCTTATGCGGTCGTGAAGCAGCAACCAAAATGGTAGAACTCGGTAGTAAAGGCGTGATTATTAATATCTCCAGCTTGAGCAAAGCCGGCAATATGGGGCAAACCAACTATTCCGCAGCAAAAGCTGGTGTTGCCGCAATGACCGTGACTTGGGCGAAAGAATTAGCACGTTTTGGTATACGCAGTGCAGGTATAGCACCTGGCTTTATTGCGACCGAAATGGTCAGCGGCATGAAACCCGAAGCCTTAGAGAAAATGGCAAATATGATTCCTTTAAGACGCTTAGGTTTGCCGGAAGAAATCGCTAAAACGGCTGTGTATATCGCAGAAAACGACTATTTCACCGGCCGCATTATCGAAATGGATGGTGGTATCCGTATCTAAGCGAGCTATCAATCGGTGGTATAGAAGCTGTGTTCAGCTTCTATACACCCATTCTGCCTAGGATGTAGATAATCTCTTGCATAAGACGCACAGCCACTGGGTAATCGGTGGCAAAACGTGCTTCCATATTTCTTGCTTGATGAATAATCTCTTCAACCAGCTCTTTTTCTGGCGATTCAGGCTCCGCCAATAACAGCTGATTAATATCGATATCTAAATCATCAATCGATTGTTCTACATCGGAATCGGTTGCCTCATGAAGCTCTTTGCGTAAATCATCCAATAATTGACGAACTCTTTCACTGTGCATAAGCGATCCTTTTAAGGTGTATCGTAAGTTTCATCTTCTTTGTCACGCACGATCAAATCTTCTTTGCTGACTTTTGCCATGAGCAAAATACTCGTGCAAACGTAGATCGATGCATAGGTGCCAATAATAATACCTATTATTAACATGATAGAGAAACCGAAAATAGTATTACCACCAAAGAATAATAGAACAAATAGCACGAGCAGCGTTGTTAATGCGGTCACAACTGTACGGCTTAACGTTTGGGTAATGGAATAATCGATAATTTCATCGGTAGAACCTTTACGCAGTAAGCGAAAATTTTCACGGATACGGTCGGCAACAATGATGGTATCATTCAGGGAATAACCAACCATGGCCAATAACGCGGCTAATACGGTTAAATCAAACTCCCATTGAAACCAAGAGAAGAAGCCTAAGGTAATAATCGCTGTATGTAGCAAGCCTAAAACGGCCGCAACAGCAAATTTAAACTGAAAGCGTATCGACACATAAGCCATAATCGCAGCCAATGCCAGCAACATACCCAAGCCGCCCTGCTCTTTCAGTTCATCACCCACTTGTGGGCCGACAAACTCTACACGGTGCACTTGTACCTGCGTACCATCAGCACGCAAGGTAGCAACGATTTCATCAGCTAATTGCTTAGCGTCAGAGCGCTGCATGCGAATCATGACATCGGTTTCAGCACCAAAGTTTTGTACGATAGCACCTTTAAAACCTTCGCCATCTAACAAGTGACGTACAGATTCAACGTCAACGGGTTTATCATAAACCACCTCAACCAAGGTACCACCGGTAAAATCCAAACCAAAATTTAGCCCTTTGACACCAAAAGAAACAAAGGAAGCTAACATCAGCAAAACGGAAAAAGCGATCGCCAGATGGCGATAGCGCATAAACGGAATAACTTTGACTTCATACATAATTATATCGCCAATTTCTTGATAGGACGGTTGCCATAAATCAGTGTCAGTATTGAACGCGTACCGGTAATGGCCGTAAACATCGACGTTGCGATACCAATCGATAAAGTGACAGCAAAACCTTTTACTGTACCTGTGCCCACAGCAAACAAGATAATCGCCGCAATGAGCGTAGTGATATTTGAGTCAAAAATACTGGTAAACGCACGATCATAACCAGCACTAATGGCTTGATGTGGGGTTAAACCATTACGTAATTCTTCGCGTATTCGCTCGTAAATTAATACGTTGGCATCCACCGCCATACCAATGGTGAGTACGATACCGGCAATACCCGGCAAGGTTAAAGTGGCTGACACTAAGGACATGACCGCGACCAGAACAATAATATTCAGTGTTAATGCAAGGTTAGCGAGTATGCCGAATACTCTGTAGTAGAACAGCATAAACAGCATAACAACACCTAGACCAAAAGCGATGGAGTTAATACCCAAGCGGATATTCTCTGCCCCCATGGATGGCCCAATGGTACGCTCTTCAACAAAATCTATAGGCGCTGTCAGTGCACCGGCTCGTAATAATAAGCCCAGCTCTTGGGCTTCTTGCTGCGAGCCTAAGCCAGTAATACGAAACTGTGTACCTAAAGCAGACTGTACGGTTGCTAAACTGATGATTTCACGCTCAAAATACGGCTCACGTACCTGCTGCTTTTCACCGGCCTCATCAATAACAACACGGGTACGCTGTTTACGTTCGATGAACAACACACCTAGGTTGCGACCAATATTGCTTTTAGTAGCGGCGTGCATTTGACGGCCACCTTGGCCATCTAGGGTAATGCTAACCTGCGGCCTACCGTTTTCATCAAAACCTGATGTCGCGTTAGACACTTGATCACCGGTAATAACAATGGTGCGCTCTAAGGATGCCGTACCACGCGTTTGGCCACCACGTCGTAGTGGAAAGGTTTCGCTGGGCGAGTCATCACGTGCTTCCATACGGAATTCTAAGTTAGCGATTTTACCGATAATACGCTTAGCCATGGCTGAATCTTGCACGCCGGGTAATTGCACTACAATGCGGTTAGCACCTTGGCGCTGCACTAATGGCTCGGATACACCCAGTTCGTTTACACGATTACGCAAGGCGGTTAAGTTTTGACTCACGGTATCACTAGCAATTTGCTGCTGCAAGGCATCACCTATATGCCAGTGCACTGAATACTCTTTGTTTTTCTGATCACGCGTCGCTGATAAATCAGGGATTTCTTTACGAATCAGATTATACGCTTGGTTTTGCAAATCACTGCTTTGGAACTTCGCAGTAATACCTTGCTCATCGGCACTGACCATGCCTCGAATATTCCCTTCCCTTAGCTGCTTGCGCACTTCACTTAAGTAAGCATCTAAGCGACGCTCTATCGCAAACTGCGTATCGACTTCTAACAAGAAGTGGATACCGCCGGATAAATCCAAGCCCAACTTCATCGGCTCTGCACCGATACTGCTTAACCATGCAGGCGTATTTGGCGCTAAATTTAAGGCCACCACAAAACCATCACCAATACCAGTATGAATCACCTCTTTAGCACTTAGCTGCTGGCTTGAGTCATTCAAACGAATCAATAAGCTACTGTCGTTGTTTTCAGCACTCTTGTAGCTTATGCCGGCTGCATCCAATGCGCTTAAGGCTTTATTGAGTATTTCCTCGCTCATTACCTGTCCGCCACTCTCACCCGATATTTGCACGGCTGAATCAGGCGGGTATAGATTCGGTAATGAATAGAGAAGCCCTATTACTAGCGCAAACAGCACTAATAAATGCTTCCATAGTGGAAATGATTTCATGTTGGTTCCTTATATTATGCTTATGTTTTTAATCAGTTAACCCACGCACGTGCATTCCTAAACATGCGCATCCACGGGCTGTCTTCCTGCCAAGTATCTGGCGCCCATGACAAATTGATCGATCTTATACCGCGCTCAGGGTGAGGCATCATAATACTTACACGCCCATCTGTCGTAGTAAAACCTGTCATACCGCCCAATGATCCATTCGGATTGGCGGGATATTGCATAGTCGCTTGATGCTGGCTATCAACAAAACGCGCCATTATCTGTTGCTCGGCTTTCGCTTGTTGTTCGGCATTGGCGAATTGCACGCGCCCTTCACCATGCGCCATAGCAACCGGCAATATAGAACCTTGCATGCCTTGCAGCATGATTGACGGTGAATCGAGAATTTCTAGCTGCACTAAGCGCGCTTCAAATTGCTCGGAGGTGTTGCGCACAAAGCGTGGCCAGTGATCCGCACCAGGAATTAAGTCTTTTAGCTGGGAGATCATTTGACAACCATTACACACACCAAGCGTAAAGCTATCTTGGCGCGCAAAGAATGCGGCAAAGGCATCACGCAGAGCATCATTATAAATAATAGTTTTTGCCCAACCTTCACCAGCACCGAGTACATCACCGTAAGAGAAGCCACCGCAAGCCGCTAGGCCTTTAAAATCTTGCAAATTAATGCGGCCAGCAAGAATATCGCTCATATGCACATCAATAGCGGCAAAGCCTGCCTTATCAAATGCCGCTGCCATTTCTGTTTGACCATTCACGCCCTGCTCACGCAGTATGGCCACTTTAGGCTTGGCTGCCAGGTTCAAATAGGGCGCGCTGATATTGTCATTCGCATCAAAGCTAACAATGGGGCTAAAGCCTTTATCATCGCTAGCAATAGCAGCAAATTCTTGTTTCGCACAAGCAGGATTATCACGCAGAGACTGAATATTAAAGCTCAACTCGCTCCAAGCTTGTTGTAAGCTAGCGCGATTATCGCTTAATACTTTGTTCGCACCCTGCTGGATACTAATGCTTTGATCTTTTGTGATTTGTCCTAAGCGTGTAGCTTTTAAGTTAGCTTTGGCTAAAATCGCCTCAACTCGTGCCAGTTTATCATCGGCAACCTGCGCCACATAGCCTAGCTCTTCATTGAACAAATACGCTAAGGCATCCACGCCTTCAGGGATTTGCAACTGCAAACCACAGCGGCCAGCAAAGGCCATTTCTATAGCAGTAATGATTAAACCACCATCCGAACGGTCGTGGTAAGCCAGCAACAGTTCTTCATCCACACAGGTTTGCAGCGCATCAAAGGCTTGTTTAAATTCAGCAGCAGATGCTAAATCCGGAGCGTCGTTACCTAGCTGCTGATAACACTGCGCTAAGCAAGAACCCCCTAAACGGCTTTGGCCTTTCGCTAAATCAACAAATAATAATTGGCTAGCGCCTTTATCCAAGTGTAATTGCGGGGTTAATACTTTACGCACATCAGTGACCGGTGCAAAAGCTGAGATCACTACCGACATGGGCGAGGTGACCGCTTTTTCTTCATCGCCATCCTGCCATACGGTGCGCATGGACATGGAGTCTTTACCCACAGGAATTGCGATACCTAGATCAGGACATAGCTCCATACCGATGGCTTTAACGGTATCAAACAAAGCTTGGTCTTCAGCACCGTAGCCTGCTGCTGCCATCCAGTTTGCGGATAACTTAACATCTGAAATCTGACGAATCGGCGCCGCTGCAATATTCAATAAGGATTCTGCAACCGCCATACGACCGGATGCCGGTGCATTAATCAAAGCAATCGGCGTGCGCTCACCCATGGCCATGGCTTCGCCCATAAACGTATCATAGGTCGCTGTCGTCACCGCGACATCCGCTACCGGCACCTGCCAAGGGCCTACCATTTGGTCACGCGCTACCATACCGGTAATGCTGCGATCACCAATAGTGATTAAAAATTGCTTGCTAGCCACTGCCGGCAAACGCAATACGCGCTGCAAAGCGTCGCTAACAGAAATACCGTCTAAATTGAGTGCCGGTAAATTAACTGCTTGGCGATTAAATTCACGCTCCATCTTGGGTGCTTTACCGAATAAAATATCCATTGGTAAATCGATAGGCTTATTCTCAAAGTGCTTATCGTTTAGCGTTAAATGTTTTTCTTCGGTGGCTGTACCTACTACGGCATACGGGCAGCGCTCACGCTGACAAATCGCTTCAAAAATAGGGAGATTTTCTTCACGAATAGCCAGTACATAGCGCTCTTGTGATTCATTACACCAGATCTCCATCGGCGACATGCCAGGCTCATCATTGGGGATATCACGCAGTTCGAAATTCGCACCGCAACCGCCATCTTTAGCAAGCTCTGGGAAGGCGTTGGATAAGCCGCCAGCACCGACATCATGTATAAAAGCTATAGGGCTGCTTTCACCCATCGCCGTGCAGTGGTCGATCACTTCTTGGCAACGACGTTGCATTTCAGGGTTTTGTCTTTGCACCGAAGCAAAGTCTAAGCTTTCTGCACTGCTACCGGAAGCAACAGAAGAGGCTGCACCACCGCCCAAGCCGATAAGCATGGCAGGGCCGCCTAGCACAACCAATTTAGTCCCTGGTGCAAACTCGTGTTGATCGACATGCTCAGCACGAATATTGCCGTAGCCGCCCGCTATCATGATCGGTTTGTGATAGCCGCGAACTTCTTCGCCATTCACACCCGTAACCGTGTTTTCATAGCTACGGAAGTAACCGCATAAATTGGCACGGCCAAATTCATTATTAAACGCTGCGCCACCTAAGGGGCCTTCTAGCATAATATCTAAGGCAGTCACCATACGACCGGGCTTGCCGTAGTCGACTTCCCACGGCTGTTCAAAACCGGGGATGCGTAAATTGGATACGGAAAAACCAGTTAAGCCGGCTTTCGGCTTAGAACCACGACCAACCGCGCCTTCATCGCGGATTTCACCACCGGCGCCTGTGCCTGCGCCAGAAAAAGGCGCGATTGCGGTAGGATGGTTATGAGTTTCTACCTTCATCAAAATATGCACATCTTCTAGATGGCTAGCATATTGGCCGGTCGTCGGCTGCGGGAAAAAGCGCCCGGCTTTGCTGCCGGTAATAACCGAGGCGTTATCTGCATAAGCACTTAATACGTTTTCGCTGTTTTGGTGATAGGTATTTTTGATCATGCCGAAAAGCGATTTTTCTTGCGCTTGGCCATCAATCGTCCAATCGGCATTAAAGATTTTATGACGACAGTGCTCGGAGTTCGCCTGAGCGAACATCATCAGCTCAATATCGTTTGGGTTACGGCCAAGCTTTTGGAAGGCTTCTAATAAATAATCGATTTCGTCTTCGGCTAATGCCAAACCTAATGCGTTGTTGGCATCGACTAGCGCATTACGGCCTTCTGTTAATACAGCGATGCTTTTTAAGGGAGCAGGCTCACTACTGGTGAATAATTGCGCAGCATCGGCTAAATCATACAGTACAGTTTCTACCATGCGATCATGGATTTCTGCGAGCAATACTTGTTCTTCATCCGCGTTAAGCTGATCAACGGCAACGGTATAAGCCACACCGCGCTCAATACGTGATATAGCGTCTAGACCACAGTTATGCGCAATATTGGTCGCTTTACTGGCCCAAGGAGAAATTGTGCCTATCCGCGGAATAACCACATACAACTTTCCGTTTTGTTTCGCTGCTGGATAATCTTCGCCATAGTTTAACAAGGCGCTCAGCACATTTTTCTGCTCATCGCTTAATGGGCTTTTAACATGCACAAAGTGCTGAAATTGTGCATGAATAGCGACGGGGCGCTGTAGTTTATTCTGCAATAATTGCTGTAATTTTTCACGACGAAAATCAGACAATGCGGAACTGCCAGACAATATAAGCATGAGTCAGTCTTACCTTTAAAATAGCTGGAAAAAACGGCGTTAATTCTACCCAGTTTTACGACAAATAGCATGTAATGTGATTAATCTTCTTTGACAAAGTACGAATCAGCTGTTTATTAACTAATAGTTAGACGATTAGCTCACATTGTAATGTTAGCGAACGCTAACTGCAGGCCACTCAGGTCACATGGACAATGTGATGCAAGCCACACTTATAAGTGAAAAATTTGATCAAAAATTAAGCAAAAGTAAGCCGCCAAACCTTTTATAATCTTTTTTGGCCGTTAGAATAGCCGCCATGAGACGCAAATTACTCCCTTTTTTTGAGTTGCTGGTCGCTGTAGCAAGCTCCTTATTTATACTCACCGGAAGCTATTACGCTCCTGGCGGTAATGCCTCTCTTGCAGTTAACGATGCCACATCGCTGCCGGCTAAACGTTTAACCGTGATCACCCATGATTCCTACCACACTTATTTTCAACACAAGATTCGTGGCGCCGACGGCCTAGCCTTTCAAATGGTTAGCCAGTTTGCACGAGAAAACAATTATCAGCTGAATATTGTTATTGCCCCGCATATCGATGACATTTATCAGGCATTGGATGAAGGCGTAGCTGATATTGGCTTAGTAGGCCACCCATTAAGCTTATCGCGACAAGCTGATTACCCACAAAGTTTGCCGTATATGAATGTCACCACCGAGCTGATTTACAGACACGGTACGGGTAGGCCCGAAACTTTCGAAGAGTTATCAGGCAGAACCATCGTTTTACAAGACAATGAACAATTACGTGAAAAGCAGCGCTTTATTCAAGCGCACTATCCAGACATCAACTGGAAGCTCTCTAAGCTATCGGTTGAAGAACTTGTCGGCATGGTGAATAGCGGCGCGATTGATTACACCTTAGTTGACTCTCACGATTACTTGAGCATACGTGCCCTATATAGCAAGACACGTGAGGCTTTCCCGATCTACTATCCTGAACCGTTAAGCCTTGCACTATCAACATCAGCCCATGCGCAACTGGCAGGCAGCCTAGATCAGTACATTACCGCGATTAAGTCTGATGGCTCGCTTGATCAATGGCTTGAGCGTTTTTATGGCCATGCCCACGATACTAACCCACGCGGCTCTCGCACCTTCTTTTCTCGGGTTAATAACCGCTTACCTAAATACCAAGACTTGATTCAAGAAATTGCCGAAGAATACAACATCGACTGGCGTTTATTGGCTGCTGTTGCTTATCAAGAATCGCATTGGAACCCCAAAGCTAAAAGCCCTACTGGGGTACGTGGCATGATGATGCTCACCTTAGAAACCTCGAAACTTGTTGGCGTAAGCAATCGTTTAGATGCAGAACAAAGCTTACGTGGCGGTGCGAAATACCTACAAAGCGTAATGATGCGCCTGCCAGAATCCATCAAACAGCCGGATAGAACGTGGTTTGCACTAGCCTCCTACAACGTAGGCTTAGGCCATGTTTTAGATGTCCGCGAGATTACTGAATTCCACGGTGGCAACCCTGACCGCTGGGTGGATATCAAAAAATACCTACCACTGCTAGAGCGCGAAGAATGGCATCAATTTACTCGCTACGGCTATGCGCGCGGCAATGAGCCAGTTGGTTATGTGCAGAATATTCGCCACTTTAGAGATTTATTAGAATGGCGTTTCCCTGATAAACATACCGCTCCGGTTAAAAACACAGCTATCGCCAGTATTCGGCCTTTAGAGGAAGCACGTCAAGCTGCCCATTTAAAAGAGCTAGACCCCAGTTTACAGCCCGTACGTTTATCCGCTTTAATCCAATAAAGCCTTAAACCTTGCTTGGCAGGGTTATCTCTTCTAAAGCAATAAGATTGCTATAGGCCTGCTCAAAACTATCACCGCAAATGGCTTCTTCGGCTCTAAAATCTGCACAAGCTTTCGGTCTGCGAGGGTCAGTAAAGATTTTACAACGGTTTGACGCATCCAAGTGCACACAACGCACGCCGGATTTCTTACCTTCAGGCATACCATAAAATGGCTGCGTTAATGAGGCCGCTATACAGCAAGCCGCACAACCTATGCGGCAATCCATTAATGACTCTTTAGCTGTGCAGGCTTTAATCGGCACAGTAAATGTGGCAGCAAAATCAAAGCACCCAACAAAGCCGTAACCATAGCCACGGCTGTTAAAAAACCAAAATAGATACTCGGGGTAAAATTCGATAAGGTTAAAATGCCAAAACCGACAACAATGGTGACCGAGGTATAAAACATCGCCAAGCCGATACTGGCATGACTGCGATACATAGCAGACATATAGTCGCCATCCTTCGCCAATTCTTTTTTATATCGATGAATATAATGGATGGAATCATCCACACCAATACCGATAGTAATTGAGGCAATGGTTATCGTCATCACATCCAAAGGGATACCTAACCAACCCATAGCGCCTAATACAAAAAACGCGGCCAATACATTAGGTAGCAAAGCCAGCAGTGATACATACATAGAGCGAAATAACACACCCATCATTAGCCAGATAGCCAAAAACACTAAACCTAAGGTCGCCGCTTGTGAACGAAACAGGCTTTGTAACATATTATTGTATAGAACCATCATGCCGGTAAGCTGATAATCGGCTTTTTCATAGCCCTGCTCTTGCAAGTAATCATCTATGGTTTGCAACATAGCATTACGACTGAGGCTTTTACTCGTTTCTTTAACCCGTAGCGCAATACGTGCTTGTGTGCCATCCGCCGATAAATACGGCTTAACCAAGGCCTTATCAATATCTGCCGATAAATTGCTTTGGATAATAGCTAGCTGCACATCATCAATATTGCCATCAACCACTTGGTTCAATACCGCATACAGTGTTGCCAAAGATAAAACCTTACCTGCATTCTCCAAACTTTCGACATAGAGATGTACTGCCGCTAACTCCTCCATACCTTGACGAGAAAACCAATAGCTTTGTGCGTAAGCACCCGCATCTTGACTAAAAAAATCATCGCCACCCTCATCGGTAAAAAAGCCATCATCAACTACATCCTCTGACGCAGCCTCTATATTAAAATGGCTAGGCTGATCACTGCGGTGAGTAATAACAATATCTAAAGGCAGTGTGCCACCGAGTTCCGCATCGATCTCTAACATACCTTGATAAATTTCGGTGTTTTTATCGAAGTAATCAATAAAACGGTTTTCCACCTTAAGCTGCGCCATGCCCCATAAAGACAAGAGGAAAACAAATAAACTCACGCCACTTATCCAAGTGCCACGGTGCTCGATAAGACGCGCAAAAGCGGCGGTAAATTGCCCGCTCATTGGGGTTTTTCGGACTTTTTTATTGCGTGGAAACAATAATAAGCCGGCGGGCAAAAATAAAAAGCTCACCAATAAACCTACGGTAACCGCAATCGCCATGGTCCAACCAAAGTCCATCACCGGCTTGACGCCACTCACCATCAAAGAAATAAACGCTGCCATGGTAGTTGCTGCGCTATAGGCACAAGGCTTTATCATCGTACGCATCGTTTTCATTACCAGCGCAAACTGATCCAAACTAGGGTGGCTGCGCTCGTACTCAATGCAACGCACAATCAAATGAATAGTAATGGCTAAGGTGAGAATCAGTAATAGGGCAACAAAGTTGGCGGAAATTACTGTCAACTTAAGGCCTAAGAAAGCAATACCGCCAAGCATGTAAACACAGGTTATAAAGCAGGTCAGTAAGGAGAGAGCGACCCAGCGCGGACTACGAAAAATAATACTTAACAGCAGAACAATAAAAACAATCACAGCACTGCCGAACACCACCATATCGTTACGCACATAATCGAGCATATCACTGACGATCATCGGTAGGCCGCCCAAAAATATCGCATTGCCTTGCGCCCGATAGCCCGCCAACACCTCACGAACATCGGCAACAACTTGTTTCTCTAGCGCCTTGCGCTTTTCTCTCTCTATCTCGTAGAGGGTGTTAATGCTCTGCAACTCTTGCTCTTGATCAATGCTTCTATCGCTTAGCTGCATAAGCGTTTGCCGCTGTGTGCGCAAACTATCGAGCTGCTTATCGAGTACCAAATTGACCTGTAGCGCGGTAACTGTTTGCTCTTGGTTGGTAAGCAGATCACGATAGATAGGGCTAGTGCGGAACTCCTCCCTCGCTAGCTGTATATCGGTATTTTCACTGTCTAGATAATTCACCGCCTCATTAAAGTTAGCCAAACTGACTGGCGGGCTTTGCAAAAGGGGCACATCTAAATACGTTACCACGCTGCCAACGCCAGCTAGCACTTCCAAGTCTTGCTTTAAGTGCTGAACCTGCTTAATGACCTGCTTTGAAAAAATATCGTCATTCGGCCTAAAGGTGACGAACAAAAAGCTGCTTGTGCCGTACTCTTGATACACTTTTCGATACACTTCAAGTGCTTGGTCACCCTCTAATACCAAAGTGTCGCTGGAGGCATCAATTTGTAACTGCGGAATATGGCTGGCAAGATAAATAGCCAAGCCGATTAACACACCCAGCAGCAAGGAAGGCCGGCGCATGAGCTTTTTATAAGCATTAAAAAACAAAAGATATTACTCCAGTTCAGAACCCCATGCAGGGACTAGCGTATGTGACAAATCCAGCTGTTGTAAAATACGCGCCACCATAAAATCAACTAAATCATCAATGCTTTTAGGCTGATGATAAAAACCAGGCGATGCCGGCAAAATACGTACACCCATCAAAGCGAGCTTGTGCATGTGCTCTAACTGAATGGCCGATACTGGTGTTTCTCTGGGCACGACAACCAAACGGCGATGCTCTTTTAAAGCCACCGTGGCTGCGCGTTCAATTAAATTATTACTCGCACCATTAGCTATCGCCGATAAGGTGCCGGTGCTGCAAGGGCAAACCACCATGGCATCAATTTGCGCAGAGCCAGAGGCCACTGGGGACAACCAATCTTTTTTACCGTAAACACGTAACTGGTCGGCAGCGTGATTTAATTCTAAATGCGCTAGTAGTTGTTCTTTTAAGACCGCCGGTGTTTTCTCTAGTGGGAAGTTATGTTCTAAACGCGCCACCTCGCCTGCGGCTTCAGACATTAATAAATGGACCTTGCAACCATGCTCTAATAAGCACTGCAATAAACGCAAGGCGTAAACAAAGCCTGAAGCGCCGGTAACGGCCAAACAAACGGTTTTAGCTTGTTGCATGGTATTGCTCTAACGCCTCTTTAAGTTTTTGATGGATACCGGCAAAACCGCCATTGCTCATCAATACAATATGATCGCCCGACTTGGCTTGTTCTATCAGCGCTGCGATAAGCTTCGATATATCATCGAAGGTCGCACCGGCTTGCCTTGGTAATTGCCAGCCTTCAAGCCCAGCCAAGTACCAGAATGCGGCATCGGCTTGGGCTACCGATTGCGCTAAAGTGTCCTTATGCACACCCATTTTCATCGTATTGGAGCGTGGCTCTATAACGGCTAAAACATTGCCCTGCACCACTTTTTTAATGCCGTCGATTGTCGTTTTAATTGCCGTGGGGTGATGCGCAAAATCATCATATAGACTGATACCTGCAACCTCTGCGTATTTTTCCATACGGCGCTTAACACCTTTAAAGCAGGCCAAAGCTTCTAAGCTAGTTTCTGGACGCACACCTACGTGCTCTGCTGCCGCAATAACCGCCAAGGCATTTTGCACATTATGCTCACCCATTAGCTGCCAATTGAGCAGCCAACGTTTGTCGCTATCACGACGGTGGTAAACCTCAACGCTATTATCGTTTCTTGTTGCCGCCTGCCACTGTTCTGATCCGGCAAAATACACTTGCTCAGACCAACAGCCCTGCTCTATCACTTGTTTTAAATGGGCATCCAGCTGATTAACAATCACCCGCCCCGTGCTAGGCACAATGCGCAATAAATGATGAAATTGTTTTTGAATCGCAGCGAGGTCTTCAAAGATATCCGCGTGGTCGAATTCTAAATTGTTTAAAATAAGCGTGCGCGGCTTGTAGTGGACAAACTTACTACGTTTATCAAAAAAAGCCGTATCGTATTCATCGGCTTCAACCACAAAGAAAATGCCATCGCCCATGCGGGCAGAAAAAGGAAAGTCTTCGACCACACCACCGATTAAAAAGCCAGGTTTTAAGCCCGCGTACTCTAACACCCAAGCCAGCATAGCAGCTGTTGTGGTTTTCCCATGCGTACCAGCCACTGCCAGTACCCATTTGTCTTTTAATAGATGATCATGAAGAAATTGCGGCCCAGAGGTATAAGCCAAACCCTTATCAAGTATATGCTCCACCATAGGATTGCCACGGCTAAGTGCATTACCAATAATGATAATGTCCGGTTCACAGGCTAAATGCTCTGGCTTAAAACCCTGATCTAAGGCAATACCCGCTTTTTCTAATTGTGTACTCATCGGTGGATAAACATTGGCATCGCAGCCCGACACTTGAAAGCCTGCTTCGCGCGCTAACACCGCAAGGCTACCCATAAAAGTGCCACAAATACCCAGAATATAAATATGCATGCAAGGCCTCCAGCAAAGCACGTACATTATCACGCTTAACAAGGATTATCATCTGCTCAATAAAGCTTTATAAAACAGCACTGTGCTTGATTTTATTGACCTTATCCACCCGCCAAAAGTCTAATTCTGGAAAATAGATTAACCATATAGGTCGTGGCAATTTTTCTGCGATTTCAGTATCATACGCCACTGATTTTATTGGCTTAGGAACCGATTATGGCCCAGAAAAATGCTTTTTATGCACAGTCTGGAGGTGTTACCTCCGTGATCAATGCTTCCGCTTGTGGCGTTATTCAAACTGCAAAGCTTTACCCCGAGCACATTGGCACTGTTTACGCAGGACGCAATGGTATTATTGGCGCATTACGTGAAGAGCTGATTGATACCAGCAAAGAAAGCACGGCCGATATTGATGCACTCAAGCACACACCCGCTGGCGCTTTTGGTTCTTGCCGCTACAAATTAAAGAGCATAGAAGATAACCGCGCTGAATATGAGCGCTTAATCGAAGTCTTTAAAGCACATAATATTGGTTACTTTTTTTATAATGGTGGCGGCGACTCCGCTGATACCTGCCTTAAAGTCGCACAATTATCAGAGCAACTTGGCTACCCAATACAAGCTATTCACATTCCTAAAACAGTCGATAACGATTTACCGTTTACCGATAACTCCCCCGGTTTTGGCTCGGTGGCAAAATACGTTGCTGTATCCACCCGTGAAGCCGGTATGGATGTAGCCTCAATGAGCGAAAGCTCAACCAAAGTGTTTATTTTAGAAGTAATGGGGCGTCATGCTGGCTGGATAGCCGCTGCCGGTGGCCTAGCGAATGAAAAAGATGGCCAACCACCGCATATTATCTTATTCCCTGAAATTGCCTTCGATAAAGAAAAGTTTTTAGCAAAAGTAAAACAAACCGTAGAAGAACACGGCTATTGCGTGATTGTTACCTCTGAAGGCGTACAAAACGCTGATGGCAGTTTTTTAGCCGATGCCGGCACGGTAGATGCTTTTGGCCACAAACAATTAGGTGGCGCCGCCCCTACACTGGCCAATATGATTCGCTCTGAACTGAACTATAAATATCACTGGGCACTGGCCGACTATTTACAGCGTTCAGCTCGCCACATTGCCTCAGCTACCGATGTAGAACAGGCCTATGCTGTAGGCAAAGCGGCAGTTGAGTTTGCCGTTGCTGGTAAAACCGCTGTTATGCCAGCCATAATTCGCGGCAAAGGTGAAGCATACTCATGGACCATCGGTGAAGCACCTTTAGCAGAAGTAGCCAATGTCGAAATCATGCTACCACGTGAATATATCACTGAAGATGGTTTTCATATTACCGAAGCGGCACGTCGCTATTTATCACCGTTAATCCAGGGCGAGGATTACCCACCTTATAAAAACGGCTTGCCTAATTACGTGGAACTGAAAAAAGAAATGGTCGCAAAAAAATTAAGCAGCGATTTTAAGGTAAAAGTCTAAGATTACTTTTGCTTTAAAGCTGTTTATAATTCACCCACTTTTAGCACGGCCTGTTATACAGGCCTTTATCACCCAAGAATAGGATTCAATAATGAGCTACAACAACATCCCAGCCGGTAAAGAGTTGCCCCACGATATCTATGTCGCTATCGAAATCCCTGCCAACAGCAGCCCCATCAAATATGAAATCGATGGTGATTTAGATGCATTAATGGTTGACCGTTTTATGGCAACCCCTATGTTTTACCCTGCCAACTACGGCTATGTGCCACAAACTCTATCTGAAGACGGTGATGCTTTAGACGTGCTAGTGGTAACTCCTTACCCTGTCGTACCGGGCTCTGTTATCCGTGCACGCCCGATCGGCATTTTAAACATGAGCGATGAGGCCGGCAAAGACGCCAAAGTATTGGCCGTACCGCACGACAAGCTCAGCACGCTGTATAGCGATGTAAAAGAAATTAGCGACCTACCGGCTTTGTTGATTCAACAAATTGAACACTTCTTTGAGAACTACAAAGATTTAGAAAAAGGTAAGTGGGTAAAAATTGACGGTTGGGCAGATTCTAAAGCTGCATTAGCCGAAGTTGAGAAATCAGCTGCAGCTTATGTTGCCAGCCAGAAGTAAATACTAGGTATGTGAAAAAGCCCCGAAATGGGGCTTTTTTTATGGCTAAAAATCTTTACCGGAGCATTACTGCAAGCCATGCATTACCGTTAATAAGTATTCTGCATTTTTACGCAACTCTGCCGCCGTTTTCGCTGTCTCTTCCGCAGACTGCTGATTCAAAGTAATGGTTTTATCAATATCGGTCAAACCCTGATTAATCTGCAATATCGCTTGTGTTTGCTCCATACTCGCTTCAGACATACTGCGCACTGCTGTACTTAAAGGGCTGATTTCATCAATCAAGGTGTCAAACGCGCTCTGCATATCTTCAGAGGCACCTACGCCATCTTGTACGGCTTGCAAGTTAACTGCTAACAGTTTATTGATACTAGCGGCTGCTTCCGCTGCACCCTCGGCTAAGCGTTTTACTTCCAAAG
>SMEQ01000140.1_pt1 | contig 22731 bp, 25 predicted proteins | sample 2456281 | NCBI WGS metagenome assembly SMEQ01 (sample SAMN10132596, study PRJNA489261) | soil metagenome | isolation source: day1 antibiotic-loamy sand soil ammended with raw manure from dairy cow... | place: USA | collected 2015-04-01
TCGGCCCACCAGAGCAATTACGGGAACCATTGGCTCCTCCAGCGATAATTCAAAAAACACAAAAGCCGCTGTCGACCTAACGACAGCGGCTAAACTCTTAGTTAGATAGTTTGACCTGTCAAGCTACCCAACTGCTTACTTAATGGTTAAAGCAACCAGCTTGCCGCCATTGCCATAAACATACAGCCAGCCGCCAACCACTAAAGGTTGGACGCGCAGTCCTTTACCATCAATTTTTTTACGCGCGACGAAACGTCCGTCCACTTGGCTCAACACGTGCAAGTAACCTTCTTTGTCACCAACGGCAACATAGCTGGAAAAGACTGCAGGTCCTGAAATCTCACGGCGTAATAAATCTTTATTACTCCACATTGCCGTAGCCGAGCGCTCATCCACACTTTCTACAGTGCCATCTGCCAAACTGACATAAGCATTACCGAAACCTTCGCCTACGCCCACATAACTGGACGCTTCACGCTGCCACATTACTTGACCACTTTGTGGGTCAAGACCGGCAAGACGACCTTGATAACTGACTGCGTATAAAGTGTTATCAGTGAGTAATAAACCACCGTCAACATCAACAATTCGCTCAAGCTCAGTACGCCCCGTTGGTACTGTGACACGCTGCTCCCAAATCGGTAGACCACGCTGAGTATCCACCGCTATTATTTTTGCTGTGGAGAGCCCGGCATAAGCCACATAATCGGTTACCAGCGGCGCGCCCGTACCACGCAAACTCAATACTGCAGGGGTGTTCTCGTAAATCCAGCGCTGCTGGCCGGTGGCAGCTTCGAGGCCGATTAAACGGTCATCTTGAGTCTGCACGACCACCACATCACCGTTAGTTGCTGGCGCGGCTAAAACCTCACTAGTGACCGAGCTGCGCCATAAATCCTCACCGGTATCAGCATTTAAAGCAATCACATTGCCATCCAGCGTGCCCAGCAACACCATGCCAGAACCCACACCAACACCACCGGAGACATCCAGCTTCAATTTACGCGTCCACAATGCCTTACCAGTAAAACGATCCAGAGCCGAAACTCGACCTTTCACATCAGTGACAAATAGAACATCACCATCTACAGCTGGCGTTAATGTATTCCACTGTTTACCTTGGCCAGCACCTACAGAGGTGCTCCACTCTTTTTTGAGTTCAATTTCAGCAGTTATTTTTTCCAGCGGCTGCGGCTTTAACTCTTTTTTACTAGCGCTACTGCAGCCCGCTACAAACAGCGCTACCGCAAGCACTGCCATATACTTGTATCGTTTCAAGTTAGGCATCCTTTTCACTGAGGTTGTCGAGTTTCATTAATAAATTACCGGCCGCTGCTTCAGGCGACAGTGCTTGCTGGGCTTGCAAATAAGCTGCTTTAGCTTCAGCTGGGCGATCTAAAACAACCAAAGCATCACCACGTAATTCTTCTCGCGTCGCGATAAAGGCAGGCAATACTTTGACATCCAATAATGCCAAGGCTTGCTCCGCTTGATCTTGGGCTAACAGCACGCGAGCTAAACGTTGCCGCGCTAACTCTGCCAAAACATCATTGGCCGGCTTGGCTAGAATAGCATTGAGTTCTAAGGCTGCGTCATCCAGTTGATTGTTATCCACTGCAATTTTAACCGCTAACAAAGCGCCATACTGCGCATAAGCATTATCTGGATTAACTTTTTTAAGCTCAGCCAAGAGTTTAGCCACTTGCTGTGCATCCACCTGCGCACTGGGCTGCAATGTTACCTCTAATAACTGCTGGTATAACACTGATGATGTGTGTGCTTGCGTGGTTTGATGTTTTTGCCATGCTTGCCAGCCAAAAACAATCACCAACGCTAAAACCCCGCCTGCTAATAGCGGTTTACCGTTACGCTGCCACCACTCTTTAATCCGCGCAATTTGTTCTTCTTCAGTGTAGTCGCTCACGCTGGTACTCCTAGTTAATAATTGATGCGTCGTCGTGCAAGCTATTGCGCAAATATTCGCTTAAAGCATCCCACGTAATCGACTGCTGCTCAGCGTCAGTGCGTAAAGGTTTAATCGCAACTGTGCGTGACTCTAACTCATTTTCGCCCAATATTAAGGCATATAATGCACCACTTTTGTCAGCTTTTTTAAACTGACTTTTAAAACTGCCACCACCCGCATTCACCTGCAAGCGCAAATGGGGTTGGCTATCGCGCAATTGCTCAGCTAAGACTAAGGCTGCCAGCTCACTGGCCTCACCAAATGCGCAAAAATAGACATCGATTTGCCGCGACAGTTCTGCAGGGACTTGCTCTAAAGTTTCCAGCATCAAGATCAAGCGTTCAATCCCCATGGCAAAACCAACACCTGGCGTTGCACGTCCACCCATTTGCTCAATTAAGCCATCATAGCGACCGCCCGCACACACAGTGCCCTGCGCGCCTAACTGATCCGTGACCCACTCAAACACTGTTTCACTGTAATAATCTAAACCACGCACTAAGCGTGGGTTAATCACATAGGGTACGCCTGCTGCATCCAGTCGAGCACGCAAACCGGCAAAGTGCGCTTGCGACGCTTCATCTAAATAGTCTTGCAGCTGCGGTGCATCTACCAACAAGGCTTGTGTATCTGGATTTTTACTGTCCAGCACCCGCAACGGGTTAGTGAGCACCCGGCGCTGACTGTCTTCATCCAGCTGCGCATGACGTGCCTGCAGGTACTCAACTAAAGCTTCGCGGTAAACACTGCGCGATGCTGAAGTGCCCAAGCTGTTGAGCTCCAGCTTAACATGCGCACTGATGCCAAGCTTTTTCCATAAACGCCACGTTAAAACAATCAGCTCGGCATCAACATCAGGTCCGGGTAAATTAAAGGCTTCCACACCAATTTGATGAAACTGGCGATAGCGGCCCTTCTGCGGACGCTCATGGCGGAACATCGGCCCCTGATACCAAAGCTTCTGGATTTGCCCGCCGCCCGCTAAGCTATGCTCAAGCACCGCGCGAACACAGCTAGCAGTTCCCTCAGGACGTAACGTCAACGAATCACCATTGCGATCAGCAAAGGTGTACATTTCTTTTTCGACGATATCAGTCACTTCACCAATGGAGCGGCGAAACAGCTCAGTGAATTCGACAACAGGCATACGTATTTGCTTATAGCCGTAGCCATCCAGTAACTCTGCAACAGTTTTTTCAAAGTAGCGCCACAGCGGGGTTTGCTCTGGCAAAATATCGTTCATGCCGCGAATGGCTTGTAATGGTTTACTCACAAAATTTCCTTGACGATTAACTGCGCACTATAAGTGCTGCATCTTCTGCAATTTTATCGCTGGCACGCTTACGAATCAGCGTTTCGAGCTCATCCACCAAATTCTCGTTACTTAACTTTTGTGCTGGCTTGCCATCGATATAGACTAAATTGGGCGAGCCGCCGGTTAAGCCCAAATGAACCTCTTTAGCCTCACCTGGGCCATTGACCACGCAGCCAATAACAGCCACATCTAGCGGCACCAGAAGGTCCTCGAGGCGCTCCTCTAGCTCATTCATGGTTTTCACCACATCAAAGTTCTGCCTAGAGCAGCTTGGGCAAGCAATAAAGTTAATACCACGTGAACGCAGCTTTAATGATTTTAAAATATCAAAGCCGACTTTGATTTCTTCCACTGGATCAGCGGCCAGGGACACGCGAATAGTATCGCCAATACCCTCAGCCAAGAGCATACCTAAACCAACCGCGGATTTAACTGTACCTGAGCGTAAGCCGCCGGCTTCAGTGATACCTAAGTGCAATGGCTGCTCAATGGCTTGCGCCAGTTGACGGTATGCAGCGACCGCCATAAAGACATCAGAGGCTTTTACGCTGACTTTAAAGTCTGGGTAGTTTAAGCGATCAAGGTGTTCAACATGGCGTAAAGCGGACTCAACCAAAGCTTCTGCGGTGGGCTCGCCGTATTTCTTTTGCAAGTCTTTCTCTAAGGAGCCAGCATTCACTCCGATACGAATAGGTATACCCCGGTCACGGGCAGCATCCACCACAGCTTTAACCCGTGCCTCATTACCAATATTACCTGGGTTAATCCGCAAGCAATCAACACCCAACTCAGCCACACGCAAAGCAATTCGGTGATCGAAGTGGATATCTGCTACTAAGGGTGCATGCACTTGCTTTTTGATTCGACCAAAGGCTTCAGCAGCCTCCATATCCGGCACAGAAACCCGCACGATATCTGCACCGGCCTGTTCAAGACGTAGAATTTGCGCAACAGTGGCATCCACATCACAGGTGTCGGTGTTGGTCATGCTTTGCACGCTAATCGGTGCATCGCCACCCACGGCAACAGAACCCACATAAATCTTGCGTGATAGACGGCGTTTAATTAAAGACTGTGTATGCATGTTTATTGGCCCAGCTTAATTCTGGCAGTTTCACCGCGAACCGCTGCACTAAAGTCCACCGGCTCGCCATTATAAAGAATACTCACACCCTTGGCGTAGCCTAAGTGCACATCCAAAGGTGCTTTACCTGTTATGTTCAGTTGCTCACCAGCGCGCTTTAAGCCACTGCTGATTTCTTTACCATCAGCATCGGCCACGCGCACCCAGCAGTCATGCACAAAGCTCAATTCTGCGTTACCCATGCCTGGCGCCAGCGTGACTGACTCTGCAGCAGTCTGCGATTGCGACGTTGCACTATCTGGCTCCGCTAATGCGCCTTGATCAGGTAACCTCGCATCGGCATCCGTTGTTTCTGAATCAGTTGCCGATGCGCTGGGTTGCTCGACATCAGTGTCATTCCCGCTCTCAACCTCAAGCGTTAGCACTTCAGCAGCTGAATTGGCCTCTAAAGCAAAAGCAACCGCTTGATCCTCAAGCTCGTCCAATGTCTGCACATGCACTGAACCATCAGCGCGCTCAACTTCCACCCGCTCAAAAACAGCGGTTTTGTTGCCAATTTCTGGCTGCTCAACCATAAAAGTTTGCCACGCATAATAGGCTGCGGTGAGAATAATCAGCAAAATAACAAAGGCACTGAACTGCAGCATGCCGCGGGAAACACTGCGTGCCTCGCCAACTCGATCAATACTGTGCACAGCGCCTTGCGCCGCACTACTGCCAACCTGCTGATCAAAAGTCCGAGCCAGCTGATCAGCATCTAAACCTAAAATCTTCGCATAGCTACGAATATAGCCTCGGGCAAAAGTATTGCCAGGTAAGCGCTCAAACTGGTTGGCTTCTAGCGACTCAACCGCACTGATGGTTAAATTTAACTTACTGGCAACTTCAGACACACCCAAGTTTGCAGCTGTGCGTGCATCACGCAGACTGTCACCGACGGTATGCATGGGTGTCTCTGTTGCTTTGGCTGTATCGCTCATCACTGCTCCGATTGATACTGTTTATATTCAGCGCTAGCAGGATACAGGCGCTTCAACTGCAGCCCTAAACTAGCGGCTTGATCGCGATCTTGAAAAATTTTCGCCAAGCGTACGCCCAGCAATAAGCTTGCCGCAGAATGCTCACTCAGCTGCATAAAAGACTGGTAATAACGCTGTGCTGGCACATACTCTTGGCGCTCATACAAAAGGTTAGCTGTTTCTAATAGCGCCCGAGGCTGCTGCGGGTTTAAGCGCAAAGAGCGTTCAAAGTAAGTCAGTGCCAAGGCTTTATCATTCAAACGTAGCGCGGTCAGGCCCATATTCTCAAAAACCCGTGAGCGGCCTGAATACATAGTATCCTGTGAGGCTTCTTCAAACTCTTTAAAGGCCTTCTTATACTCGCCTTGCTGGTATAAAAAACCACCATAATTATTTTGAATGCGAGTGCTTTTTCCTTGCGCTAAAGCTTTACGATAATGCTCATCCGCCAACTGCGGTTCCAATTCATTCTGAAACACTAACGCTAAAGCCGCATGGGCATCGGCACTATTGGGGTCAATTTCTAAGGCTTTCTTTAGCGGCATTTTTGCCTGTTCAGTAACGCCCTGCTGTAAATAGCCAATGCCCAGCTGAATATAGGCATCGCGCGCTTGTTGGCGGCCTTCTTCAGTGCGCAAAGGTGGTTTGCTACCGCTGGATACACAAGCAGTTAACACACCACAAATAAACAATATAAGTCCTGCACGAACAATCATATCCACTCCATTTAAGTTCGACATGCTGCCTCATGACCAGCAACCTGTTTCATTTACTCATTCACTTGGCGTACTGCAATATAACGGGCACTACGGCGCGTACGGTCTTGCACTTGCCCAACCAGCTGCCCACAAGCAGCGTCTATATCTTCACCACGCGGGGTCCGCACGGTCACACTATACCCTGCATGGTGCAGCGTATCTTGAAAACGTCGAATAGCATTATTACTCGGCCGCTCGTAGCCTGAGTGCGGAAACGGATTAAATGGAATCAAATTGACCTTACAAGGCATGTCTCGCAATAAATCAACCAATTGCTCAGCATGCTCTTGATGGTCATTCACATCCTGCAGCAAGGTGTACTCAATGGTTAGAAAACGTTTATCACCTAACTTAGCGACATAACGTTTACAAGCATCCAACACCACTTGTAACGGGTATTTCTTATTAATCGGCACCAAGGTATTGCGCAGCTCATCATTCGGCGCATGCAGTGACAACGCTAAAGAAACATCAATATGCTCCCCAAGCTTATCAATCATTGGTGCAACTCCGGCCGTTGAGAGCGTCACTTTACGTTTGGAAATACCATAACCTAAGTCGTCGAGCATTATGCTCATGGCATCAACAACATTATCAAAATTGAGCAGTGGCTCACCCATTCCCATCATCACCACATTGGTGATCGCCCGTTCTACCGTGCCGGGGATGGAGCCAAAAGATTTCGATGCAATCCAGACCTGACCAATAATCTCTGCACTGGTCAAATCACTATTAAAACCTTGTTTTCCCGTTGAGCAAAAGCTGCAGTCTAGCGCACAGCCGGCTTGGGAAGAGACACATAAAGTGCCCCGCGTACCTTGCGGAATATATACAGTTTCAACGCAGCTACCGGAAGCAACGCGTATAACCCATTTACGGGTCCCATCACTGGAAATATCTTCACTGACAATTTCTGGACCGCGAATTTCCGCACAGCTGGCCAATTTGGCTTGCAAAGCTTTACTCACGTTGGTCATTTCAGAGAATTGATCGACCCCAAAGTGGTGAATCCATTTCATTACTTGGTCAGCACGAAATTTTTTCTCGCCAATAGATTCGAAGAATGCAATCAGCTTCTCACGCGTCAAGCCAAGTAAATTAACTTTTTCAGTTACCGTAGTCATGGATTCACCTTTATTTACTACCTATCCGTTATTAACGGATGCGGTCACATACTTCAGTTGCTGCGAAGAAGTATGAAATTTCACGTGCAGCAGCAGCTTCTGAGTCAGAACCGTGTACAGCGTTTTCATCAATGGAAACAGCGAAGTCTGCACGAATAGTGCCAGCGTCTGCTTCTTTAGGGTTGGTTGCGCCCATCAGCTCGCGGTTTAGAGCAATAGCGTTTTCGCCTTCTAAAACCTGAACAATGACTGGGCCTGAAGTCATAAAGCTCACTAGGTCTTTAAAGAAAGGACGCTCTTTGTGCTCAGCGTAGAAACCGCCAGCTTCGCGCTCTGACAGCTGTACCATTTTAGAAGCAACAACACGTAAACCCGCTTTTTCAAAGCGTGAAGTAATTTCGCCAACCACGTTTTTTGCAACTGCGTCTGGCTTGATAATTGAGAATGTACGTTGAACAGTCATATGAAACTCCGAATGATTTAAGTGTTTATAAGGATTAAACCCGCGAATTATACGCGGGTTTAAGGAAAATGCGTAGCCACTCACCAAGGTAGTTAGCTAGCGAGGGCTATTGTGCGCCAATAAACTGAACTGGCGTGCAACTAAACTCAGTCGAGTTCCTCAATCCATGCAGCCTGAATTGCCTCAAGGATTTTTTCGCCGCTGCGCTCAGGATCATCGTCAAACTCCGGCAGCTCGGTAACTAAACGTCGCAAGTTCACAAAATTAATGGAAAGCGGATCAATATCATCATGCTTTTCGCTTAATGAAATTGCTATTTCTTGGACATCTACCCACTTCAGTTTCATGCTCAACCCCTCTGATTACTGTCGCTCTGACACTTGGTTAATCGTGTACTTAGGAATTTCCACAGTCAAATCAACATCTTTAACCACTGCCTGGCAGGATAAACGGGAGTCAGGCTCAAGCCCCCAAGCTTTATCCAACATGTCATCTTCTAAATCATCGGACTCATCCATAGAGTCAAAACCTTCACGCACAATCACGTGGCAGGTGGTGCATGCGCAAGACATTTCACAGGCATGTTCAATTTCAATACCGTTGCGCAGTGCCGCATCCATAATCGTTTCGCCAGGGGTTGCTTCAACGACCGCACCTTCTGGACAATGCTCCGCATGGGGCAAAAAGATAATTTGCGTCATTGTGATTAACCCTCCATTTCATTGAGTTGTCGTCCAGCCAAGGATTTTTTCACTGTGGCATCCAGACGGCGTGCAGCGAACTCATTGGTTGCATGATTCAGCTGCTGTACATGACGCGCAATTGCATTGACATCGTCACCTTGACGCACAGTGTCTAAAGCACTCATGCGCTCTTCAATCACGGCACGCTCTTCTTTGCTTAGCAAAGCTTCGGCATCAGCCTGTAAGGCAGCCCGTACCGTTTCCAGCAAACGCTCAGCATCGACACGCTGCTCTTGCAACGCGCGCGCTTGTTTATCGTGCTCAGCATTCTCAAATGACTCTTTGAGCATGCCGCTAATTTCTGTATCGGTTAAACCGTAAGACGGCTTAACTTGAATACTGGCTTCGACACCGCTGCCCAACTCACGAGCAGTGACACCGAGCAATCCATCCGCATCCACCTGGAAAGTAATACGGATTTTTGCAGCGCCAGCCACCATTGCTGGAATACCGCGCAATTCAAAACGTGCCAACGAGCGACAATCACTGACCAGCTCACGCTCACCCTGCAAAACATGAATAGCCATGGCGGTTTGGCCATCACGGGCAGTAGTAAATTCCTGCGCTCGGGTAACCGGAATAGTAGTGTTGCGCGGAATAACTTTTTCGACTAAATCACCCATGGTTTCTAAACCCAAGGACAAGGGTGTTACGTCCAACAAGAGCAACTCGTCACCATCGCGCTTATTACCCACCAAGGTATCGGCTTGGATTGCCGCCCCCAGCGCAACCACTTGATCAGGATCGATATCGGTCAAAGGCGTGCAATCAAATAACTCACCCACCCGTGTACGCACTAAAGGGACCCGGGTCGAACCACCGACCATCACAACAGACTCAATCTCTTCTAAGTCAACTTCAGAGTCGCGCAGTGCCCGTCGACAAGCTCTCAAACTGCGGGCGACCAAGGGTTCAACCAAAGCATCAAACTGCTCGCGGGTTAAGCATCCCTGCCAGCCGGCATAGGCAATATCCACAGCATCTTGCGTGGTCAATGCCTCTTTTGCCGCACACGCCAACTCAAGCAACTCACGCTGCTCACTGGGCGCTAAATCACTGGATACACCTGCTTGCTCTACTACCCAGCTGGCCACCTTGTGGTCAAAATCATCACCACCTAGCGCGCTATCACCGCCAGTGGCTAACACTTCAAACACACCACGACTTAAGCGCAGAATTGACACATCAAAAGTGCCGCCGCCTAAATCGTAAATAACTACTACACCTTCGGCTTGCTGATCAAGACCATAAGCCACAGCCGCAGCTGTAGGCTCATTGAGCAGGCGCAAAACATTCAAACCTGCCAAACGCGCAGCATCTTTAGTCGCTTGGCGTTGAGCATCATCAAAATAAGCTGGCACAGTGATCACTACGCCAATCAGCTCACCACCTAGCGCAACCTCTGCACGCTCACGTAACGCCTGCAAAATATGCGCTGAGACTTCCACAGGGCTTTTCGGTCCTTGTACTGTCTCAATAAAAGGCATATGGGATTTGCCGGCTTGAAATTTATAGGGCAACTGCTCGCCCAATTGCTGCACGTCAGCTAGGCCGCGCCCCATTAAGCGTTTAACGGATAAAATACAATTATAAGGATCGCTCGCAGCTGCATCACGCGCACTGCGCCCAACCTCAATGCGCTCAGCGTGATAACGCACCGCCGAAGACAGTGCAATATGCCCTTGAGCATCGGCTAATGCCTCTGCAACACCGTTGCGCACGGTCGCCACTAATGAGTTGGTAGTTCCTAAATCAATTCCAACGGCCAGTCGCGGCTGGTGTGGCTGTGGACTTTGTCCAGGTTCGGCAATCTGTAGTAAGGCCATACGGATCTTTAATCTGACAGCCTGCAAAACGCAGGCTTTGGGTTAATCGTCTAAGCGCTCTTCTAGCTGACGCACTTCGTAAAACATCTTATCCAAAAACTGCATACGACGGGCTAGGCGCTCGGCTTGTACGCGCTGCTCAGGATCATCAATGCACTCTGCAAAAGCAGTATCAATGGCATGACGAGCCTGACTCAACTCCACTTTAAAGCGATCAACGGCAGCAAAATCAGCTTGTTCTTGCAATGTTTCAAGCTGTTCACGCCATTCCATTTGCTGGAATAAAAACTCACCATCTTGGATAGTAGTTTCTTCTGGCAACTCGGCCTGCTGACGCAACAAATATAAAGCGCGCTGAGTAGGAGACTTTAATGTTTGATAGGCATCATTGAGTAACGCAGCGCGCTCAACAGCTTCACGCTGCTGTGCCGCTGTTGCGCTAGCAAAACGATCTGGATGCGTATCTCTAGCAAGTTCTCGATATGTCACAGCCAGTGCTTTGCTATCGAGCAAAAACACTGGCTGCAAGCCAAACATCGAAAAGTAATTGACGCGATCTGAGTCGGCCATATTACACACTGAAGCTTTCGCCACAGCCACACTCGCCGAGCACGTTGGGGTTATTAAACTTAAAGCCCTCATTGACACCTTCGCGGACAAAGTCCAGCTCAGTACCATCAATGTAGGCCAGGCTTTTCGGATCAATGATAATCTTCATGCCAAAGCTTTCAAACACCGTGTCATCGGGTTTCAGCTCATCAACAAACTCAAGCACATATGCCATGCCTGAACAGCCCGTGGTGCGCAAACCAAGGCGGATACCTTCGCCGCTACCACGGTTTTCCAGTGAGCGCCGCACATGGTTTGCTGCGGCTTCTGTTAAGCTGATTGCCATATCAAACCTCTTTAATTAAGCCTTTTTTCTGCTTGTAATCACGCACGGCCGCTTTAATTGCATCTTCTGCCAACACTGAGCAGTGAATCTTCACTGGCGGTAAAGCCAGCTCTTCTGCAATAGTAGTGTTCTTGATCAGCTCAGCTTCATCAATGGATTTACCTTTCATCCACTCTGTCGCCAATGAACTTGATGCAATTGCAGAACCGCAACCGTACGTTTTAAATTTCGCGTCTTGGATGATGCCGTCATCACCTACTTGGATTTGCAAACGCATCACGTCGCCACACGCCGGCGCACCGACCATGCCTGTTCCAACATCTGCTGCTTCAGCATCCATCTTGCCAACGTTACGCGGATTCTCGTAGTGGTCTAAGACCTTATCACTATATGCCATGATGGTATTCCTTCTTTAACGGGCAAAAATTAATGTTCTTGCCACTCAACTTTAGAGAGATCAACGCCGTCTTTGTGCATATCCCACAGCGGTGATAATTCACGTAGGCGCTCTACTGCTTCACGGATTTGTCCTGCAGCATGATCAACCTCTTCTTCGGTCGTAAAACGCCCGAAAGTAAAACGAATTGAACTGTGTGCCAGTTCGTCGCTGCGACCTAATGCACGCAGCACATAAGATGGCTCAAGGGAAGCGGAGGTACAGGCTGACCCTGATGACACCGCCATATCTTTGAGAGCCATAATCAATGACTCACCTTCAACAAAGTTAAAGCTGAGGTTTAGGTTATGCGGTACACGCTGGGTTGCACTACCATTGAGGTACAGCTCTTCCATGTCGCGTACTTTGTCGTAAAAACGCTGATTAAGCTTAGCAATGCGCTTATTGCTTTCTTCCATTTCTAGGCGAGCCAACTCAAATGCTGCACCCATACCTACAATCTGGTGAGTAGCTAGAGTACCTGAACGCATACCGCGCTCATGTCCACCACCGTGCATTTGCGCTTCTAAGCGTACACGTGGCTTACGACGCACATACAAAGCACCCATGCCTTTAGGGCCATAAGCCTTGTGCGCAGAGAAAGACATCAAGTCAACTTTCATTTCTTGCAAGTCGATCTTCACTTTATCAGCAGACTGCGCCGCATCAACGTGAAACAACACACCCTTAGAGCGCGTCAGCTCACCAATTGCAGCGATATCATTGATAGTGCCGATCTCGTTATTGACATGCATGATAGAAACTAAAATCGTATCTTCACGCAGCGCCTCAGCAACCTGTTCAACAGTAATCAAACCGTCTTCGGTAGGATCTAAATAGGTCACCTCATAGCCTTCACGCTCTAGCTGACGCGCGGTATCCAGTACGGCTTTATGCTCTAACTTAGAGGTAATGATGTGTTTGCCGCGACTCTTATAAAAATGCGCGACGCCTTTAATAGCAAGGTTGTCCGACTCTGTTGCGCCTGAAGTCCAAACAATTTCACGCGGATCAGCGTTAATCAACTCAGCAACTTGACGTCGGGCATTTTCAATTGCTTCCTCTGCACGCCAGCCATAAACGTGGGAACGCGACGCGGCGTTACCAAAGTTACCTTCTAGTGTAAGGCACTCCATCATTTGCTCCGCTACGCGCGGATCCACTGGCGTTGTCGCTGAATAATCCAAATAAATTGGCAGTTTCATGTAAATCTCCTAACGGTCTGCGCCTTACTCAAACAGAGGACGCATGAATTTTATTTGCTACGCGCTGACTCTGACGCTGTGCAACAATTTGAATATCTTGGCGCGCAACCAAATCCGCCAAGCTAATACCACTTAAAAAGTTGTGTATCTGTTTACTTAAGTCACACCATAAGCGGTGAGTTAAACACTCATCGCCACTCTGGCAGTCTCCCAAACCCTGACAGCGAGTTGCATCTACAGACTCATCAACCGCATCTATAATTTGCACAATTTGAATATCAGAGCACTGATGCGCCAACTGATAACCACCACCAGGTCCACGCACACTCGTTACCAAAGCGCAGCGGCGCAACTTAGCAAAAAGCTGCTCAAGATAAGACAAGGAAATCCCCTGTCTCTCAGATATATCCGCCAAAGGTACAGGACCCTCTTGTGCATTCAATGCCAAATCAAGCATTGCGGTAACGGCATAGCGGCCTTTCGTTGTCAGTCGCATAAAATAAATACCACTGCATGTCAATATTGTTACCAATTATGCAATAACCCAGTAAATAGGTCAAGTATTAATCCCGATTAGAACACTCAGGTTTAAGCGGGCTGCTATTACCTGCCTAAATGCATTGACAGTCACAGCAGTCTTACCTGCCTACTTCTCAGCCTGCTCATCTTCTGAACCAGAAGCACTTGCTTCATCAGCCTGCTCTGAACACGGGAAAGCCATCCCAGGCAACTCTGGTAGTTTTTTGCCTTGATAATCACTGCCCAACTGATGCATGGCCTCACACATCCCCTCCAGCCGCTCCTCAACAGCTTCCAAATGATCAAGAATCTGCCCAATGGAGCGTGCGACTGGGTCAGGCATATCCTCACTCATGCCATAAGCATCAAAACCAAAACGCTCAGCAATTGCTCGACGCTTAGCCTCTTGCTCATCCGTTGCCTTAACAATAATACGCCCAGGAATACCCACTGCTGTGGCTCCCGCCGGCACGGCTTTAGTCACCACTGCGTTAGAACCAATTTTAGCGCCAGCACCCACAGTAAACGGGCCCAACACTTTAGCACCGGCACCAACCACCACACCATCTTCTAAAGTCGGATGGCGCTTACCCTTATTCCAACTGGTTCCACCTAGAGTAACCCCTTGATACAAAGTGACATCATCACCTATCTCAGCAGTTTCCCCGATGACAATGCCCAAACCATGATCAATAAAAAAACGGCGGCCAATTTTAGCGCCCGGATGGATCTCGATACCTGTCAGCCAGCGCCCCAGATTTGACACCATACGCGCCAACCACTTCCAGTTGCGCACCCACAAACCATGAGCCAAACGATGCAACCAGACCGCATGCAAGCCCGGATAGCACGTTATGATCTCAAAGGCATTACGTGCTGCTGGATCTCGGTGAAATACACTTTGAATATCTTCACGAATACCTTTAAACATGCTCACCTCGACGCTGTATAATTTCACCACGTGCAGCTTTTTGAGTCTCGGTCAAAATCCCACGTAAAATATTCACCTCAGATTTTTTCAATTGACTGCGCCCAAAAATGCGCCGCAAGCGTGCCATTAAATGCCTTGGCTTAGCCGGGTCAAGAAAATCAATCTCAATTAACGTTTGCTGTAAGTGCTGATAAAACAATTCCAATGATTCATGGGTGGCCGGCGCCGTGCCCAGCATGCCAGTGGCTTCAATTTCAGGCATATGAGTTGGCTGCTCTGTATATTTGAGCCAAGCCATACGCGCCTCATAAGTTAGCACTTGCACAGCAGTCGCTAAATTTAAAGAGCTAAACTCTGGGTCAGCAGGAATATGAATATGGTACTGGCAACGCTGCAGCTCAGCGTTGGTCAAGCCCGCATACTCACGGCCAAACACTAAAGCAATTTCAGCGGTGTGATCAGCCTGCCACGTATGCAGACATCTATCTGCCGCCTCGCGCGGATCAAGTAACGGCCAAGGAATACGCCGATCACGGGCACTGGTTCCCAGCACCACACTGCAACCAGCCAGGGCCTCCTCTAACGTAGCGACCACCTGCGCATTCTCTAAAATATCATCAGCGCCTGCAGCGCGGGAGTTAGCATCTTGGTGCGGGTATTTTTTTGGATCCACTAACACCAAGGACTTAAGCCCCATATTTTTCATCGCTCGGGCAGCACCACCAATGTTTCCTGGGTGACTGGTATTGACCAAAACCACGCGAATTTTTTCCAGCACTGGGCTCTCCACCGTTCAAACCAATATGGGTTATTAATACACAGGAGACAAGCTTACCGAAGCCTCCGCAATCTCGCCATGAAAAAGAACCCCGCAAGGGCACACATGCCTTTTAGTTTCTGTTAGAATTGCCGCTCTTCTTTAACAACCTCCGGTGACTTTTCATGCAGCCTATGCTGAATATTGCGTTGCGCGCTGCGCGTAGCGCGGGTGAATTAATTATGCGTTCCATTGAGCGCTTAGATACGATCTCAATAGGTGAGAAAGACGCAAAAGATTACGTCACCGAGATTGATCGCGCCGCTGAGCAAGTAATTATTACTGCTATCCTCAAAGCCCACCCTGATCACGGTATCCACGCCGAAGAAAGCGGCCGCATTGCCGGCACAGGTGAAGGCGCAGATTATGAGTGGATCATCGACCCGCTTGATGGCACCACTAACTTTATTCGCGGTGTTCCGCACTTTGCAGTGAGCATCGCCTGTAAATACCGCGGCCGCATCGAGCATGCGGTAGTTATCGACCCTGTACGCCAGGAAGAGTTTACCGCCAGCCGTGGTCGTGGCGCGGCATTTAATGGTCGCCGTATGCGCGTGAGCAAACGCAAAAGCCTTGATAGCGCGTTATTGGCAACAGGTTTTCCATTTCGCGAAGGCCAACTCGAGCATATGGATAACTATATGTCGATGTTTAAAGACTTAGCTGTGCAATCAATTGGCATTCGTCGTGCTGGAGCTGCCAGCCTAGACTTAGCCTATGTTGCTGCAGGCCGTTACGATGCTTTCTGGGAATACGGTCTATCCGAGTGGGACATGGCCGCAGGCGCACTTCTCATTCAAGAAGCTGGTGGTTTAATCAGCGACTTTAATGGTGGACACGACTACTTAGACAGCGGCCATATTGTTGCCGGTGGGCCCAAGTGTTTCAAAGCAGTCTTGACCACAATCCAACCTTTTGTACCCCGCAGCTTCAAGTAAACCCGAACCTCTTAACGTAAAAAAGCGCCCAACTTAGGCGCTTTTTTTATCGGTATCGACTAACCCCAGCACAAACTTACTGACTGACCACTTGCGACAAGATTACGCGCCCCTGATCATCTAACTGTAAACGGCGGCCTGGATCCTCATCCATACGCACAGTACGCACCTTACCGTCTAACTCATAACTGACATCGTAACCGGCAATTTTCTCACTGATATCGTATTGCGTATTACAACGACGCTCAGTGGTTGTGTAGGTATTATTGTTCTGCAGGTGCTCTTGGGTTTTGTTGCCCGCATAACCACCGCCGATAGCGCCGGCTACAGTCGCAACTTTCTTGCCGCGACCACCGCCAACTTGATTGCCCAGCAAACCACCCACCACAGCTCCAACCGCGCTACCAACAATACGGTTGTCATCTTTAATGGGCTTGCGCTTAGTCACAGTGACATCACGGCATTCTTGCCGAGGTGTTTTGATCGTCTCTTTAACAGCCTTAACTGCAACGACTTCAGCATAATCTGGGCCACCGACAAGGCTGTAAGTGGCGTAAGCACCACCTGCGGTTACCGCCACTGCACCCAAAACACTGCCTATCAACATCGACTTATTCATTCTAACTCTCTTAAGCTTAAGCAAAGCAATAGTTGTTTGTATGGCTCTTAGGCAACAAAAAAGCCGCATAAGTTCAACTTATGCGGCTTTTGCTTGAGTTAGCATGATAATTTTGTGACTGCAGTCTCAAGCTAAGGCATTTCATCCACCTCTTCAGTCGCAACTGGCGGGATTAAGTCCTCCACTGTTAGCTTAAGCCATATGAGGAAGACGCTGGAGACATACACCGAAGAGTATGTACCCGCGGTAATACCAATAAACAGGGCCAAAGCAAAGCCCCAAAGGTTATCGCCACCAAAAGCCAGCAATGAACCAACTGCTAGCAATGTTGAAATCGAAGTCGCTAAGGTTCGCAGCAAGGTTTGCGTGGTGGAAATATTGATATTGTCAATCAATGACGTATTGCGTAAAAACCGAAAGTTCTCTCGAATACGGTCAAACACCACAATGGTGTCATTCAATGAATAACCAATAATCGCCAAAATAGCTGCTAGGACAGTTAAATCGAAAGTCAGCTGGAAGAAAGAGAACACTCCCAAAGTGACAATCACATCATGGAACAAACTGACAATCGCACCGACACCAAACTTCCATTGGAAGCGGAATCCCAAGTACACCATAATGCCAGCAAGAGCTAACAAAATGCCGAGGCCACCCTGATCGCGCAATTCCTCACCAACCGCTGGACCAACAAACTCAACACGATTGATCGTCACTTGATTACTCGCATCTTCACGCAGCACTTGCGCGACCTGAGAACCTAAATTCGGATCATCGCCCGGCATACGTACCAAGACATCACTCACGGCACCAAAACTTTGTACAACAGCATCGGGATAGCCACCATCGTGCAACTGATCACGGATTTTATTTAAATCCGCTGCATGCTCATAATTGAGCTCGATCAGGGTACCACCGGTAAAGTCCAAGCCCCAATTCATACCTTTAATAGCTATGGAGGCTATGGAAGCCACAGTTAAGAGCAAAGTAAGGGTCATCGCAAGCTTGCGATGACCCATAAAGTTAATTACACGTTTCATGTTCGCCATATCCTTAAATCCACAGCTTCTTGACGTCACGGCCACCATAAATCAGGTTAACCATGGCACGTGTCACCATAATTGCAGTGAACATTGAGGTGATAATGCCCAGCGACAGGGTTACCGCAAAGCCTTTAATTGGGCCTGTGCCCATTGCAAAAAGAATTGCGCCAACCAACAAGGTTGTTAAGTTACCGTCAACAATGGCCGAATAGGCTTTATCAAAACCTTCATGAATGGCGCGCTGTACTGACATACCATTGGCGATTTCTTCACGAATCCGCGAGAAAATCAGCACGTTAGCATCCACCGCCATCCCCATCGTCAAGACGATACCAGCGATACCTGGCAAGGTTAAAGTAGCCCCCAATAACGACATCATTGCTAACAGGTTAACCATGTTAAGGCTCAGAGCAACAACAGCCAGCAGACCAAACGCCTTATAGATCAAGACAATAAAGATCGCGACAAACAAGAACCCCCACAATGCTGCTTTAACACCCAACTGAATGTTTTCCGCCCCCAAGCTTGGGCCAATGGTGCGCTCTTCGGCAAAATACATTGGCGCAGCTAAGCCACCAGCACGCAGCAATAGTGCCAACTCTGACGACTCACCCTGCCCATCAAGCCCAGTAATGCGGAACTGACTGCCCAACGCTGACTGAATCGTGGCCAAGCTGATCACGCGTTTTTCTTCCGCAAAAGTCTGCACCGGGACTTCTTTTTCAACACCATCAACCAACTGACGCACATAGCGTGTAGTTGGACGCTGCTCAATAAAGATCACCGCCATACTGCGGCCGATATCATTACGCGTAGCACGGTTCATCAGCTCACCACCATGGCCATCCAAACGGATATTCACCTGTGGTCGACCATTCTCATCGTAGCTGGCCTGCGCATCAGTCACTTGATCACCAGTGAGGATCACACTGCGCTCCAAAGCTACAGGCGGACGCCCTTCTTCGCGGAACTCATACATCTCTGTTGTTGCGCGCGGCGCATCGTGGGCTGCAGCTAAACGAAACTCAAGGTTAGCTGTTTTCCCAAGAATACGCTTAGCCTCTGCTGTGTCTTGCACACCCGGCAGCTCAACTACAATGCGGTTAGCACCTTGACGCTGGACTAGCGGTTCAGCAACACCCAACTCATTTACTCGGTTACGTACCGTAGTGAGGTTCTGTTTAATCGAATACTCACGAATTTCTGCAATTTTGCTCGCCAGCAAAGTTAAGCGCAGTACTGGTTTATCATTACGCTCTGTTGTCGTGATATCAAAATCAGTAAAATCTTTACGGATCAAAGCCCGAGCTTTATTTAAAGTAGCAGTATCGTCAAAACCAAGCTGAAAGCCATTTTCGATACCTGGCAGGCTGCGGTAACGAATGCGCTCTTTACGCAAAATACTTTTTATTTCGCTGTCATACACCTTCACTCGCGCTGCAATGGCTTTTTCCATATCAACTTCGAGCAAGAAATGCACACCGCCAGATAAGTCCAGACCCAACTTCATCGGGCTCGCGCCGAGATCACGTAACCATTTTGGCGTAGTTGCCGCCAAGTTAAGCGCTACCACGTAATCGTCACCTAAAGCTTTGCGCACTACGTCTTTCGCTGACAGCTGATCGTCACGCTGCAGTAAGCGCACCAACCCACCACGACTTTCTAGAGCTGCACTTTTCACACCAATACCAGCAGCTTTCAATGCTGCTGTAGCTCGATCCAGATCGGCTTCATCGACCTGCAATCCACTACTAGCACCTGTGATCTGAATTGCCGGATCATCCGGATAGAGGTTAGGTGCAGAGTAAATAAAACTGATGGCAAGGATTGCTACAATCAGCAAATACTTCCACAAAGGATACTTGTTGAGCATGACACCGCCCGCTTATGTGGCTGATTTAAATCAACCAAAACTAATCGAATACAACGCAAAACGGACAGTCTGCCACACCAACTCCAGTAGAGTTTTGCACATGACTGTCCGACACACAGATATACTTAAATCGCTTTTAAAGTGCCTTTAGGCAATGCCGCAATTACTGCGCTTTTTTGCACTTTTAACTCAACGGTATCTGATGCTTCAATCACTAAGAAATCATCCGTTACTTTAGTAACCTTGCCCGCAATACCACCACTGGTAACAACTTCGTCACCTTTTTGTAAGCCACTCACCAAGTTACGGTGCTCTTTGGCTCGTTTGGCTTGCGGACGCCAGATCATCATATAGAAGATCACCAAGAAACCAGCGAGCAAAATAAACTGCATATATTCACCGCCTGGTGGGCCACCAGCAGCAGTATCAGCGTAAGCAGCAGAAATAAAGAAATCCATAAACAACTCCCATTACAAAAAAGACATTAATTGTCTGTTATTTTTAATTAAGTGGCGGCGTAGGCAAACCACGACGCGCGTAAAACCCATCAACAAAGTCGTTCAATGTACCCTGTTGGATAGCCTCTCGTAAACCCGCCATTACCCGCTGGTAATAACGTAAATTATGTATGGTATTGAGCATGCCACCTAACATTTCTCTGCATTTATCCAAATGATGCAAATAAGCGCGGGAGAAATTCTGGCAAGTATAGCAATCGCAGCTGGCATCTAAAGGTGAATCGTCATGACGGTGCACCGCATTGCGGATTTTAATCACGCCGGTATCAATAAACAAATGCCCATTGCGCGCATTGCGGGTCGGCATCACACAATCAAACATATCAATACCGCGACGCACCCCTTCGACTAAATCTTCAGGCTTGCCCACACCCATCAAATAACGGGGCTTTTCTGCCGGCATATGCGCTGGCAAGAAATCCAAAATACGAATCATGTCTTCTTTTGGCTCTCCGACCGACAAACCACCAATGGCCAAACCATCAAAGCCGATCTCGCACAGCCCTTCTAGAGAGCGCAGACGCAAATCTTCATGCATGCCACCTTGGACAATCCCAAACAAAGCAGAAGGGTTATCACCGTGGGCAATTTTTGAGCGTTTGGCCCAGCGCAATGACAACTCCATAGATTTTTCTGCAGTGGCCACATCAGCTGGATACGGCGTGCACTCATCAAAAATCATTACCACATCGGAGCCCAATTCACGCTGCACTTGCATGGACTCTTCCGGCCCCATAAAGACTTTAGCGCCATCCACCGGAGAGGAAAAATACACACCTTCCTCTTTAATTTGGCGCATCGCACCCAAGCTAAACACTTGGAAACCACCGGAGTCAGTCAAGATTGGCCCTTGCCACTGCATAAAGTTATGCAAATCACCGTGCTCTTGAATCACTTTGGTGCCGGGACGCAACCACAAGTGAAAGGTATTGCCTAAGATCATATGCGCGCCAATGGCCTCAAGATCCCGCGGCAACATGCCTTTAACCGTGCCGTAAGTACCCACCGGCATAAATGCTGGGGTTTCCACCACGCCACGGGGGAAAGTTAAACGTCCACGGCGTGCACGACCATCGGTCGCCAATAAATCAAACTGCATAAAAGACATGCATCACTCCTCAGGACTGCGCGGTTGTGGATTGCGCGTAATGAACATGGCATCGCCATAACTAAAAAAACGGTACTTATGTTCGACCGCACTGCGGTAGGCATCCATGATTTCTGGATAGCCAGCAAAGGCAGCGACTAACATCAGTAAAGTCGACTCGGACAAGTGAAAGTTTGTCACCAACGCATCCACCACATGAAACGGACGCCCTGGATATAAAAAGATATCAGTTTCGCCAGCAAAGGCCTGCAACTCGCCAGTGGCCTGCGCCGCACTTTCTAATGAACGCACACTGGTTGTACCCACCGCAATGACTCGACCACCGCGTGCCTTACAAGCTGCAACCGCATCCACCACTTGCTGGTTCACTTCCAGCCACTCATGATGCATCTGGTGATCTTCGAGAGTATCAACCCGCACTGGCTGAAAGGTTCCAGCACCCACGTGCAAAGTAACAAAGGCTGTTTCGACACCTAGCTGTGCAATGCTGGTCAACATATGCTCATCAAAATGCAAACCTGCGGTCGGCGCAGCAACAGCGCCAGCATGCTCGGCATAGACTGTTTGATAGCGCTCACGATCATCCAGCTCATCCTCACGCTCCATATAAGGCGGTAAAGGCATGTGACCGATACGCTCGAGCAAAGGTAAAACAGGTTCACTCATTTGCCATTCAAAAAGACTGTCATGGCGCGCTAATAACGTCGCTTGGGCGCCATCATCCAGCTCAATCGTGCTCCCCACTTTCGGTGCTTTACTGGCACGCACATGCGCCAACACGCGATAGGTGTCGAGCACACGCTCCACCAGCACTTCAAGCTTGCCGCCTGTTTGCTTTTTGGCAAATAATCGCGCAGGTATCACTCGTGTATTGTTAAACACCATTAAGTCGCCTGGGCGTAAGTAGTCGAGCAAATCAGCAAACTGCTGATGGGCAATCGTACCGCTGGGGCCATCAAGCACCAGTAAGCGACTGGCACGACGCTCAGCCAGTGGATAGCGAGCAATCAGCTCATCAGGTAAGTCAAATTGAAAGTGTGCAACGCGCATAATCGTGATCATTAATAAGAGGGAGCAAAGCTTAACGGAAATATTTGCATCTGACTATGCGAAATCATTTGACCGAAGTGCAAAGCATCTCTATACTTTCGCGCCATGCCTCGGTGGCGGAATTGGTAGACGCAGCGGATTCAAAATCCGCCGTTGGTAACAACGTGGGAGTTCGATTCTCCCCCGAGGCACCATTTCCCTCTCTGTAACCCCCTAAATACGAGGGTTACAGAAAATCGCAAAAACAAATACCCTCATATCCCCCGAACTACAGCAACACATAAGTTTAACCCATACTTTAAGCCCGCACGCTGCCAAGCAAAACTGGCCTAAACTGCTCGTAGTGATAAATCTCAGCCGCTAAAGCTTACCAGGCCCTATTGCGCACAGTTGCGCAGCTTTTTCTGCGCCAAGCTTGCATAAAAGAAATTTTCAAAAGCCTAGACTGCAAGCTAAAAAGAGGGCTAACAAGGATAAGCCC
>SMEQ01000139.1_pt1 | contig 22670 bp, 22 predicted proteins | sample 2456281 | NCBI WGS metagenome assembly SMEQ01 (sample SAMN10132596, study PRJNA489261) | soil metagenome | isolation source: day1 antibiotic-loamy sand soil ammended with raw manure from dairy cow... | place: USA | collected 2015-04-01
GCATGGTCCACAGTGGAATCATTGCGCAGCCAAGCCTTTGATCATATGTACGTTTGGGACGGGGAAGGTACAGGTAAGATTGCATTTTCAGCCAGCGAAGTGAGCGCAGAAGCGCTGGGGCATATTGTTGAAAACCGTATTCTAGTACACAGCTTATTGGATAATTTATCCATGAGCAGCAACGTCAAATTAATCGACGACGCCCACATTAGAACAATCCAAGCAATTACTGAGCGCGATGGCAGCAAGCAAAATATTATCTTGGCGCAAACCAATATCATCGCCAAATTGGTGGTCGGTGCTGATGGTGCACAATCCTTTGTACGCAAGCATTATGGCTTCAAAACCCGCGAATGGGATTACGGCCATAACGCTATTGTGTGTACGGTAAAAACTGAAAAACCTCACGATAACACCGCTTGGCAACGCTTTATGCAAACTGGCCCCATCGCTTTATTACCGCTTCAGCACGAATCACAGCAGTATTGCTCGGTAGTATGGTCAGCTGAAACGACGACGGCAGAAGACCTCATGCAACTGGATAATGCGCAATTTTGCCAGCAGCTAACTCAAGCTACAGAGTCCATTCTAGGTAATATAGAGCAGGCTAGTGCACGCTTCAGCATCCCTTTACGTCAACGCCATGCAATCAACTATGTGCAACATGGCGTCGCTTTAGTCGCCGATGCGGCACATACCATTCACCCTCTAGCGGGTTTAGGCATTAATATGGGTTTGCAGGATGTTCGCGTTTTAGCTGAAGAGTTACTGCGCGCGCAAGCTAATGGTCGCGACTTAGCCGACGTTTGCGTATTATCACGCTATCAACGCCGGCGTAAAGGTGAGAACTTACTCGTTATGTCCGCTATGGAAGGCTTTAAACGCTTATTTGAGCAAAAATCCGTACCTTTGCTGTGGCTGCGTAATAAAGGCATGAGTGGTGTGGGCCAGTTTTCACTACTAAAAAGGCGCGTGATCAAGCAAGTGATGGGGCTGTAGAACATTACAAAGTGTCTGCTTTCGTGCAAATACCAAAAAGCTTTCTACACTGTGGCTAACATTCAATATCAATAAGGTTTACCCATGCCTGATCTTTCAGTAAGAGTTGCCCTTGATGTACTCGCAGAAGTCGAAGAAATTCTAGAAGAAAGAAAAACACCGGATAGACGTAAACGTCAGGATTCCAGCAACCCTTTTAGCCATCCGGATAAGGATAGACGTTCAGGCAAAGATAGGCGCCAACGCGTCTAAAATCCGCCTGTACAGTATTTAAAGCTTGCCGCTACCACCATTAACATCATCAAAATACCCATGGTTTTCTGTAACTTTTGCATTTTGTCTGCATCCACAGGCTTTGCTGTTTTCTCCACCAAGGGCACGATAACAAATAAGCTGACAAACAATACCAGCAGGATAATCAGTAAATTTTGCATTATTGGCCTTTCATTTTAACGCTATTGTCGCTGGGGTTAAGTAATAACTCTATACCAATCAGCCGCAAATGCTGCACTTCTTGCTCCAAATCTGCAAGCACGAGTGGGTATTGCGCTAACCACTGCGGGTTTATATTCAGAATGAGCTGACGATCAAGCAAGGACAAGAATAAGTCCTGCGGTAACACGGGCTTACCACGACGACGACAAAACAAAAATGCCAAACGTAACCCGATGAGCAAACTATTGTTTTGAGTGACGCGATAATGCGGCGTGAACTGGCGAACTTTTCGTCGATGACTGCCAATCAAATACGCGATGCTTTGCTGCATTTGCTGAGAAAACCCGGGCATTGAGCTATTTTCTATAATATAAGCGCCGTGCCGCTGATAACCGCTGTGGTTAATTAGCAGGCCAATTTCATGTAATTGCGCCGCCCAATGCAGCAAATCTGCCATGGCATTCTCATCGGCCAAAGGCTTGTCCAGCTGCTGTAGCAAAGCATTGGCAGTATCGGCAACCCGCTTTGCCTGTAATGTATCGACATGATATTGCAACTGCAACTGCTGAATCGTTGTTTCGCGCCGACCTAAATAGCTGGTTCGCCCATCCATCTCATAGATAATGCCTTCGCGTATAGCCTGATCTGAGGCATGCATTTCATTAATGCCTAACTCAATAAACAAGCCATGTAAAACCGCCAAGCCGCCAGCTAAAATACAGCGTCGACTCTCGCTCAGACTTGAAAATTGCAGTTTATTATAATGCCCCGCTTTAATCACATCCGCAGCTAAACGCTCTAAGCCATCAAGATTAATGACACTTTGCTGATAATCATGCAAAAGAATTTGCTGTATGCAGCGTATCGTGCCCGATGAACCCACCGCCTCTTGCCATTGCGACTGACGCATTTCATCAACTATGGCTTGTACTTCGGTACGCGCGGCTAAAAGCGCTTGTTGGTAATTTTTGGCGCTAATGACGCCCTCAATAAAATAGTGCTTTGCAAACTGGGTGCAGCCGATATGCAGGCTTTTTAATAGCTCCGGTTCCTCTTGCCCGACCACACACTCTGTAGAGCCGCCACCAATATCAATAATTAATCGCTTCGCCGTAGGACTATAATCTTTGCTGACGCCTAAATAGGTTAGTCTTGCTTCTTCAACACCTGAGATAATATCAATCGGGGCATTGAGTATTTGCTCGGCTTTTTCTAAAAATTGGTCGGCATTGATTGCTTGGCGCAAGGTGCTAGTGCCAATCACGCGCAAGTACTTCCTATCAATGGCACCTAGACGATCTGCAAACAACGATAAGGCATCTAAAGCTTGCGCTATAGACTCATCACTTAAAGTCTTATCAGCTTGCAGTTTGCCAGCCAGCTGTACCATAACTTTGATATCATCAACAACAACCAGCTTTTCCCCATTAAATGTTGCAACTAACAAATGGAAACTGTTGGAGCCTAGATCTAATGCTGCATAAACCGGTGAAGACAACAAAACCATCCCTCTCGTTTTAAAGTCGCTAGTGGGAAGTATAAAGAACTATTAACATTGCCGCCACGTGCAAGTTTGCGTAAAACGGTTTATAAAAATAAGGGAATGGTATGCCGCGGAACTTACCCACTATTGCTAAAGAGCTAAGCTGGCTCGCGTTTAATGGCCGCGTACTGCAAGAGGCTGCAGACTTGAGCGTGCCCACACTGCAGCGATTGTATTATTTGGGCATTTACTCGAATAATTTAGATGAGTTTTTCCGTGTGCGCGTTGCTGACGCCAGAAAACTAGCTACGTTTGCTCAGAGCGAGCAAAAACAGCATTATAATCAACTCTTTGATGCCATGCGCCACACCTTGCATGCACAACACCAGCAGTTTAGCGATACTTACCTAGCGGTTTTAAAAAGCCTAGGTGAAAACGGAATTTACTTATTGCATGAAAATCAGCTTGATGATGAGCAAAAAGCCTATATTCACACCTACTTCCAAGAAAACGTATTTCCTCTGCTATCACCTTTTTTGCTGGATGAGAAGCTCACTCTGCCGTCACTGCATGACGAAGAAATTTACTTTGCAGTAAAACTCCTATTAGCGGACAAGACTACTCGCTATAGTCTGATTCAAATCCCTAGCCACAGGATTTCTCGTTTTATTGAAATCCCCAAAAATATTAGCCCCCAGCATAAGAAAAAAACCATCTATATCGCTTTAGATAATATTATTCGCCTGTTTTTGCCTGATCTCTTTATGGGTGTTTTTGATATTGAGAGTGCGCAAGCTTTTAGCTTTAAACTCACTAGAGACTCAGAGCTTGAGCTAGGCGACGGCATCAGCCAAAGCTTTATGGACAAGGTATCGTTAAGCTTACAAAAACGTAAAAAGGCTGATCCTGTACGCTTTATCTACGATGACAATATGCCGGATGATTTACTCGATGCACTAAAAAAGCGACTCAATATCGGCATTTTCGATGCACTGATGCCCGGCGGTCGTTACCACAATGCCAAAGATTTTATGTCTTTTCCCCCAATCGGCGCTAAGAAACTGCTTTATCCCGCATGGCCTAGGGTTGCAGCCATGATAGCGCCCACTAGGAATTTGTTTCAGGCCATTCGAGCAAGGGATATTTGCATTTATCACCCCTACCACAGCTTTACTACCGTGGTTAATTTTCTAAAGACCGCCGCTGTAGACCCCGATGTGCAAGCTATTTCTATTTGCTTATACCGGGTAACTGAAGACTCCGACATCGTTGAGGCACTTATCAATGCCGTGCGTAACGGCAAACAAGTAACTGCCGTGGTCGAGCTACAGGCACGTTTTGATGAGGCAAATAATATTCTCGCTGCACAACGGCTAACAGATGCAGGCGCACAGGTTGTGTTCGGCCTACAAGGCATAAAAGTACACGCCAAAGTCATTAACGTGTCACGTATGGAAGCTTGCGGTCTTCGCTATTATAGCCACGTGGGTACGGGAAATTTTAACGAGAAAACCGCGCAAGTCTACACCGACATTAGCTTGCTTACTTACGACCAAGGCATAGGCCGTGATATGCACCACTTATTTGATTTTCTACAGCGCAGTTACTTGCGAAAAGACTATCAACATCTGTGGGTGTCTCCTCACTCCATGCGGCCGAATATACACCGGCTGATCGAGCAAGAAATCACTCATGCTGAGCAAGGTCTAGCGGCTAGTATTACATTAAAATGCAATAACCTCGTGGATGAGCAAATCATTGCCTTGCTTTATCGCGCAAGTGAAGCGGGGGTTAATATTCAGCTTATTGTACGTGGCATGTGCGCAGTTATTGCTGGCGAATCCTTTAGCAAAAACATCCGAGCTATCAGCATCGTTGATCGCTACTTAGAGCATGCTCGAGTGTATATATTCCATAACGCCGGCAATCCGCGCTACTTTATCTCATCAGCTGATTTAATGACGCGCAATATCGACTTTAGAGTCGAAGTTACCTGCCCAGTCTACGATAGTGTGGCACAGCGATTATTGGATACCATTATTGCCGCGCAATGGCAGGATAATGTAAAAGCACGCGTATTAGATGGTAATATGCACAATCAAAAAGCGACAATGGGTCGCCGCCGCATGCGTTCACAAGAATATTTGCATCATGCTTTAGCACAATTACATGCAGAGATTGAGCCGACGTCGGTTTTATAAGATGATGCATTTCTAAGCAATAAAGTAGGTATTTTATGAGTAAGCTGAACAAGGCCACATTATTTGTTATATCTGCGCCTTCCGGAGCGGGTAAGACATCCTTGGTTAAGGCTTTAACCAACCAAATGCGCCATACCCAAGTGTCGATCTCCCACACCACGCGGGCGATGCGCCCGGGCGAAAAAGACGGTGTAGACTATCACTTTATCAACCTTGAAGAGTTTGTTGAACTATTAGATAAAAATACCTTCTTAGAGCATGCACAAGTCTTTGGCAATTACTACGGCACCTCGCAGCAGTGGGTAGAAAAAACCCTACAACAAGGTATTGATGTCATCCTAGAAATTGATTGGCAGGGCGCACAACAAGTCGCACGCCTAATGGACTGCTGCAGAGTTTGTATTTTGCCGCCTAGCATTGATGCTCTACAGCAGCGCTTAACCGCACGCGGGCAAGATAATAGCGACACCATTAGCCACCGTATGGCACAAGCTCAAGAAGAGATGTCGCACTTTGCAGAAGCCGATTACTTAGTGATCAACGATGATTTTGAAACCGCACTTGCTGAGTTAAAAGCCATTATTGTCAGCCAACGCTGCCGCACGATTTTGCAGCAACGAAAGAGCAGCGATTTACTACAACATTTATTAAATACTGAGACAGTATGAAACACCTAAAAATAACCGCTTTTGTATTCGCAGCCCTTACCCTAGCTGCCGCCTTTTTTTATATTCAAGCACAACCCCTTGAAAGAGCCACAACACCAACAACGAAAACCACCAACAAGCCAGTAACGCAGAGCAAAACTGTTATTATGTATGCCACCTCATGGTGCCCTTACTGCCAAAAGGCACGCGAATATTTTGCTGCCAATAATATTCACTATACCGAATACGATACAGAAAAAGACGAGCAAGCTTTACAGCGTTATAAATCGTTGGGCGGGCGAGGCATTCCCTTTATCCTCATTGATGAGCTGCGCATCAGCGGCTTTGATGAAAAACGTCTGCACGCCATATATTACGATGAATAAATTATTATCGTTGAAGCGCAAAACATATAATCGCTGGCCAAGCTGATTCTGTTTAACTTTTGCGCTAAATTTAGCTATAATGGTAGCCCGCAAAAAATAAGCACGCTTAAGGTTTTTTTATGGCACGTATTACCGTAGAAGATTGTCTAGACAAAGTAGAGAACCGCTTTCAGTTGGTGATGGTTGCAAGCAAACGTGCTCGCCAGATCGCCACCGGCGGTCATAAACCCTTGGTAAAAGAAGAAGGCGACAAGCCCACCGTATTGGCTTTACGCGAACTCGAAGAAGGCTTGATTAGTGTCGATAGCATTAATAAGCAAGAGGAGATCGATGATTACATCGGTGACGATTTCATCTAATAGCAATGCCAAAAGCGCAGCAGTGCCTAAGTCTACTGCTGCGTTATCTATTGCAAGTCTCGCTGAGAAAACCTCCCTCTACCTCGACGACGCTGAAGTCCAGCAAGTCAAACGTGCCTACTATTACGCAGAGCAAGCGCACGATGGTCAATTCCGCCGCTCCGGCGAAGCCTATGTAAGCCACCCATTAGCTGTTGCCGATATACTGGCCAATATGCGTATGGACTATCAAAGCCTGATAGCCGCCTTACTCCACGATGTTATTGAAGATACCAGTGTTAGCAAGCAGGCCCTTGCTAAACAATTTGGTGAAACGATTGCCGAGTTAGTCGATGGTGTCAGCAAACTGACACAAATAGAATTTGCCAGCAAAGCCGAAGCGCAAGCAGAAAACTTTCAAAAAATGGCCATGGCTATGGCTAACGATATACGCGTTATTCTCGTCAAACTAGCCGACCGCCTTCACAATATGCGCACCCTGGGCATTATGCGGCCCGATAAACGACGTCGAATAGCCCGCGAAACCCTAGAAATCTACGCCCCTATTGCCAATCGCTTAGGCATGAACGACGTCCGTGTCGAGTTTGAAAACCTCTGTTTCGAAGCCGCTTATCCTATGCGCGCTGAGCGCATTCGTGCAGCGATAAAACGCGTACGCGGCAAACGCAATGTTTTAGTCGAAGAAACCCGCCTGCAAATTGAGAACTACTTAAATGAGGCAGGCATTCAGGCGCGGATTAGTGGTCGCGAAAAGCACCTCTATAGTATCTATAGAAAAATGAGGCAGTCGAAAAAAACCTTTGCCGACATTATGGATATGTTCGCCTTTCGCATTATCGTCGACAACGTCGACACCTGTTATCGTGTATTAGGCGCTATGCACGCCTTGTACAAACCCGTTCCAGGGCAGTTTAAAGACTATATCGCCATTCCCAAATCTAATGGCTATCAGTCCTTGCATTCGATTCTTATCGGCATGCATGGCGTACCCATAGAAGTGCAAATTCGCACCGAAGAAATGGATGAAATGGCCAATAGCGGCATTGCTGCCCATTGGCTCTATAAGCAAGGTGGTGATTACTCCTCGGCACTTTCTGGCAGCCATAAACGTGCTCGACAATGGGTGCAGGGCTTGTTGGAAATGCAACAAAATACTGGGAACTCCCTAGAGTTTATCGAAAACGTTAAAACCGACTTATTTCCCGATGAAGTTTATGTATTCACCCCTAGTGGTCAAATTTTAGAATTGCCGCAAGGCTCTACACCGATTGATTTTGCCTATGCAGTGCATAGCGATATCGGTAATCGCTGCGTGGGTTGCTATATCAATCGTCGGCTGTCCTCGCTAAGCCAGCCCTTGAAAAGTGGCGAAACAGTAGAGATCATTACCAATACCAGCGCGCGCCCCAATCCTATCTGGCTAGAGTTCGCCGTTACGGGTAAGGCACGCAGTCATATTCGCCACATGCTAAAAAGCCAACGGCATAATGAGGCTATTGAGCTAGGTAAGCGCTTACTCGAAAAAGCACTGCAAGGCCTAGACTGCTCTTTAGAGAAGCTTCCAGCCACCGCCATTGATCAACTGCTACAAACCACTAAATACGATGAATTTGAGTATATTTTAGAAGATATTGGTATTGGTAACCGTGCCGCTTATACTACTGCCAAACAATTACTATCCAATAATAGCATCACAAATGCAGCGCCACCTCAGGCTGTCGACTTAGTTATTAGCGGCGCCGATGGCATGATGTTCAACTTTGCTAAATGCTGCCACCCCTTACCGGGTGACCCAATTATTGGCCATATGAGCGTTGGCAGCGGCGTGGTTGTACATGTTGCTAACTGCCCGAATGCACGTAATATCCGCAAAAACCGCGCCACTGTCATCGAACTGCATTGGGCCGAAAAAGTCGACGGCGACTTTTTAGTGCCGATTTCCGTCGAAATACGACAAACTCGCGGCATTGTTTCTACTTTAGCTACCAAAATTAATAGCTTAGATGCCAGCATAGAAAGCATCCATGTTTGCGATAAAGATGAACATAGTAGCCGCGTTGATATCATGCTCAGCGTGCGTGATCGCGTACACTTAGCCAGAATTATGCGCCATATTCGTAATATCAAGGCGGTAAATCGCATCTCCCGCACTAAAGAAACCTCACTACAAAGGAAGCTACATTGAGCCTATTAACCGCCATCCAAACAAATAATGCACCTGCCGCTATTGGTCCTTATTCACAAGCCATAAAAGCCGGCAACACTGTCTACCTTTCCGGGCAAATTCCTTTAGTGCCTAGCACTATGGAAATCATCTCTGATGATATTAGCCTACAAGCTAAACAAGTATTCGAAAACCTTAGCAGCGTAGCAAACGCTGCAGGTGGCAGCCTAGCCGATAGCGTAAAAATCAATATATCAATGACGGATTTAGCGGATTTCTCCGCCGTCAATGACGTGATGAAACAATTCTTTAAGCCGCCTTACCCCGCACGCGCTTGCGTACAAGTTGCCGCCTTACCACGTGGCGCCAAAGTCGAAATAGAAGCTATTTTAGTTTTATCCGCGTAATACTTGCCCTATTCAGCAGTCACTCCATTACATGCCTGCTGAATAGAGTTCTCAAAGTGCACTGAGAAACGACAACAAAACTGTATTCAGTGTTTTTCGTTCGGTTTTTTCTGTTAAAATCGCGAATTGTTGAATTTTTACTCTCTCCTTTGCAAGGTATATTATGCTGGCTCGATTTCCACGCACGCGTCTACTGCTAATACTCTCACTCAGTTTCTTTACTGCACTCTTGTTGCTAAGAGCTGGCTTTTATTGGTATTTCTTATCCGGCACCGACGCACCTCCAGAACAGCTTTGGAAAGCGTTTGGCATTGGCGCACGATTCGATTTTCGCATGGCCTTACTAATGGCTTTACCGCTAGGGATTATCTCTTTATTGCCCGGGCCTTTCGGCCTAAAAGGCATTATTGGTAAACATCTAGCCACCGCCATCACCACAATTGCCGTAGGCGGCATGTGCTTAGTCTATATTTTTGACTTTGGCCACTATGCCTATTTAGGTGTACGCTTAAATGCGAGCGTTTTAGAGTTCACCGCTGATGGCTCAGACAGCCTGCAAATGCTGTGGGAGTCTTACCCGGTGATTTCCATGGTACTGATGCTTATTGCTACCTGCGTTATTACCTGGTTAGTCATTAGTACGCGCATCTCGCATTTCCGCCAGCAGCTACCGCCGCCCGTATGGTGGCGCTTTGCCTTAGCTGCGCCTGTGGTGATTGCCCTCTACTTCTTCGGCATCCTTGGCAAACTCGAAGTTGGCAAAATAGATAGCGCGATTCCATTGCGCTGGAGCGATGCTTTCTTTAAAGATCACCACCCAGATTCGGCTTCTTTGGCGCTCAGCCCTGTGGATTTTTTCATCGCCACGTATAGCAATAAGAGTCGGCCATTCGACCCCAAACTAGTTAAGAAAACCTACCCCCTCATCGCTGATTTCTTAGGCGTGGATGAGCCTGATGTTAAGACCATGAGCTTTGCAAGAAAGACAGCAGCCCGCCCTGTGGAAGGTAAACGCCCCAATGTAGTATTCATTCACCTTGAGTCTTTAGGCGCCAACCGCAGTGGCTTATACGGCAACCCATTAAACGGCACGCCGTATATGGATGAAATCGCTAGAAAAGGCTATTTCTTCCCCAACTTTATGGTGCCTTCAAGCGGTACAGCACGTACTGTCTTTGGTTTGATCACCGGCATACCCGATGTCACATGGGGTGGCTCTACCGGTACGCGCAACCCGCTTATCTCCAAACAATACACTTTAGTAAATGCCTTCGAAGACTATAATAAACTCTATTTTATTGGTGGCGATGCCGGCTGGGCCAATATTCAAGGCTTGCTACAAAACAGCATTAACGATTTAGAGCTCTGGCAAATGCGTGATTTTAGCGCACCAGCCGTTGATGTCTGGGGTCTTTCGGACAATAGCTTGCTGGTAGCAGCCAATGACCGCCTCAATGAAGTTGCTGAAGAAAAACCCTTTGTCGCCTTTATTCAACTAGCCGGCAACCACAGACCATTCACCATACCCGATGAAGAAATCGGCTTTGAAACCGTAGATGTCGATCTTGATACGCTCTATAAATACGGTTTTACTAATCTAGCGCATTACAATGCTGTTCGCTTGCAAGACTATAATTTAAACTTATATTTAAACCATATGGTTCCTGCCAGTAACTATTCTGAAAACACCATTTTCTTGATGTATGGTGACCATAATACGCGCTCGGTATTGCCTACCGCGATGAATTTATACAGCGAGCCTTTGCACCTCAACAACTTCCATGTGCCGTTTATTATCTACGCGCCCGGTATTATTGAGCAGCCTGAAGTTCATGAAAAGGTAGCAAGCCTTGTCGACCTATTACCTACGGCTCTAGGTATGACTGGCTTGTCTTATGAAAACCGCACTATGGGCCGTGATTTACTCAACTGGAAAGGTGAAAGCCATGCGATGATATTTGGTGGTGACCGCGGCAATAAACCTACCATTGGTTTGCTTAGTCAAGATGATTATCTCAGCATGATTTATGACGGCAGTAATGCGCGCTACTATAAATTAGATGCCGCTAAAGATAATGTTATTGACGACCATCCAGACCTAGTCGAGCAGCGCAAACTTTTCTTATACGGCATGTATCAAATTTCAACCTATATGCAGACCCATAACGTCGTTAAAGACTAACTGTACTTGAGCCGGGCTATATCTATGCTAAAGCGCTACTCTCACTTTCTTATTCCGGTCGCTTTATTGCTGGCCTTTTTCTTAAGTACCAGCATGCAGCTCAATGATGAGCCTGTTCTAGAGGTGCAAAAACGCCAAGACCTTCAGCTAAAAGACAGCTGGGATTTCTTTGCTGCCTCCGACATGATGGGTCGTATGGTGCATGCGCCCTCTGTCGTCGAGCTACCCGATGGTAAGCTTCGCGCGTTCTGGTTTACGGGTAGCAGGGAAGGCGCCAGTGATGTCAGCATAAACACCTCGGTATTCGACCCTGAAAAAGGCCTTTGGAGCAAAGAAACTATTGCCATTGAACGCCAGTGGCTAAACAAAAAATTAGGGCGTTACACCCGCAAATTAGGCAATGCGGTGCCTGTATTAGATGATAGCGGTCGCATGCGTTTGTTTGTTGTCGCTGTCAGCTTCGGCGGTTGGGCTGCTAGCCGTATTATTGTTCTAGACTCCTATGATTTAGGTGAAACCTGGCAGTTTGCCATTGAGCTTAAAACTGCACCGATGCTAAACGTTAGTACGCTAGTAAAAACCCCCGCCATCAGATATACAGATGGCAGTATAGGCCTGCCGGTTTATCATGAGTTTATTGGCAAATTCGGTGAAATTTTACGTATTGACCAAGAAAACCGCGTTGTAAGCCTAATGCGAATAGGCAGTGGCAGAGAAGCTATTCAGCCGCTTGTCCTTGCAACAAGCGACCAAAACCTTGTTACTTTCTTACGCCCTCACGACAAAGGCTACGCACTTACAAGCACCAGTTATGATGCTGGCCTTAGCTGGAAAGATATAGAACCCAGTGGAATGGAAAACCCAGGTTCGGCTTTGGGTGGTGTTAGCCTGTCACCGGAGCATTGGGTAATCGCTTCAAATTGTAACAAAGAAGACCGCGATGAACTGTGCATCAAAGAAACCTTAGATGCGGGTAAAAGCTGGTCGCTGCACTGGCAAGTTCATGATAATCGAGATTGGCGTGATAAACCTTTGGACTACGAGAAATTATTGACGCTGATTCCTGAAGACATAAAAACCGATCCCGAAGTCGACCAAGAGCAACTCTACCGTTCAGCTAAGGACACCATTTGCCGAGGCGGTGAGCGATGCAAGCTGCGCTATGATTACCCTTACATGATACAAAGTAAAAATGGCGATCTACATATGCTTTACACGTGGAACAAAATACTCATTCGTCATGCTTGGCTGAAAGCAAAACCATAGGTGTTAATACATGTTTGAGACATTAGATTTACTATTAACAGCCACCGTATTAGGCGCTATTACCCTGCACCTTATCGGTCAGAAGCTGTCCTTGACTTGGCGTGCTATCGGCTTTCTTAGCATATTCCTCATTACCTTACTCCCTCACCCTTATGGCTTAGGCGGCTTCGTATTATCGTATATTTCAGGCTTTAGTATTACCGCCGGTGTTATCGCTATGGTTACGATTGAAACCAGCCTATCCGGGCGATGCCGCACCAGCAAAAAACAATTACATACACTGTATTGGCTTATCAGCATCGCAGCCCTGGCTTTTTACCCCAGCAGCCTAGGCGCTTTCGACTTTGATACTTATGGCTTAGGTTATAGCAGCCTTAGCTTAAGCCTAGTGCTATTAACCATTGGACTTATTGCATGGTTTAAGCGCTTTTACCTACTTTGTAGTATTTTAATACTCGCACAAATCGCTTTTGCCATGGAATTGCTTATCAGCGATAACCTATGGGATTACTTACTAGACCCCTGTTTAGTTGTCTTTGCCATGTACCGTGTGATCAAAAGCTTGTTCTGCAAAGAAAAGACACTAGCACCTGCCCACGGATAAATGACTCGCCCTTAACTGCAAGCTTGCTGTATGCAGCAAGCTTTTACAGGCGTAGAATATTTGCCTAGTCAATGCAGCGAGGACATCATGCAAAGCCCTATCCGCCTTACCCAATACAGCCACGGTGCTGGCTGTGGCTGTAAAATATCCCCGCAAACGCTCAATCAGATTTTAGCCGCTAGTGGCACACAAGCTTTTGATAGCAGGCTATGGGTGGGCAATAGCTCGCGTGATGATGCCGCCGTGTATGCCATCGATGAAGACCGCGCAGTGGTGTCCACCACCGACTTCTTTATGCCCATCGTTGACGACCCTTATGATTTTGGGCGTATCGCAGCTACCAATGCAATCAGTGATATTTATGCCATGGGTGCCAAGCCCTTAATGGCGATCGCGATTTTAGGTTGGCCTATCAATGTACTGGCACCGGAAGTTGCCGCTGAAGTATTACGTGGTGGCAAAGCCGTTTGCGAGGCCGCAGGCATCCCCCTAGCAGGCGGGCACTCCATCGACACACCAGAGCCTATCTTTGGCCTTGCCGTAACCGGTGAGGTCTATAAAGCGCAGTTAAAGCGTAATGACACCGCTACCATTGGCTGCAAGCTGTATCTAACCAAACCTTTGGGCGTGGGCATCTTAACCACCGCCGAGAAGCAATCACGGCTGCGTGACGAGCATAAAAACCTCGCCCGCGACACCATGTGTACGCTAAACAGCCCAGGCCTCGCTTTTGCTCAGTTAGCTGAAGTGGAAGCGATGACCGATGTTACCGGCTTTGGCTTATTAGGCCATTTGGTTGAAATGGCCGATGGCGCAGCACTGAGCGTGCGTCTTGATTTCTCCAAGGTGCCGCGCTTTGCCTGTGTGGATGATTATATGCAACTAGGCTGCGTACCTGGTGGTACACAACGTAACTTTGCTAGCTATAGTCATCGCTTAGGCGCCATGAGCGAGCAACAAAAGCAGCTTTTGTGTGATCCGCAAACTAGCGGTGGTTTATTGGTTGCCGTAAGCCCAGAAGCTGAGGCGGATTTTTTAGCCATTGCCAAACAGCAGGGCCTAGATTTACAGGCCATCGGTGAGTTTATAGCCCAACAAGCTGTCGCTGTTGAGATTGTCTGATGCAATCTAGCGATAATTACCGCGCCATACTACTGAACGATACGCCTTTGATAGATACCCGCGCACCGATAGAGTTTGCTAAAGGCAGTTTTCCTAAAGCTATCAATCTGCCCTTAATGAGCGATAGTGAGCGCGAACAAGTAGGTACATGCTATAAACAACAAGGCCAAGAAGCGGCGATTGCCCTAGGCCATCAGCTAGTCAGCGGAGCGATTAAAGAAGAGCGTGTTAAGGCTTGGCTTGACTATATACAACAATACCCCGATGCCTATATTTTTTGCTTTCGCGGCGGTTTGCGATCACAAATCAGTCAGCAATGGCTAAAAGATGCCGGTGTAGATTGCCCACGCGTAAAGGGTGGTTATAAAGCCATACGCGGCTTTTTAATCAACACGATTGAAGAAGCCGCCCAGCAATGCCGCTTTACAGTACTAGGTGGCCTAACCGGCACAGGTAAAACCGATATTTTATTACAGCGGCCTAATAGCTTAGATTTGGAAGGCCACGCCAATCACCGCGGCTCTAGCTTTGGCAAGCACGCCACCGTGCAGCCCACACAAATCAATTTTGAAAATGCCTTAGCTAGCGATATTTTAAAAAAACGCGATAAGGGCATTTCGCACTTTATTATCGAGAACGAAAGCCATTTAGTCGGCACCTGCGTTGTGCCTTTATCCTTATTCACATTGATAAAAAGTACCGCGCTGGTTTTATTAAACGATAGCTTTGAAAATCGTGTGGAGCGCATTGTGCGTGATTATGTGATTAAACTAGAGGCCGAGTTTGTCGATTTACACGGCAAAGAGCAGGGCGATCGTTTATTTGCCCAACGCTTGCAGCAAAGCTTGGCCAATATCAGCAGGCGCTTAGGTGGCGAACGCTATCAACAATTAGCCGCTATTTTGGACAATGCCCTTGCTGCGCAACTTAGCGCGCAAGGCGTTGATCAACATAGAGAATGGATTGCTATCTTATTGCGAGAATATTACGACCCGATGTACAACTACCAACGGCAAAAGAACCAAGATCGTATCGTCTTTGAAGGCTCTCATGATGCCGTTGTGGCGTACTTACAAGACGATAGCTAAGCTACCGCCTTGGCTTTATTTTTAATGCTTGGCTAGTGCCTCTTCTATCAGCGTTAAACTGCTCTCGTCTTCTATGGTAGAGGGCATTCTAAAGCTTTCGCCATTGGCAATTTGCCGTATGGTTTTGCGTAGAATTTTTCCGGAGCGGGTTTTCGGTAGCTTATCGACGATATAGATATGTTTCATACTGCTGATAGCACCCACTTCGTTGCGTATCATTTGTTTGATTTCGACGTTAATGTCCGCCTCATTAATGCTTACACCATCTTTTAAAATAACAAAGGCTAAAGGCACTTGGCCTTTTAAATCATCATTGACGCCAATCACCGCACATTCTGCTATGGCTGTATGTTCTGCGATGACTTCTTCCATGCGCCCTGAGGATAAGCGGTGGCCAGCGACGTTGATTACATCATCGGTGCGGCCCATGATGAAAATATAGCCGTCTTCGTCTTTATAGCCGCCATCGCCGGAGACATAAAAGCCGGGGAATTGGTTTAAATACCCTTCTTTAAATTGTTCTGGGCTTTGCCAGATAGTCATCAAACAACCCGGTGGTAATGGGCGTTTAATAGCGATATAGGCTTGTTCGCCGGTGGCGACCTCGCTGCTATCTTCATCAAGAATTTTTATTTGATAGCCTGGAATCGGCACACCGGCGCTACCGGCTTTTGCGGGCAATAAATCCAAACCTTTGGGGTTACCGACGATTGGCCAGCCGGTTTCGGTTTGCCACCAGTGGTCGATTAAGGGCAACTTGAAGTGCTCCTCTAGCCACGCAAAAGTTGCCGGATCTAAACGCTCGCCCGCGATAAAAATAGCCTGCAGGCTGCTTAGATCATAATTTTTGCTCAGCTTGGCATCGGCATCGAGCTTTTTAATGGCTCTAAAAGCCGTGGGTGCAGCAAATAGTACATTCACTTTATAGTCTTGCGTCACTCGCCAAAAAGCGCCCGCATCGGGTGTGCCGATGGGTTTACCTTCGTATAAGACCGTGCTGCAGCCTTGGATTAACGGCGCATAAACAATATACGAGTGGCCAACTACCCAACCCACATCGGATGCTGCCCAAAACACATCGCCAGCTTTGACATCGTATACCGTGCCCATGGAGTATTTTAACGCCACCGCATGGCCGCCATTGTCTCTGACCACGCCTTTGGGTTTACCGGTAGAGCCTGAAGTGTAAAGAATATATAAAGGATCGGTTGATTTTAAGGGTACGCAATCTACGGCTTCAGCTTGGCTAACCACCGTTAGCCAGTCTTCATAATTACCATCAAGTTCTGCGATTAATTGTTCTCTTTGCCAAAGTAGAATATGTTCGGGTTTATTTTTTAGACTGGCTAGGGCTTGGTCTAATAAGGGCTTGTAAGCAATCACGCGCTTGGGTTCGATACCGCAAGAAGCGGTGAGCACCATTTTTGCTTGGGTGCTTTCTATACGTATGGCGAGCTCATCGGCAGCAAAACCGCCAAACACCACCGAGTGGATAACACCGATACGTGCGCAGGCGAGCATGGCAAAAACTGCTTGCGGGATCATCGGCATATAAATAATGGCGGTATCGCCTTTTTGCAGGCCTTTGCTTTGCATGTAACCGGCTAACTTGCTGACTTCTTGCTGCATTTGCGCAAAGCTAAACTGCTGTTTTGTGCCGGTTACCGGGGAGTCATAAATTAGACCGATGGCATCGCCGCGGCCATTGTCTACATGGCTATCAACGGCTAAATAGCAGGTATTGAGTTCGCCATCGACAAACCATCGGTCTTGGCCGTGCTCATCTTGTTCAAAGATTGTTGTCGGCTTTTTAAACCAGTGGATAGCTTCTGCTTGTTCCTGCCAAAACTGCTGGGGATTGTTCAGAAAACGGCTATATTCTTGCTGGTACTTCTGCATGCTGCACTCCAGTTATTTTGTTCTTATTGTTTAGCTTGCCCTTCATAAAATAATGCTAATTGCTTTAACGTTAGTGTATAAATAGGATAAATACAATTGCCTTTTAACAATGTATGGCTAGCATGTAAGCAAGGTAACAATAGGAGTTCACTCTTGCGCCATCGTGTTTTCACTTATATAACCCGCGGACAACAATTGCTGTTATTGCGTTATCCCGATGGCCGTTATTTGCTACCACAAATTCCAGGCGGTACAGTTAAAAAGGACGAAACGCCCTCTAAGGCTGCACTGCGTGAAGCCAAAGAAGAAACCGGTCTAGAAGCCATTCGTTTAGTACGTTGTTTAGGGAGCTTTAAACGGGATTTAAGTGGTATTGGCCGTAATGAAACCATTATGGCTTGGTTTTTCCATCTGCAAACAGATGAACAAACGCCAAACTCTTGGCGTCACTTTGAAACGGAGCCATCCGAGGGTGGCGACACTATTGAGTTTGAGCTTTTTTGGGTGCCCTTAAGCGCTATCCCAAGCTTAGGTGGCATTGATGAATGCTTGATAGAAGAGCTACATGCTTCGGTGCAAAGCTTAACTAGCGTTTGATTATTTACTTTCTAATCGTGCTAAAGCCCAGTCGATATGCTCATCGATCAAGTCCGATAGGCCTTTACGCTGATGTAAAGCAGCAATGGCCTCTGTACTGGCAGGTCCATTGCCAAGGCCTACAGCAATATTTCGCAGCCAACCATGATAGCCAGTGCGACGTATGGCCGACCCTTCGGTGCGTTTTAAAAACTCCTCTTCTGTCCATAAAAACAGCTCTACCAGGCTCGCCTGATCCAAACCATGGCGCGGTTTAAAATCGTCGATTTCGCTGACTTGAGAAAACTTATTCCACGGACAAAACACTTGGCAATCATCGCAGCCAAATACCCGATTACCCATCAAAGGGCGCAATTCCGGGTCTATCGGCCCTTTGTTTTCTACCGTTTGATAGGTGAGGCAGCGGCGAGCATCGAGCTGATAAGGCGCAACAATGGCTCCCGTAGGGCAAATATCCAAGCAAGCGGTGCAGGTGCCGCAGTGATTGCTAGCGGGCTTGTCCACCGGCAAAGCGATATCGGTGTAAATTTCACCTAAAAAAAAGTAACTACCAGCGTTTTTATTGATAATCAGCGTGTGCTTTCCCTGCCAACCAATGCCGGCTTTGGCGGCTAGGGGTTTTTCCATCACCGGCGCGCTATCAACAAAAGGGCGGGCGAGATTGGAATCTGTCACCTCAGCCCGTAAACGCTCAGCTAATTTTGCCAAGCGTTTGCGCATCATTTTGTGGTAATCGCGGCCTAAGGCATAGCGTGAAATATACGCACGTTCGCTATCGTGCAAATTGTCGATCAGATCGGTTTCAGGCAGATAGTCCATGCGTACCGAGATCACCCTGAAGGTACCAGGTTCTAATAGACCGGGGCGGGTGCGTTTATCGCCATGCTGGGCCATCCACTTCATACTGCCTTGGTAGCCTTTTTCTAGCCATGTTTTTAAATGCTGCTCGGCAACATCCAAATGGGTATCGGTAATACCTAGCTGCTGAAAACCCAGCTCTTTTGCCCAGTCACGCAGATTATCCGCCAGCGCTTGTAATTGCTTTTCTGCCACGGCTACGCCCTAGCACTGGCGAGTATGGCTATGGCAATCACTGCCAGTAGCAAACCCGCATAGTTTTGTTTGCTCAATCGCTCTTTAAATAACCACACACCTAAAACACTGGCGAGAACAATAACGCCGATATTCATCGTCGCAAACACTAAAGCCGGGGAGCTATGCAATTGTTGATGCGCTTTTATATAAAACACAATATTACCAAAGTTGAATACGCCTATCAGTAGGGCGGCTGTGATATTGCGCCACTGCCAATGGGCTTTTTTCTGTGCATAACGGCTGATGTTATAAATCACCAGAACGATAAAAGCTAAGATAAAAGTCGCCAACAAAACATCGCTAAAAGCCACGTGACTTAGCTGTGCCAGACGCTTAAATAACACATCGATCAGACCTAAACCTACAAACACCAAGGCTGGCCAGCGCCAATAACTAGCGTTTGTTTTGCTATTATCAGGCTTTTGTACAATGGCCAGAATAGCCATTAAACCCAGCAACAAACCTGCGCCTTTTTGCCAGGTTAATAGCTCGCCAAAAAGTGTGAATGCGGCTATTAAGGGGATAATTAAGGACAAACGCTGCGCCACATCGGTGCGGATAATGCCCACGGTATTCACCGATTTGGCCATCACCAAGAAAATACTCGGTAATAGTACGGCCAACGCCAATAAAATCTGCCAGGCGGCATCAAAGCTGAACTGCGTTAGCAGCGTAGGGCGTGACTGCAATAAGAACACCGCTAATACACTGGCAACCAAATAATTACCCGCTATCGCTTGGCGTACATCGATACGGTATTGCGGCAGCAGTTTTAAAATTACCGATACAATCACACTACAAACAACACTGAATACAATATAAAGCATAAACTTGGCTCGGCTATCGCCCTCTAAAATTATTTGGCTTCAACAAACCTAAGTAGCTGCTCTGGCGTATTGCTAAAGTCATAAGCGGTATTCGCCGTACGCGTTGCCACGCTGCGTTGTGGCTCGCTATAAGTAAAACACGCATCAAACATGGTTTGATGGGCATTGGCGGATTCGCCCGCCATGCTATTGGTATCAAAGCGGCGTGCACGTGAGACAAAGTAACCTTTTTGCAACACAAAGGCCGCTTCTTTTTCGTCCTCATCGGCGAGTACATCATTCGCCCAACGGGCAAAGCCTCTGAATAAGGTTTTATCGGCTAAGTGGGCGGGCGCTTGCACTACCCACTCCTGCACCTGCCATTCTAGTACTTTCTCACCATTACGCTGCACAGTAACAAGGGTGGGCTTATCATCCTCATCGGGCACATCAACCCTATACTCACGCACGGGTTCATTGCCTCGAGCGGCATGCACTAAAGCCAATAGAGCTAAATCCATCCAGTGGGTGCAATTTGCGCGCGGATCCACACGTTTGATCAGTTCATAAGCAGATAAACCTAAGGGCATACCCACTAACGACTGCAAAGGATCAATGGCCTGATGGCAGGTGGTAAACGGTATACGCCTAGCTTCGCCTGTAACCGCGGTAATCTGCTGGCCATTATGATAAAGCTTCACTTGAAAACCGTGGTTACAGTCCTCCAAATCGCCACTCACGTAGCCATCATGCTGCTCTAAACAAATGGCGCGCCTATAAATACCCTCGCCAAAGTTCGGGTTTAGTGGGTAGTTAAAGGGGTTTCTTGGATCTTTCACGGCTTAGCCTTGTTGTTACGCATTAGCTCATTATACTGACAAGATACACCCTAACCTAACGATGACGGTTTTTTCACTTATGACGCATGCTTTTGCCGTATTAACGCCCGATTATGTGCTATCCGCTGTCGAATCCTTAGGCCTGTTAAGCGATGGCCGCTTACTGGCATTAAACAGCTATGAGAATCGTGTCTATCAAGTAGGCATTGACGACGAAAAGCCGCTGATCGCTAAGTTTTATCGCCCCGAACGCTGGACTAACGAGCAAATTCTAGAAGAGCACGTCTTCTTACAAGAGCTCTATCAAAATGGCGTTGCCGCCGTACCGGCAATGGTCATTAATGGTAAAACCCTGCATGAAGATGCCCAAGGCATGCGTTTTACTTTATTTGAACGCAAAGGTGGCCATGCGCCAGAGTTGGATAATCCCGATCATCTTTACAGTCTAGGCCAAAGCTTGGGGCGTATTCACCGTATTGGACGCAGCAAAAACTTTATCCACAGGCCGCGCTTGGATATACAGCAATACGGCTACGACAACGTTGCATACATTCTTGAAAATATGATTCCCGATGGCTTACGCAGCGCCTATGAAAGCCTATGCAAAGATGTTTTGGCGCTACTCGAGCAGCAATGGCAGGGCATGGACAATATTGATTTTATTCGCTGCCATGCGGACTTTCATCAAGGCAATATTCTTTGGCGTGATGATGCGCCGCATTTTGTTGATTTTGATGATACGCGCATGGCTCCGGCCATTCAGGATATTTGGATGCTATTGTCTGGCGATAGGATGCAACAAACCATTCAGCTGCAGGATGTATTGGAAGGCTACGCTTTGTTTGATGATTTTAACCCAGCAGAGCTGCGTTTGATTGAGCCACTACGCACCTTGCGCATCATTCATCATGCGGCTTGGCTTGCACGGCGTTGGGATGACCCAGCATTCCCGATGCACTTTCCTTGGTTTAATACCGAGCGCTACTGGGGCGAGCATATTCTGCATCTACGTGAGCAGTTCTTTGCTCTACAGCAGCCACCCTTACAGATTGCAGGCAATGCTTAACGGGCTTTGCTTGGCCGCTAGTCGGCGGGCTTTTCACTAAGCTCACCATTACCCAAGGCTTTCATTGTGGCTGGGCTTTTAGGGAAAATAATACGTCCTACACGCACGCAATAGGTTTCTAAATTGCCATGCTTTTTGACGCAATCCGACAAGGGGCTAGGTAGTTCAGGGATAAGGATATTACTTAAATAAGCCAATGCGGCTAAATCTAATTTGCTGACATAATTACCGCCAAACCACTTTTTATCACCTAATAACATGGCAAGTTCGGCAATGTCTTTGCAGGCTTTGCTATAAATCTCTTCCCGATTATGCCGGCCTAAACCCTGAGCCTGCAACTGCTGACGAACGGTGTACCTAGCCTTGGCCGCCAAGACCGTGCTAAGTGGCGGTGGGATATGACCAAACAAACGCTGTTTGAGCGTTTGCCAGTTATCCTCTTCTTGGTATCGGCTATATTGCAAAGCCCAATATAAATGCTCATCAAGCATACGGATAAACGCATGCTGGGTTGCCTTTTGCAGGCTGGCTAAATGCCCATCCACTTGAAACTCTAGCTTACTTTCTAAGTAATCCATAACCAGCTCAGAGTCGGCTATGGCTACACCGTTATCGCGGATATAGGGCAATTTTCCCTTCGGCGCTTGTTGGGTTTCGTTAGTCGCAACAATTTCAAAAGGGATGTCCGCTATACGTAAAAAGCCCTCAAGCTTCATACAAAATGGGCTGAAGTTAGGCACATCAAATAGCGGTGGGAACTGGTACAAATCGATCATGGCAAACTCGAGCCTTTAGGCATTCAAATCCGGGATTATCTGACTTTCTAGCCTAACGATAGCTTCTTTCAGTAGCAACTTACGCTTTTTCATCCGTTTTAACTCTAAGGAATCGGCGTAGATTTGCGCTTCCATTTTGCTGATATCGTAATCCAAATCACGATGCTGGCAACGCAAATTCTTTAATTCTTCACGCAGTGAGTCAAGTTCAGTAACGCTCATAGGAAGTCATCCTTAGGAAACCATGCT
>SMEQ01000235.1_pt1 | contig 22450 bp, 22 predicted proteins | sample 2456281 | NCBI WGS metagenome assembly SMEQ01 (sample SAMN10132596, study PRJNA489261) | soil metagenome | isolation source: day1 antibiotic-loamy sand soil ammended with raw manure from dairy cow... | place: USA | collected 2015-04-01
GGATACTGAAACCGCGGTGAGCGCGATGAGCGATGTGTTAGCCAGCTATGTGCAGCGCTGGCCTGATCAGTATATGTGGACCATGAAACGCTTTAAACAACGCCCAGAAGGCGAGCAGCGCTGGTACTGATGGCATGCTGTTGCAGTATCTAGGCACTGCAACAGCACTGAGTATCACGTACTCACAAGGCAGTGACTAAGCAGTTAAGCTGCGGCGAAAGCGCAGTAGAGCGATCGAGAAAAACGCCACACCAATCGCAGTTAAAGCCAACATTTCTGGCCACACCAACGCCACACCAGCATCTCTAAATAAAATAGCCGTGGATAAACTGACAAAGTGCGTGGTGGGCGACAGCTGCATCACCGTCTGCAACCACAGCGGCATGCTATCTAAAGGCGTGGTACCGCCCGACAGTAACAGCATCGGCATCACCACAGGAATGGCCAGCAAACCAAACTGTGGAATAGAGCGCGCTAAGGTTGTTAAAAACACCGCCAACGACGTACTGGCAAATAAGTACAAACCTGTGACCAGCAAATACAACAGCATCGAACCCGCTAAAGGCACGCCTAAGGCTTTTTTAACGATCAGCTCCAGCGAAAGCCAAGTACAGAGCACAACCACCACCACACTGGTCCACACCTTAGCGGCCATAATCTCAAAGGCCGTCAGTGGCAACACCAATAAGTGCTCTAAAGTGCCATGCTCACGCTCGCGTAACAGCGCTGTACCGGTCAGCAAAATAGCTAGAATCGTTACGTTATTAATAATTTGAATAATGGCTAAAAACCAACCACTTTGCATATTGCTATTAAATAACGCACGGGTGGTCAAACGAATAGGTTGCTCACTTGCAGCGCCACTGAACTGCTGCAGTTCACGCTGAAAGATACGCCCCATATACCCAGCGCCCATAAAGGCTTGGCTCATCGCCGTTGCATCGACGTTGACTTGCAACTCTGGCTGCTTACCCGCCATTAAATCCGCTTGAAAATTCACCGGCACATTAATTACGAAGGTATAACGCCCACTGTCCAAGACCTCATCCACCTGTGCATAAGGCAACATCACTGGGGTTTTAAACTCCGGCGGGCGCAACACTTCAGCTAACTGCCGCGATAAGCGGCTGTCATCTTCATCCACAATCGCCACACTCGCATGATGCACGCCGACCGAAGATCCGGATGCCGGCATATAAATCGCAGCACTGAAGGCATACAACATAAACAGCAGCAGCACCGAGTCATAGCGCAAGCTGATCAGCTCTTTAATACCTAAACGCCAAATATGTGAGAGTTTGTGCATGACTTAAGCCTCCTGCTTTTTCAAAAGAAGCAAACTCAAGCCCGTAAAGGCCAAGAAGAAGCCCAGCAAGGCTAAACATTGCGGCCACAAGTCACGTAAATTCAGTGCTTTGGTAAAAGTCCCTACGGCAATATCTAAAAAATAACCAGCTGGGAATAACACCCCCATCAAGGCGGCACCGCCATCTAAGGATGAGCGTGGGGTGATCAGCCCTGAAAATTGTACGGTCGGTAAAGTGGTTAGAATCATCGTGCCTAAAATGGCGGCAATTTGCGTCTTCGTCACCGTCGACACCAGCAGCCCAAAGCTGGTTGTGGCCAATACATAGAGCACTCCACCCACGGCTAAAGCCACACCACTGCCCTTCAGCGGCACGCCAAACACCCAACGGTTAATCGCCACTAATAAAGCTAAGTTCAGCAAGCTAACGGCCAAGTACGGCATTTGCTTGCCCAATAAAAACTCTAAGCGCGTCAATGGTGTGGCGTAAAAGTTGGTAATCGAGCCCAGTTCTTTTTCCCGCACCACACCCAATGCCGTCAGCATCGCTGGAATAAAGACCAAAATCAGTGCCATCACGCCCGGACCAATCGCATTCACACTGATCACATCTTGGTTATAACGAAAACGCGTTTCTAAACGTGCCGGCTGAGCTAAAGCAGGCAGCGCAGCACTGCCTTCATCGCGCAAACGCTGCAAACTGTCTTGATGCACGGCTTGCACATAGCCGCGACTGGTTTCTGCACGAAACGGCATCCCACCATCCAGCCATATTCCCACTTCTGGCTGACGTCCGGCATACAGGTCACGGCCAAAACCTGCGGGTATCTCAATGGCTAATTTAATATCCGCCCGCTGCAAGCGCGCATGCAAATCCTGCATATTATGCAATGGCTCGCGCTCAGAAAAATAACGTGAGCCACGAAACGCCTCTAAATAAGCACGGCTTTGCGCGGTGTTGTCTTGATCTAAGGTGGCAAAGGCTAAATCCTCAACATCCAGCGAAATGCCAAAACCTAAAATAATCATCATAAAAACTGCGCCCAACATGGCAAACCATAAGCGCACACGGTCGCGCAACAACTCCTTACTTTCACGCACCGCCAAAGCGCGAGTACGGCGCAAACTAAAGCCGCGTGGCGGTGTTGAGGTTAAGGCTTGTGCTGCGGTACTGACTGGCTCAGGTGCGGCATCGGTTAAGCCTTGCGCTTCTTGTAAGCAGGTCACAAATGCATCTTCTAAGGTGGCACCGGCGTATTGTTCTTGCAGTTGAGCCGGAGTACCAATGGCTAACACTTTGGCGGCGTGCATTAAGGAAATACGATCGCAGCGTTCAGCTTCATTCATAAAGTGTGTGGAGAGGAAAAGCGTCACACCTTGCTCACGGGATAACTCAAACAATAAGCGCCAAAAATCGTCGCGCGCTGCGGGGTCAACACCGGAGGTGGGCTCATCTAAAATCAACACTTGCGGCTCATGAATCACCGCAACAGCTAGGGATAAACGCTGACGCAACCCCAAAGGCAAGGCCCCTGCTTGCTCATTAACGTAGTCACCTAAATCAAAACGCTCAATTAAAGCCTGCGCACGTGCAGCGCCCACATCTTTAGGGATATCAAATAAATACGCATGCAATTCAAGGTTTTGCAGCACCGTCAGCTCGCCATATAAAGAAAAGCTTTGCGACATAAAGCCAACACGTTTGCGCGTAGCTAAATCATTGGCGTCTACGGGTTTGCCAAGCAGCCAAGCCTCTCCTTCTGTCGCCGGCAACAGCCCCGTTAGCACTTTCATGGTGGTGGTTTTACCGCAACCATTGGAGCCTAAGAAACCAAAGATCTCACCGCGCTCAATTTCAAAACTGACACTGCTCACTGCGGTAAAATCACCAAAGCGCAAGGTCAGATCTGTGGCTTGAATCGCAATATCTTCATGGGTCGATACAAAAGGCGTGATGCTCAAAGGCGCGTTGACATTGGCACCCGAGCCTGCGCCTTGATAATGGGTAAACGCATCATCCAACTTACCACTGGGCGTGGCTGCAGCTAATTCGTGCGTGGCACCACTGGCAATTAACTGGCCGCGATCCATCATTAAACACTGCTCAAATTGCGCAGCCTCTTCCATATACGCCGTGGCCACCAACAAGGTTAAATGTGGGCGATCAGAGCGTACCCGCTCAATCAAATCCCAAAAATGGCGACGCGATAAGGGATCAACCCCAGTGGTGGGCTCATCCAAAATCAATAGATCAGGGTCATGAATCAGCGCACAACACAAACCCAGCTTTTGCTTCATCCCACCGGATAATTTACCCGCCGGCCGGTCCACAAATTCCGTCAGGTCAGTGGCGGCCAATAAGATGCTCATGCGCACTTCGCGCTCATCACGGCTTAAGCCAAATAAGGTGGCAAAAAAACGAATATTTTCAGCAATGGATAAATCCGGATATAAGTTATGCCCCAACCCTTGCGGCATAAAAGCAATGCGCTGATACAAGCTTGAACGGTGACGACGCTGATCAATCGGACCACCCAACACATCCAACTGACCGCTTTGTAAGATTTTCACCCCAGAAATCAACCCCAATAAGCTGGACTTCCCCGCGCCATCTGGACCGATCAAGCCACAACGACTGCCCACAGGTAAACTAAAACTCACCTGCGACAGCGCACTGTGCTGCCCATAACGGTGCGAAATATCAGTGGCTTTAATTGCTTCTGTGCTCATGCTGCTTTACCTACGATCCAATCCATTGTTGCAGCCCATTCGATGCTGCACTCACCGCCCTTCAATGCCTCAACCTATCCACAGACAGGTTGAGCGCTACACCTTACTCTAAGGATTCAGGCCAGCTCACATCGTGCGCTTGACGCACATAGGCTGAGCCCGGCATACCTGGCTTGGCTTGAGGTACAGCGCTGGGTTGGGTCAGACGTAACTTCACTCTGAAAACAAGTTTTTGACGCTCATCGCGGGTTTCGACTTCTTTAGGGGTGAACTGTGCTTTGGCAGCCACAAACGCCACTTCGGCAGGTAACGGTTGCTCAGGTAAGGCATCCAACACAATGCGCGCCTCATCTTTTGCCGCTAAACGACCGGCCACTGCTGAGGGTAAATACACATTCATATACTGATCTGTGGGATCAATTAATAGAAATACCCGTCCACCTGCACCCAGCACTTCACCCGGTTCCGCCAAGCGCAATTGCACCACACCATCCATGGGCGCGCGCAAACTGCTGTCCTCAATTTCACTGGTTAACTGCGCCACCAGCGCTTGCGCCGAGCCAATGCTGGCCTGCGCAGACTGCACCTGAGCTTGAGCGGCTTCTAAGGCTGCTGAGGCGGTATCAAAACGGGCTTGCTGCTGATCAATCTGCTGACCACTGGCATGTCCACGCGCATAAAGCTCACGAAAACGCTTTAAATCTTGCTGAGCTAAACGACGCTCACTGACACGCAAATGCACTGTTGCTTGTGCAGCGGCAACATTTTCTTGCGCACGCAAAACTTCCGATTGTGCTTGGGTGCGTTGTGCTTCCAAGGTGCGCGTATCAATGCGCGCCAACAACTGACCGGTGATAACACTGTCGCCTTCAGCCACTAACACTTCGGCCAAACGCCCGGGGGATTTGGTGGCCACCTGTACTTCAGTCGCTTCTAAGCGGCCATTACCTTCATACACCCCTTCAGGCAGACGGTCTTGTAATGACTTCCAATAACCAAAACCACCTGCAGCGGCTAAAGCAATGAGTAAAGGCACAACAAATAAACGAGACGGACTTTTATGCGTAGACATGCTTGCTCCTAGCCATTAAGAACTCGATAGCGGCCAACCATGCCACTCGAGTGTAAAAAATATACGGACAGTCAAATACACAGTTTGTAAATGTATACACTAGTGCCCATACGATACGAATCAATATCGGTCGATTGTACCCCCCAGAAGCAAGTCGTCTAGGCGCAAGCACTAAAACAATCGCTTTTATATCGATTCTGTCGGACAATACGCTGCCGCTTATTATTTTAGCCAAAGCAATCAGCAGGCTCACTGTATTGGGCATATTTTTTAAAAAAGATTGAACTTTATTCAAGATATGCAATCAGTTGATGCTGACGTGCAAGGGTCATATTGAAACGCACCCCAGCATTAAAGAATTTTGACATATATAGATGCGCACGCTGCAAGAGCCTGCGATGGAGAATCAAGCAACAATGAAACGCAAGCCTGACTTAATCTGGGTGCTCGCTATTATTCTGAGCTTAGGCGTCGTGACGACAGGCTATACACAAAGCTTTTGGGAGCGCGGTGACTATCAAGCTGAAGTTAAAAAGTACCCCAGCGACACTATGCTTGTCCCTTATACCAATGCTGATCAGTAACCACTCCATGTAGCGCAACATCCCAGGGCGCCAGCGGTACACTCTCCACACGCTGGCACTCATGCGCTAAGCCAATACGCTTAGGCGTCAGCATATGATCACGCTGATGCAACTTGGCAAAACAGCGATCATAAAAACCGCCGCCCATACCTAAACGACCGCCCTGCTGATCAAAACCCACCAAGGGCAAAAACACCACATCTAAGGTCCACGCAGATCGCTGATCGGCAACACACCAACGTGGCTGTAAAATACCAAAACGATTTTTTTCCCACTGCTGAACGGGGCGCACTCGCTGAAAAACCATCGCTGTTTTTGGCCAACGCGGCAGTACTGGCAGATACACATATTTACCCTGACGCCAGGCTTCATGCATTAAGCGCTGCGGATCAATCTCGCCATCACTGGCAAGGTATAGAGCAATATGTTGCGCGCGACGAAATAGCGGATGCTGAGCTAACTGTTTAAACAGCTGCTGCGCCGCATGTGCTTGTTGGCTAGGAGATAAGTTGCGCCGCTGTTGTCGTAATTTCCGACGTAACTGGGCACGAGAGGTAGATAGATCGTATTGCATGGACTAAAAAAGGCCTCCCCAGAAGTGCCGCTACTGACATAGCCCTTGAACCCGAAGAGTTCAAGGTGGAGATTACGTCAGACTTTTAGGCTTTCCGCAAGCGGACATGCACACCAGTCTAAAAATGTAATCCCCGGTGTGGTATGAATCGGCTCAGGGACGTAGTCAACTGGCTAACACTCGAGGGAGATGGCCTCAGTATACACAAATCTTTGTGAGCCTCAAGAGTCGATTACTCTGCGCTCTCTAAAGTCTGCTGCACTCGCTCAAGCAAGCCTTGCACCTGTTCTGTATCCGCAGCGTAGGCTTGTTGCGCCTGCTCTTTACTGTGCAGTTCATAGGTAATATTTAAGGCCGCCATGACTGCAATGCGTTCTGCGCCAATCACCTTGCCAGAGCGGCGGATGCCACGCATTTTCTGATCAAGATACAGCGCAGCACGCTCTAAATTTTCACTCGCATGCGCAGGACAAGCAATATGATAGTCCTTGTCCATAATACGCACAGTGACCGTCTGGGGTTGAGTCATAAATCTTGCTCCAACGCTTTAAGCCGAGAAATCATAGCGACAATTTTCTGCTGCGCTATATCATTTTTTTCTATTAATTGACCACGCTCTTCACGCAATATTTGATTCTGCTGTTGCAGCTCCGTATGGCGTGCAAGTAAGTGCTCAACCGCCTGCATCAAGGCTTGTAAATCTGTCTTTTTCACCAGCCCTCCAATCTCTATCACGTCATATAATGCAGCTATTGTATATCATTCTAACGCCCGTATAACGCCACATACGCCGCTATTAAGCTGTGTTGATAAATATTTTTAATACACTGCGCATGCTCCTACTCATTTTCATTCCAGTGGCCAGCTCTTATGCTGTTCAGCCTGTGGATAACAGCCAGCAGTGATTGGCTAGATGAACGGCTGCACGGTTCTGTGTTTAGCGCCAGAGCCAACAACGCGATATACTCGGGCGTAGCACATAAACGACTCTTCAAACCACGTAACAGTTCCATTAATTCGGATTTTTCATGCCTCAAACTCAATCTGCATACACCTCATTTGCCACCCTGCTCAACGCCAATGGGCATAGTGTTTCACCCGCTGAACTGCAAGGCCTACTGCTAGGCCGCTGCTGCGCCAGTGGCAACTTCACCGCTGAAGGCTGGCTGGAAGAAGCTCAAGACCTGTTCGACGAAGCCGTTCCCAGCAGCTTGCATGCTGCATTACTGGGCCTACAAGAGATGGTCAAAGCTGAACTTGTAGCACAAAGCAGCGTTTCACTGACCTTGCTACTGCCCAGCGATGACGAGACATTACAATTGCGTACTCTGGCACTAGGCCAATGGGCGCAAGGCTTTTTAAGCGGTTTTGGTGGCAATATCGGCCAGACCGAAATTTCTAAAGATGTGCGTGAAATTCTTGAAGATTTAATTTCAATCGCGCAAATCGAAGTGGATGAAGAAGAACACGAAGAAGGCGAAGTGGCGTATATGGAGGTCAGTGAGTATCTGCGCGTTGCACCTTTATTTATCTTTACCGAATGCGCTAACTACACGCCGCCCAGTACAGACGACAAAGACGCCACACCCGCCGTACATTAAACCAACAGGAGCCACACCGCATGAGCTCAATCAGCACCTCTGAATACGCCCAACGCCGCCAACACTTGATGCAAAGCATGACGCCCAACAGCATTGCCATTTTACCGGCAGCGCCCGTCAGTGCACGCAACAGCAGCGTTGAGTACCCGTATCGGCAAGACAGTGATTTTTTCTACTTGTCAGGTTTTTCTGAGCCTGAAGCGGTGCTGGTTTTAATTCCTCAGCGCGAGCAAGGCCCTTTTGTGATGTTTTGCCGCGAGCGTAATCCTGAGCGTGAGCTTTGGGATGGTTTACGCGCCGGCCAAGCTGGCGTGATTGCCGATTATCACGCTGACGATGCGTTTCCAATCAGCGAAATCGATGATATTTTGCCTAAATTAATGGAGGGTTGTGAGCGTGTGTATTACGCCATTGGCAACAATCCTGAGTTTGATCAAAATATGAGCAAGTGGCTGACGACACTGCGCAGTCAAGCGCGCATGGGTGCCCAGCCACCAACAGAATTTGTCATGCTCGATCCGCTCGTACATGAAGCACGCCTGCATAAAAGCCCTGCAGAAATAGCCACCATGCAACAAGCTGCAGATATTTCCTGCCGCGCGCATATCCGTGCCATGCAAGCAGCCAAAGCAGGGCTCTATGAGTACCATCTAGAAGCCGAACTCGACTATGAGTTTCGTAAAGGTGGCGCACGCTTAGCAGCCTACTCATCCATTGTCGCCAGTGGTAAAAACGCCTGTATTTTGCATTACACTGAAAACAATGCACCGCTGCACGACGGCGACTTAGTGCTGATTGATGCCGGCTGTGAAATTGATTGCTACGCAAGCGACATTACCCGCACCTTCCCGGTCAGTGGTCGCTTTAGTCCTGAACAGCGGGCTATTTATACTATTGTGCTCAAAGCCAACCTTGAGGCACTCAATTATATTTCACCCCAGCACTGCTGGAATGATGCCCATGACGCCACGGTGCGGGTGATTACCGCTGGTTTATTAGAGCTAGGTTTGCTGCAAGGCGAACTTGATGAGTTGATTGCCAATCATGCTTACCGTCCATTTTATATGCACCGCGCCGGCCACTGGCTGGGGCTGGATGTACATGACGTGGGTGAATATAAAATCAACGGCCAATGGCGCGCACTGGCTGCGGGTATGACCATGACGGTCGAGCCGGGTATTTATATTGCTGTGGATAACTTAACAGTGCCCGAACAGTGGCGTGGCATTGGCGTGCGTATTGAAGATGATGTGGTGGTTACTGAAGATGGCTGCCGTGTATTGACCAACGCCGTGCCCAAAACAATCGCTGAGATTGAACATTTAATGGCTGCAGCACAACAAGCAGGAGCTTAGCCCATGAGCCGAGTGCAGATCGCAATTATTGGTGGTGGTTTAGTCGGTGCCAGCTTAGCCCTGGCGTTACAAGCGGGAGCGCGGGAGCGGCAATGGACTATCGTGCTCATTGAGCCTTATGCACCCGGTGACACCTACCAGCCCAGTTATGATGGTCGCGCTTCGGCGCTTTCGTACGGCAGCCAGCAAATTTATCAGCGTTTAGGTCTCTGGGACAACATCGCACCACGCGCAGAAGCCATTTATGACATTCATATTTCCGACCGTGGACGCTTTGCGGCAGCGCGTTTAAATGCTGCGCAGGAAGGCGTACCCGCACTAGGTTATGTGGTTGAAAATGCGTGGCTGGGGCATTGTTTATGGGCGGCATTAGACCCTGAAGTTGTGCAATGGCGTTGCCCTGCGCGTGTTGAGCAGATGCAGGCTTTAGACGATGGCTATCAACTGAGCCTAGATGATGGCAGCAGCGTGACCTGCGATTTAGCCATTTTAGCTGACGGCGGTCGCTCAGGACTGCGCGCGCAACAAGGTATTCATGCGCACACAACCACCTACGGACAAACAGCGCTGATTGCTAATATCAGCACTGCACTCGCCCACCAAGGCATGGCTTTTGAGCGCTTTACCGATGACGGCCCCATGGCCCTGCTACCTTTATCAGACAACCGTTGCGTGCTGATTTGGACCCGTGAACCCAGCGAAGCACAGCGTTTATATGCTTTACCTGATCAGCAGTTTTTAGCAGAACTGCAAGCCTGCTTTGGTTACCGTTTAGGCGCCATTGAACAGGTCGGAACGCGCTACATGTACCCCTTAAGCTTGATTGAAAGCAGCGAACAAGTGCGCGCCCATTTAGCGATATTAGGTAATGCCGCACACAGCTTGCACCCTGTGGCGGGACAAGGTTACAACCTGTCGCTACGCGACAGTATGGCTTTGGCTGACTGTATTTTAAGTGGTCCTAGCACCCCAGGTGATCTCGCTACTTTGCAGCGTTTTCAACAAAGCCAGCAGCTCGACCAAGAGTTAACCATTGGCTTTTCAGACCGTGTTACACGCTTATTTTCCAATGGCCAACCCCTAATCGCCAGCGGACGTAACCTCGGCCTACTGGGGCTGGATTTATTACCACCAGTCAAACGCTGGTTTGCACGCCAAGCGATGGGCGTCGGTGTGCATACTGCAGCGGATAAGCCTCAGTGACTGACTATCGACAATCTCGGATAAGCAACGCTTTCACGCGCGCTGCCAATGTTTGCACCAGTGCACAAATTCTAGGTATCCATCACCTCAACAGGGCGACAGAGCGCAGCCGCTGTATTGAAACCCAAAATATAATGTATGCACATCACACAGCCACAGCAGGACTTTAAATATGCACGCAGATTTAATTATTGTTGGCGCGGGAATGGTGGGTAGCACGCTTGCCTTAGCGCTCAAAGACAGTGGTCTTAAGATTATTTTAGTGGATCGCGGCCCTTTGACCGTTGCTCCGTTTAGTCCTGAACAACCTTTTGCGCCACGTGTCAGTGCGTTATCCATGGCCAGTCAGCGCATTTTAGAACGTGTGCAGGCTTGGCCCGGTGTGCTCAAGCGCCGTGTCAGTCCTTATTCAGACATGCATGTGTGGGACGGCTCAGGCACCGGTAAAATCGATTTTTCTGCTAGTAGTGTGCATAGCGATGTGCTGGGCCATATTGTTGAAAACACCCTAGTGCAAGATGCATTGCTAGAGCAGCTGCACGCATCCGACATCACTTTAGTGGCGGATACCAGCGTCGAGCAATTACGCCATTCCAGCGCTGGCTGGCTAATGCAACTCAGCGATGGTGGTGAGATCCACAGCCCGCTCGTGATTGCTGCAGACGGTGCCAACTCAGCCATTCGCAGCCTCACCGGCTGTGCCACGCGTGAATGGGATTATTTACATCACGCCATTGTCACCAGCGTGCGCTGCGAAAAGCCGCATCAAGCCACCGCTTGGCAGCGCTTTACCGATGAAGGCCCCCTGGCACTGCTACCACTGCAGCGTCAGGATGGACAACATTGGTGCTCGATTGTTTGGTCAGTGCCTGCACAGCGTGCCCAAGAGATTATGACGTTGGATAACGCAGCATTTTGTCAGGCTCTAGGCAAAGCCAGCGAGTATCGCTTAGGTACTATTGAACACGCTGATGCACGCCACTCGATTGCCTTACGCCAACGTCACGCCAAGCGTTATGTTGAGCCCGGTTTAGCCTTAATTGGCGATGCAGCGCACAGCATTCATCCGCTTGCTGGTCAAGGCGTCAACTTAGGCTTTTTAGATGCAGCCGTACTCGCCGAAGTGTTACTGCATGCACTACAACGCGGTGAAAATATCGCCAGTGAGCGCGTTTTAAGTCGCTTTGAGCGCCGTCGTATGCCGAACAACTTAGCGATGATGGCAGCCATGGAAGGCTTTCAACACCTGTTCCAAGCCGATGCTTTAGCTGTGCGTTGGTTACGTAACAGCGGCCTAAAAATGGTCGACAACCTCAGTCAAGCCAAGACCCTCTTTGTCCGTCAGGCCATGGGCTTAAGTCGTGACCTACCTGACTTAGCCAAGCCTTAAGCATATTGGCCTGTACTTACACACTTGCGTGTAAGTACAGGCCACGCCTAGCAAATCACCCATTTCAAGCCTGTTTTACTTGGCAAAACTGCTAAATCCTCAGCGGTTTCGATATATTTAGTTGATAAACTAAATGCAAGTCACTATCATTTACCTAATTTCACACCCAACCCGAGGTTGCCATGTCGATTCGTAAACCCATTCTTGCTGCGCTTGCACTCAGTGTTGTTGCTGGTCACGTCCAAGCGGCAGACGATATCGTTGTCTATTCATCACGTATCGACGAACTGATTAAGCCTGTTTTTGATAAATACACTGAAAAAACCGGTGTAAATATCAAGTTTATTACCGATAAAGAAGCCCCTTTAATGGCGCGCTTAAAAGCTGAAGGTGGCAACACCCCTGCAGATATCCTGATTACTGTGGATGCGGGTAACCTGTGGCAAGCTGAGCAAATGGATATTTTACAGCCGCTCAACTCAGAGGCCATTAAAGCCAATATCCCTGCGCAGTATCGCTCCAGTAACGATAAGTGGACCGGTCTTTCACTGCGTGCACGTACCATTGCTTACTCAACCGAGCGCGTTGATGCAAAAGATCTCAGCACCTACGAAGCACTCGCAGATAAAGACTGGAAAGGCCGTTTATGCTTACGCACCAGTAAAAAAGTGTACAACCAGTCGCTGACGGCCACCTTAATTGAAGCGCACGGTGCAGAACAGACTGAGAAACTCGTCAAATCATGGATCAACAACTTAGCCACTGACGTTTTCTCCGATGACACCGCACTACTCCAAGCAATCAATGCTGGTCAGTGTGATGTGGGTATCGTCAACAGCTACTACTACGGCCGCTTGCACAAGCAAAACCCAGACTTAAAAGTTAAACTATTCTGGCCTAACCAAGACGACCGTGGTGTTCACGTCAACTTATCCGGTGCAGGTATCACCAAATACGCACCCAATGCTGATGAAGCTCGTAAGTTGTTGGAGTGGATGACCACCGAAGAAGCACAAAGCATCTTTGCTGGCGTCAACCAAGAGTTCCCTGCCAATCCAAGCGTTAAACCTTCAGAAGAAGTTGCAGCTTGGGGTGAGTTCAAAGCTGACACTGTGCCGGTGGAAGTCGCAGGTAAGCGTCAAGCCGAAGCGATTCGTTTGATGGACCGCGTAGACTGGCGTTAAGAGTGACATAAGCAACACAACAGACCGCCTTTAAGGGCGGTTTGTTTGTTTAAATGGGTTCAATTTCAACTAAGGAGCTGGCACCGCGCGTGGCTTGGGTTAGCATATCTTGCAGTACCGCCACCTGTGTATTGGGCACTAACAGCTTCAACATTGCACCTTGTCCATCAAACACTTCTTGCGTAATCAGCGCTCCTGCTTCATTGATACGTACCTTAAAAATATCCAAATACGTATACGGACAATGCCCCTCAAGCAGCGTCTGTGGCACCAACTCTTCGCTATCAGCACTTTGTAACACTTGATGCGCACAGCCACCGTAAGCACGCGCTAAGCCGCCCGTACCCAGTTGAATACCCCCATACCAGCGCGTTACTACAATCAGCACCTGATCAAATTGCTGATGCTCAATGGCCGCTAAAATGGGCCGCCCTGCTGTGCCACCAGGCTCGCCATCATCGCTAAAGCGGTATTGTTCACCGCAGCGCCACGCCCAGCAATTGTGCGAAACATTGGCGGTGCTTAACTGAGCAATCAACTCTGGCGCGTGTTCAGCGCTGGGCAAAAATACGGCCTGCGCCAGAAAGCGACTTTTACGAATTTCTTCGTGATAACTGTGCGGGGCTTTAATGATGCGCATCGAATGTGTCTCAACCACGGTGACAAACTGTCCAGCAGTATGCAAAACAGCGCCAGCATAGGGTATCTATCAACCCGCATGGCGCTGATGCAGTGTTTAGATTAGAGTAAAAATTTCATCTGCGGCTAAGCGCGATTTAGGTAATCCGGCATTAAAATCAGTATCGGCACGGTAGCCTAATGCAACTGCTGTGATGGCTGTGAGGTCGCGTGCGTTTAACTCAAATTGCGCATCCAAAATAGCCGTATCAATGCCCTCTAAAGGCACTGCATCAATTCCCAACAGGCCGGCACCCAACAAAAAGCTACCCATATTTAAATACACTTGTTTTTCCAACCAGTGCGGTACATCTTTCTTACTGAACTTATGCTCATTTAAATAGGCTAAACGTGTGTTGTGCGCAGCGACTTTTATTTCAGGTGCGCTAGCAAAGCGGCCATCGCGCTCTTCTGCTGCTAACACTTTTTGCAAGTGTGCCTCATCAATTTGCGTGCGTGCGCAAAACAACACCACATGCGAAGCATTGAGTATTTTACTTTCGTTATAACTGTAGCTGCCACCGGCACCTTGAGCGATACGAGCTTTACCTTCAGGCGTGCTAGCCACAACAAAATGCCAAGGCTGAATATTGGTGCTGGATGGGCTCAAACGTAGCAAAGCAAGCAACTGCTCAACGACCGCTTCTGGAAGCTTTTTATTAGCATCAAAGGCCTTTGTCGCATAACGACGCTGTAACACTTCAGTCAACTGCATCTAACACCTCATTTTCTCATGATTTAAACCACTGGCAGACTGTGTTTTAAAGCACACAACTGCTCTCACACACAATTGAGCAGACTACATGGATTTGCCCTTGAGCTAAAGCCGGCAGGCTGAACCAGTACGACTTGGCCATATCGCTCTATTCGTGAGCTGTACACACAATTCATACACGCAAAAACACCTGCAACCCCTGCTAATGCACAGCTTTAGACAGCTTGCAGTCAGCATCTGTGGCGTATTATTTCTTTGTATATACCATTTAACCCACATATTAGGTCTCGGCTTTAAAAAGTAGCCAACGTAATACGGCGAAGGCTTATTGATATGAACTCGCAAATTATAGAAATCCCCGCAACACAATGGCAGTTACCTGCAACTCAGAACAAATGGATCAACGCTCTTGAGCAAGGCAAGGTACTGTACTTTCCGCAACTTCCTTTCACGCTGACAGCGGATGAGCGCAGCTTACTAACGCCTAAGGTGCTCGAAGAAAAAGTCCGTAATATCAGCTTAGCCAATCACCATGAGCTGAAAGGTGCAGCAGGCGATAAGCAGACGCAAAAACTGCTTAAAAATATGCTGCAACGCTATCGCTCACATTCCGAGCAACTGATCCACAGCCTACTGCCTAAATATCAAGGTGCGTTGCGCGAAGCGCCCACCAGCTACCGTCCTAAAGCGGTAGAAGCACGCAAACAATCATGGCGCGCGGATGATCGCCGTATGCATGTTGACTCATTCCCATCACGCCCCAATCACGGTGAGCGTATTTTGCGGGTATTTAGCAATATCAATCCTGCAGGTGTCCCACGTGTGTGGCGTGTAGGTGAGCCTTTTGCAGACATGGTGAAAACAATGCTGCCACGCGCCAAACCTTATGTGCGCTGGCAAGCCAAAGCATTGCATAAGCTGGGTATTACAAAGTCATTACGCAGTGAATATGACCACCTGATGCTGCAATTGCACGACAATATGAAAGCCGATATGGATTATCAAACCAGCGCACCCCAAGTCACGATGCCCTTTGCCGCAGGTTCGGCCTGGGTGTGTTTTTCAGATCATGCACTGCATGGTGTGGAATCAGGCCAATATATGCTTGAGCAAACCTTTCATATTGCGCCCGAAGATCAATACGACCCGAACATCAGCCCACTGGCACATTTAAACACTGTGATGCAGCGTCAGTTAGTCTAAAACGGCAACATTCAGCACGAGCAATTCGCTGCCATGCCACGCACAAATTAAAACAGCACGCAACGCCATAACGCGCTAGCGTAATAATTTACGTGCGCGTTATACTCAAGGCAAACAATAACCTGAATAGGACATCACATGGCTCGTTTGCACGATAAAGTTATCATTATTACCGGCGCTGCCCAAGGCATGGGCGCCACTCACGCACGCTTATGTATTGAAGCAGGCGCCAAAGTGGTACTCACCGATATTAACGCTGAAAAAGGCCAAGCCTTAGCCACAGAACTGGGTAGCCATGCATTATTTATTCAGCATGATGTGACCAACGAAGACGGTTGGGCGCAGGTTGTTGAGCAGACAGAAACTGCGTTTGGTCCTGTGGATGTACTGGTCAATAACGCGGGCATCACCATGGCTAAGTCCATTTTAGATGTCTCGCTAGAAGACTACCGCCGCATTATCGATATCAACCAAGTCTCGGTCTTTTTAGGTATGAAAGCTGTTATTCCATCGATGAAAGAGCGCCAGCAAGGCTCCATCATCAATATTTCTTCGATTAATGGTCTAGTCGGCGGTGCCATTGGCTACACCGATTCTAAGTTTGCCGTGCGCGGTATGACTAAATCTGCAGCCTTAGCCTGTGCGCCATTTGGCATTCGCGTCAACTCAGTGCACCCAGGTGTGATTGCCACACCCATGATTATGCAAGGCGACACCAAAGCAATAGTGGAAAACTTTGCCAAGAGCATCCCGCTCAAACGCTTAGCACAGCCCGAAGAAGTGAGCAGCATTGTGATGTATTTAGCATCCGATGAGTCCAGTTACTCAACCGGTGCTGAGTTTATTGTTGACGGTGGCTTAACCGCTCAATAATGATCTTTGGGCGATACACCACCGTATCGCCCAATATGGTTGCCGCTTAAGTGCAACTTAACCGATCACTTACTTCCAGCCCTGACGCCAGTGCGCGGTGTTTTTCAAGTCTTGCCAATCTATCGCAGCCTCACGATGTGTTAGCACAGCCTCAAGTAGGCAATGAATCAACACCCCTTCCTCATCAAACTCAACCTCAGTCACCATAAAGTGTTTTTCTTTATTGACTGGGCTGACTGCTGTCCACTTACTGTGCAGTAACTTTTTCGGATTAATTCTATGCACACCACATTCCTCATCAGATGATAGATTGACTCAGTATCCATCGCTGACCTTATATATGCAGCATGATGGCTACAGACTATTCTATGAACTAGAATGCTAACTGTCGTGCATTTTTGTTAGGCTACTACCCAATTTATTTATCTCTTACGCGCTACGCTTTGTTGAAAAGGTCTATGCTGTGTCCATTGTTATCCCTTGTGCAGAAAGCCTGACGGTTGAATTTAAAAGTGATCGCAATGGCTACCCCGACCGTGAATTAATTGAAGCCCTAACTTGCCTTGCCAATACATCCGGCGGCGAATTATGGCTGGGCGTTGAAGATGATGCGACCCCAAGTGGCCTGCACCTCAAACACCAAAACACGATCCACTTACAGGGCTTGATTGCCGAGCAGACTATGCCCCCGCTGGTTGTATCTATTGATTTGCACTGCATCAATCAAGTGCTGGTAGCCCAGATACATGTTCCGCGCGCACCTACCCTAGTGGCAACTTATGAAGGCGTTTACCTTAAACGGCGTCTTAAACAAGACGGCACACCTGAATGCATCCGCATCACACCCGAGGGTGACAATTTAGATCGACTCTCAGGTGTATCCTAACCTTGATCAACCTGCCTCTGTCACTTGAAAACCCATATTGCCTTGGATCGAGCCACAGTAAACACACTCGATGACTCGATTCAAACAGGTCAATAGATCATGCTCAGGTCTTCAATAGACTGAAAAAGCAGAGCAACTCGTTTATGATTGCCGCCTCATTTGTTATGTTTTAAGGACGACCCATGTCATATGATTACGGCCTGGCTCGGGCTGATCCTCACCGTTTATATTGTGAAACTTTGGTGGTCAAGCCGTGATCCGTTAAAGCACTTTACCCAAGGCGGCCGTAATATTGGCCTGATTATGGGCTTGGCTATTTTATTGCCAGCGGTCTTAGCCTATGTGCACCACAATATTGAACCTATTCCTGAACTGCCCATTGAGACTTGGCCGTTTTTATTAATTATTTTAACACTAGGTTTAATCACCAGTGCTTTAGGCTTATTGCTCTTAGCCAACCGCATTCGCTTTATTGATCCCACGACACAAGTCTCCGAACACCGTGATAACTGGCAGAAGAACCTGATGCCACGTGAGTTATTTATTCACTTAGATACGCATATTCTCGCCAATCGCCGTTATCGCGAAATCCCTAACCGGGTGTATCAAAACTTTGAGCCTCACTTAACTCAAGAAGGCGGTGCAGAAAAAGGTGCGTTCAAGGGCCAAACCCTTGTAGAAACTCAGCCGATTCCACATAACCTACCCTATTCAGGCAGCTTTAAAATTGCACGAATTTTGACCACAGCATTAGGTCAAACACTGATCGCTGCCAGCTGTTTATGGCTGCTCACACTGATCGATGAACTCATCACTATTGTGGATTACCCTGAAAATATCCACTTATTGATGTATCCATTAATTCTGCTTATTTTCGGTAATGTATTGACTGCCATGGCCAATGCATTCTGGAGTGAAATGCTTTTCCGCTCTTTACTACTTGAGTTGAGCATTGAAGGGACCTACACAGAATCGCGCTTATCCACAGGTAATAGCATCTACGACAGCACCCGCTCAGAGAACGTGGTGGTGCGCTCAACCATCACACCTTGGTTCTTAGTCAGTGAGTTATTGACCAGTACCTTCACCACGGTGGGCAGTCTGAATCTAGAGCAAAAGCGCTATATTTTATCTCTAGATAAAGATGACAATACGTTAAACGACATTTTAGATGAGCTTGATGAGTTCTTTGACAGCCGCCTGACCATTGCCGGCGTCAATGAAGTAGACCTGCATTCAGCCAGTCAAATCCACCAAATGAACGAGCAAACACGCCCTACACTGAATCCGCAGCCGCAACAGTCGCGTCAGCAGCTTGAAGCAGAGCATGCCAGCGCTAAGGTACACCATGCTGAAGAAGTCGATAGCGCACCTAACACTCCGGCCATAGAAGACCCCAACTTACCCAGTTAAAGGTCTTGCAGAATGCGGTGTAGCCCTAAGCGCTCCGCCGCCCTGGCAACAAGAGCCCATAAAAAAAGCGGCGCTGGATGATTCCAGCGCCGCTTTTTTATACACCGTTATCCGCGAGGATTAATGTGCTTGTTTTTTAGAGCTTTTAGGACAAAATGACAAATTCAAGAAATGCTCAAGTGAGTCATCCAAAATATCCAACCACGGCTCCGGTAACTCAGGTGCTAAAGTCTGAGTGAGGGTTGAGCGATACGCTTTTTCCCTAAAGCCCATGATGTCGACTTGTTTATCTTTCTGCCACTCTTTAAAGATCTCACCCTGCTGCTCTACCGCAAACTCAGGGTAATCAGTCACATTGGTTAAATCACGAATGTAGCGTGCTTGGAAATCAATATCACCATCCACATCTGTGACTGTTGCATACTCTGCTAACCATGCTTGCTCGTCTGCTTGACGTACAGCGAGCTCTGGTAGCGTAATTTTCTCTAAAATCACATCCCGCGCATACCATGCTTGCGCATCAAACATATTGAATGTGAAATATTGATCTTGCATGCCTAAATAAATCAGTTGTGGATTAGGCTGCCAAAAAATACCTTTGTACAGGTTTTCTGGGTACAAGCAGTTGTGTGTTTGTAAACGCAACTCATCCGGCAAGAAGGGGAAGTGGAATAAATACCCCGTACACATAATCACCGCATCAAAACGCTGACTCGTGCCATCAATAAAATGTGCTATATCACCTTCAAAACGCGTAATCAAAGGCACTTCTTTAATGCCTTTGGGCCAGTCATAACCTAAGGGTTGACTGCGATAGCTGATGGTGACTGATTTTGTACCGTATTTGTAACACTGGGTACCGATATCTTCTGCTGAGTAACTACCGCCCACCAGTAAAATATCTTTACCTTTAAACTCCAGCGCATCACGGAAATCATGCGCATGCATCACGCGACTTGGAAACTCTTCCAAACCTTCAAAGTAAGGCATGTTAGGTGTCGAGAAGTGACCCGTGGCAACCACAACATAATCAAACTCGTTGGTTTCTTGCTCACCCGTTTTGTGATTCATCACCGTCACGGTAAACAGCTTGGTCTCATCATCAAAAGTCACCCAGCGTACAGGGCACTCAAAACGGATATATTTACGGATATCTTGCTGATCTATACGGCCCATAATGTAGTCTTTTAGGACTTCACGTGGCGGATAAGATGGAATGGGTTTACCAAAGTGTTCTTCAAAAGAATAATCAGCAAACTCTAAACATTCCTTGGGACCATTTGACCATAAATAACGGTACATACTGCCATGTACTGGCTCTCCATTGCGGTCTAGCCCTGTGCGCCATGTGTAATTCCACATGCCACCAATATCATTTTGCTTTTCATAGCAGACAATCTCTGGCAGGTCCTTAACCCCAGCTAGACGTGCTGCCTCAAAAGCGCGCAATTGCGCCAAACCACTGGGACCTGCGCCTAAAATAGCGATTTTTTTCTTACTCAAAATACTCTCCCACAGATAACCTTGGTTATTACCTTATAGTATGTAGGCCTATATTTTCAAGTAAAAATATAATATTTATTCAGAATTATCAGGAATTAACGCTCAAATATCCACCATATCAAGCTATATTTAGACGCATTATTAAAATGAAAATTGTTATTATTTTTAATTATATAAATACAACAAGCAATCTAATTAAACTTAATAATAAGCCGTATAAATAACCTACATTAGCTCGGCAAAAAGCCTTTGAAAAGCCGGTTGCACCGCTGCTTTCAAGCCTTCTGTATAACCATCACTGCACTCATTTATTGATCCACACTTTGCATCGCTAAAGCCCTCAGGCACTATGCAAAGACGCGGTGCTGAACACCCAAACAATGCTTAATTTTCCAACAATAAAAAGGTATACACCATGAGTAACGCTGTATTTGCACAGACTTCTAACCCCAACGACACCTTGGCCGATATGCTGGCTATCAATAATATTATTGGTGAATACAGCGTAGAGGGATTGGCCAGCTGGAAAGGTCGGCAAGCTCTTAAAGACATGGTTGCCAGCCCCATGCATCAAGCTTATGTGCGTGCTGGCTGCATGCACTTTATGGGTGCACCGCAAATCACCATTGAGCACAACAATGCTTATGCGCGCAGCAACACCTTATTGATCCAATGCGATTGCACAGGCTTTGCTATTGATCGGGCTTCACATAACTTCTGGCACTTTAAAAAAACTACAGAAGGCTGGAAAATCTTTCTTAGAAAAAACACTTTATTAGCACCCAAAGAACCCTTGTAAATCATCAGCTCCAACCTGATGCGATTCAGTTAGCGCAGACCCAAGCAGAGATCATGCAGATTTCTGCTATTATTAACGCGCATACGCATTTGATATTTTGTAATTTAAACGTCACAAAAAACGATACTATTCGCTGCACACTCTAGAGCGTCCTGCATGCTAATTTTAGCGCTACAAACACTAAGTTACGCAGTGCTGTGCAGTTCGCTGCGAACCTAAATGAGATCATATCGACTTGAAAGCTAAAGCTCTGTTTACGCACATTCTAAAAATCCGTCTCTGGGTTTGGATTGTGCTGTGCCTCATATTGCTGGGCGCTTTTCAATTGCACATACACCACCTCGATGACCGTTTGTATTACTGGTACAAAACCACCCAGCACACTAAAACGTGGCAAAACCACAGCACATGGTTACCCGCCTACCAAGTCGACATTGATGCCAAGCATGTGACAGGCATTAACAATAACCTTTCAGGCCTCACCTACGATCCTGATTTGGACCTATTATGGGCTGTGACCAATGGCCCCAATGAGCTGCTTGCTCTGAGCACAGCCGGCGAAATCCAAGCCCGCTACCAACTCACAGGCTTTGACGATGTTGAAGCCTTGGCTTATTTGGGGCAGGGGCAACTGGTCATCGCTGAAGAACGCAAACAAAATCTGGTGATCATCAAGATCCCAATCCAACAAGACGGCACACAAAAACCCACAGCCACATTGCAGTATGGCGAGCACCCATCAATCACTTTAGCTTTATGGGATGAAGATAATAAAGGTATCGAAGGGCTGGCCTATGATCTTAAAAACGATCGCCTGTATGTCGCTAAAGAACGCGACCCGATTCAATTGCTTGAAGTGAGCGGTATTCAAGCCAGCCTAAAGCGAGGACTGTCAGTGCAGGTGCGTAACTTATCCAACATAGTCCAAGACAATGTATTCGCCACCGACTTATCTTCAGCAACATTCGATCAAAAAAATGGACATCTAATTTTACTCAGTGACGAATCAAAACTGCTGATCGAACTGACCGCTGAAGGCCAAGTGATTAGTTTTCGCTCACTGTCACGTGGGTTTGCTGGATTACGCAGGGGTATACCGCAAGCTGAAGGCGTCAGCATGGATGATGATGGGAATTTATATGTTGTCAGTGAACCCAATTTATTTTACCGCTTCACTCGCGATGCCCAATAAAATGGTTAATAGCTATATAGATGATTAGGCTGCACACGCAGGTGTCAGCGCTGAATGTATCAGAATGGTGCACTCGGCGGGATTCGAACTGCCTTCGGAGGGCGGTGGTCATGGCTTAATTCAGTGCTTACAGCGGTAGTCATTTTGTGTATAATGCGCGCCACGCACCCGTAGCTCAGCTGGATAGAG
>SMEQ01000144.1_pt1 | contig 22354 bp, 20 predicted proteins | sample 2456281 | NCBI WGS metagenome assembly SMEQ01 (sample SAMN10132596, study PRJNA489261) | soil metagenome | isolation source: day1 antibiotic-loamy sand soil ammended with raw manure from dairy cow... | place: USA | collected 2015-04-01
TGTTTCTTTTGTACAAGCCGCCGACGGTCTTATTAAAGTCAAAAGCCCGCATACCACTAAAGCGACTATGGATAAGTTTGAAGAAATAGTGGCCAGCAAAGGCTTAAGTGTTTTTGCACGGGTGGACCATAGTGCAGGGGCAAAGAGCGTGGGTAAGGCATTGCGTCCAACGGAGGTGCTCGTTTTTGGTAATCCACAAGGCGGTACACCTTTGATGCAATGTGTACAAACACTGGGCATAGACTTACCGCTAAAAGCATTGGTTTGGGAAGATGCTAGTTCTCAAGTATGGTTAGGCTATAACGACCTCGCTTATTTAGCAGAGCGTCATGCAGTAAAAGAATGCCCCGCGGTTGAGAAATTAAGCAAGGCTCTGGCTGCTTTTGCAGCAGCAACAGTCGAGCCTTAACTTAACACTTGTTGTTAGCCGGCATAGCCTTCAACCATATATTTGTCTTTTAAGCGTACATAGTTTGCTGCGCTGTAGGTAAAAAACGCTCGTTCTTGGTCGGTAATAGGGCGTATTTTTTTAGCCGGGCTGCCCATGTAAACATAACCGCTTTCTAGGCGTTTCCCTGGTGTCACCATCGAACCTGCGCCAATAATCACTTCGTCTTCAACCACGGCACCGTCCATAATCATGGCTTTCATGCCAACTAGCACACGGTTACCCACCGTACAGCCATGCAACATAGCTTGATGACCAATAGTAACGTCATCGCCTATAATGAGCGGAAAGCCGCCGGGGTTAAAGTCTGAGGCGTGGGTAATGTGCAACACAGTAGCGTCTTGTACGCTGGTACGTGCGCCAATACGAATAGAGTGCATGTCGCCTCGTATCACCACTAACGGCCAGACAGAGCTGTCGGTACCAATGACGACATCACCTAGTACCACAGCCGAGTGGTCTACAAAGACGCGCTCACCGATTTTTGGACTTAGCTCTTGATAAGTGCGAATATCAGTCATAAATATACCTCCACGTTTTGCTTAAAGTATTCAGTGTATAGAGTAGCTTATTGTGAGCTAGGCAGAACTAAAAAACGCTTATAAATACAGTCGGGCGCATCTTTACGCCCACCCCAACAGGTGAATAGCAAACAGTTATGAATAATCCGTTATTAGAAGCTTCTAAGTTACCTCTTTTTTCAGCAATCAAAGCCGAGCACATTCAGCCAGCCATAGAGCAGATTTTACAAAAGAACCGTGAGCGTATTGCCAATTTGCTCGCTACAGTAACAGCGCCTACTTGGGAAAACTTTATGGCACCCATGCAAGCTTGGGACGATGAGTTAGCTCAGGCTTGGTCACCGGTCGGGCATTTAAACGGTGTGCTAAATTCAGACGAATTGCGTGAAGCCTACAACGCTTGCTTGCCTTTGCTAAGCCAATACAGCACCGAGCTAGGTCAAAACCAAGAGCTGTGTGAACTGTATAAAAAGCTAGAAGCCTCGGATGAATTTAACACTTATAGCAAAGCTCAGAAAAAAGCCGTTACCAATGCACTGCGTGACTTCCACTTAGGCGGTGTTGATTTACCTGCCGATAAAAAACAACGCTACGGTGAAATTAAACAACGTTTATCCAAGCTAACTAGCACCTTTTCAGAAAACGTGATGGATGCTACTAATGCTTGGCATAAAAACATCAGCGACAAAGAAGAGTTAGCCGGAGTGCCAGACAGCGCCTTAGGCCTGTTTGCTCAACAAGCCAAAGCAGCCGATGTTGAAGGTTATCGTTTAACGTTAGATTTCCCCAGCTACCTGCCCATTCTTACCTACTGCGATAACCGCAGCCTGCGTGAAGAAATGTACACTGCCTTTGTTACCCGCGCTTCAGAGCTAAGCAACGAAGGTAAGTACGACAACAGTGCCAATATCGATGAGATACTAGAGCTACGTTATGAGCTAGCGCAGCTATTAGGGTTTGATAGCTATGCAGACTACTCATTAGCCACCAAAATGGCCGACAGCCCAGCAGAGGTATTAGCCTTCTTAAGTGACTTAGCTGCTAAAGCTAAGCCTCAGGCAGAGCGTGAGTTTGCTGAACTAGCAGCCTTTGCCAAAGAATTGGGTGCAGAAGAACTGCAACCCTGGGATGTCGGTTATTACAGCGAAAAGCTAAAACTGGCACGCTATGCTATTTCACAAGAAGACTTACGCCCCTACTTGCCGGTTGATAAAGCCATTAACGGCATGTTTGAAGTGGTCAGTCGCTTATACGCTGTTGAATTTTCCGAACAAAAACCGTTTGATACTTACCACCCAGACGCACGTTTTTTTCATGTAAATAAAGACGGCCAGCAGATTGCTGCTTTTTACTTAGACTTATATGCGCGTGCTAAAAAGCGCGGCGGTGCTTGGATGGACGACTGCCGCGTGCGTCGTCAAACCGACCAAGGCATGCAGCTACCCGTGGCCTATTTGGTATGTAACTTCAGCCCTGCGGTGGGCGACACGCCAGCGCTACTAACACACGATGAGCTCACCACGCTATTCCATGAATTCGGCCATGGCTTGCACCACATGCTTACCCAAATTGATGTGCCTGAAGTATCTGGAATCAATGGTGTGGTTTGGGACGCGGTCGAGCTGCCCAGTCAGTTTATGGAAAATTGGTGTTACGAGCCTGAAGCCTTGGCCTTTATTTCAGGACACTACCAAACAGGCGAACCGTTACCGCAAGAATTGTTAGACAAATTATTAGCAGCAAAGAATTTTCAAAGCGCCATGCAAACCGTGCGTCAGTTAGAGTTTTCTTTGTTTGATTTCCGCTTGCATCATGAATACAGCACGGCCAACCCGGTCGATGTTCAACAGCTTTTAGACCAAGTGCGAAGCCAAGTTAGTGTGGTACCGACAGTGCTTTTTAATCGCTTCCAACATGGTTTTGGACATATCTTTGCAGGTGGTTATGCTGCTGGGTATTACTCCTATAAATGGGCGGAAGTATTAAGTGCTGATGCGTTCTCTCGTTTCGAAGAAGACGGTATTTTTAATGCCAACACCGGCGCTGCGTTCTTAAATGAAATTTTAAGTAAAGGCGGAAGTGAAGATGCTGGTGTATTATTCGAACGTTTTCGTGGCCGCAAGCCATCAGTTGAGCCGCTACTGCGTCACAGTGGTATTCACTAACAGAGTAAATTAAACACATATGTGCCTGTAGGCTTTTCAAATTGTCACTGTTGCAGGCCATTGCTAGAGCATCTACTATTGAGCAGGAGAAAATCATGACTGAATACCAAGCCCCTAAAAAACCTCGTCGTTTTATTGCCGGTACCGTTTGTCCTAAGTGTTCTAAAATGGATACAACGCAAATGTATCAAAGTGACAGTGGCGATGATGTGCGCGAGTGCGTCGCTTGTGGCTTTGTACAAACCTTTGCTCAGCAAGAAATAGAAGATTCTGCTAAAGCGGCTGAACTCGCCACTAGAGTCAGTGATTTAGATGAGAAAGCAGTATGGGACGAGGGTGAAAAGCCTTTAAGAATAATTGGTCTGGATGATACTGATCACTAGATCATAGGACCTTGAAGATCAGACATAAGGAGATGGGTAGCATATGAAAAAAATAATAGGCTTAGCGCTACTGATCTTTAGTTTTGCTTTAACTGGTTGTGCCACCTACGGCGCTGGTATAGAAGGAACCCTTGCACACATAAAACAAGAGAATTACAGTGCTGCAGAGGCCAACATAAAAAAAGCGTTAAGCCCCACAGGCAATGACCGACTTTTATATCATCTAGAATTAGCCGTTATCAAACAGCTAGAAGGCGATTATGTTAGCAGTAATCAACTGCTTGAACAGGCAGAGCAAATTGCAGAAGACTTAGAAACGTCAAGCCTATCCGACTCATTAAAGGTCATGATGAGTAACCCGCGTAAAGGCACCTACGGTGGTGCCGACTTCGAGAAAATATACATTAACTACTTCAAAGCCATTAACTACTTCGCTCTAGCTGAACAAGCAGACAGCACCAGCCAGTATTTAACCGCCTTAGACGGTGCGCGGGTAGAATCACGTCGCCTAATAATGCGTTTAAATGATATTAATGACCGTAAAGGCAATTATTCTGCAGAAAATGATGACGCTAAGACATTTCGCAATTTACTGAAGCTTTTTGATACTTTATTGCGCGGCAACCTGATTGATCTCGACAGCCTTAAATACCGTGATGATGCCATGGCGCATTATCTAACAGGGCTAAGCTTTGAAATGAACCGAGAATATGATAACGCCCGTATAAGTTATCAAACTGCGGCCAACTCTTATGAGCGTGGTTACGCTAAGCAGTATCTGCTGGGCGATGAAATCGTTCAACAAGCATGGTTTGATACAATTCGTATGATGCGTTTAGCGGGCAATTATCAGCGCGAATGGACAAGGTTAGCTAAACAAAAACTTAACGCCGCCAAGCGTGCAGAGTTAGAGCTATGGAAGAAAGACAGCGCTCAGCTAGTAGTGCTAGAGCATAAAGGTCTAATGCCGCAGCGCAAAGAAATGAACTTAGTGTTAAGTCTTAACCAAGACTTACACGCCATACAATTACGCCCTTTATTTCATTTAGACGATGACCCTGGTTTGGCGTGGTTTTATTTGCTCTACGCAGATAAAGGTATTGCCGGTGCCGTTACCGCTTTTATGGATGCTAAAAATTACGGCATCTTTTCTTACGGCTTTACTAAAACGGTACCCCTTGGGCCGCTTTGGCATAATGCGGCTGATCTAGGCCTGATTGATGCAATGAGCCCGGCGCTACGGGTAGCAGTGCCTTACTATGAGCCTTTAGAAGCTCTGCCCAACTCGTATTTGTTAGTCGATAAAAAGAAAACAGCGTTGATCAAATCGGCTAATCCGGGGTTGATGGCAATCCAAGAGCAAATGGTGAATGCCAGTGTGGATATCAACCAAGCATTCGCCCGCTCAGCATTAAAAGCCTTATTGGCTCAGCAGTTGGAGCACGTCAATAAAAATTACGGTGCGTTGTTTGCTATGGCGGGTAAGCTTGCTATGCAATTTACCGATGCCGCAGAAACACGAAACTGGCTTTTATTGCCACAAGATACTCGTCTGCAACGTACCGTTTTAGATCCTGGTGAACATGATATTGAGCTACACTCAGGATTTTCAGGGCAACAAAAACAGCAGCAAAAAAGTATTGAACTTGCCGCAGGTGAAATTCATTTATGGCAAGTACGCAGCTTGCCCTAACCAATTAATAAACCAAAACTAAAATCAAAACCATACTAAGGAAGAATCATTATGAAAACGCAGTTAACTAAACTTGTCGGCGTAGTATTAGTGGGTGGTGCACTGCTGGTAAGCACCGGTTGTGCTACCAAAGTAAGCCGTTTGGATGAGGGTGTTGAAGTTGCCTTATCTGACCGCTGGAACGCTAAAGACTCTGAGTTAGTAGCCAATGAAATGATCGACGATATGTTGTCCTTTCCTTGGGCGCGTGATTTTGAAATGAAAAACAATCAGCGCCCTGCGGTAATTGTTCAGCATATCAGTAATAAATCACACGAACATATTGCCATTGATACCTTTATCAATGATATCAAGCGCGCCGTTATTCGTTCTGGTCGTGCAGACTTTGTCAGTGGTGGAGATGAGCGTGAAGCCTTGCGTGCTGAGCGTCGTGAACAAGAACTTAATGCCAAAAAAGCCAAAGCTCAAGGCCAAGAACTAGCGGCTGACTTTGCTTTGTCTGGCTCTATTAACTCTATTGTCGACCAAGTTGGTAAGAAACGTGTAACCTTTTATCAAGTTGACTTAAAACTGATCGACATGGAATCTAACCGCGAAGTGTGGAACGGACAGAAGAAATTGCAAAAGCTACAGAACAAAGCTTCTTTTGGGTTTTAATATGTCATCTAAACGTTATAAGCGCTGGGGCTTGCTAGCCACCATCTGCATGAGCTTAATGTTGCTAGGCGGCTGCAGTACTAATGCAGTCGCAGCAACGTCTAAAGGTGCACAGAAAAAAGCACCTCACTGGGTTACTCAGCCTCCACAGCAAAGCGGCATGGCCTATGGTGTGGGTTCAATGGAAGTCTATGGTAACCCAGCCAATGCGGTTAAGCGGGCTGCTGAGCTAGCTAAAATAGACTTGGTTTCACAGTTAAAAGTGACGGTTGAAGGCAACTTTAGCCATAGCATTACAGAGTCCAGCGGCACCAATCAAACCACTCAAGTTCAGCAAAACGTAAGTAATTATGTTCGCAGTCAAATTCCAACAGCCGAATTAGATGAGGTACAAATTTCTGAAACTTGGGTCGATGGAAAGTTAGCGTACGCTCTGGTTGAGTTAGATCGTCAACAGGCAGCCGCACGCTTACGTCGTGATGTTGCTGATATTGACACTGAGCTGACGGCTATTGCTGAACAACAACCTCAAGGTAATAAGCTGCAGCAATTACAGCCATTATTGCCGGCTTTAAAGCTATTCGCTCAACGCAGTGCGTTATCAGAACGCTTGGCTTTGCTCAGTATGGAGCGCCGTGGTGCCTTGTTACCGGCAGAGCTGAAATCTTTACAAGATCGTATCTATCAACAGATTGATGAGTTGGTAGTGTCATTAGAGTTTATTAATAATGCTGCAAAGGAGTTAGAAGGCAGTTTGCTAGAAGCGCTAACGGCACAAGGACTACGTATTCAGCAAAATCAGGCCGCCGATTTAACTTTTGCCGTTAGTGCTAAACAGACGCAAAAGCAACAAGGCGGCAGTTACTATGCTTTTGTCGACACTCAGGTGGTGATAAAAGACAGTCAGCAGCGTGTACTTAATGCCTTTAGTAAGCAGGCGAAAGGTGTGTCTGGTATGGGTAGTATGGCGCAACAAAAAGCAGCGCTAGAAACCGCTGAGCTCATTACTAATGAGTTAGCGGTTACTTTGGCAGATAAGTTGCGTTAACAGAATAAGCGGGCTGTTCAGCTAATGAGCTGTACAGGCCCACTTGCCCTGACAAGGAAGGCCACTGCTGGCAGATATGAACCAAATTGCTGCTGGACAATTCTTGTATAAAACCTTTGTTGTGATGTTCTTGCTGGAATAGTTTCTTTACTGCGTCACTCACTAATTGATCCATATCGTTAGCGAAAGGTTCGCCAATTAACGTATGGATAATGGTGTTAGTGAAGCTCATGTCCATAGGAACAATAGCGGTGCCTGTATGAAATAAACAGGCATCGTTTACCTCTTCTAATAAGCGATGCGCCAAATACGATTTGACCATTAGCGCCGTTAAACCCGATCGTCTGCCTAAAGCGTGAGAGGGTAGTTTAAAAAACTCCATAGCAATATCAATTAATGGCTGCACCGAGCGGCTTAGCTTTTTTTCGGCGGCAACTTTCTGTAAGTCTTTAAGTAACTTAGGCACAGAGCGGATGTAGAGTGAAATAAAATCGAGTAATTGTTGGCCTGTATTTTCTTTATTTAACTCAACCAAACGAGAAACTTGATCGTGACTCGCCTGTAAAGCGCACTCAAGAGTGTGCTCCTGTTCTTCCACTGACAGAGCACTTCGAATCTGCTGTTCAATAGACTTCATATTTGGCTCAACCTCAAGCAGTTTACTTGTGAGAAATAAAACAAGAAAATCAAATAGTTATAAGTAATAAGTATCATTGATGGGAGTATAGGACAGATGTTTAGTTGCACCAGCGGATGGTATAAAAGTCAGCTCAATCATTGTTGAAAATTAAAACGATTAAGACAAGAGTATGATTTTAACTATAACAAACCCAATGTTAAGAGCATTTTATTGAGTAGTTGATTAGAGTTGTCCGCATTCATTGCGCTTCATTTAGCTAGGATTACAGATGTCACTCGCTCGTATTTACAGTCGTGCTTTAGTTGGCATTGATGCACCCCAAGTGGTGGTAGAAGTACATCTATCTGGCGGGCTGCCGTCACTCAGTTTGGTTGGTTTGCCCGAAACCGCGGTGAAAGAAAGTAAAGACCGAGTACGCAGTGCTATTTTAAACTGCGACTATGAGTTTCCTGCAAAGCGTATCACCATCAACTTATCGCCTGCCGATTTACCTAAAGAAGGTGGTCGTTATGATCTGGCCATAGCTTTAGGTATTTTAGTGGCCTCCGAACAAGTGTCATCTAAGTTAATAGAGCAGCATGAGTTTATTGGCGAGCTGACTTTAGGTGGTGACTTACAACAAGTCCCCGGTGTATTACCGACCGCTTTAGCTTGTGCTAAGGCAGCACGAATATTGGTGCTGCCCACACAAAACAGTGACGAAGCCGCTTTATGCAGTAAAAGTGAAAAGCGCAGTGCAGACACACTAAGGCAGGTTGTTGGTTACTTGCATGGTCTACAAGACTTACCGATTATTAGCGCCAATACTGAGACCGTAGTGATAACACCTAATCACATGGACTTAAGTGAAGTAAAAGGCCAACCACAAGCCAGACGAGCCTTAGAAATAGCCGCTGCTGGCGGTCATAACCTATTGTTTATTGGCCCGCCGGGTACAGGTAAAACCATGCTTGCCAGCAGACTGCCGAGTATATTGCCACCCATGAATGAAAAGGACGCACTCGAATCAGCCTCAGTGTATTCCATCAGTAATCAGTTTCAGGGTTTACAAAAACAGTGGCGAGTTAGGCCATTTAGAGCGCCGCACCATACGGCATCTGGTGTGGCATTGGTTGGCGGTGGCAGCTCGCCCAAGCCTGGTGAAATATCATTAGCGCACGGCGGTGTCTTGTTCTTAGATGAGTTGCCAGAATTCAGTCGTAAAGTTTTAGATGTTCTACGTGAACCTTTAGAGAACGGTAAAATCGTCATCAGCCGTGCTAACCGCACCCTAACATTTCCAGCTCGCTTTCAATTAATTGCTGCCATGAACCCTTGCCCTTGCGGCTATTTTGGTGACGCATCAGGGCGTTGTCGTTGCACTCAAGATCAAATAAGACGTTATCAGGGGCAAACATCAGGACCTTTGTTAGATCGCATCGACTTACACATAGATGTACCGCCCATTAGCCCCAGCATATTACAAAAGACTCCAGAAGCTGAAGATTCGGCTACTGTGCAGGCGCGTGTAATAGTAGCACGCAATATACAAATAGAGCGCCAAGACTGTATTAATGCCGATCTTAATCCAAAGCTGCGCGAACATGTCTGTGCATTGAGCGAGCAAGATGAACAATGGTTCTTAAGCGCCATCGAACGTTTAGATTTATCCGCGCGTGGCTTTCATCGGTTATTAAAAATAAGTCGTACCATTGCTGATTTAGACGGTAAGAAAAGCATCGAGCGCAAGCACTTACTAGAGGCTCTCAGCTATCGTGCCTTAGACCGCTACCAAGCGCGTTAACTGAGTTTTTTCTAGTTGGTTTTGTTAGTTGGATTTGCTAATGGCTTCTCGTTGCTTGGCCAGAAATAACTCAGGGCAAAATTCCTTTCACTGTTGTGTTGCTAGTAAAAGAGCAGAACTATCACTCGCTGCCACATCAGTCTACACTGGCGTAAAACAATCAGAGGGCAATAACCATGTTCAAATTCATTAAACGGTTTTTTCCTACAATCGGGTTAGCGTTATTTATGTTATCTGCCAATGCTCTGGAAGTAGGTGATATAGCACCAGACTTCCAGTTGCCCGGTTCGGATGGCGAAGTTCATCATCTAGCAGACTACCGAGGCAAGCAGGCGGTAGTGTTGGCTTGGTTTCCTAAGGCTTATACTTCCAGCTGCACCATTGAGTGCAAATCGATAGCAAAAAACGGCCATTTGATTCGCAAATATAACGTGACTTACTTCATGGCCAGTGTCGATTCTCTAGAAAAGAACGAAGGTTTTGCTGTCGAGACCGGTGCCGATTTTCCATTGCTTAGCGATGAAGATAAATCGGTTGCTAAAGCCTATAACGTGCTGCATCTATTTGGTTTTGCCAAGCGACACACCATTTACATAGGCGTCGATGGTCGCGTGTTAAAAATAGATAAGAATGTAAATTCGGCCACTTCCGCGGAAGATATTGCCGTCACTTTGGCTAAATTGGGTGTTGAACTGCGTTAGTCCGTGCAACCACTCAAAGCTATAAAAACACCTTAGAAACGGCTACACTGCGTTCCCGTTTCACTATCTTCATTTTGCTATCTCTTATGGTCGATCTAAGTCAGTTAAACCCCCGCCAAAAAGAAGCAGCCAAGCACATAGATACACCATTGTTGGTGTTGGCCGGTGCTGGCTCGGGTAAAACCTCTGTAATTACCCGCAAAATCGCTTACCTAGTGGATGTTTGCGGCATTAAAGCCCACCACATCGCAGCGGTGACCTTTACCAACAAAGCCTCGCGTGAAATGAAAGAGCGGGTAATGTCTTTGGTCGGCAAGGGCGGTGCTAAAGGTTTAATCGTTTCTACCTTTCATAACCTTGGCTTGAATATTATTCGCCAAGAGCTTGTTGCCGCCGGTTATAAAAGTGGTTTTTCGATCTTAGACCAAGACGATTGTCGTGGAATTTTACGTGACGTTATGCTGCGCGACCACGGTGGTGATGACTCAGATATTCTGCAAATAGTACAAAGCACTATTTCCAACTTAAAGAATGACTTAATCACGCCTGAACAAGCGGTAAATCAAGCCCAAAGCGCGCAAGAAAGTATGATCGCGCAAGTCTATGTTGTTTACCAGCGCATGCTCAAAGCCTATAACGCCGTCGATTTTGATGATTTGATTATGGCACCGACGGTGATGTTTCGTGATAATCCAGAAGTACTTAGCCGCTGGCAAAAGAAAATTCGCTACTTACTAGTAGACGAATACCAAGACACCAACACCAGTCAGTACGAATTAGTAAAACTGCTGGTTGGCGACCGTATGGGTTTAACTGTAGTTGGTGACGATGACCAATCTATTTATGCATGGCGTGGCGCTCGTCCAGAAAACCTGACCTTACTTAAAAAAGATTACCCGTCGTTAAAAATCATTAAATTAGAGCAAAATTACCGCTCTACTGGTCTTATCCTTAACGCCGCCAACAAAGTGATTGAAAACAATCCACATGAATTTGAGAAACAGTTGTGGTCAGACAAAGGCTATGGCGACCCCATTCGCATCCTAAAGTGCCGCAACGACGAGGTAGAGTCTGAACGGGTCGCTAATGAAATCGTCGAACGTCGGCTGCGTTATGGCAGCAAATACAGTGACTTTGCAGTGCTTTATCGTGGTAACCATCAGTCACGTAACTTGGAAATGAAGTTACAAGCCAACCAAGTGCCCTATAAAATCAGTGGCGGTCAGTCGTTTTTTGGCCGCAATGAAATCAAAGATATTATGGGTTATTTACGCCTGTTAATTAACCCATCGGACGACGCTGCTTTCCTACGTATCGTCAACACGCCAAGACGCGAGATAGGCCCCTCTACCATTGAGAAACTGGGTGAGTATTCGTTGATGCGCGGTGTATCCATGCTGTCAGCCATCGAAGAAATGGGGCTAGAGCAACAGCTTACGCCTAAATCTTTAGATCGCTTACGTCGTTTTCGTCACTGGTTGGATGCCATCACCCGCAACGCCTATACCGATGATCCGGTCGCAGCCATTAAAGAGATGATCGATGATATCGATTATGAAGGCTGGCTAGCACAAAGCTCAGGCACACCTCACCAAGCCGAGCGGCGCATGAAAAACGTTTGGTTCTTAGTAGATTCGATCAGCAAAATGATTGAAAAAGCGGATGAGTTAGGCGACGAGTGCACCATTGAAGACGCCGTTTCTAGGTTGATTTTGCGTGATATGCTCGAGCAGCAAGATCAAGAAGATGATACCGACCAAGTGCAGTTAATGACCTTGCACGCATCTAAAGGTTTGGAGTTTCCGCATGTGTATATTATGGGCTTGGAAGAAGAGCTTATGCCGCATAGAAACAGTATTGAAGCCGATACTATTGAGGAAGAGCGCCGCTTAATGTATGTAGGTATTACGCGTGCTAAGCGTACTTTGACTTTAACCTATGCGGGCAAACGTAGACAGTTCGGTGAGGTTTCTAATACCACCCATTCGCGCTTCTTAGATGAGTTACCACAAGCGGATGTTGAGTGGGAAGGCAAAATCGAAGTGACCCCTGAACAGAACCGTCAGCACGCTATGGATGCTTTAGATGCATTAGATAAAATGTTAGAAGATTTGTAAGAGCGCGCTGCTTAATACGCCAAAAGAGGTAGGCCAAAAAAGCCAAGAAAACCCAGAGTAACTGGCGTACAGTGGGATATCGCAACTTGCAGCGCGCATAAATTAATCGGTACAGCGCAAAGATGGTATCTCCTATGTTTGAAAAACCCTCCAAAAACCCAGACTGGCATCCTCAAGCCGATAATGTTCAGGCTGATCAGCGAGCCGCCTACGATGATATGCGTGATCGCTGCCCTGTGGCATACAGTGATTTACTTCAATGGAGTGTATTTCGACACAAGGACGTCAAAGAAATCTTGTTAGATCATCAACGCTTTAGTAGTAAAGTATCGAAGCATGTTTCTGTGCCTAATGGCATGGACCCACCCAGCCATACAACTTACCGTGCTTTAATCGAGCCCTACTTTAGTGCCGAACGTGTGGCTGAGTTCAAGCCTAAGTGCCAAGTCATTGCCGATGATTTAGCTGCACAGCTAACGACAACAGAAGCTATTGATATAATGGCCGACTATGCCGAACCCTTTGCAGCACGCTTACAGTGTGCTTTTATGGGCTGGAATGAGGATGTAGCGCCAATACTGTTGAATTGGATAAAGAGAAATAATACAGCAGTGTTGGCGGCAGACCGCCCTGAGTTAGCACGACTAGCTGAAGAGTTTGAACAGTTAATAGGTGAGCAGCTTCAGTTACGACGAGACAACCCGCAAATAACCGATATTACTGCAGAGATACTGCAAGAAGTTATCGATGGTCGTTATTTAACTAATAAAGAAATCGCCAGTATTTTACGAAACTGGACGGTAGGTGAGGTAGGTACCATCGCTGCTTCGGTTGGTATAGTTGCTCATTTCTTGGCGGCCAACCCTGCACTACAGCAACAGTTACGAGCTAAGCCAGAACTTTTATGGCAAGCCAATGACGAAATCTTACGTTTGCATAGTCCACTGGTTGATAACCGTCGACGCACTGCTTGCCCTGTCGAGTTAAACGGTCAACAAATTGCAGCACAGCAACGCATTACTATTAATTGGATAGCTGCTAACCGTGATCCCGAAGTTTTTGAGAAGGCAGATCAGTTTGTTTTAGACCGAGATCAGTCTGAAAACTTATTGTACGGTGCCGGTTTACATGTTTGCCCAGGTGAAGCCTTAGCGCGCATGGAGTTGGTTGTGGTAATACGTTGTCTACTGCAGTATAGCCAAAACCTAACCTTGCTGGCAGACCAACCTGCACAGATGGCTAAGTACCCTATGAGCGGTTATGCAACCTTACCTGTTATGCTTTAGCGCACGTAGTCAGCTGGACTAACGCTGCAATGGCAGCGAGCAATCTCTGCGAGAGTGGCCAGATATGCATACTGGTCAATAATTACACCCGGTTTGTTATCGACCAGCTGGTCGCCATAGCAAACTGGTGAGCTAAGTTCGTTCGACTCATGTTTTTCTGTACGCACACGTTTATAAGTGCCAAGTATTTTAGCCATCTGCGCTTCTTGCACCATGAGCTTTCCCTGTTCCGTTTGAAATTTTTGCGCGGCATTAATAAAAAGAATGGTTTGCTCTTCCTTATCTGCGTTGAATAATATCAAAGTGACGGGTAGGTTCTTATGGTGCGCCACTTGCACTGGTAGTGTAATCACCGCATCTAACAGATTTTTTGCCAGAAGTGTGTGGCGAGGGAGCTTGCTCGTTTTATCCTTGCGGCTACCTTTAGCTACGAATTCTGGTGCTAATACGGCTAGACGTTTATTGCTGCTGTTTAAAAGAGGTAGCAGGCTTAAGAAGTAATCGTAGTTCCAGTGTTCAGGCGAATCCAATATATTGAAAAACCCTGTAGCGACATCATCACCTAATAAGCGCTCTACCAACTCATGTAGTTCTTTAGAAATACTACTCATAAGCTACTCTCCTTTGTCTTTAATCAGTATAGATAATAAGGCCAATTAAAAAGAGAAACGTACAAAAGTCATGTGGTTTAAATTGTTTTAGCAAGAAGCTAAATTGTGTACATTGTGCCGATTTAAAGGGTAATTGATTGATCGGACTCTTGATTGTGCAACATATAGTTCCAATAAGTCGTCTTTAGTAACTGTTGAGCTCAAAGTAATATCTTATCTGTCAGAAATTAATACAGGATTAAGAATTACTCGTTATGTTGCCAGTTACTCTGAAAACAGACGTGGAGCGTTATTACTTACAAGGTATAGAAGGATTTTTAAAAGCTGAGGTTTATGTCAGTCTATTAAGCGATGGAACGCAAGTAGTAAGTAAAGACTATTCGCGTTTCCGTCAAAACCCGTTGGCTGCATTGATCGCGCGTTATTTGGTTCGGCGTGAGCATAATGTTTTGTCAAAACTGCAAGAATGGCCGCATGCACCAAGGGTCTTTAACAGCGAAGACTCCTTAGCGTTACTGCAAGAATATATTCCAGGTAAAACGTTTAGTAAATTTAAGAAAGCTGACCCTGTGGCTATAAAAAGTATACGCAAGGCATTAAGAGAGCTGCATCAGAAAAATATTATTCATAATGATTTTCGTGCCAGCAATGTAATTATTAAAGCTGATAACACTGCGGTGCTGATCGACTTTACCAGTGCACTCAGATTGCCAAAATTTATGGGGAAGGTATCACGCTGGTTAATGTTACAAGACTTACGTCATGCTATTAAATTTAAAGTAATGACAGGCGAAGATTTAACAGCAAGAGAGCTACGTATATCCAAAAAATCAAAAATATTGCAATGGCTGCAGAGCTTTTGGAAAGATAAAATATTGTTGTTATTAAAAGGTCGCTAGCACAGACTTATTACGACCTTCATCTTTCGCTTGCTGTAACGCCTTCTCAGCGCGCTCATAAGCGTTCATGGCGGTTTCCTTGTCATCAATCTCGGCAATACCCATTGACATGGTGATTACGACGCGCTTTTGGCGGAAGCTGAATGGACTAGACTCTATAATTTGACGAAGATTTTCAGCAACAACAACTGCACTTTTAGCATTGGTGTCAGGCATCAGAATAATAAATTTTTGGCCGCCGAAACGAACAATAAAGTCTCTATCTCTTATGTTTTTTCTTAATAATCGCGCAACCAGCTGTAATGCCTTGTTGCCGGATAAATAGCCAAATGAGTCGTTAATCCTTTTAAAGGAATCTATATCGCAACAAACCAGCGAAAGGGAAGTGCCCAAGTGTCTAGAGCGAGCCAGCTCTTCATTAATACGTTGCTGAAAAGCTTCGCGCTTAGGTAAGCCCGTTAATGGATCTAAAGTAACATTACTGCTTCTTTCCTTTAATGTTTGTTGGCTTTTCTCTAATTCTTGTTCCATCTCATTGAGGCGTTTTAGCAGCTGTTTGGTATGTGCTTTAAAATACTTTATTCTTTGTTCTTCGCGGTCTTGATTGTGTTCTAAGGCGCGAAGAATAACCTCTAAGTGCTCAGGCACACGGCTACCTAAAGCGGTTAAGTCGGTGTTATCGGTAATGACCGTATGTATATTAGAAAGCTGCTCGCGAATTAAAATATCAAGCTCGGTGCGTGCTTTTGACTGTTGATTGCTACCCGTATCAGCTTCAGTAACCAACGTTTGAATATCTTGTAAGCGGAAATCCAAGCTTTGTAAAAAATCTTGAACTCTTAGCTGGCTGGACTCAATACATAGAAATAAGAAATTTGCTGCATCGTCCAGCACCGGTAACAACTCGCTCCAATCTAAAGGTGAGTCTAAGCGTTCTAAAATACCGAGTTTAGATGAGGTTAAGTGGTCTGGAATAATCAGCTTTTCTAATAAACTGTGGACAGTGATGCTGACGCCTTGTATGAGCTCAGCTATATCTGCTTTAACGTTTTCATCTGTGTTAATCCCGGTTATGTCTACTGAGTCTTTATCTTTTTTAGCTTTATAGCCAAACCAGTTTTGCCACCAACTGCTTTTTTGTGTTTGCTCATCTTCAGTGCCGGCAATTTCACCTATTACTTCTAGCCAAGCTTGCAGTTGGTTGCGATAACCGATCCAGTACTCCAATTCACTGGATGAGTTTACTTGCGTAGACTTAATCTTACTTAAAAGCGGCTTTGGCAGAGGGCATTGACTGAGTTTATGAGCAGTATCAGCAATTAGACCGAGCAAAACTTCAATATGAACAATACTTTCTTCTTCAAACTCATCAATTGCTTCTCTTAAAGTGACTAATGAATCGGATAATCCCTCACCACCGGGCCTAAGCGTTCCACGTAATTTACTCAGTTGTCGATCTAGAGAAAGAGTTTGCCCTTCGGCTAATAAGGTTGTCATCACCAAGCCACGACGCAGCAGTTCATGTTTTTCTGTGCTGGCTTGGGTTAGCTCTTCGAACTCATTTAGAAGACTAAAATATTTATCGTGCCAATATTTCTCGCTAGACTTGTCAGGTTTTTTCTTCATAAGAGATGCCTCATGCTAAGTTTTATCTGCTGCATGTTCTATATATTCAAAGAAGATTTTAGTCTGCAAAAAACATAGAGCAAATCTTGGCTACAGCGCAGCATTGAAACGGCAATAAAACACGTCTAATTTGAAAGGGTGGCTAAGCTCGAGCTATTACGCCCGCCTCTTTTAGCTTGGTACATAGCCTGATCAGCACGTTCAAAGACACTGTTAGGAGTTTCGTTTTCTTGGAATTCAGCAATACCAATCGACATTGTTACGGCTACGCGCTCTTTACGAAAGTTAAAAGGGCTTTTTGCGATTAACAAACGTATTTTCTCTGCGACAATAAATGCTTCTTCTTGAGTAGTTTCAGGCATCAGGATAATGAACTCTTCACCGCCAAAGCGGGCAATAAAATCTGTATCTCTAATGTTCTTTTCTAGGGCGCGTGCGATAAGTTGTAATACTTTATCACCAGCAAGGTGACCATAAGAGTCGTTGATCCTTTTGAAGTGATCGATGTCACAAATCATCAAAGACAGAGGGCTGCCATAGCGCTGAAAACGCGTTAACTCATCGTTGATGCGTTGTTGGTAGGCTTCACGGTTAGGTAAGCCAGTTAGTGAGTCTATGGTTGCTTTGAGTTTTTGTTCCTTAAAGTTCTCTTTGCTCTTTTCGAGCTCATCTTCCATTTCACTGAGCTGTTCCTGCAGTTGTAATATATGCTCAGTTAAGCGTTTTTCTCTTTGTTCTTCTTCATCGCGGTAGTGTTCCATTGCTCGTAAAATAAGCTCTAAATGCTTGGAAACATTACTACCTAAAATTGTTATATCTGAGCCGCCTGTAATTACTGAGCGCACGTCAGACAATTGTTCGCGCACTAACAGTTCTAATACTTCACGCGCTTTGGCCCGCTCACCGTTATCATTGCTGGCTTGAGTCACAAGCGAGCGAATTGCTTGCAAGCGAATATCTAAGTTTTGTAAAAACTCTTCAATTTTAACCTGACTGGTTTCTATGCACTGCACTAGAAAGTTAGCGGTTTCATCTAATACCGGAACCAATTCGTCCCAATCAAGAGGCTGATCTAGGCGCTCTTGGATGCTGCTTTTTAAAGAGACAAGATGTTCAGGAATAACCAGCTTGCTTAATAAGCTTTCCACTGTGTGGCTAACATTACGTATTAAAGCAGAAACTTGTTCTTCTATGTCAGCTGGGTTGGTTTTGGGGTTAGAAGCCGCCTTTGAATCTGCGGGTCGAAGCCAACCTAACCATTTCTTTTGTGGTTCAAGTTGACCGTCACCAGGTTCGGCAACTTCACCAATAATTTGTAACCATTTTTGCAGTTGTGCATTATAACCAGCCCAGAGTTCGAGCTCTTTTTTGGCGCTTCTGCGAGTGTTTTTAACTTGCTTTAGTAAGGACTTAGGCAGGGGGCAAAGGCTGAGCTTCTGGGCAGTATCAGCAATTAACTCAAGCAATGTTTTCATTTGAACAATATTGCTTTGTTCAAATGCATCAAAGGTCCTTTTTAAAGAATCTAAGGAATCGGTTAAGTCGATGTTCTCAGATTTAACCGACTTCCTTAGTTCTCTAAGCTGGCTATCTAAAGGCTCAGTTTGGCCTTCCGCCAATAAAGCAGTCATCACCAAGCCACGGCGAAGTTGTTGGTGCTTAATTTTATTGGCATCAGCCTGTTCTTCGAGCTCAGCCAGCGCACTAAGGTATTTTTGGTGCCAATAGTTGTCGCTACTGCTATGTATATCTGATGTCATAACAATGTTTCGCGTAAACGTCCTAATTTCAGCTTAGCAGTAAAAATGTATGCAACAAGCTTTGTTAACGAAATGTTATGATTTGTTAACTATTACTTATTTAAAGCTTGGCGTTCTTTTTCAATTAAGAAATCAACTACTTTTAGGATGTTTCTTTGGCCATTGGCAGAGCTAGCATCGACAATGTATTTACCTTGGACAATCATGGCTGGAACGCCATTAATGCCGAAGGCTTGAATACGCTGGTTGGCTTGCTTCATGCGGCTTCTAACCGTGAATGAGTCGTAGGCTTTATCAAAATCTTCAGCAGTCACTTTAGCATTTTGCATGATAAATTTACGTTGCTCGTCTTTACTAAGCAAGCGTTGGTTGCCACGATGAACTGCGTTAAATATAGGTGCGTGAACTTGATCTAGAACACCGAGTATATCGGCTGTGTAATACAATTGCGCATGCGCCACCCAAGCTCGTCCAAACTGTGCCGGCACGCCGGTTAGTTGTACATCTGCAGCTAGAGTCTTGCTCCACTGGGTAACGCTGCCTTCAAGTTCAAAGCAATGTGGGCAGCCGTACCAAAAAGCTTCTTCTATATGGATTTTACCATCAGCTACTACTGCCACAGGGTTGTTTAGTAATGTGTAACCGTTACCGGGGCTGTATTCGTTTGCAGAAACGTTAAATGTAAAGGCTACTGCCAGCATGATTAACAAAGATTTAAGCTTGGTGGGCATCGTTGACTCCATTTATAATAATTCGATTGGAAGGTATTTTTGCACAAAGGTTCGATAATGCCCACTGTTTAGTAGGCATAAAAAAAGCGGCCTAAGCCGCTTCTCTTTAAAGGCCGCTTAGCGCATGCCTTGGATATACGAAGCTACAGCTTCAATTTCTTTAGTATGCATACGTTCTGCGATATCGCGCATTAAGCGAGCATCGCCATCGTTGGTACGCTCACCCATGCTAAATTTAGTTAATTGGGCAGCAGTATGATCAGCAAACTGACCAGCTAAAGCAGGATACTTAGCTAAAGCAATGCCTTTGCCTTGAGGACCATGACAGGCTATGCAAGCAGGAATACCTTTCTCTTCAACGCCACCACGGTAAATACGCTGACCTAAAGCAACAAGCTTCTCATCAGCTGTACCAGCAGTAACGGTTTGTGATGCGTAGAAAGCAGCTATGTCAGCAAAGTCTTCGTCACTAACACCCATAACGAAAGGAACCATTTCAGGAACGTTACGTGCGCCATCGCGGATGTCGATTAATTGCTTCACTAAATAAGGTGCACCTTGACCGGCGATTTTAGGAAACATAGAGATCATGCTGTTACCATCAGCACCATGACAGGCACCACACATAACAGCTTTGTCTTTACCAGCGTCTGCATCAGCAGCGGAAGAAGTGGAAATTAATCCAGCAGAAATCATCAGGCTAATTAATAATATTCTCATCATCAGATCCAAGTTTTATATGAATTCAGTTACCAATCAGGCTGAGTATTCTTATAACTCTGCCCACTATTTATTGTGATAGAATGGCACATCACTTAAAGGCACGGCATTATATACTATTATCTCATCGGCGGTCATTACGTTTACCCATGACATCACAAAAATCATTGACATATAACAATAGTCACTTTCTAAAAAGTGCAGCAAAACTAAGCCAGTGCCCCTCTGACATAGAGCGTGAGGTAGCATTCGCCGGGCGTTCTAATGCCGGTAAGTCAAGTGCGTTAAACCGTTTAACGGATAACAAGAAACTTGCGCGAACCAGTAAGACTCCTGGACGTACACAGCTTATAAACTATTTTCAACTTGGCGATACCCCTTTCGCATTAGTTGACCTACCCGGTTATGGGTTCGCTAAAGTACCTCTTGCAATAAAAGAGGCTTGGCAGCGCGAGCTAGATAACTATTTAACAAGGCGTGAAGCCTTAGTCGGTATCGTACTTTTGATGGACATTCGACATCCATTAAAGGACTTTGACCAGTCCATGCTGAATTGGACGGAGAAAGCACGCATGCCCGTACACATACTGCTAACTAAGGCCGATAAGCTTAAGCGTGGCCCTGCTCAGGCAGAATTGCTTAAGGTACGTAAGCTGTTAAGTACTAGAAAAACGCCGGCGACAGTGCAGACGTTTTCTTCGCTAAATGGTGAAGGCTTGGATGATTTAAAGAAAAAACTGCAAAGTTGGTATGTGCCTGAAGGTGCAGACGCAGTAGATACTGAATAACAGAAAGTCAGTTGCTGTAATTTAATTTAGACAGCAGTCTAAGTTTTTCTGGCTATAGTTAAAGCATGCCTGATGGCTGGTTATTTCCGTCTCCACCATCAGGCTGTTTGCTGAAGCACCCAACCGCTTCAGACTAGGCCCAGCCGAGCGCCCCCTAATAGCGGCTGGGCCTTTTTATTTGCGTTTTAGCAACGGCTGTAAAACCACCAGTAATACAAAAATACCGGTAGCGGCCACCACTATGCTCGGCCCTGCAGGGGTGTCCCATCTGAATGAAGCTAACATTCCTAACGCCACGGACAGCATGCCAATGGCACTGGCAAGTAAAGCCATTTGTTTAGGTGTTTGCGATAATCCGCGTGCCGCCGCTGGGGGAATAATTAGCAGAGCGCTGACTAGCAATATGCCTACTACCTTCATCGACAAGGCAACCATTAATGCCAACATCATTAATAATAATAGTTTTAATCTTTGTACTGGATATCCCTCAATCAGGGCAAGCTCAGCACTGACCGTAATGGCCAGTAACGGCCGCCATTGCCAAATAACCAATCCCAGCATCACAAAGCCTGCTACAGCAATCCAGATTACGTCAATCAGCTCAACTGCCAGCAAGTCACCAAATAAGTAACCCATTAAGTCGACACGAATACCCTGAGCTAAGCTTAAAGTCACTAAGCCAATAGCCAGAGTGCTATGAGAAACAATACCCAGTAAAGTATCGGCTGACAGGCGCGCGTATTTTTCTAGTGGCAATAAAACTAAGGCCAAACAGACAGAGCCGATGATCAGCGCCAGCGTAAGGTTGATGTCGGTCAGTACGCCCAAAGTAATGCCTAGTAGTGCGCCATGAGCAAGAGTGTCACCAAAAAATGCCATGCGCCGCCAGACGACAAAGCTGCCTAAGGGGCCGGCGATTAAGGCCAGCAATAAGCCTGCTAATAAAGGGGTAATCCACCAAGGGTTAATCATGATGCTCTCCGCATTGGTGGTCGTGTTCATGGTCATGATGATGGGTGTATGTAACTAAAGGCGCGGTGACGGCCTCTTTGCCAAAGAGTTTTAAGTAAGCCGGGTCGACTGATACTTTGTCAGGCGTACCCGAGCAGCAAATATGGCCGTTTAAGCAAATCACTTCGTCAGTGGCAGCCATGACTAAGTGCAAGTCGTGCGATACCATTAAAATAGCGCAGCCGAGTTCGTCACGTAATTGTGGGATAAGGCTGTAAAGCTCTAGCTGACCTTGAATATCGACACCTTGCACCGGTTCATCTAACACTAATAAGTCAGGCTTCATTAATAAAGCTTTGGCTAGTAGCACTCGCTGCCACTCGCCACCTGACAAAGTATGCACAGAATGCTGGCTGAGAATTTCGATGTTTAAGCGTTTTAACCAATAACGAATATCTTTAGAGCAGGCATTGCGGGTGAGTTTTAGAAAGCTCCAAACGCTTAATGGCATGCGTTCATCAAGGCTAAGTTTCTGTGGCATATAGCCAATGCGTAAATTAGGTTTGCGTTCCACGCTACCGGCATCAAGCTTTTCTAAGCCAAGTAAAACTCGTATAAGAGTTGATTTACCGCAGCCGTTAGGGCCGATAATGGTAATGATTTGGCCTTGGTGAATTGATAAACTGACGTCATGCAAAACAGTCTTATGTTGCCGCTTTAGCAGCAGTTGGTTGGCTTGTATTAATTTAGTTGCATTCATTTAGGCGGTATCGGTAAGGAGGATATCTCTCTATAATGGCGGAATTTTACGTGAAGAGCCTATAAA
>SMEQ01000145.1_pt1 | contig 22288 bp, 24 predicted proteins | sample 2456281 | NCBI WGS metagenome assembly SMEQ01 (sample SAMN10132596, study PRJNA489261) | soil metagenome | isolation source: day1 antibiotic-loamy sand soil ammended with raw manure from dairy cow... | place: USA | collected 2015-04-01
CACAAGAAATAAGAAAGTATTCCCAAGTGATGATGCAGCTTTAAAGTCAATATACTTAGCATTCCAACAAATAGAAAAGAAATGGAAAAAATCCCGAAGCAATTGGGGCCAAATTTATAACCAACTTTATATTAACTTTGAAGATAGAATTGAATTATAAAACAATGGAGAACTAAAGCACAAATATGGAATTATGGATAGTCTTTCATTATAATATAAGTGGTGTGGATCAATGCTCAGACTACGTCCTCTTTACTTATTCACTAAGTTTAAACCCACAATAGAACTGATTAATGTAATCAAAAAAAATATTTTCCAAAAATTAACCGTTTCTTGAAAAACTAAGATGCCCATTAATGCTGTTCCTACTGCACCTACACCTGCGAATACAGCATAAGCAACTCCCATAGGGATTTCCTTACTAGCAATAATTAAAAACCACATGCTAAAGAAAAGAGAAAGTGCAAAGCCAGCATACCAAAGTATAGATGCAGTGCCTGTAGTTTGATCTCCCTTGACTAAGCAAGAAGTAAAGCCAACTTCAAAAAGTCCAGCAAGTATTAAAAATACCCAATGCATAGTATGAATGATTTAGAGTATGCAATAATATATAAAAAGCAGAAAAATCAATAGATTTTTCTGCTTTTAAATAAATATACTTGAGATAGATTAAGCTTCTTCTGTACTGTCTGGAGTATCAGTAGCTTCGTCTTCTTTTGTTACTTCTTCTTGAGTAGCTTCCTCAGTAGTTTCTTCAACTACTTCTTTTTCTGCTTCTTCAGCAGCTTGAGCAGCTTCTTCTTCTTTTAACTTTGCTTCCATTTCTGCACGGCGAGCTTCGTTACGATCAGCAACACGCTTAGCAGCTTCAGCAGCAACAGATGATCTAGCTTCTTTACGAGCTTGTTTGTCTGCTTCTGTTTTAGTTGTTAAGTCAGCGCTATGCTTTTCTTCCCAATCAATAAAGCGTTTTTCAGCTTCTGCGTCGTCAAATAATCCTAGAGAAACACCTCTTTGTAAGTGCTTCATGAACAACACGCCTTTAAATGATAAAATACGTTTAACTGTATTAGAAGGTTGTGCACCTTTGTTAAGCCAGTTTAAAGCGCTTTCACGATTCAATTCTACTGTTGCAGGAACTGTTAATGGGTTGTATGTACCAATTTTTTCGATGAATTTACCATCTCTGCGTACTGTACTGTTTGCAACTACGATGAAATAGAATGGGCGTTTCTTTGACCCATGTCTTTGCATTCTAATTTTTACTGCCATAATAATGGAAATTATTTGCGTTGTTAAATGAAAAATAAATATTAAGGGTGCAAAGGTAAGTAAAATATGAAATACTAACCAACTATTTAGAGTAATATATTGTCTATGAGTCGTACATCACCTAAATAAGCGGCAATAAGAACAACCATCTCTCGAGATGCGTCGAAATTATCCAGAAGTTCTAAGTTTTTAGCATCCGCCAATTTAATGTATTCTACTTTTAATCCTTTTCGCTCCATGAGTTCTCTGCTCTCTTTCTCCATGATTTTAAAGTCTTGGAGACCTTGCTTAGCTTTTATAGAAATTAGACACTGATATAATAAGCCTGCTTTAAGTCTTTCAAATTCATTAAGTCTTTGATTTCTGGAACTAAGTGCCAAACCATCATCTTCTCTAAGCGTAGGCATCATCTTGAAATCGATTTTCCAATCGTTATCATGAATAAGATGTTGTACCACTAAACATTGTTGAAAATCTTTTTGACCCATATATAAACAAGTAGGTCTTATAAGATCCAATAAGTGCGTCATGATATGTGTCACTCCTTGGAAGTGCCCAGGTCTTTTATCGCCTTCAAGTACGGTATCTAAATATCCAATTTCATAGGCTAAAGCACTTGAGCTCACGCCTTGTGGATACATTTCAACAGTGGAGGGTATAAAAACGAGATCGCAATCCAATGCCTCTAAAAGTGATAAATCTTGAGCAATAGGTTGTGGATAATTCGTTAAATCATTACTATCATTAAATTGAGTCGGATTCACAAAAATGCTACAAATAGTCAGATCATTTTCTTGCTTAGAAGTCTTGATTAATGATAAATGTCCTTCGTGTAAAGCACCCATTGTGGGTACATAACCCACACTTAAGCCCTTTTTATTGGCTTTATTTAAATGTGCTGAAAGATCTTCTTTTGTCTTGAATGTTAACATAATATAGAATGAATGAGCAAGTCATTATGATAGGTTGAAATGCTAAAAAGTGCATTCAATCTAAAATATTGGTATATATTTCGTACCTTTGCAAGGCATTAGAACTTAAATGTATGTAAAGTTGTTTTAGTAGATTCGATAACTATTTAGCAATAATACTATAAATGTATAAGTCTAACTGCATTTTTTAAAATAAACATCGATATATTTTTAAATTATTTGATTTAACGATGAAAATCGTGTTTATAAACCCCTTTGTTTAATTAATTTTGTAGTATGTCTTTACAAGAAAAGAAAAGAATACTCATTATCACTAATGAGCTGAATCCGTACTTAGAAATTACTGAATTCGCTGAAGTGCTGAATAAGCTCGCAGTGAAGACTTTCGATTCTGGCGCGGAGATTAGGATTATTATGCCAAAGTTTGGTACAATCAATGAGAGAAGGCATAGGTTACATGAAGTGGTAAGACTTTCAGGTATTAATGTTGTTGTAGATAATGAAGATCATCCTTTGTTAATCAAAGTGGCTTCCTTACCTAACGCAAGACTTCAAGTGTATTTCATGGATAATGAAGACTTCTTTAAAAGAAAGAAAGTTTTCAAAGATGAACATGGAGATTTCTTTGGAGATAATGACGAAAGGATGATATTTTTCTGTAAAAGTGCTTTAGAAATAGTGAAAAAGTTTGGATGGCCACCTGATGTAATACATTGTCATGGTTGGATGTCGAGTTTGGTACCGATGTTTTTGAAAACAGCATACAAAAAAGAACCTGTGTTTAGCAATGCTAAAACTATCTTTACTGCTCAAAACTCACAATTCAAAGGAACGATTGGAAGCAATTTGTCCCAAAGTATTTTGAATAGTTTACCAAGTTTAACTGAAAAAGATGTCGCTCCTTATAATAATCACGATAATAATGCGTTAATTTACGGCGCGGCTAAATATTCTGATGTTGTAATTCAAGGAGACCAAGATTTAGAACAAGAAATGGTTCAAGGTTTAATGGAGTCTGAAGAACATCTTTTTGTTCCTTACGATGAGGAATGGAAAGAAAATGTATCTCTACTTTATGAATTATATGAAAATTTAGTGGCAGAAGAAGAAGAGATTTAAAACTAGAAAAAAATAAAAATTTGCTTGTGATAAACAAACAATTTGCAAAAAAAGCTTTTGGAGTAACAATGCTTATCTCCATAAGCTTTTTTTATTCGTGCAAAGAAAAAACGATTACGGGAACTGACACTATTCCAGATGAGGATAGAATTAATACGGTAGAATTTCAAGAGGACTTCTTTGGACCTACTTTGCAGGTTCAATATCTAAACGAAATTCATACGAACCACATGAGCAATCCTCGAGTGGCTTTAGGAGAAGTGGTGAATGATCCCTTCTTTTCAAGTGTGGAGGCAAGTGCATATCTGCAACTTGTGCCGGCTGGAGCTTTTTATAACGTACCAGAAGGTTATCAATTAGATTCTGCACATTTAGTGATTCCTTTTAGTGGAGTAGCTTTTGGAGATACCTTGAATGCGCAAGATAATGCTATGGATGTGAGCGTGTCGCCAGTACTTTCTGGAATTCAAAATCCAAAACTTTATCATAGTCATGAAAGTTTCTCAGTGGGAAGTCCAATAGCTAATGCAAGCTTTGACTATCAAAGTTTACAAACCAAACATGAATGGGAAAGAGATACTATTGAAAATGCTTTAATAGTAACAATGCCCAATTCGTATATTCAACAAATCTTAAATTTACCAAGTACGGAATTCTCTTCGTCAGGTATCTTTTTAGAAAATATTAATGGTTTTTATTTAAAAGCGAATAAAACTAACGTTCAAGGGAATGGTGCTTTGTTTTATTTCAATTTAGCCAATACCAATGCTAAGAAAGCAGCAAGAATTGTGGTTCATGGACGACATAATGACGAACAAAAGCCTTTGTACTTCTCCTTTCAGGTTAATGAAACGAATTATTTAACGCATTTAGATAAAACACCTAAATCCGAAAATGCTTATTTGTATGATGGTGAAAAACATACTACGGATAGTGTTTTGTTAGAATCAGGACCTGGTTTGTACTCAGAAGTTACTCTCCATAACTTGAGAGATATACCTGCAAGTGTGATTCATAAAGCAACATTAAGTTTTGTGAATTTACCCAATACAAATACGAATGCTTATGGTGTGCCTCAGCAATTAGTGATTGAAAGAGTGAAGGTCGTAGAAGGTGAAGAGGTCATTGAAAAAGTATTGGATTACGGAAATTACACAGGATTATTTCCTACTAACGGCTTAAGTTTTGTGGGTGGACAAATGGGCTTGATTTCTATTGCTGGCGTGAGTCATGCGCAGTACACTTTGAATTTTCCAAGGTTGTTACAAGAGGTTATGAAAGAAGGAGCGGAAACACTTACGTTGCGTGTTAGCTTGATTAATGAATATCCGGGAGGGTTTAGATTCATTGGTGGAGGGAATAATAATAGTAATGAAAGATACAATATTAAAGTTAAGGTGGTAGCTACAAAAATATAGACGTTCAATTGTTTTATGACAATTATTCTTCTTAAATTATTTAATAAATCAATATGAATCAATTTAGAGTTTTAAAGGTTACTGCATTATTCGTGATGTTGAGTGCAGCTTTCAATTCAAATACATTTGCAAATAACCCCTATCAATTACCAGTGAAAGAAGGGTATTTTAATACTCAAGTGAGTCAGCATTCATGGACTTACGAAGAGGCTAAAAAATCAATTAATGACTGGTTACGTTATCCCGCACAAGTAGAATGGAGCGAGATAGAACATACTAAGGAAATTGATGGTAAGTTCAGGGTGACGTTAACGCCTCAAGTTTCTGGATTGGAAATGAGTGGAAATATGGTCATCATGCATTTTAATAAAGGAGTTTTACATGCTATCAACGGTAATGTAGGTACTTTATCTAAAAGCTTATCGATTATTCCAAGTATTTCGCAGCAAGTAGCTATTAAAAATGCAGCACTTCAGCATGGATTGACTTATGCATTAAATAATGCTAAGGCAAGTTTATCGCTTCGTAATATAGAACATGAAAATGTCTTGGTTTGGAAAGTAACGATCAATGGCTTTGCACAAAAAGACTTGAAAGTAAAAAACTTAGATGTTTATGTGAATGCTAGAAATGGAGAAGTTTTACACTCCGTAAGTAAAAGAAGTAATGCTAATACGCAAGGTTCAGGAGATTCATACTTCTATGGAAATGTCGATATTGATGTAATGGAGGAAGCGGATCAGACTTTTAGCTTAAGGGATACGGTTCGAAATATTTATATTTCAAATGCAGGTGGTCAAAGCATGGAAGACGGAAATGGAGCGACAGTTGATGATTTATTTCCTAATAGAAGAAGTATCAAAAGTGCCACCTCGGATTTTTCAAAAGGAATAGCTGTAAAAGAAATTATTTTAAGTGACTTGCCAGATTCTTTAAGTCTTGATTATGGATTGTCAGGCATGGAACTATTTATACCTTCCGTTTTAGTAGTAGAGTCAGACGGAACAAATTTCGACACCATTTCTGTGTCGATGAGTTTAGACATATCCTTTAATTCTTTATTGCCCTTAAGTTTTCCAGCGAGTAATAAAGAACTTTATGTTCCAATAGATGATAGTAAAACTTATCAAATTGGGGTTCAGAGATTGAAAATCAATTTATTGAATGGTTCTGAAGAAGTGCAAGCAGCAATTTTTGCTCCCATGACTCTTTTGACAACGGGTTTACATGAAATAAATCCTAATCCAGAAATTAATATTAAATATAACATACAGAAAGCTGAGAATTTAGGTGTGGATGCTATGTACGCCATGCAAAATGTGCATGATTACTATGAAAATAAGTTTCAAAGAAATGGTTTTGATGGAGCAGGTAATCAATTAGATGTTTTAGTTGATGGTGTTTATTCCATGGGCCTTACTCAGTTGAATGCTTTTGCGTTAATGGAAGCTGATTTAATAGCATTTGGTGTGGGAGATGGAGAGTACATGAATCCTTTCTCTAATTTAGATGTTATGGCTCATGAGTATCAGCATTTAGTAACACAAAATAATGGTAGAGGTGGACTTGAGTATTCAAAAGAACCAGGTGCTTTAAACGAAGCTTGGTCTGATATTTTTGCTAAAGCTATAGAATTTGAAGTTCATCCGACTTCAGCGAGTTGGAAGTTAGGAGAAGAGTTATCATTACTTCCAGGTGGGTATATGAGAAATTTAGAACATCCTAAGAACCCTAATAACGCATTGAGTTTTATGATGCCTTCACAGCCTGACACTTATAAAGGACAATATTGGTTTAATACTTCTTCTCAAGATGATAATGGTGGAGTACATTATAATAGTGGGGTAGCCAATAAATGGTTTTATTTATTAGTAGAAGGAGGAACAGGAACTAATGACAACAATGATGCTTATGATGTTGAAGCTATAGGAATGGAAAAAGCAATTGAATTAGCTTATGTAGCTTTGATGGATAAGTTTACAACTACTACGAATTATGCACAAGCGGCGGATTTGACAATGACAGTAGCTGAAGAGTTATATGGTGTTGATTCCGATGAGTATCAATCTGTTTACGATGCTTGGTATGCCGTTGGTGTATTCTCTTCTGGCATTTCTATTGACGAGCAAGAAGCCATAGCAAGTCATTATAAAGTTTATCCTAATCCAGCTGAAGATGTTTTACATATTGAAAACAGTTCGAATGAAGAGGTGCAAGTGGAGATCTGGAATGTTTCTGGTCAAAGCGTTTATAGTGTGAAATTAATGCCAGGTAAGCAATCGCTACCTTTAATAGGGATGCAAAAAGGGTTATACTTTATTGCTTTTAATAAAAATGGTCAAAAGAGCGTAGAAAAATTGGTGATTAAATAAATTATACCTATTTTTGCAACTCTCAAAGCCGGCTTTAAAGTCGGCTCTGTTATTTATTATAAATATTTTATTACAAATATAGGATAGATAGGAAAATTGATTTACCTTTGCTGTCCCAAAATATTTTTATATCATGCCAAAAGTAAAGACTGATTCAAGAGCTAAGAAGACTTTCAAGGTTACAGGAACAGGTAAGATCACTCGTCGTCAGGCGTTTAAGTCTCATATCCTAACTAAGAAATCAAAGAAGCGTAAGCGTAACTTGGCCAAACAAGCTTTAGTTCATAAAGCAGACATGTCCAACGTTAAATACATGTTAGTCCTGAAATAGGCGTCAAGCTGTAAAGCTTCAAATCTTATTATTAATACTATAATTACTTAAAAATATGCCACGTTCAACCAATGCTGTTGCATCAAGAGCAAGAAGAAAAAATATCCTTAAGAGTACTAAAGGTTACTATGGTAAACGTAAAAACGTTTATACGGTAGCTAAGAACGTATACGAGAAAGGTTTAACTTACAGATATGTAGGTCGTAAATTGAAAAAACGTGAATACCGTACGCTATGGATTGCACGTATTAACGCAGCAGTTCGTGAAGAAGGAATGAGTTATTCCGTATTCATGCACAAGTTAACTGAAAAAGGTTTTGATTTGAATCGTAAAGTTCTTGCAGACTTAGCGATGAATGAGCCTGAATCATTTAAGCAAATTGTTGCTCAAGTAAAGTAATTAATAATTACTACTTAGGACAAATCATAATTCTCTAAAATATTATTATAATGAGTGCAGTATCATTTATACACGAGCAATTAAATACGAAAACGGAAACTCCTGAAATTAATCCAGGTGATAACGTAAGCGTAAATTACAGAATTACAGAAGGTGCAAAAGAAAGAATCCAAACATTTAGAGGTGATATCATCAAAATTCAAGGAACTGGAGCAACTCAAACTTTTGTAGTTAGAAAAACTTCTGACGGAATCGGAGTTGAACGTTTATTCCCTTTACACTCGCCACACATCGAATCTATCGTTGTAAACAAAAGAGGTAAAGTAAGAAGAGCTAAACTTTATTACCTACGTGAGCGTTTTGGTAAGTCTGCTCGTATTAAAGAAAAAAGAAGAGCTACAAAATAATTGTACGTCTCTATTAATATTAAAAAAAGGAAGCATTTTTGCTTCCTTTTTTTATTGTTTATATCTTGCAGGATATAAACTTATCCCACAATAGCATCTATGAAATATGGCCTAAGCTCTTTTCTTTTGTTTTTTGTTTTGATGGTAAATGCATTACACGCTCAAGAAGAGATTGAAAAAAATAAAACTGATCATACTTTTCAAATAAGTACTGGAGGAAATTACAGCCAAAGTTCCTCTAAGAAAATCAGTATGATGTTTAATAATAAATTAGGATACAGTGTTGCTAAAAACCAATTAGCTTTAAATGCTAATGCCAATTGGGTGTATGAAACTCAAAATAAAGCCTTATCGAAAAATGATTTTAATTTCGGTTTAGATTTCAATTACTATTTTAATGATTTTAAAAAGTTTTATGCTTGGGGATTGAATAATTATGAAACTGCTTATTCTTTAAAAATTAATCATCAATATCAAGCAGGAGCTGGACTGGCTTACGAACTGATTGATAATTCTATTTTGTTTTTAAGATTGAGCAACGGACTTTTATGGGAAACCAGTGATATTATTGATGCCGGAGAGCAAGTCCTATATGAAACTTGGAGAAATTCTTTCCGTTTACAGTTCCGTGCTAATTATCAAGATAAAGTGAAGTTTAAATATACCGGTTTTTGGCAACCTTCTCTGATTGACTTTGAGGATCAGTTGCTAAAAATGAATGCACAGTTGTTGATTAAAATATGGAAAGCATTAGATTTTAAGTTCGAAGGACAATATAATAGAGTCACCAGAACAAAACAAGAGAATATTCTACTCAATTACGGTTTTGCATATAAAATACAGTTTTAGGATAAATTAAAATTATTGATTTTATCACTAAGTCTATAGATTAGAGTTTTTTAAAAATGAATATTTTTATGAAAACTAGCTTATTTTAATAAACGCCTTCAAATACTTTATAGGTGGCTTTTATTAAGAATTTAGTAATGAAGTGTTCGTTGCGCTATATAATTTTATAAAACAACGACTTTCATTGAAAATTTAACGATTTTTGTGTTAATAACATTATGATGGAAAAATTTAATAAAGTTTTGATTACGGCAGCTTTGCCATATGCAAATGGGCCAATTCATATAGGACATTTAGCGGGTTGCTACCTTCCTGCAGATATATATGCAAGGTATCAAAGAGCACAGAAAAGAGAAGTGAAATTTATATGTGGATCCGATGAGCATGGCGTTCCTATTACGATAAGAGCAAGGAAAGAAGGTAAAACTCCACAGCAAGTAGTGGATTTCTATCATAATCAAATCAAGGATACTTTTCAAGGGATGAATATTTCCTTTGATATTTTTTCAAGAACTTCATCAGATTTGCATCGACAAACTTCTCAGGCATTTTTTAAAGATTTGTTTGATAAAGGAATTTTTGAAGAAAAAGTTTCAGAACACTTTTACGACCCTATTGAGAACCAATTTCTTGCAGATAGATATATTGTTGGCGAATGTCCTAAGTGTCATGCAGAAGGCGCTTATGGCGATCAGTGTGAGAAATGTGGCAGTACGCTGTCTCCAGATCAATTGATAAATCCGAAAAGTAGTTTAAGTGCGGCCAAATTAGAAAAAAAGGAAACTACTCATTGGTACTTCCCTTTGAATAAATATGAAGATTTTCTAAAAAACTGGATTCTAGAAGGTAAGAAAGGATATTGGAAACCTAATGTTTATGGTCAGTGTAAAAGCTGGTTAGACGATGGTTTGCAGCCGAGAGCGATGACCCGTGATAGTGAATGGGGCGTGCCGGTTCCGTTAGAAAATGCGGAAGGAAAGGTTTTATATGTATGGTTTGATGCGCCGATTGGATATATAAGTGCTACTAAAGAATTATTACCTCAAGGGTGGGATGATTATTGGAAAAAAGAAGACACTAAACTGGTACATTTTATAGGAAAGGATAATATCGTTTTCCATTGTATTATTTTCCCGGCGATGTTACATGCGCATGGCGATTTTGTTTTGCCAGATCAAGTACCCGCGAATGAGTTTTTAAATATTGAAGGACAGAAAGTCTCTACTTCTCGAAATTGGGCAGTATGGGTGGATGATTATAGGAAAGATTTTCCGGAAATGGAAGATGCTTTAAGGTATGTTTTAACAGCTAACGCACCGGAAACTAAAGACAATGATTTTACTTGGAAAGATTTTCAAAGTAGAGTGAATAATGAATTAGTGGCCGCTTTTGGAAATTTTGTGAACAGAGCGATGATTCTAATGCATAAGTTATGTAATGGAAGAATGCCTAAGTTTTGGCCAAATGTTGCAACCGAAAGAGATGATCTCATCGTTCAGAATTTACAGAAAACGGTTAAAAGTGTCACAGATAAATTAGAAACTTATCATTTTAAAGATGCCTTATTTGATGTCATTGAATTATCTAGACATGGAAATAAGTATTTGCAAGAATGTGAACCTTGGATTTTAGCAAAAACACCGGAAAGTCAAGCAGAAAACCAAAAACTCATAGATAACTGTTTGCATGTTTGTATTCAGTTGACGGCTAACTTATCTATTTTAATGGCTCCTTTTTTACCGGAAACCTCTAAGAAGATGAATTACATGCTTAAGGTGGTGGATAGAATGTTAGAATGGGAAAATGCAGGTAGAATGGATTTAATTCAAGTGAATTATCCTTTAAGAGCGCCGGAATTATTATTTAGAAGAGTAGAAGATACAGAAATGGAAACGCAAAGAGAAAAATTGATTGAACAAAGTAAATTAGCTACTCCAACAGAGGAGGTAGAAGCTACGACTGAAGTTGAACCGCTGAAGGAAGAGATTCAATTTGATGATTTTATGAAAATTGATTTGCGTGTAGGACATATTATAAGTGCTGAAAAAATTAAAAAAGCAGATAAGTTATTACACTTAAAAGTGGATTTAGGTTTTGAAGAAAGAACTATTTTATCGGGTATCGCTGAACACTATGCTCCAGAAGAAGTGGTGGGTAAAAGAGTTTCTGTAGTAGTGAATTTAGCGCCAAGAAAAATGAGAGGAATCATGAGTGAAGGAATGATTTTAATGACAGAAAATAAAGAGGGTAAACTCATATTCGTATCGCCATTAGAAGAAGCAAAATTAGGAGCAAGTATTTTATAATGCATTGTCCAAAAGAAAATCATTGGAATGATTATTACGTTACTAACAGATTTGGGATATAAAGATAGTAGTGTGGGGATAGTTAAAGGTGTTTTGACACAAACTATTCCCCATGCTAAAATCATAGATATTACCCATGACGTAACGCCTTTCCATATTCTTGAATGCAGTTATTTACTTAAAAAATCATACAGGCACTTTCCTGACTATAGTTTTCATCTTTGTTTATATGATATTCCATTAAAAGATGTAGAGTATTGGTTACTATTAAATGTGGATCGTCAATTTATCTTATGTCCTGATAATGGGGTTTTACCACTCAGTTTTCCGGAACAGATAAATGAAGTTTATAAAATTCCTCTAAAAGCAAATAGTTTTACAGATTGTATTCATCAACTTAGTTTCGTCTTAGCTGAATGGGATAATGAAGGATTTAGAGCTTTAAATTTAGAAAAAGTAATCCCTAAAATTACCATTCCTAATTTGAATCCTGTGATTACAGAAGAAGGGGTGGATGCTCAGGTTTTACACATAGATCATTATGGAAACGTGATTTTTAACCTTCAAAAACATGAGTTTAATAAACTTTTTGGGGATCGGAAATTTAGCATACATTATTCACGACATGAAGTAGTTCATAAAATTGTGTCTTTTTATGAAGAAGTTTCTGAAGGAGATACGCTTTTTAGGTTTAATGATAGCGGGTTTTTAGAATTTGCCGTTAATAAAGGTTCTGCTTCTAAATTATATGGTCTGAAAAATGCTATTGCGGCGCAATTGGTCTATTCCAAAATAAGTATAAAGTTTAATAATGATTAGAATCGTAAAAATGGAGTTTGAGCCATCTGAAATCGAAACTTTTTTAAGTTATTTCCAGACTATTAAAGAAAAAGTTAGAGGACAAGAAGGCTGTAGTCATTTAGAATTATTGCAAGATTTAAACACGCCAAATATTTTGTTTACTTATAGTATTTGGGAGGACGAATCTTATCTTAATAAATACAGAGATTCTGCTTTCTTTAAAGAAGTTTGGAGCAATACGAAAAAGCACTTTAATGCAAAACCTGGCGCTTGGAGCGTAAATACAATCGCTAAGCTATCTTAACATACTTACTTATTAAGCTTCACTGTAAGTAGCGTGATACTCGGGAACGTTAATTTCAAAAATGGTTCCGTTCGGTTCATTGTCTTTTACCATGATGGCACCATTAAACTCTTCAATGATCTTGGAAGTTAAATAAAGACCTAGTCCTGTTCCTTTTGTAGTTCTGGAAAGTTCGCTACCTACTCTGTAAAACTGTTTGAAAATCTTTTTCTTTTCTTCATCATCTATACCAATACCTTGATCTGCAATGTATAAGTTTAGCGTTTGGTCTTTGGTGTAAAGCGTGACTTCAATAGGCCTGTCTTTAGGGCTATATTTTATGGCATTTTCCAAAAGATTATTGATGGCTAATTTCCACATGAATTGATCTGATAAGCAAAAACATTCCTCTTCAATATTCGCAATAAACGTATTTGTGTGTCTGTTCTGATAAAGCTTCACGGAATCCTCAAGGACTTTAGAGATATTTACTTTCTCATAGCTCGCCGTAAAACTCTCGTTCTCAAATCGAGAAGCTAATAAGAGATTACTACTTAAATCATCTAAACGATCGGATTCTTTTAAACTACTATTGATCAGTTTTTTTTGTAGTTCCGGACTGAGTTCCCGCCTATTCATAGTTTCTAAATTGAGCTTTATAGCAGCAATAGGACTTTTCAATTCATGAGTGATAGAGAGTATGAAGTTGTGTTGTTGTTTGGAAACCCTGTCATTACCTCTAACTGAAGTATATACCACACTAGCACCAATTAATATGATGGCTAAAAATGTAGCGCCCTCTCCTATATATTGCGCTTTACGCATATTATATCGCTGCTGGATTTGCTCTAAATTCGTTTCATAATTGACATTCAGCAAAGGATTTCTTCTTTCTAAAGCCCTCACTTCATGATCATAAATAATAGCACTTTGTTTATTTAAACTATGTCCCCAAAATAGGAGTGCAGCAATAACATAGGCTAATAATAAAAAATAAAGTATCGTGATTAATCGCATAATTTTAACGACTTAAATGAATAGTAGTAGTTTCTTTCCCCGTTATAGAAAATTGAACAACATTAGGGTCCATGCCAGCGTATTGTGGTCCAGTGTAGTATCTGATTTGATATCTGCCAGGTAGAAATTCAAGAATTTGTTCTTCTGTATTTCCAGTAACCATTAATTCATGGAAATGAACAAAACGATCCCCTTTTTGGTGCCAAAATTCAATCAAACCTATTCTGTCCTTATTAGTAATTTCTATATAACCAGGTTGAGGAATAGCCACCATCTTTATAGAGGTGAAATCAATATCTAAATTATATATTAAAGGCGGTAAAGTGTTGATTTCAATATGATAGTTAGCAGGATCATAAGGAAGTATCTCATCGCAGGTGTGTCTAGTTACAGGACTACTTCTTACAAATCGTTTGCTTACTAATGCATCATATTGACTGATTGCAATTTTTGGATCTTCGGGATGATAAAATGCTAAAGAGCCTTGCGCAATTCTGATATAAACCTTGTTGACTTTATTGGCTTCTATATGTACACCCGGTGCAGAAGATCGACTGTTTGGAATAGTGAAATCATAATTTCCAGCAGTTATTTCAACCTGTTCAGGTGATTGACCATTCACGTGTCTATTAAAAGTCATGACTTCTGTATTGTTTACAGTATTTGAAACTTTTACACGAGGTTCTGTCCAATAAAACTTCCCTTGTCCATCGGTGAAATAAATTTCCACATAAGTTTTATCCGCATCTTCTTGGACCACATGGTAATCCGTAATCGGAGCCACGGGTTGTAAAGCTTTTCTTTCCTTTGGTTTTTCAATTTTCGCTGGTGGTTCAGGATTGTGTGTTACTATAGTTCTTGCTGGGGGTGTCGGTTCTTCTTCAACAATAAGCTTTTTAGTTGTAGGTTTTGTAAATGTCAAGATATTAGGACTTGCCATCGTCAATGCTGCTTTTCCATACCTTAGAAAAAAAGGAATAGGATTAATTTGAGGAGTCATTCTTGTCGGATTAACTTCAGGGGTTGTCGCTACTGGAGTAGTTGTTTTTGGAGTGGGCGTAACAACTGGGACTGTTGAAAAAGCAGGAGTTGTAGGCTTAGGAGTTTCTTCTCTTAACGTTTGGATGGGCGTTTTTTCTGGAACCTGTACTGTCGGCTCTCGTGTTGTTGGTTGGCTTCTAACCTTAACGTTGGGTATGTTTAAGATGTCTTTGTTTTCCACTAAAATCCTATCCACAATTTTAGAAATGTCTTGAGGATTTTCAACCACAGAGTAATCTCCTAAACAATGGTACAATTCTGCTAAGGGGCCTTCATTAATTAAGCTTATTATGTAAGGTTTAAAACTGATTTTTTTTGCTAATAGCGTTTCCATAATAGCACAAATATCTCCATCGCAACTTTCGCCGCCATCTGTAATTAATATTAAGCTGTAAGCGTACTTATCATCATTGACAAAATCTTCATTAGCAGCCTGTTGCAAGGAGTAAGCTATGGGAGAGTATCCTAAAGGTTTCAAATCTTTCATTCTTGCTTTCACTTGATTAAGATTTTGATATCTAAAAGGAACTTCTAATCTCGTGTCATAACAATTTTCTTGTGCAGCCGGATATTGTGCGCCGAATACTCTGATGCCGAAACTAATTCTATTGCTTTCTAATTGTGCAATTTCCATCAGTTCGGTAATGATCATGGTAGCTGCATCGAATCGGTTGACATCATCTGTCCAAGGTAGGTTCATACTTCCTGAAGCGTCCACTAAAAATAAAATACGTGGTTCTTTCTCTAAAGGTTGTGCAAAAAGAGAAGTAGGTATAAAGAAACTAAAAAGCAGTATTAATATATAAAAAGGAATGGCTTTCATTATCTATTAAAGAGGTTTCATCTTAAAGAAAAAGATTGATGAAAAATAGTTTTAAAACATTACAAGGTACATTAAAATATTCATAAATGTCGCCTTGTTTAGCTACGCAAAGTTAGTCAAGAGAAACCACTTTAAAGATTGTGTTTCAATTAAACTAAAAAACTGGACTGTAAGTACTTCTTTATGTCAGTGCTTTATAAAACGAGAACATTTGTATTTTTTTGAAAAAAAGTGTATTTTTGTATCATGAAGAAAATAATTTTTCTAGGGATTCTATTCCTGGTGTTGATAGGATTAGATGCAAGTGCACAAGGGTGTGTGACTTGTACGAATGTAGCTGCTCAATTGGGTCAAGATAGTGCTATAGGCTTAAATAAAGGCATTATTTATTTAGCTTTCATGCCACTAACTATTACTATTGGGTTTTCTATTTATTTTTATAGAAGACATCAACATAACAAGGACTTAATAGAATCATAGGGTATAGCCTAAACTTTTTCCATCTTCTGTTAAATCGTAGATTTCTTGCACTTCTTTGAGTGTCTTTTCGAAATCAATTTCCAAGTCTTTGATCAGTCCAGTGTTCAAACCAAATACCCAGGCATGTACTTTTGGGTATTCATTTCTTAAGAAAGATTTTTGCACACTCGCTAGTTTAATTACATTATAACTTTGCTCTAAAGTATTGAGCTCAACTAGTCTTCTATTTCTTAAATTAAGATCTTCGATAGCATTTAATTCTTCTTTGTACATTCTGTACACATCTCGAATATTTCTTAACCACGGATTTAATATGCCCATGTCTTTGGATTGCATGGCTGCTGCTACTCCTCCACAATCATAATGGCCACAAACTATAATATGCTTGACTTTCAATTGGGTAACCGCATAATTAATCACTGAAAGCACATTGAGATCCGTTGCACAAACGAGGTTAGCAATATTGCGATGAACAAATACTTCACCTGGTTTTAAACCCATAATTTGATTAGCAGGAATTCTGCTGTCGCTGCATCCGATGTATAAATAATCTGGGTTTTGATTTTTCGCTAATTCTTCGAAGTATTGAGGGTCTTCTTTACAAATTTCTGCCACCCATTTTTTATTATTTTCAAATATTTCATCGTATTGAGGCATAATTCTTTTTTCACGAAGTTACATTATTTTTAAATAAGTATGAATGATTTTACAAACTCGATAAAAAGTTGTATATTTGTATCTCGTTCTTTGAAATGTACGAGCTCTTTTTTTAAGGGGCCGACTGGTTTTGACAGCATCAAGGAGGGGATTGTAAGCATGCAGCGCCTTGAGTTTTAGCGCTTTAATCCGAATTCTCAAAATTTTCAATTGGCAATACACAGTATGCCATGGCTGCGTAATCTAGGATTACACGGTCATTAGGGCAGCGTTGAGCAGGTTTACTTGTTTCCAAGCTCCGCAGCCGACTCATCTAAACAAAACAGGTTGCAGTTAGATTAGGCTGTGCGTCTAAATTAAGATTTATACAGCTACGAAGGCATTATGGGTTTGTTCGTCCCCAGATGTTTTCCGACAACTCAATACGAAATAAGCATGTAGAACGCACTTTCATCCGATGTTTGGACGCGGGTTCGACTCCCGCCGGCTCCACTTAGTGATCACAAGATTTTTTAATTAATTTAAAGAATTTAGTGCAGCGTATGGATTTTTTGTCTATTTTTGTCGCCCCAAATAAAGCTCATTGAGCTAATTTTACAATTTTTATGATGGAATATAGACAAATCGTTTCCGTTACAGGGTTGCCTGGATTATACCAATTAAAAAGCACCAAAAAAGATGGTGCCTTTGTGGTGAGTCTAGATGATCATAGCGTGAAATTCATATCAGCAAGAAAGCACCAGATCACACCTTTGGAAAGTATTGAAATATATACTTATGAAGATAATGTAGCGCTTCATAAAGTATTTCATGATATTTCCGAAAATGAGCCAGATGCTTTTGAAGTATTAACACAAAAGAAATCAGCTAAAGAAGCACGTACTTATTTTAAAGAAATACTGCCAGATTTTGATGAAGATCGTGTATATATAAGCGATATTCAGAAAATATATAAATGGTATATTTTACTAAAGAAAAACGATCTATTGAATTTTGAGATGTATGATGCAACATCAGATCAAGAAGAAGTAGATGTTTCAAATAAAGATGAAGAAGTGCAACCATAGCACTTTTGAAGTTTTAAAATTTAACTATCATTCGCAAGCATACTAAGAAGATAATAAAAACAATATCATTTATTTTGTTTTATTATAAAAAGTAGTATCTTTGCAATCCAAAAAATAATTAATCATGGCAAGAGTTTGTCAAGTAACCGGAAAAAAACCTCTTTCAGGACATAAAGTTTGCTTCTCTAACAAGAAACATAAGCGTAAGTTTAATCCAAATTTACAAACTAAGCGTTTCTACTTAGCAGAAGAAGATATTTGGGTGTCATTGAAATTAAGCTCTGATGCAATGCGTACAATCAACAAGAAAGGTTTGTACCAAGTAGTGAAAGAATTGCGTCAGCAAGGACAAAAAATTTAATTAGATAAACTTATAACATCTTTCAGAAATGGCTAGAAAAGGAAACCGCGTTCAAGTGATAATGGAGTGTACCGAGCATAAAGATAGCGGAATGGCAGGCACAAGTAGATATATCACTACAAAAAACAAAAGAAATACTCCTGAAAGAATTGAATTGAAAAAATTCAATCCTATTCTTAAGAAAATGACGATTCATAAAGAAATTAAATAAGAAATTATTTAAGATCAAAAAAATATTTTAATTATGGCTAAAGTAGCAAAAACCGCAATTAGAAAAGGGGCTCAACAAGATGTTGACGCTAAAAGCTTTACTAAAGTGATTAAGTCAATCAAGAACCCTAAAACTGGTGCGTACTCTTTTAGAGAGAAAATGATACACAAAGATAAAGTAGATGAATTTTTAGCTGCAAAGTAAATTCATTAACTTTGAAGATAATAAAAGCCGAGCTTTATAGCTTGGCTTTTTTGCATGGAATGATTGCTTACTATTTGTTGAAACTGAAAATCCTATAACTATGTTTGTGGATGTTATTCTGCCATTAAATTTACCAAATACACTCACCTATGGTGTGCCTTTAGAGTTGCAACCAAAAATTAAATTAGGCGTTAGAGTAGAAGTAAAACTGGGTAAGAATAAGGTATTCGCAGGACTTGTTAAAAAGATTCATGAACAACAGCCAGAAGGATACAAAGTGCAACCCATACTTTCTGTCATAGATAAAGTTCCCATTTTACAAACATGGCAGTTGAAGTATTGGGAGTGGATTCATCATTATTATATGCAGTCTTTAGGAAGTATCATGCAAGCAGCCCTTCCTGCACATCTCAAATTAATGAACGAATCTTATTTGGTGTGGGAAGATAAAATTGATGATATCCCAGATGATTTCCCTGATGTGCTTAAACTACTCTGTTTACAGCTCAAAGAAAAAAAGAAACTTACTTTTACAGAAATTAAAGACATTGTTCCCAGTGAATTGTTAGGAACAGTGATTGAAGATGTGTTGAACTTTGAATTAGCTTCTATCTCCGACGCTTTAGAAGAAAAGTACAAAGAAAAAAAGATGGAGATAGTCACTCTAAATGAAGTTCATACCAATGAAATCGCTATCAAATCTCTTTTTGGCCAATTAAAAAATGCACCTAAACAGAGTGATATTTTAATGGTTTATTTGGCTTCACAACCTGCATTTAAAAGTATGCCTGTAAAAGAATTGCTAGAGAAAAGTAAAACAACAAAAGCTGTTCTCCATCAATTAGTTGAAAAAGAAATCCTCCAATTGGAACATCAGAAAGTGGACCGTTGGTCTTTCGCAGATCCTACAGAACCTTTTGAAGAAGTTGTATTTTCTAAAGCTCAAGAAAAAGCTTTAAATGAAATAGAAAAGGGATTTAAACATCAAAAGGCTGTTTTACTTCATGGGGTAACAGGTAGTGGTAAAACACTCTTGTATATTCATCTTATTCAAGAAGCTATTGCGCAGGGAAAGCAAGTGTTGTTTCTTTTGCCTGAAATTGCATTAACTACTCAGATAGTCAGTCGGTTAACCCAAAAGTTTGGTGAAGTAATGGGTGTTTACCATTCTCAGTACAGCAATAATGATCGCGTTGAACTTTGGAATAAAGTGCAATCAGGAGTTTGTAAGTTAATTGTCGGTGCAAGGTCATCGGTTTGGTTGCCTTTTAAAAATTTAGGATTAGTAGTCATTGATGAAGAGCACGATGGGTCATTTAAGCAAGTAGAACCTGCTCCAAGATATCAAGCAAGAGATGCGGCTATTTATTTAGGAGCTATGCTCAAAGCTAATATTTTATTAGGAACAGCTACGCCTTCTTTAGAAAGTATGCATAATGCTTTGAATCAAAAATACCATTTAGTTGAACTTAGCGAACGTTATCAAAATGTGGCCATGCCTCAAATTCAAGTAGTTTCAGCAAGGCAAACTAATCCTGCTTTATCTGAGTTTTTGACTATTCCTTTATTGAATGAAATTGAAAGTCAGCTTAAGAATGGTAAACAGGTCATCCTTTTCCAAAATAAAAGAGGTTATATTCCATTGATACTATGCGCTCAATGTCAACATGTGGTACAGTGTGATCAATGTGATGTAAACTTGACATATCATAAGCAAAGTGATCGATTACATTGTCATTATTGTGGGGTGAAGCGTTCGAGACCTAATAGTTGTAAAGCATGTGGAAGCGCAAAATTAGTTTCTCGAAATTTTGGAACGGAAAGAGTGGAAGAGGATTTACAAAGAATTTTTCCTAAACATAAAATAAATCGATTGGACTGGGATACTGCTCGAACGCGCTCTAATCAAAAGAATATTATCGAACAGTTTGAAAAAGGGGGGATTGATATTTTAGTCGGTACTCAAATGGTGGTTAAAGGCTTTGACTTTCCTAATGTGAGTTTGGTGGGCGTATTGAATGCAGATAGTTTATGGTCGTTCCCGAATTTTAGGATTCAGGAACGCGCCTTTCAATTATTAACTCAAGTTAGTGGTAGGGCAGGAAGGGATAAAGAGCAAGGCAAAGTGATGATACAAGCACATAATATGGCTCATCCTTTATTGCAAAGAGTGATCAATTATGATTATAAAGGTTTTTATGAAGAAGAATTAAAAGCACGTCAAGTTTTTTATTACCCACCTATTACAAAACTGATTCAGTTAACCATAAGGGATAGAAAAGAGGATAAATGTCTCAAAGGCGCACAATGGTTAGCTCATTTTTTAAATGAAACAAAGAAGTTGACTATTCAAGGTCCTGCGACGGGCGTGGTGTCTAGGATTCGTAATCAATATATTCAAGAGATCATGATTAAAAGTGGTCTGGGGAGTGATATATTGTCTGAAAATAAAGCGCTAATTGAGAAAGCAATTGCTCAAACGAAAAGTGTAAGAGGGTTTTCAAATTTGCAAATAATCATTGATGTAGATCCTAATTAAGAAAAGGTTTGGAAACTCCTATAAGTTTATATAATTTTGATAGAATAAAAAAGAAAATAAATGATGAAGAAATTATGGTTAATAGGCTTATTGCCAGTGATGGTTGCCTGTGGAAATGACTCCAATTCGGAGCCCACTCAATTTGAGTTCGAAGGGAATGAAACAGAGCAAAGTGCTAATGTAGAAGGTAATGAGTTAAATATAAATGAAGGAGAAGAGATGATGATTGAAGTGGACCAAGAGGGAAATGTTGTTCCTAAATCAGGAACTGCAACTCCTAATGTGGGTACTTCTGGTAAAGCAAATCCAGAACATGGTCAACCAGGTCACCGTTGTGATATTCCAGTAGGAGCGCCTTTAAGTAGTGCACCTGCAACTCCTGGAGCGGCACCTGCAACACCTCAGATTCAGCAAGTTCCTAATCCTGGAGCAGCTCCAGCGGGACCTTCGGCAGCTTCTGGTAAAGCAAATCCAGCTCATGGTGAGCCAGGACATCGTTGTGATATCCCTGTGGGTTCTCCATTACCTTAAGGGTTGAAGTTTTGTAAAAAAGATTAAATTATAAACACATAAAACAGGTAGCTTTTCAATCAGTTACCTGTTTTTTTTGTGTTAATCCATGTATCAGATAGCTATCTTAATTATAATAGGTTTGGTACATTTCGTTTTGGAGCATATCTCACAACATGAAATTTTAGATAAGATGGAACTAATGTGAGAATACAAGAATAGAAAAATCAATATTTTTTTGAACAAACTTCAAAAGAGCGTTACTTTTTCCCTTCTAGACTGTATTCAATTGCTATAAACATTAAATTTATTTCGATTTTAGTTGTTAGCAGAACACAAGTGCAAAGAGCATTGTTTTGTTTCAATTTTCTTCCCCTGAAATAAAATATGCGGTCAGGAGATCGCGTTCCGAAATGAGGCAGGCTAGAGACTACGCCAAACTAATACTTGACTTTTAATAATTAGTTTTTAGCAGAAACAATAAGCTTGAATTCCAGCTTGAATAAATTCGACACTGGAGGTGTCGTAGGTTTATAGCAAAGAATCAATAATTAGAATACGACCTTGGAGAGGTCAAATGAAGTATTTTATAAATAATACCCGTGGATTTTTAATCAAAGATTGATCCCTAAAATGATAATCATCTGTCTCCCAATCTCCCCCTCCCCAAGTCTCCGAGTCTTAGAAATGTCTCCACGGTCATAGACTCTACCATCGACACATAGTAAAAAAGTTATTTTATTATTAATTTGCATATTGAGTTTTTTAAACCTATCTTACACATAACATAACAATTTATTATGAATAAACTAATCATTGGCAGTTTTTTAGCAATTGGATTATTGCTCGGCTGCAAGAAAAAAGAAAAAGAACCACTTGAGTATTTTA
>SMEQ01000205.1_pt1 | contig 22240 bp, 17 predicted proteins | sample 2456281 | NCBI WGS metagenome assembly SMEQ01 (sample SAMN10132596, study PRJNA489261) | soil metagenome | isolation source: day1 antibiotic-loamy sand soil ammended with raw manure from dairy cow... | place: USA | collected 2015-04-01
GCTAGCATCAAAATAAAATGTATCGTGCATAGCGCGTGCTGGGTGATGCTCAGGAATATTTAGGGCCTCAAAGTTATGAAACTCATCTTCAATTTCTGGGCCTTCTTTAACTTCATAACCGGCACCAGCAAAGAAAGACTCTAAGCGTTCTATGGTGCGGGTAACTGGGTGTAAACTGCCTTCCTGAATAGCACGACCAGGTAAGCTAATATCAATGGTCTCAGCGGCCAGTTTAAGTGTTAAAGCGGCGCTTTCTAACGTTGTTTTTTGGCTATTAATAGCCTCTTCCACTTGGTTCTTAGCCTCATTAATAACCGCACCCACTTTAGGGCGATCTTCAGGTGCAACAGAACCTAGGTTTTTCATTAAGGCGGATATCTCACCTTTTTTACCTAAATACTGTACCCGCACTTGTTCTAAGGCGGCACTGTCGTTAGCGGCGGCAACAGCGTCTAACGCTTTTTGGGTTATGGCTTTAAGGTTTTCCATAGTGGCTTCCAGCATCAATTAAAATACAAAAAAATAGGGGAATCACCTAAGCTCATCCCCTATCTTAGAGCAAAGCTAAGCCATGCTCTTAGGCTTGCAAGAAATTACAGGCTAGCTTTGGCTTTCTCAACCAATGCTGCAAATGCTGCTTTTTCATGCACTGCAAGATCAGCCAAAATCTTACGGTCAATTTCAATAGCTGCTTTTTTCAAGCCGTTAATGAATTTGCTGTAAGAAAGACCGTTAACACGTGCACCAGCGTTAATACGTGCAATCCACAATTGACGGAATTGACGTTTACGTTGACGACGGTCACGGTAAGCATACTGACCTGCTTTAATAACTGCCTGTTTAGCAACACGGAAAACACGACTACGAGCGCCGTAATAACCTTTAGCTTGCTTCAGAATTTTTTTGTGACGACGACGAGCCACAACACCACGTTTAACACGAGCCATATTTTATCTCCTGACTTAAAACTTAAAGGTTAGGTAGCATGCGTGCTACTGAACGAACGTCTGATGCGTGAACCAAAACTTGGCCACGTAAATGACGCTTACGCTTTGTCGTTTTCTTAGTAAGGATATGGCCGCGGTTCGCTTGGCGATGCTTAAAGCCGTTTGCAGTTTTTTTAAAACGCTTCGCTGCGCTACTCTTAGTTTTGATCTTAACTTTTGGCATGGGATACTCCAATTGTAATGACGCATACAGAACTAAGACCCTGTATAACGTCTGCCTTAACAGCAGTAGGTAGAACAGATAAACCCAGCGCAGAGGCTGGGCTAACTTTTCTTTGAAGACCTAACTACTTCTTTTTACCACCAGGCCCGATAATCATGACCATTTGACGACCTTCCAGCTTAGGATGCTGTTCCACGGTACCGAACTCTGACAAGTCAGCGGCAACACGGTTCATTACATCCATACCTAACTGCTGGTGAGCCATCTCACGACCACGGAAGCGAATAGTAATTTTCGCTTTATCACCGGCCTCGAGGAAACGTTTTAAGTTACGTAACTTAATTATGTAATCGCCTTCATCAGTACCAGGACGGAATTTAATTTCCTTAATCTGTACTTGGTGTTGGCGTTTTTTGGCTTCGGCTTTTTGCTTCTTTTCTTCATAAAGCTTTTTACCGAAATCCATGACCTTACACACAATAGGGTCACCGTCAGATATCTGCACCAAATCTAATTGTGCATCTTTGGCTGCCTGTAAGGCCTCTTCAATACTTACGATACCAACTTGGCTACCATCGGCGCCGATAAGGCGTACGTTATCTGCACGGATGTTGTCGTTAATAGCGGCGCGGCTATCGCGGCCACCTCTTTTGTTATCGCGTCTGATGATTAATTCTCCAGTTCAAATCGGCCACGCTGAGCAATACCTTCTTCTAACAACTTAATAAAGGCATCAATGCTCATTACACCAAGGTCCACACCTTTTCGTGTACGCACTGCGATTGTATTTGTTTCAACTTCTTTATCCCCTACTACTAACAAGTAAGGAACCTTCTGCAAAGTGTGCTCACGGATTTTAAAGCCGATCTTCTCATTTCTCAAGTCCGCTTGCGCTCTAAATCCCTTAGCTTTTAAAGTTTTCACTAGGTTTTCAGCATATTCACTTTGATTATCGGTAATATTTAATACCGAAACTTGGTGCGGTGCTAGCCATGGTGGCATTGCACCTGCGTAGTTCTCTATCAAGATTCCGATGAAACGCTCAAAGGAACCTAAAATTGCACGGTGAAGCATAACCGGTGTCTTTCTGCTGCCATCTTCGGCTACATATTGAGCACCTAAACGACCGGGCAACATGAAGTCTAATTGTAGGGTGCCACATTGCCACACTCGGCCAATACTGTCACGCAAAGAAAATTCTATTTTAGGGCCGTAAAACGCACCTTCACCAGGTTGTAGATCCCAGTCTAGTCCGGCAACGTCTAACGCTTCTTCTAATGCCTTCTCGGCAGCGTCCCATTGCTCGTCGGTACCAATACGACCTTCAGGTCGAGTTGACAGCTTCATTTCTAAAGCATCAAAACCGAAGTCTTTATAAACCTCTAAAGTGAGCTTGATAAAATCAATGGCTTCTTGACGAACTTGAGCTTCGGTAGCAAAGATATGCGCGTCGTCTTGAGTGAACCCACGCACACGCATTATACCATGCAACGCCCCTGATGGCTCATTACGGTGGCAAGAGCCAAACTCTGCCAAACGCAAAGGCAGCTCACGGTAGCTCTTCAAACCTTGGTTAAATACCTGTACGTGACAAGGACAGTTCATCGGCTTCACCGCATAGGTGCGCTTTTCTGATTCTGTCACAAACATATTGTCTGAGTAGTGTTCCCAATGGCCTGATTTTTCCCACAAAACACGGTCAACGACTTGCGGGGTTTTTATTTCTAAATAACCGGCATCGTTTTGTACTTTACGCATGTACTGCTCAAGCACTTGATAAATGGCCCAGCCATTTGGATGCCAAAACACCATGCCGGGTGCTTCTTCTTGTAAGTGAAACAGGTCTAGCTGTTTCGCTAGTCGGCGGTGGTCACGCTTTTCAGCTTCTTCCATACGCACAATGTAGTCTTTTAAATCTTTTTTGTCGTTCCAAGCAGTACCGTAAATACGCTGCAACTGAGTGTTTTGTGAATCGCCACGCCAGTAAGCACCAGACACTCGCATCAGCTTAAACACGCGCATTACACGGGTATTAGGCACGTGCGGGCCACGACACATGTCAATGTATTCTTCATGATGATACAAACCAACCGCGGTTTCGCCACGCTCGATCAGATCATCAATCAATTCAACTTTATAGGTCTCGTTACGCTCAGCAAAGATTGCACGCGCTTCTTTGATGGGTGTCATCTTTTTAATGACATCGTAATCGGTCTTAATTAACTGCTGCACACGCTTTTCAATGGCGGCAACATCTTCTGGTGTAAATGGGCGTTCGTATTCAATATCGTAATAAAAGCCATTATCAATAACAGGACCAATGGCCATTTTTGCTGTTGGGAACATTTGCTTAACAGCATGCCCAACCAAGTGAGCAAAGGAGTGACGGATAACCTCTAAGCCTTCTTCATCACGACCGGTAATCAGAGTAATTTCTGCATCTTCTGTAATTAGCTGGCAAGCATCTACCAGCTCGCCATTGATTCGTCCGCACACAGTTGCTTTAGCTAAACCAGGGCCAATATCTTCGGCCACTTGCATCAGCGTTACTGGGTTTTCGAATTGACGTTTTGAACCGTCTGGAAGGGTAATTACAGGCATGCTTGCTCCATAGTCAGTGGTGACCCCTACGATAGGCCACATGAATTTAATACTAAAAAAATAAAACGTAAATTAAAGACGTGATTTTAAGGTGGGCTACTTTACAGTGATAAGCTGTAGCTGTCGAGTTTTCAGCACTACAGAGGTGTTTTTAAATACTCCTTTTCGTGCTGATCTAGCGCCTATGTTTCTAAGCCAACAATCCAGTTCTTACCTCGGCCGCCTTGGCATCACCCACCAGTACCTGAACTAGGTATAGAGCAAACTCCATCGCCGTGGCAGGCCCACGACTGGTAATGATATTGCCATCATGAATTACGTTCTCAAGCACAAGCGTTGCGCCACCTTCGGCTAAGCCTTCTTCAAAACCCGGATAAGCCACTGCACGTCGACCTTCCAACATACCGTGTCGAGCTAACACGACCGCTGGCGATGCACAAATAGCAGCAATCAGCTCACCACGACTGTTTTGTTCTTTCAGCATGCTAATTAACGCAGTGCAGTCCGATAAGTGCGTTGCACCAGGCATGCCGCCGGGCAGAATAATAGCATCGTATTCTTCGTCGATAACATCGGCCATTAATGCATCAGCCCGCATTTGCACGTTATGCGCTCCGGTAATTTGGCGCTGAGTCATAACAGATACCATGGTCACATTCACATCTGCACGACGTAAAACGTCGACCAAGGTAATCAGCTCTATCTCTTCGCTGCCATCAGCAACGGCTAATAAAACGGTGGAATCACTCATTGTCTTCTCCCTAATATTTTCTTTTACTATTATCACAACAATACACTGAGAATGCATCCAGTGCTGTTTTTTGCTCAAAAAGTATCGCTGCTCGAGCGGTTTAGAAAAGAGATCATTAATAAACTTTTAATTTATTCTGCTTTTGGCTGAATAAATAAGAAATGATTTTCCAATGCCACATGCTGCATTAAGTCATCACAAAAGGTTTGTAACTCTAAATACAAAGCCTTCCATGAATTACATGCACCTTCAGGCACAGTCATATTATTAGTGAGTATTTGAATTTCATTAATTGATTGCAAATGATCATCATGCTCATCTTGCATAACATTGATGGGGCCATTTGGATAAACACCACCCCCTAGCATAGGAAAAAGGATTTGCTCTTCCTTCATCATATGATTGTCTAATTCGTGATTAATATCGCGCAACATATCAGCCAAACCCTTTGGACATTGAGGGTTAGATTGATGCACTCGCTCTACCTTGGTGGCTAAGAATACTAGCTCTGGCAACTGCTCACGATGGCGCGCATGGTAACGCTCAAGAATATGACTAATCAGTCTTGTCGGTGAGGCATTACTCAAGTCGACTGCTGTTTCTTCTTTATAAAGAACCGTTAGCTGAGCCACTACAGCAGCTGCATCTACTTGCTTAGTTGCTAATGCCTCCGCCAAGCTAAGCTGACCATCACTACAAAAATCCAAACCCAACTCTCTAAAAATTGATGAAGCACCAGATATTGAGGTGGCCAGATCACTTAAAGAACGGTCTAAAATTTTCATAGCGGCTCCCGTGCAGCTAAAGGATATTTTGTACTACATAGAAAAGTAGAACTAACGATAAACCTACTCACTATACACTCTCAGTAGGTAATGAATATTGACTTAAGTGGGTATAAATAACCTGTAATATTACTGTAGAATCCAGTGATTATAATATTTAACCTATGCGTTGAAACTATGAATCAACTTGCTTCTTTCGAAGAATTATTTAAAGAAATTCCCTCATTAGAGCGACTGCAACGCTTGGTGGATGTCGTTCAGGAAATATTTCAATGCGGCGCTGTTGCCTTGCTAAAACTCGAAGGCAATGCTCTAAGCCCTATTGCCACCAAAGACTTAGTTTCAGAAGCATCCGAACGTAAATTCAACATTAATCAACACCCTTGTTTTAACGCGCTTATTAACAGCCCTAGCGCACAAAGCTTCCCTATCAACAGCCCCTTACCAAAACCATTCGAAGGCTTGCTTATCCACCAAGCGGGTACTGCTGTGGCGGCTCAAGACTGCATGGGTATTAAACTTAATCTTCAAGATAAGTGTTGGGGCCTGTTAACACTCTACTCACGACACCCAGACACTTTCGATGCTGAAGCGCTTAGTCAGCTGGAGCGTTATCGCGTTGTTATTGAAGCCATTATTCGTCTTAGTATTATTGAAGATGCTGAAGCAGCGTTATTATCCTACCCATGGCCTGGAAGCATCAGTGAATTAGAACACGCCATTGGCCGCGCCGCTATCAAGGCACTCAATGTAGGATTTAATACCCAAGAGGGATTTATTGTAGACAATAACCCTTCAAAACCAGCAATACCGAATCAGTTTCCTGCGCCACTCTCAAGCGTCAGCAACAGTCAGGACTTACTTGAAAAAGTGCAGGGAATGTCCATGAAGGACGCTGTAAGAGTATTTCAGAAGGATTTGATTTTAAAAGAATTACAACAACAAAGCGGCAGCTGGAGCGCAACTGCCAGAGCCTTTAAACTAGACCCCAGCAATTTGCATAAACTCGCGGTAAAACTAGGCATTAAGTAGAGCTGCGAACTAAGCCCTGCCTTCACTCTGCTGATTAACCATCCACACTGCTGCTTCAACGCGTGAGCGTAAACCCAGCTTCTTCAACAAATGCTTCACGTGCACCTTAACGGTACCATCAGAGATATCCAGTTCACGAGCAATTACTTTGTTACTCATGCCTTTGGCAATGCATTCTAAAATCTCTACTTCACGTGCTGTTAAAGTATCTAATTCAGACTTAGGACGAACAGCTGGACGGCGAATAGCAGCTGCCAACACCTGAGTAACAGCCTCGCTTAGTACCATTTTACCGGTAATAGCGAGCTTGATTTGCTCTAATAACAAGTCTGGGTCAGTATCTTTTAATAAATACCCATCTGCGCCTTTGCTAATAGCTTCTAATACATCAACATCAGAATCTGAAACAGTTAGCATGATAATGCGTGAAGTCACACCTATATCGCGCAACTTGGACAAAGTTTCTAGGCCATCCATACCCTGCATATGCAAATCTAAAATAATCAGGTCTGGGTCTTCACGCTCCGCAATAATAAGCGCATCTTGGCCGTTACTTGCTTCAGCAATTACTTCTAAATCTTCTTCAAAGGCTAATAATTGTTTTAACCCTTTACGTAATAACGGGTGGTCATCAACCAATAAAATTGACGATTTCTTATCTTCCATTACTTCACCACTTCTCAAAGTTTCATATAGCTAATACTAAGGCCGAGCGAGGTAATGTCAATTATTGCTTACAATTTCTGTAAGTTAGCCACCCCTCTACCCTTCAATAGGTATGTGTATATCGGTATTGCCTAACCAGTGTTTTAGCACCAGCATTATGTTCTTGTTGGAGGTACATTATGGCCATTAAATCTAAGAAAAACATTGTTATTTTAGGAAGTAATGATACCGCTTATCAGTTGCAGCAGGGAATTCTGGCAAAAGCCATTCCAACCAACATCAGTATTGTTAATGATTCCGACTATATCTACTGCCCATCAACTGAATACCCAAAGCTACTCTCTGGCAACTTATCAATTAAAGAAGCCGGCTTATTAAGTAATCAATTTCATAGCGGCCAAGTAAAATACTTACGCACGCCACCCAAAAAAGACAAAGACCAAATCATAATTAATACAATACAAGACGCACACTTTGTCTCTGTTTTGCACTTACCTTATGGCCGCCGTCGCTATTTCACCTTACATAATACGGATAACGTTATTATGGCCGGTGCCGAACTCGCCCAATACGAATCTCTAGTTGTATACGGCTCTTCTCAAAAAGCCATCAGCTACGCTACAGAAGCGGCCAAAGCTGGCTTTAAAGTTTGGCTTGTTTCACCTGATAAAACCTTAGTAAACAAAAGTTTTGATCAGCAAACAAAAGAACTTATTCATGAACTGTTAACCCAAGCAAATATAAAACAAATCAGCATCAAGGAAGCCGATAAACTGGCCAGTAGCACTCCTTGCTTGTTTACGCCTTACAGCATAAACAGTCATGGCTTAATGCGTATCTACCAACAGCTAAACAACCGCTACAAAGACTATCCCAGTGCAGACTTTCAACTGGTGCATGGTGGTGACTGGTATCAGCTACCATTACAAGCCAGCGAACTATTGATTAGCCGCATACTAGACGTACAGACCCTTGAACCTGCCAAAGTAAGCTATTTATGGACCAACAAGCCCAGCCTACCGCATAAGCTTAATGTTAATGAAACCAACATTCACTACGCAGGTCAGCTACAGCAAGAACAAGCTGATGACGACTGCTTAACCCTGTCGGCACCAGAGTCTGGCATTTATCGTAAAATTATTTTAGCGGGAGATCGTATAGTAGGCTTCTTATTTGCCGGTGACGTTCGTGGCAGTGAACACATTGTTGATATGATGCTCACCCACCGCAATATTAATAACTTACGTAACGATCTATTATTTGTTGGACGCTAACAACCGCTTAACTAAACTAAAAGCTTAAACAGGCGCGGTAATGACATGATAAGGATCACCCCGACCGTCAATCGCAGCCCACTCTTCTTCGGTTAACCAAAGCGTCGGTTTTTGCCCGCACAAAGTCGCCAGTTCTGCTAATAAATGCGCCCAAGTACATCTATTGGTAAACAGCATTGCACCTGTGTCTAAAGTACCGCCCCGGTTGATAAAGCCTAAAGCACTGCTGCGCTGCGGACCTAAGTCCAAAGGGCGACACAGCGCATTGATTATCTCCGGACGAAAATGAACTAAAAACACACGATATTGCACTCGCTTGGGAAATAAAGACTCGATCACTGCAGAGTCTGCCATCACGCTGCTTTCCCATTCGTCACGCGGTGCTCGAAAACGGCCGGGCTCTAATAAATAAATAACTGAATGTGAAACTCGCTGTTGTCGTAATCTATCAGAAGCTTTAAGCGCCTGTTGTAATTGCACTGCACCCGTGGCCACTATCTGCAACTCCGCCCCACAATGCCCGCGGACACAAATGGCACCGTCCTGCACTAGCTGCGTGGCCTGCTTTCCATTAAAAAAGACAGGTTGCTTGCTGAGTGGCACAACCAAATTCCAGACCACACCCAAGTCGCCATAACAGGCATTCAGACAGGCCATTGCACTGTTGGCATCGGCCGGAAATGCTACTCGCGCAACATCGGCCATTCTCATCATTAAACTTTCGCACAAACTAGAATCTTGATGACTAGGACCTTGGTGGCTGTTTTCCCACATTAATGAAGTACTCACCACAGGAAAGCCTAGCCATTCAGCACTATCACCTGCTTCTTTTTGTTGGCGTGAAAAAATAATCGTTTGCTGCAAAGCTCTGTACATCTTTACGGCAAAAGCTTCATAGGTAACCACTAAATTCATACCCGCTTGGTTGGCCAAACAAGCGCTTACTACTGCCTCTTCGTTTAAAGCGGTAATAACACTGCCGTCAATGGCTTCAGCACTCGATATCTCTGGGTTAGTAACCCGATGGCGAAACAAATCCAAGGTTTGATTCATACCGTTAGAACGTAATTCGTCTGAGTTTCCTACCTTTACTCTAAGCTTAGGATTTACTTCGGCTATTTCTATAAAGTATCTGTCTATGGCGTTCATTGGAGACTCCCGCCGATCAGCCCACTCGGGTTCAGGACGCGTCACCGCTAACATAGGCGCTAGCTTTTTCTTTGGCTGAGTAAAGGACTGTATCGCTTGCTGCCAACAGTTTTGATTACGAAATAAATCTCTAGCGCCCTGATGAAAAAATGCCAATGCATCTGGATCTTGATAAGGATAAGCGCCTAAAGGCAATTTATAGGCAGAGTCTGTCCCGGCACCGGGGAAGCCAAAACCCTTTACAGTTTCAGCAATACAATAAGGCATAGACACCGGATAGCGTGCATCACCTTCTTCAATGCGTTGATAAGATTGCTGCAGCTGTATTTCCATATAATAAATAGCGCACATAAAAGCTGCCGGATCACGGCCGTCAATGACGAAAGGGGAAAACCCTTGGTTACGCAAATGGCTGATAAACCAACTGCTGCCGCCCTGCTGGGCAATGGTGGTGCGTTGGTCTATACGCGGGCCATTTGCAATCATAATAGGCGTTACTAAGCCGGTATCTTCGCCCCGCCACCAGCGGGCAGCCCAATCGGTACCTCGCTGCTCTTCAAAAGCGCCATCGGTTAAAAATGCTACCAGCCGCTCATCTGGCAGCGGCATATGGGCATATTGCATCGCGGCAAAACCTAAATACCCACCTTCTAACTTTGCGCCTGTGGTATGCGCGCTTACATGAGCACTGAGGTTTGTTTCTTTTCTGCCCTGAGCGTCTATTTTAGTACTGCCGTAATCGGCGACAAAGCGGCTCAAACCACTTTCTGTTAATGGATATTGTTTTTTACGCTCTGGCTTAGCAACACCCACCAACAACTGCAAAGCATCAATAGCAGCGCCACAATGCCCTTGCCCTATTAACCAGTCGCGACTAAAACCAGTAAAATGATTGACTGCCAACAGGCCAGCATAAGCGGGCACCATATTTAAGGCTCCGCCGGTATAACCCCAAGGGCGGGTTTTAAAATCTTGAGATTTTAAATCACGGCCGTCTAAATAAACTCGGTTAGCATAGGTCATATGCACCACCAGCCACATAGCCTGCTGGGTTAGACAATCCAATGCTTCTAAGCGCTGATAAAAATCTTGAGTATTACGAATAAAACCCTTTTGCAATAAGGATTCTGCCATCAAGTGCACTTGAACTTGAGTGGCGGGCTGATGCTTAATCACTCCCCGACCTTCAGCCCACTTAGCCAATGCCGGAAACTGCTCGCGCAAACGTTGCGCTTCTTCAGCAATATACTCAGGCGCCATCGGATAATTAGTTTGTTGGTACAGGTTTAAAGTCATGAGTGTTTACAACCAGTAAATTTAACCACTAATAAGACCCAAAATAAAGATGCCGGGCTATACCATGTTTGGGGTAGACCGGCATTATTCCACAACCTGTGATTAAAGAATTGTCTTATATCAGCTTGCTTGCTTTAACTTATCCTTAGCTGCCTGGCAGTGATAATGACGCAAATTATGCTCTTTACGTCGCCCTTGGCTAAACGAAGACACCCGCTTTAAATAACCGATCACGCGAGTACCGTAATCAATATTCATAGAAGCGCATTGCGAACAAGTGTCTAAAGTGCGCTTATCTACATGCTCACATTCATTACAAATAGTAATTTTCACGTTCACACAAAAGTAATTACAACCCGTATGAGCGGCTATGTTTAACATAGACAAGTAGCCCTCAGCGGTTAACGTTTCTTCCATATTCAAATGCAAAGCCGAACCACCGTCTAAGTAATCCAGCAACTCACGCCCGTGCATTTGAAACTTATCTAAGGCATTGGTGTTATCGTCTTCCACCACATAGAAGTATGAATTGTAACAGTCACGCTCAACCTTATAACCGTCGTCCCTGTCCCACTTAGCGTTCTTAATACCCAGGTTTTCTGCTGGCACAAATTCAGTATTAAACATGTAGCCGTATTCTTTCTTAGCTACTTTATTGGCGTCATAGATAACTTTTAGATGTTTACGGACAAAGTCTTTATACACTGGGTTATTGTCTGCCACTATCCCCTGTGATTCAGCTGCCTCGACCATGCCATTAATACCAATGGTCAAAAACTGTTTGTCTAAGGAAATAAAACCAGCGTCGTATACGGTTAACATACCTGCTGCCAAATACTCTTCCATCAACTTACGATAAGCCACTTGGTACTTATGAATTTTAACGATCTCTTCTTCAAGGTTACGGCCATCTTGTACTAAACGGTTCATATTAATGGTAATCACATTAATAGAACCCGTTGCCACACCACCGGCACCTAAAGAGTAAGAGAAAGTATTGTCGCTGATCTCACTGCGCAAACGACAGCACGAAGCCAAGCTGTCAGCGTTATCAGACAGATACACAAAGAAAGAACTGCCTTCACTTAAATGCGTTGCCATACTGTTAGCAAAGGCTTGGTCTTTACACTTACCATCATCGGTTAGCATGGCCACTGTGACTACTGGAAAGGTCAAAATGCTTTTGGTGCGTTCTTTATTAAACCAATCTAAGAAAAAATTCTGTAAGGCTTCTACGGTTTGCCAGTTGGGTTTAGAAAAATCGGGAAAAACAAAATCGCCAAACATGCTGTCAAAATAGTGTTGGTCGTAAACAGAGATATTCCAAAACACACTTTGATAGCCACGTGCCGCCGCTGGCTGGTTAATGGCGTAAACCACATGCTGTAAATGATTGGCGACTTGATGCGTATGAGTTTCTAAGTAATTATCGCCATAGTCTTTACGAGCGAAGTAGTCGAAGTAAGTTAAAAACTCTACCGTGGCTACAGCACCGGCAAACTGGCTGCTAACGGCAAAAACAAAGTTTACAAAAGCACCGCAAAAAGACTCTATATGCTTAGGGGCTTTAGACTCCCCACCAAGCTTAGTTAAGCCATCACGCAAAAACGGATACATAGTCACAGAAACACAGTAAGGCTTTAAGCTGGTTTCATCGTGTACGTAAATTTCATGATTTTCGATCTGACGCACATATTCTTTGGCTAAATCTTCACCAAACAAACTGCTTATCTTGGCCGACACCTGCGCCCTGTTCACCTGAATGAAATAATCTTTCATTATTTCGGTTTCTAGAGTGGCAATGTTTTTCTGAGTTACGTTAGCGTTGGCATCCATGGTCGAACCATCGGCGGCGTTTTGTGCAGCCAGATAAGTTTCAATAAAGCCGAGTTTCTTTTGGATATGGCTCTCGTCGAGTTTTAGCATAATATTCTCCTTAGTTTTTTGCTAAAAAAAGATGGTTTAAGCACTGCTTAGTACCTACATCTATAAATTTCTGATTGGTAGTGGCTGAGTCCAACCCGCCTAACTCCCTTACCCAAGGTCCCGTTTTCAAATAGGTTAGGTGAGCCTTTAGATCGCGGCTTACATCTTCTAAACCGGTGTATAAACAGGTCTTTAAGCCTTGCTTCTGAGCAAGCTCCAGCAGCTCTAATAACATCTGCTCATGCCACTCTCCGCCCATAAAAAGCACACAAGTAATCAAACCATGGTATTGCTGCAACTGGGCTTTAAACTCCTGCACAAACAGCTTATCGCCTGCGCCTAGTGGCCAAGTATCAGCACTGTGACAACCCGGACAACGCAACGGACAACCGCTAATGGTATAAGCCAAAGACACTTCGCCAGGCACTTCTTGCCACACTATTTGCTTACTACTGTAATTCACTTAAATACCATATATTGTGCTATTTAACTTTAAAGGCACAATATATAGATAAATAGATAATTTCCAGAACAATGTTAGAAAATACCCAATCAGAGGTAAGGGGTGTGGAAATGTCAGCCTGAAGACCGACTTACAGGCAGACACTCAAATGTAGGTTGAGGCGTTAGCCCAACAAGGTGTTGAAAACGCCTTATGTGTTATGTTGCAGCTAAAGCTGCGTTTTGTCGTGGCTATGCCACGTTACTTTGCGGGGCAAGCCCGCGACACGACCAACGGGTGTGGTTTATCGACTTAAACAGACCTACATTTAGGCGTTTTAAAAAACAAAAAAGCGGACATAAATGTCCGCAAAGAGGGGATTTAAAACAGTAATTAAAGCTTAACCCGGGCGACCATCAGGTCTTGGGGTGGTTAACATTCTAAAGTACAAAATAACGAATACTATAAAGGCTAACGCCCACAATAAAGCCGATACATAATAAAAATGTAGGGTTAAGCTGGGAAGAAGTGCAGTTGCTATCGAGCGAATAAGCGCAGCCACCAGCACCAAAACAAAACCAACAGAAACCAGCTTATTAGGTTGTAATGGACGCCCTGAATGCCCTAAAGATACGCGTGAAATCATAGAGATTATCATGCCACCGATAGCACCTACCGTTAGTGCATGCAACGCCGTACTAAAGTTCACACGGCCATTAAAGTAATGCACGGCTAATAAGAAAAAACCAATAGCAATAAACCAATAAGCCAAGTGCAATGACCACAATAGTGGAAACTTCCAAGTCACAGAAATACGTAAGCGAATAATACGAGTTGCTTGCAACGCACCTGCCACTAAACAAAGTGTAGCCACCAACCAACCGGGTAACATGGTATCTAAAGTCGTTATAAATAAAACCACAAACAACAAGGTGCTGGCGGCAACGGCTTTATCCAACCATTCAATATTAGGCACACGCGCAGTACCACTGCCGTTAGCAGTAAACATCGGCATTACACGACCACCGATGACAGTAACAAAGAATACAATCATCAAGCTCATGGCATGGCCGCCAAGATAAACAACGCCCAACTTGCCAGTGTAATTACCCCAGTGCATAACGGCATTCATTACAGTCATTACTAACATGGCCACAGAAAAGAAGTAATTACGCGTCTGTTTTACCACATGCAACGGCTTAAAGAAGTACCAAGCCACCATGGGCAAAAACGCCATATCCACTACCGCCGTTAGCCACCAAGGCACTGTATCGCCTAATAGCATAAACACACGGCCAGCCAACCATACCAAGGTTAAAACTAGCAACGCCTTACCATTAACGGCTCTTTGGCCACTCCAGTTTTGTACCGCTGTTAATAAAAAACCAGCAACAATAGCGGCTGCAAAACCAAATAACATTTCATGTGCGTGCCAAAAATTACCCGCTATAGTGCCGTATTGTGGCAACCAAGAAACGGATGTACCAGCCACCATGGCTGCAATACCAATGCCCCAGATAGCAATAGCCAGCGCGCTAAAGAGCGCACCCAATAAAAACATAGGTCTAAATGCTTGTCCCCACATTGGGGCAGAAGGTGAAAAATACTTCATAAGAATCCTTAATGAGTTTCTTTAAAGGTTATATCAAAGTCGTTTATGAGCTCAGTTTAAGCTCGTGTTTAAATCAAGTTTATCTAATAAAAAACCAATCAAAACAAAGCCATCACAATAATAGTTGACTGTTATAGTAAGGTACTTGCTTTAGCATTAGCAAGTACGATACCCAAACAGAGGTATGCTTTTAGTTTAAACGTATCATTAGCTTGTTTCGCTCGCTACAATACGCCTAATTAAAGACCAAATGACGTTGTTATGAAGCCTATTTCAATTATTACCCGCATAAACTTGGCCATGGCCGCTATTATATTTATGGCCATTTCCACTATTTTAGTTTCGTATTGGCTATCTGACCAAGCCGACAACGATGCCTATGCCATTAACGTTTCGGGCTCTATGCGCATGCACAGCTATCGTATGGCGCTTGATGACTCAATCGAACAGTCGCACAAAACTGACGTCGACAATATTTTTAAAGATCCAGTGGTGTATAGCGTGGCTTATAACGCCGGCTTAATTGAAGATTTAATCGATTTAGAAAAAAAATGGCTGCTGATAAAACCGAATCAACTAGAGCAGCTCGACCTGTTTGTGAATGACCTAAACAACTTTGTTGGCCGTATCCAAGAAAATGCCGAATCGAATATTCGCACCTTACGGGCATTTCAGGTTATCGCCTTTTTTATTACCATGATTTTATCTTCCATAGTAATTTATTGGATTCACTTACGCTTTACCGTTCCCTTAAAAGAACTCACTCAAAACGCACGACAAATCAGCCGCGGCGATTTCACCTTTAACGTCATTCCTGCGGAAGGTGACGATGAACTCAACGTCTTATCGCGTTCCCTTGAGCATATGTGCAAAGCCATTACTTATATGTATGAATCCCTAGAAAAACAAGTGGAAGATAAAACCAAAGAGCTGCGCAACAGCAACAAAACCTTAACGTTTTTATACGACATTGCGCGCCGCATCAGTACCCATGAAATCAGTAAAGAAGACTTCAACAGCATTATTCAAGAACTGACCACCGTTATTGATATTAATGATATTGAACTGTGCTTATTGACCGAGTCCGGTGACATTCCTTACATGCAAATTAACGGCAACAAAGAACGCGACTGCTTTGGCCGTGATTGCCGTGAATGCTTAATGGGTGCCTATGACAGCGAAGAGCACTTACATTTCACTATTTCTCGCGAAAGCCATGACTATGGCGTGTTGGTTATTCACCGTATAGAAACCCCTTTACCCCACTGGAAGCATGAACTATTAACTTCCGTTAGCACTCTGTTTGCCATTGCCCTAAGTTTACAGCGTGAAGAAGAAAACATTCGCCGCATCACTCTAATTAATGAACGTACTATTATTGCGCGCGAGCTGCATGACTCCTTAGCACAGGCGTTATCTTATTTGAAAATTCAGGTATCACGCTTAAACCGTGCTATTGGTAGCAGCAATTTTGAAGTAATGATGGATGTTTCAACCGAGCTCAAACAAGGACTAGACTCCGCTTATCGCCACTTGCGTGAACTATTAACCACTTTCCGCTTAAAAGTAGACGGCCAAGGCCTGAGCGATGCACTCGCCAAAACCATTACTCAATATAAAGAACAAACGACCATGTCGATTGGCTTAGATTATCAAATAATCAATGTGCCCTTATCACCACAAGAAGAAATTCATTTATTACAGATTATTAGAGAGTCTTGTCAAAACGCTATTAACCATTCACATGGCACCAGCATTCAAGTATCCCTTCAAAAGAATGCTGAAAACCAAGTAAAACTATTAATAGAAGACAACGGTATTGGTATAGATCCAAACCCTGAAAAACTAAATCACTACGGTTTAGCGATTGTGCAAGAGCGTGCACGGCAACTAGAAGGTGATATCAGTGTCAGCCGTCGCGACGAAGGTGGCACCAAAGTGGAGTTTAACTTTACCCCTGAGTACTTTACTAAGAAGTAATCCAACCTTGGACTACTTTGACCCATTTATATCTACGAGCATACAGAGCAAATTCTACGGGTTTACCTAACAGCCTATAGAATCTGCTCTGTATTATAAATTTTAATACAGCCAAACAATCAGCATTAATACCATCCAAGCAACCAGCGACGCGGCTATCACCGTATAAGTAGCAGACATGCTTACCAAGTCATTGTCTTCCCGCTCACACAAAGCATTTATGCCCGTGTAAATAAGCATGCTAGACAACCACAAACCTACAATAATTCCAACCGCATTAAACAGAATGAACGGCACAAACAATACCAATGACGACAGCCACATAGGTAAAGGTGCAATTGCTGCTAACAGGTAGGAACGTTGATAATCAATGCGTATGCCATGGCTATTTAGCACTGAATAAATCAACCAGCCCATCACAAAAAACGTCAGCAGCTCAGCTAAAAATAATACAGTGGTTATAAAGTGCCAATTACGTGCGGCGAAGGAGGGTAAGTAGTCATCACCAAAATGAGTGCCTGCATAAAACAGCATCATTGGTGGTATAAAAGACATTGGCACTACAAGCAGCCATGCCAAAGTTGCAATAGGGATATTACGAGCTTGTAGTTCATGCCAGCCTTGCTGTGAAAACGGCATCTTTAGAATATTAAGCATATTTTCTGTAACCTCACGCTATTGTCATTAAGTAATGGTTTAGTCGAACAACTGAGTTAAATCAAGTTCGTCATGATAGCCAACAAACAAAAAAGCCGAGCATATGCTCGGCTTTAAGGAAGTAAAGACTTACCTAGTAAACGTCGTGCTGTGTATTGTACACGTTGAATTTACCGGTAGGCGTAATCAAACGCTTGTCCTTAATTACTTTCTTCAGCTTCATAGTCTTGTCATCAACCACAACAATGGCAGATGGCTCGTCCTGTGCAGCCCATACTGAGAACCAAACTTCATCGCCTTTCTGGTTGAATTCTGGTTGTACTACACGAGTAGTATCAGAAGTAACACCAGCCCATTCAGCGATTGGTAATACTTTATAGCCTGCTTCTAAGTTATTGATATCAAACACTGCCACTGACTGACTAATCTTCTTGTCTGGGTGGAAGGTGGTATCTAAGTACAAATTAGTAGATTTAGGGTGAGTTTTCACAAACAGTGAACCACCACCTAGACCTTTCAGGGTTTGTACTACTTTCCAAGCATGCTTCGCATTGTTTACAGGGTCAGTACCAATTAAGGAGATAGTGTCATCACCTAAATGGCTGGTTGCCCATACTGGACCGAAAGTTGGGTGTACAAAGTTAGCACCACGACCAGGGTGTGGAATCTTACCAACATGAACTAGAGCCGTCATTTTACGCTCTTTCGAGTCAATAACAGCGATCTTGTCAGAGTTGTTAGCCGCAGTCATGAAGTAACGTAGCGTGCTATCCCAACCACCATCGTGTAAGAACTGTGCAGTACCAATAGTAGTAATAGTGAGGTTATCAATGTCCTCATAGTTTACTAATAATACGCGACCAGTTTCTTTAACGTTAACAATGAACTCTGGGTGTTCGTGAGAAGCAATAATCGCCGCAACACGAGGCTCAGGGTGATATTCTTGAGTGCCAACGGTCATACCACGAGTAGAAACGATTTGCAGCGGTTCTAACGTCTCACCATCCATGATAGTGAACTGTGGTGGCCAGTAAGCGCCAGCAATAGCGTACTTGTCTTCGTAGCCTTTGAACTTAGAGGTTTCAACTGAACGTGCTTCGATACCAATCTTAATTTCAGCTACACGTGATGGGCTCTTCATCCATAAGTCGATCATGTCGATTCTGGCATCACGACCAATTACAAATAAGTAACGACCAGACGCTGACATACGTGAAATATGTACGGCATAACCAGTTTCGATGGTTTTAACAATCTTATGAGTATCGCCATCAATTAGGGCAATCTTACCGTCGTCACGTAAGGTTACAGAGAACAGGTTAGCTAAGTTTAGCTTGTTCAACTGCTTCTTAGGACGCTTGTCAGGTGCAACAATAACCTTCCAAGAGTTTTTCATATCTTCCATGCTCCACTCGGGAGGCATTGGTGGCTCATGCATTACGTACTTAGCCATTAGGGTAACTTCTTCAGGTGTGAACTGACCTGATGAACCCCAGTTAGGCATACCTGCAGGTGAACCGTAGGCAATTAGCGCTTCTAAGTACGCTTGACCACGTTGTTGGGTAATATCGGTAGTCAATGCTTTACCAGTAGCACCTTTACGCAACACACCATGACAACCAGCACAAAACTCGGCTGTAGTTAAGTCAGGTGCACCAGGAGTGCGGACAATATTATCTGCCGTGTCATCAGCGGTTGCCATTGCTGGCACGCTTAAGCCAAATACTAACGCAGCTAAAGCTAGCGGGTTCTTAAGGTTTTTCATAGGCTTTCCTCTCATGTTTAAGCTCTATTATAAATATTACTACTGCTAAAAACGCCAATGTACTTCAATATCAATGGCACATTCTGCAGGAGGTAATTCTTTTGGGTTTTGATACCCTTTTATTTCGTTAAATTATTTTATACTTAATAATACTGCTTCGATAAGAGCAGCATCTAATGTCCTCCACTTCTCGTCAATATACCCACACAGTTCATAGGTGGTACGACTCTCAGTCTTTAGAGTAGGGGGTGTAAAGATACAGCCCCTAATCCACTCTAATCTCAATTTGATTTGGACTATAAGCACCTCTATTATTAGAAACGCCAGTGCACCTCAACATCGACAGCACGCTCAGCAGCGGGTAATTCTTCTGGGTTTCTGTATTCACGATTGGTTAAATTACTTAATGCCATAGTCACATTAAGGTTTTGTGTGGGTTGATAATTTGCGGCTAAATTAAACTCAGCGTAAGTACTAGTACTTTGAGTTTCTAAAACACCTTTTTTGTCATAGTCTTCTTTCTTAGAACGACCGTAACTACGCACATAAAAATCCATATTTAATTGAGAAGTTAATTGCCATTCTATCCCTGTACGGCTTTGGTAAATGGGTAACCCACTGTCCCAAGTCTCCAGCCCGGTTGCGTATTTTAACTTACGTTTTTGTACTGCCAAATTGATATAAGGACGCCACTCAGAAATTTGATAAGCTGCAATTAACTCTGCACCCGTAGTATTGGCTTTATTAGCATTAAACCACTCAAAACAAATATTCCTGCCTGAACAACTCGGAGTTCCGTTATAGGCCTGAACATTCTCATTGGTAGCATCTACTTTACGCTTATCAATAAAGTCGGTTGCACGGCTGTGGTACAAAGTAAAATCAAGCGTAAGTTGCTCACCATCTAAACGAGAGCCAATTTCGAAGGTTGTGGCTTTTTCAGCTTTTAAATCTGGATTGCCGTAATTCATTACGTTATTACCAGGTGTAGCCGAAAACTGCTGAGTCAAACTTGGATAGGTATAACCTTGCGCTATGTTAAAGCGTAAAGAGGACTCATTAGTGGTTTGCCAAACTAAAGAAGCCGAACCTACAAGCTGGCTATCATCCATCTCCATTAAGCTGCGCTCTGTGCTTCTTTTTAGTTCAGATTTTATATCGTAATAACGCGCCCCAATATTTGCTTCTAAATTATCAACTAACTTGATTTGCTGCTGCGCAAACACAGACCAAATAGCCTGTTCAGCTTCCTGCTCTGGGTAGCCTTCTATCACAGGAGATGCAACTGGTGCATAAGCTTGTTTGCGACTGTACTTATCGACATCTAAGCTATCTAACTGATATTCAAAACCAACCAACGTAGTGTTATCCGCTAGCAACTGGCTGGCCAAATTTAGCTGTACACCTTGGCTGGTTAAGTCGTCATTAGAGCGTGAAAAAGAATCACTTTTAACTGCTGGCATAGGCCCCATTGCGGGAATATCAACATTAACAACGTTATCCATCTGCCTTGTGCCTAAGTGATGATAAGCCTGTGCTTCAATCACATTAAAAAATGCATTGTCATCTTCAAAACGATAGCTCAAAGAATTACGAGTAGAGTCACGCTTAGGAAACTCTAAGCTCATTTCCATAAAGGGTTCTGGTGACATCCAAGCTTTTGCACTCTGTTGAAAATAATCACCCTGCCACGCCACCCGGCTGTTACCAAAACGATAACCTAACTCAGCAGATACAGATTTATTATCAGAGCTTGAGCTTTCTAATTTATCGTGTGGAATGCGACGGTCGCCGTGTTCCGCACGGCTGGCTTGAAGTCGGTAATCAAAACTCTCAGTTGCTCCAAGCACACCCGCTGACGCACGGTAACCACGGGTAGCTGAGTAATAACCACTACTCACGAGTACTTCCTGTTCGCCAGGCTGCATTTTACGAGTAGTAATATTTACCACACCACCAATAGCATTGCTGCCATGCACAACTGAAGCCGAACCTCGAACTACTTCAATACGCTCGATCATGCTTGGATCCATTAACAAAGGAGTTCCATAGTTAGAATGATCTGTGAGTGGCTGACCGTTCACCTTAATAAGCACACGACGAGAATGTTCGCCACGTATAGACAAACGCTTCATACCAGACACACCAGAATCGACTATATCGACACCAGGAATATCACGAAACACTTCGCCCAAGTCGGATGCAGGAGCACTGCTGATTTGTTCTTTATCGATAACCGTTATAGCACTGGGCGCTAGTAACGCTTGTTGACGAAACCCTGTTGCTGATGAAACCTGAACGGGTAACTTTAATTCATTTGATTTTACAGAAGCAGCATTGGCGGTCATTACTTGTGCGGATAAAATGGTAACCCCGCCAAGCAGCCAAAGAGACTTTGATATCGAACGGCGTATCAGCATAAGTATATTCCTATAATTTCCAAGCCTGTCCAATACTGACTGAAATTAAATATAAAAAACTAACCCAAATCAATTTTCAGTAATACTTTAGTATTTACATGGCATTAATTGACCTAAGTCAGTTACATTTCCGTATTGGTATTTTTAACCATAACCTAAGTCAATAAATCTTTTTAAATCATCAAATCTATATTGTAAACACCCCACTATGAGGCTATACCTTAGCCTTACGACAGAGCCCGCTGGCTCTACTTTTAGACAGTTTAAAAATGGGTACTCACTTATAGGCAACCAATACACTACAACTTGGTATTTATGACAAGGCCATAGAAGGTCAACATACGCACACATAAGCTGTACACAGATAGGAACACAAAATGAATGCACCAACACCGTCATCATCCGCTCAAACTGAGCGTTTCTATCAGCCGCAAAGCAGTGAAGTTGAATTATTTTTACACGCTGAAAAAAACCATTTGCCTGTTTTAATTAAAGGGCCGACTGGCTGCGGTAAAACTCGCTTTGTTGAACACATGGCTGAACGCTTACAACGCCCACTTTATACAGTGGCTTGTCACGACGACTTAACTGCGGCCGACTTAGTTGGTCGTTTTCTAATTGGTAAAGAAGGCACCTTCTGGCAAGACGGCCCATTAACTCGTGCCGTACGCGAAGGCGCTATTTGCTATTTAGACGAGGTGATCGAAGCCCGTA
>SMEQ01000147.1_pt1 | contig 22196 bp, 7 predicted proteins | sample 2456281 | NCBI WGS metagenome assembly SMEQ01 (sample SAMN10132596, study PRJNA489261) | soil metagenome | isolation source: day1 antibiotic-loamy sand soil ammended with raw manure from dairy cow... | place: USA | collected 2015-04-01
CATCGGCATTAAATTTACAACCAATATTCATCATATTGATTAACAGTAGAAACACCACAAACAACAACTTTCTATTCATGAAGCAGTCTCAAATATCAATTAATCGGTTGAAAAACGGCCACGCCATTTCGTCATACTTGGCCCTAATAAGACATCAAAGGCTGCGGCCTGACGCGCTGTATTATTACCAGGGAAACAACTACCTTTGTCCATATCGGGATGGCTTGGGTTGGTATCTTTATAAAAAATACAGTTCCTGTGCGTAGCATCACTACCTCCATATACATCCCAAATTCGCATACTTTCTATCAAGTAAGGGTAGTCGCTGAAAATCGCCGCTTCAGCCTCATCATTAACATCATAACTTAAGCTAAGTACCCACTGGCGCCAGCTACCGTTGTTCGCATTCGCATAGCCTGGCATACCGGTAACAATAATATCATCATTCGCCCAGTAACTACTGCTTGAGGATGGAAATGCACCGGGTATTGTTGCTGCCAAGAAGTGAAAATCCAGTTGGTTATAGAAACCATCTTGAGCCGTTTGCTTCTCAGAGTTGGTATAAATGTAAATAACTTTCTCAGCAGCAAACTGCGTACCTGTTCTTGGTGGTACTTCAGCTACTTCAATGTAGAACTTCTGCGCATCATCAGTAGCATCACAAGCTGCCCAGCGTAATAACTCGCCATCATCAGTATTGCCGTGACCAAAGTCTTTTGCACCACCTGTATCGGTAGGTACACCTCTGAAACGATTGTGACTTAAACACTGCCCGTTATGCATGTTTTTGAACAGCACAAACACTGGCTCACCGGAGCTATTAGCCGCATCAATGGTACATTGGCCAGGGTTATTGGTTGGGTCATATACCTCTGTACAGGTATCAAATGGCTGACCATTGTCGGTATAGATACCATCTCTATCGCCATCGTCCTCACAAAGCTCACCTATGCCATCACCATCGCTATCTACTTGATTCGTGTTGGAGTAACGCATAGTAATCCAAGGGTAATCATCAGTGGCTAGGGTTTGTGCAATGTCATCATCACCTGTACGCATAAAATCCCACCATGCGACAAGCCCACGGTTACCCAATGATGGGTAAGCCAAGCTGTAATCAACAGGGTTTATTGCCGTACCCGTTGGCGGCACGGCATTATCTTGTGCTGCGTTTAAAATATAGTTGCCTTGGTGTGTCACACCGGATTCAGTCCCTAATAATTCAAAAGCAATCCACTTGTTGATATGGTCTTTTAAGCGATTCTCAAAGTTATTGATGGGCTGGCCTTTGGAGTTAATATTCGCACCCTCTGTTAAGCCGCCTTCGAGCATAACAGCTGCCTCAAGCATTTGCCTTGGTACGGAGCAGTTATCACGAAAGTCCATCACACCATCGCCATCCATATCAAAGCGCGGCATACCAGGGGGTACTGTAAAACCTTTTTCGTTAGCTTGCATTTGGAAGAATAGGTTAGTGCCTTTGTCGCCAACGCTGGTTAATGTACTGGTTGTTACTTCAAAGTCAATAGTTTGGCAAACCAAGGATTTACCGCCTTGCTGGGGCGATTCAGGCCCTGCGGACGCACTTAATGTATCACACACATGCTTATAACAATTTGCACCTGTGGTACATGCATTACCGGTGTTGCTATTCACGCAGCCTTCGGCACCATTACATGCTGCTGTATGGCTATAGAATCTAGAGCGTTTTACCAAAGGCTGACTCAAATCTACAGAATTATCACTCCAGCGATAAACAACACGTGTGCCATTTAAGCTTTCATCGGTTAACTTTCTCATATCTAAATGAAGAACGTTCTCGTTCAGCGAGGGAATAAAATAGACAAATACGGCATCGATAATCGTTTGTAATAGACTATCCGTTATAGGAAATGCCGTGTTATTAACCACATTGTTAATATTTAGGGTGGGTGAACCGTGAATACCGAGCTTAGTAATTTGGTCTTCTTGGTCAATCGAAGCGCCTATAGATAAATCCACACGTAGCTCTACCTGATTTTTCCACTGTGTACCATCATGCTGATCAAGGTACATAACAGCTGATTCATAACCAATTGTCGCCGCTGCTGCACCACCGGCACCTTCTAGTGGGTTTAAGGTGAAAAACGCTGGTGACTCGGGGTATAAACGAATGCGATTTTTGCCTTTACTGCCGACAGGCTTTGTAGGGTCTGCGCCGTAACTCATCACGCCATCCACTAAGCTAAAGTGGGATAGCCCAGTATTGTAAAGGGCAACAAATGCTTGGTTTAAGGCATTAGAACTCAAAGCAAATGATATGTTTGAATTACCTTGCGCTTTCGCATTATAAATATCACGAACATCGATAGGATCTTCAATATAAATAGAACCAAGAGCTATATTATCCATGTGTGGATCTTCGTATAACACATCAGCTACAGTTTCTAGGCCTACGATCATTTCGAAGGCGCCGCCTAATGTGTTATCAGTCTTTATAGTTTCGACATTTACTGCCCAATCAAAATATTCTTTCGATAAATCCTCTTTATCCAGCATTCTTCCGCCGATAACGATTTTCTGCAGGTTGTCAGCAAGAATTGGGTTTAAAATATCAGGCAGTAAGTCAGCAATTACACCTTCAAGTAATGGAATGAAAATACCGGCTAAACCGCCTATTTCCATTCCCCATATTTTGAGCCGTGACATAGTTATGCCTCTTAACTCAAAGTTGGAATCCACTAACACCACATCCAGCTTTTTATTCACTGCGCTGACGATAGTGCCCGTATCTACACCAACAGCTTCAATATCCATGGTCATGGGTAGGTTACCAAAAAAACCACCCGTACGAATCTCTAATGCAACCGTTAGATTCGTGATATCCATATTCAGATATAGCCTATTATTGGCTTCCACTCTAAACTCATTCAATAAAACGGTTGAGTCAGGCGAGACCATTTTCAACTCTTCAATATAGGCATCAGAGTTACCGATAAGGGGTAAATTCATTTTTACTGGGTTTAAGCCCTCATTGAACACCGAGCCGTCTTGGCCAGCGCCACAACCTAGCGTTGGTGGGTCGTTTTTGTTGGGGTCATCCCAGCAGACGTGCTTAACCCAGATAGGCTTTTCTTCCAAACCTGCATATAAAGATGAAGCGATAAAGGGACGTAGAGAGGCTACTAAAGTATCACCAATTGCCATACGCATAGCATTAGACACTTTAACGGCTTCGCCACTAGCATTATTGGCCAGGTACTCTTTTGTGCTTTTAAAAGCATGGATATCCATCGCTTCAAACGTGTAAATGTCTGGCGTTTGTGCCACATCCACTTCAAAGTCAAACGTTTTATCTTGTGCCACAGGAATATCAATAGGCGTTAGGCTTGCTCTATCAACCTTCCCTGTTACTTCATTAACATTGGTAATTCTGGAAAGCGTCAACTTTAGACTGGAAATACCGGAAGCATCCCGCAAAAAACCTTTGATACGCATATTAGTGGTACTGGGAATTAACCTGCCATCTTGGATGATAATTTGCGGCCCTTGCGTATCCGCAAAAAAATTAATAGTAGGACCAAATGCGAGTGGATCAACAACCAATGTGTTTGCGCCTTCGCGTAAGTGTTTGCGAATACGATTGATTGGTGCTGTAGCGGAGTTAGGGCCGTAATTAAACTCTGCACCAATGTTTTGACCATTCAGGTAGACGTCTGCAAGTTCTATTTGACTATCATAAGTAATGATAAAATCAGCAACTTGATCACCAATATACTTAGCATTACTTTGCGGGAAAACCACCTGAAAAGGGCTTTGAAAGAGACCATCAATACAGCTCGCCAATATAACTATTGGCAGTAGCGCTATTAATCGCAAAAAACGCATCTTTTGCAGCTTTTTTTTAGAAAAAGAATACAGTTGATTTTTCATTATTATTTACCTGTATGAGGTTTTGCTGCTTTAAATCGTAATAGCCCCAAAGCTAATAAAGACAGTAAGAAGCCTAATGATACGGGATTAGTATAGCCCATATTATCGATTATTCCTTTGGGCGTAAGCTGAGACACATCTTTAATACAAAAGCTAATATCGGTTTTGGTCAGTGAGTTTTCTGGCCTTTCTCCATCTTCATCAAAGCAATCTAACCGGTAACCATTATTCCACTCGAATGAGCCTATATCGCAGGCTCTAACGTCCCCGTATTGGTTGGGGTCGTTTAAGTTAACATAATCTGGGCGTGGCATGCCACGTTGGTCTGTTTTTATAATGCCACCACAATAAGCAGCATTGCTTCTCACCCATAGATTCAAATCTGTAGTTCTGGCTGGTGCACTTTGATTAGGCCATTCAAGTGTTTCTAGATGTCCATTAGCACCCGGCGTCCAGCGTAAGCCTGAAGTTTTTCCTGGAGAATCAAAGATGATCACATTCAAATCTTCTGCCACACCACCATTAGGTACGCCAGTTAAAGTATCACTTTGCGGGGTATTACTTAAAACCCTTTCTGGCCCTTCAAAGGCATACCAACCGCCGCGCCCATAAGATGCGGCGTCATAATTGTTTGGCAACATTTTAAAGTTTTTAACCGCCGCTATAACGTTTGCATTTGAGCTACGCGCATCTAATGTTACGGCTTTACCACCCACTACGGCTCTACCTGTAATCCTTACCTCGTCAAAGTCAAAACCGGCTTTGGCTAAAATAGTTCTATCCAGTATCGCATCACTTTTTTCAGCAAGATTATAGGTTTCAGTATAAGCGCCTGCAGCCTGAAATCTGTTGCCACCTGCAATAAGCACCCAACCGTCATCATCGACTACTGTAGAGAAAGCTGCGTTATCAATGTTAAAAAAATAAGTACGTTTTGTATAATGCGCAAAAGCTGTTAAAGCATTATGTGCATCACCTAGTGTGGTAAAAGGTGTACCTGGTGCTGTACCCGTTAATAATTCTGGCCTATCGTTTGGAATTTTATCGATCAAATTACTATTGATTGAAGATAGTTTAAGAGATTTTATCAGACCACCGTTATTGCCTATATCTGCGGCAAATATATCGGTTAAATTCGCTTCGATATTGGTAAAGCTATCAGCATGTAAAGGCGTAGGGATTCCTGCAGCAGATCCGTTTATGCCAAAGGCATTAAAACCCAAATCAACCATGCTGCCGCCTGAAGCGGTGCTTAGCAAAGTACCCGTCTCATTGGCTATAACACTATTTTTGAAGCTGACCGTGGCACCCGAAATAACGCTAAGTACTTGTGATGCAGTATTCTGCACAATGGAGCAGTGGTGGCAATTAACCTTTGCACTTGCGCCATCAGCAAAAATTGCTGCGGCATTAGCAGCTTGATTATTATAAAAAGTAACGCTATATAAGTCTGCAATCGCGTTGGTAACAGACAAGCCACCCGCAGTTGCGGAGACAGTATTGTTATCAATGATACTGTCGCGGATTATGGCTCTAGAGCCCGTATTTAAACGTATTATTGCATTGCCATTTGTGGATTGGTTGCCACTCACGGCAGAGTTCGTCATTTCTAATAAATCATCCTTTACTAGCATGCCAATTGCTGCTGTCGAACGCATGGTGTTTCCTTTAATAATGACATTATTTAGCTTTAGCCAAGCGCCATTAACATGCGTCATTATCAAGCCGTCATCTATAAGCTCAGTATCTTGTGTAAAGCCGCTGATTTCTACACCATCAAAAACAACGGGTAATTGATGCCCTGTATTAAAGGCAAATAAGCGCCCATTCGCTGTAGTTCTACTATCAGTAATAACCGTTTTACTAGCATCAGAAACACGGTCCGTATAATCTGCGTTATAACCACCATATAACTCGAAAGCTTTGTCTAGACCACCCCAGTTACCCGTAGTCGCTAACAAATCATAAGTGCCAGTTTTTAGTAAAATCTTATCGCCTGATGTAAACGCGGGGCGCTTCACTAAAGTGTGGATGCTTTTACAAGGCGTTTCCGTTACTGAACAATCATTAGTATCCAGCCCATCTGAAGCCAAATACCAATCCGCAGCCTGCACATTTGCCATCGCTAATGAAAAGCAAGCTACGCTTAACAAACGTACTAAAACAGAAGATTTAAGCATGTTGACACCCTTTTGCGCGCAGCAAGCCTGCAACGATTAGCAAGCCCAACATCCAATATCCAATGCTGCCACTGAAGAAGCTATCAGCTATCTCTGGGAAGGTCGTAGTACCGCCATCTGGACAGAAATAGAACGAAGCACCACCTGAACCTACTGGGCGCAAGCCATCCTCTTCGAAGCAATCTAATCGGTATGAATCATTAAACTCAAAGGCACCGATATCACAGTTACGAATATCGCCATTTTGGTCAGGATCATTCGGATTGACTCTATCAGGACGGTCAAAACCACGCTCATCTTTGTTGAGTCCGGTTTCACAACCTGCTGCGCCATTAGGAATTGCGTTACGCGCTTCACTATTGCTCACTAAAGCAATGGATGGGTATACACCACCATAGTCTAGTAAATTAGGTTTAATTAAGGCACCTATGCTACTTGCTGAACTAACAAAGCTATTTGTATGCGTTGGTGCAATATTACTACCGCCTATACCCGACTGCGAGTTGAAACCAAATAGGTTGTATCCGCCATCCGTCAAGACATTTGCTGGGGCATTGATATTATTGCCATTACCACCAACATTACCCAAGAGCAAGCTATTGGTCATATTTAGCTCACCTGTTTGTGCACGAATAGCACCACCAAATCCGCCTGTAGCCTTATTATAAACCATCGTTACATGATTCAGGTTAAGCTTGGCTTGCTTCAGTTCTATCGCGCCTGAAGGGCCGGCTAAGGACTGATTATTGGCAAAGGTGGTCGCGTCAACATTTACTGTATTCGCAGCGCCTGATATTGACATAGCACCTGCTATTGCAGCCTTGTTGTCGACAAAGCTAGAGCGCTTTATATTCAAATTGGCTGCCGCGGTTCCCGCAATATAAATAGCACCACCCTCTTTACTAGCAACTGTCGCTGTATTCTCTTTGAATAAGCTATCTTCTAATTTGAAAGTGTTTACAGCGGATGCTTGCAAGCGAATCGCTCCACCATGCTGGCTACTGCTGTTGCTGACAAATTGACTGTTAGCTACCCTAAAGGAAGGAATCAGGCCCGTAGCATATAAAGCTCCACCACCGTTATCGGTGTTATTCGCATTACTGATATTCCCAGTAAAATTCGAATTAGACAGCAAGAACTGTTTTGTCGCTTGAGCTGCTATAGCACCACCTGATCCGGTAGTTGTTTCATTCGCAAAGAAATTATTATGATCCGCTGTGAGCTGCACGCCATTAAGGTATACAGCACCACCACTGTTTTCTGCGATATTGGAATCAAAGGTAGAACGTATCAACTCAAATTGTGAGTTACTACCTATACCACGAATAGCACCACCTTCAGTTGCAGAGGTATTGGCTAAGAACTCAACATTTTCAATGATCAATTTTGTATTATCGGCAAAACGTATAGCACCACCGCCTGCATTAGGGTCAGCGACTGTAGAGCGGTTTGCCACAAAGCGCATATTATCTAAGCGGACTCTGGCATTATCAATAAATAGTGCTGAACTACTGCTAGCACCTGTGATGACTAAGCCATAAAGTACTGCAGCTTGAGAACCACCATGGCCTTGCGCCTGTAATACACGGCTTAGGTTGCTACCTTGTATACCAGCTACACTTTGGGTAATACCATCACCATCTGCTACATCATTGCCGTCTTTATCAGCCGTTATTACGGTAATATTTTGCTTAGGGTTGGACTGATAGAAATAACGCTCAGTGCTGCCATTAAATCCACCATAAATTTGCAGGCCTGGCTGCAGATTGATCGTTGCACTTGGGCGATAAACACCTTTAGCTAAAAACATTTGCGAAATATTTTTTGCTTTAGCCTTATCAATTTCCAACTGTAGTTGATTGCCACTACCGCCTGCACATGCATTACTCCAGCTAGAGCAATCGCCTAAGCCTCTGCCATCTGGTGTCACGAACACTGCGTTACAAGCATCACCTAGCTCGTTAGTGCCGCTCATCGCTTGATCGGGGTTAAAAACGGCAGGACAGTTATCGACCTCATTAGCAAATCCATCACCATCCATATCGTCATCACAAGCATCACCTATACCATCACCATCCATATCATTTTGATCAGGATTAGGTACATAAGGGCAATTATCCGTTTCATTTGGAATACTATCACCATCTATATCGGGATCGGCAAACATACCAACACTTACACAGGCTGCATCACATTCATCGGGTATACCGTCACCGTCAGTATCTGCACGGTACTGACCTTCCAGTAAACCAGCATGCAGACTTATATAAGGGAAATAATCGTCGTCGTTAGCAATACCATCACCATCGATATCCCAATCACATAAATCCCCTACGCCATCACCATCGATATCAGATTGATTAGGGTTGGCTATCAATGGACAGTTATCTAAGGCATCAATTACACCATCACCATCGGTGTCTGCTTTGTAGGTTTCATAAGCACCTATATCACAGCTAACGTAGGTTGACATAATCTTACGCTCTGCACGCCGCTGATCTTCTGTTAAGCAGTTAACCATTGGTACTTTATTAAACGCAGGAGAACCTTGGCCGCCATTCACAGACAAGCCAAAGTATGCGGTTCTATCACCACTTTCCTTTCTTAGCTCTGGGTCAATTATCTGATTGATTTGCACACCTGCAGCTGGTATTACACCATTGCTGTTTGTCGCTGTGGCACTCCACCTAGGCGTGCCATCAAAACCGGTTAAGTTATATGCTGCTGTTATATTGCCGCTTTGTTGTCTTAAGTTACCTGAACCGGCATTAGCAGTGGCGACGTTGGCTAGCAAAATATTGTTTTGCAAATCTACATTAGTTCCAGCATCACGCACAAAAATAGCACCGCCACCTGATGCCCCTGCCGTATTGTTGGCATAAAACGTTGCATGTTTTATCGACATTTGCGAGCCACCTACCGCACCGATAGCGCCGCCATAAGAGGTGGAACTATTGCCAGTAAATGTTGTATTTTCGATAAGCGTAGGGTGCTTGCTATTACCCGCAAAGCCCCAGCTAAATATTGCACCGCCATGAGCTGAGTTATTATCTTTAAACAAAGAGCGTTTAATCGTTGTGTTTAGATAAGAATCGTCATTACCGCCATCCCCATCCATCGCAAAATAAGCAGCTAGGTAGAGTGCACCACCTAACTCAGGCGAGGTATTGCTCTCAAACAAGCTATCTGTGATTTGAATAACACCTTCACCGTTTACCAGTGAACCTTGTGCTTGCAAGGCACCGCCGCCTGCTTCATACGTTCCTGCGCGGTTAACTTGGTTTTGTTTAAATTCACTGCGATTAATATTGATAGAGGCAAAGCCTGGGAAAGCAAAAATTGCACCGCCACCATCGTTGGCATTGTTATTAATAAACTGCGAATCATTAACAGTTAGTTTTGCCTTGTTAGCATTGAGCTGAGCTTTACCATTTTGGCTTAATGAAATTGCACCACCACGGCCATAAGTACCCGCAATGATGTTATTTGAAGGCACGCTGTTGTTTTCAAAAAGCGAGCTGTTAATGGTGACGTCTGCTTTATCGCTGATATCAATGGCACCGCCTTCGTAACGGTTCCAACCACTTGCACCTGCAGCAATAATACTGGTATTTACATAAGTTAGACCCATGCCATTGCTTGAGCTTGCAGCAGATGAACTATCTTGTACATTACCTTCAAACTGCCAGTAACCAACCAAATTCGCGGTAGTTTGCGGTGAATCGATTGTTTTGTAGTAATTATTAGCAACTTCTGCTGGGGTCAGGGATTTATTCCAGATACGTACTTCATCGACCTCACCAACAAAACCTTCGGGGTGTTGGTACGATGCCGCACTACCCATTTGCACAGGTGCAAATACCGTCGCCCTAGAGGATATGACAGAGCTGCCCACCGCTGCACCGTTCAGGTAAATTTGTGCCCTAGGATTATTTGAGCCTGTTTTTGTGTAAACAATCGCAACGTGATTCCACCCTGATAAATCCGCAAGATGTTTTGCCACTATGGGAATATTACCATCACCGTGTTCAGCTACCTGAATACCATTGGTACCTATCGATAAGCCCATACCAAAGTTATTCGCACCGCCATGAGCTGCACCAAAAACATAGCGTTGATCACCCGAAATCCCTTCAACTCCTGTATTCTGAACATTTTTAGGGGCTATTGTCCCTTCAGGTTTAACCCATAACTCTACGGTAAAATTATTACTTGGCGGTGTGTTAGCCAAATTAATATTGGTATTTGCGCCAAATTTCATTGCGCTACCAGTCAAGGACAAATCTTTATTAACTAATATAAGCGCTTGGTTACCGAAAAACTCACTATTGTCGATGGTGGTTTTTGCATTATTTCGTACTGCTATGGCGCCGCCATGCTCACTAGCATTACCACGGAACAAGCTATTACTGATGTTAGCTTGTGCGTGGCTGCCGTTAACTAGTATTGCACCGCCTAAGCCCCGGGCACGGTTGCCTAAAAAGCGCATATTAGTGTAATTTACGACGGCGTTTTCTTGCCATACTGCTGCACCATGGTTGGTAAACTGGCTCATGCCTGTAATGGTAAAACCATCTAGGCTCACACTATTACCCACACCATGAACGTTAGCGATATTAAACAAGCGCGATAAGTTATTACCGTTAATTTCACGGTGATACATAACTTCGGAGTCCGTCGTATTATCGTTTCTGTCGACATCACCTGAAATAATTGTTTTATTGGCTGCGGGGTCTGCACCTTCGCCTACATCTAAACCTGCATAACCACCCTCTACCGTTATCGCAGTTGTGATGTTGTATGTAGAGCTGGGAACATAGACACCTTTAGCAAGCTTTATGGTATCACCTGCTAAACGTGGGGCATTGAATGCACCGTCTAAAGAACAAGCGTTTGCCCATGTCGAACCGTCTTTTTTACCACTTGCTACGGGTTTAACAAAATATTCAGCGCCAGCTCCACCAGCACCTAAAGTGAAGTAGCTGTTATCCCCTAAAGTAACGTTCGGGAAGGCAATAGTTTGTGTTGATGGATCGAAACCGCCCGTAACCTTCGTTGCATTAGCGAAGCTGCCATTAGCACTTACTAACAGCACAAAGTTACCGCCTTTAGCGCACATAGAAAGAAAGCCTGGGATTTCACGCAAATGGACGGTTAAGTCGATTGCACCTTGTCCCGTATTTGCTACTTTCCACGTACGGCTTAATCTACTGGTTACAGATTCGGCTACCGGCACATCTGTTGTTTGGAACGCATGGGGCGCATTATTATGCCCCCACATTAAAAATCTGTTCGTACCAGAAGCCGAACCCGACATCTCTATAATGCTCGATTTTCCACGCATCGTTGAAGAGCTATCATCAGCCTGGCCTATACCACCCATATCGTACTTATAATCGGCGTGCGTATAGCGTGCGGCACCGGAATCACCACCCAAAGCTGCCTGCAAACCAAACTTAATCGCTAAGTAGTTTTCTATGATAATACGTTCAGCTTTATTAACGGCATTGTCAGTTACGATGACCTCAGCAATACCACCAGTAATTCCCCGACCGATGAAGTTTCCATCACGCCCTAAAGTCCATCCTGAGGAGTTAGCGTTGGCGCTTAGAATATGACTAAATAAACCATAACTGGTCGGCCTTGGTGTAGTAGTCGCATTACCGATGTCCGTACCTGCTGAATAGTTTTTACCGTTTAGAACATTATCGCCCGTTTTTGATGGGTGCGTTAAACCAGAGGCTGTATCAGCACCGTGGATATAACCTCCGGTATCTGACATAAAAGGCGTAGACGAAGCACTGGTGGATTCATTTTTATAAACAATAAATAGAGAGCGCATTGATAGCGACTTAGATAATCTCAGAGCTTGGCCGTTTTCAAATGCCCCTATCGGCAGGCCCGCTAAGGTACCTTCTGTAGGTGAGTGCTCTGGCAGTGTAGTGGAACGTACCCACAAATCCAGTGAGTCAGCATAAGTACCCGGATTATTAGGGTAAGTTAAGGCCTCATTAGGGCGCGAAGGTACCCAGTGTAGTCCCCCAGCAATACCGTTAGCATGATAAATCTCTTGATTAAGTGCCCGCTCTGTTTGCCCCTCGTTGGTACCCGGGTCTCTTGCGTTACCTAAAAAATGGTTTGTCCCTAGCGTTGCAGTCCAACCACCACTTTCGTTGTTATTTGGCAAAGTCTGAAATAGCTTGAGCTTATTAATCGTTTTAGCTGTTTTACTAAATCCATCAAGCGTACCTCGGCCATTATCTTCTAGTACGCTTATCCGTACCTCTTCCACATCCATACCCGCTAAAATTTCACGCTTTAATATACTCGCGTTTCTTGGTTGCATACTATTCGTTTCTGGATAGCCGCTATTGGGCGGGGGGCTGCCTCTTAGTGACGATGCAACAAGCACATAACCATTACTGTCTACATAAGTCGTAAATGCTTCCCCTGCGATAAAGAAAGAGTAAATACTATTACCAGCTATTAAACCTTGCTGTACAGCTGCATAAGCCGCGCCCAGGCTGGAAAATGGACTACTTGCAGAGCCGTTACCTGAAGCTTCTTTAAAATCATTTGCTGCACCAGTGCTATCTAGCCATGTGGTGATTCTATTATCGCGCTTTTGCCATTCTCCACCTTTTAACCATAAAACAGTTCCAGTAGTGCCGTCTGCACCCCCTACACCGCCTGGGCCATCGTAACTAGGTACAACCTTAAACTCTGGCAAAATCAACTCACCTGTTCCGTTAGTGTTTTCGACTTCTAGGGTACAGGTATAGCTTTGTCCTATGGTCAATTCATTAAAAACAAATTTATTCAAACCCGCCGCAGCTGTTCTTACGGGGCCGCCGCAGCCTTGGCCTGTTGAGTCTTCTGTACCTTCGGTTGGGACAACTCTCACGTTATTTAACAAACTAGGTAAACTTGAACTGTAGGTAAAATACGGTTTTTTACCTGTACTTGGTGCGGCGATTAACTCAAGCCGAGGTACTTTAGTGTTTATGATGTTCCATTCTTGCGTAGCTACTATAGGGCCATGTAAATCGTTATTACCAGAAACACTAATTTGTACTTTACATTTATTACCACCCTGCGCTGGATTATTGCGCACCCAAGCTGAGTTAACATCTGTAGAGTCAAAGTCACAGATCGTTGGTGTTAGCGCTGTCCACGTTATTTTATTGCTACTACTTAATGCATCAGCCAAACCATCCGTTGTTCTAACTGAGGCATTGACTCTGTAGAGTAGCCCTTCATTTTCATTAGTTGGACTTACATCATTTTTATCACCCGGATGGATAATGCTGGCCGTTTGTTTAACTTTATAATTTCTAACCGACGTACCACCGGAGCCAATATCACCTGTGTGCCACAATTCAACACGGCATTTTTCTAATGGTGTATAGGTACGATTTTTATGACCATTAAAAACTGGCGCATCATTACCCGCCAGCATAGTGACCCTGGCTGTTTCGTTGATATTAGAACAACCATTACTAATAGGAATATTTTGTAATGTTTTATCGCTATTTAAAAAGCAACCACCCTCTAGCCGTATACTGGCATTCTTACCGCAGCTGCCCCCCTCTCGCTTGACGTTGACGTTGGTGGCAATTACTTCCCCACTGCCCATGACCGTTCCATCGGGTTTAGCGTCGCCCCAGCTATAAGAGCCACTTCCAGTTGCGTGCGCATTAAGAGAGAACAAGAGCATACTCGCTATAAACAACAAAGGCGCGTAAAGAGAATAGAGTTTTCTCATGGGGGAACCCTTAGTCAATGTGATGGAGGTAAAGCTCGTATTTCTTATCATTTTTTATACTTTATACCTTGAATTCATACGAATCCTAACACTATTTTCAATATAGCTAAACCTGTAGGTCTATACACTGAGCATAAAGCCCGACGCTAGTTTAACGTCGGTACCTTATGCGCCATACACCTAAGAGGCTTATTAACAGTAGTAGCCAGCCGCTTGTGGAACCACTACCTATCTGCCAGCCATTACCGCAAATAAAGCCATTTTCTGGATTTTGGTTAACACTTAAACCACCATCTTGGCCCTGAACAGCCGCGCAATAATCTTGACCTTCTGCCTCAAAGGCACCGATATCACAGTTGCCGTTGGCGAGATCTGACCTTGGCTTACCGCGCTGATCCGTTTTTATACCGCTATTTATACTACAATCTTTATGTACTGATGGGATTTTATTCACCGCAACACTTGTAATAGGAATCGCCAGTGTTGGTGTAAAGCCACCATTATTCGTTAGCGCCACATCCACTATTTTTGCCAGATCATTTTCTTGCGCTGTAAAGCTTGTACCCGTAAAGCTATAGCTACTTGCACCTGCAAAACTCTGCGATTGGCCATTAAAGCCTACGAGGTTAAAGCCTTCATCAATGACACGATTCATATCACTGATATTGGCGGCCGTTTTAGCACTGTTATTTACTACTAAACTATTGGATAGGCTAACAAGCTTCGAGCTATTGCCTGTTGCAATATGAATCGCACCGCCCTTACCGCTACTTGCACCCGCGCTGTTATTAACAAAAGTGCTATATTTTATTGTTGCTTGGCTAGGTGCTTGTAAGCTGGCCAAATCGATTGCACCGCCGTTGGCAGAGGCTGCCGTGGCTTGGTTAGCTGCAAACGTGCTATTGATAAGCTCTAACTTACCTGCACTTATAGCAATAGCACCGCCACCATTTGTCGCTTTGTTGCTATCGAAAGTTGAAGCAGTAACTTTTATGCTATTGCTCGCATTATTATCGCCTGCTATCGCAGCACCTTTGTTAGACACATTATTGGCAGTAAACAGCACCTCTTTTGCATCTAATTTAGCACCCGACTCTACATACACTGCTGCACCATTAGCACCTTTGTTGGCGATAAAGCGCACCTTTTCTAGAGTGAGCTGTGAATCTTTCAGCCACAGAGCATGTCCTGCAGCTGCATTGAGTACGATGCCCGTTATCTTGGCGGCTGTTTCACTATTGGTGATACCTAGGCCATCCGCCATGATTAAGTTGCTACTATTATTGCCTTGCATATTGGCGGTATCTTGCACTATACCTTGGGCATCGACGATGTCATTGGCATCCGTATCGCCGCTGATAATTGTGAGGTTTTTCGCTGGGTTGGCTTTGTTGGCTGCTGTTTCGCCCCCTGCAAAGCCACCGATTAGCTGCACCCCCACTTTTAACTGTATAGCAGTTGACGGGCGATAAACACCTTTTGTTAACCAAACCGCATCAACTTCCGTTTTATTGATTGCCTGCTGAATATCTGCACAAGCATCTGCCCAACTGGAGCAATCTGCCGCACCCGTGGCTACTGGCTTCACATAGGCCTTAGCACCAACCACAACTTCGAACGTTCCTAGATTTAGCTTATTCGAGGCATTACCTGCAGCATCCCTAACTTGCACGGTACAATCGCTATAATTGCCCTGGCTCAGCCGGCTAAGGACAATTGTATTACTGCCCACTAAAGCCGTGCTATCTAAAGAATCGCATGCGCCGCCGTAAACAATGCTGCCTTGCTCATCCGTTGTAAATGTATAGCTTGGCGTGGCATTGGTTTTGCTCGGCATGGGCGCAACCTCCACAATTGTTGGTGCTGTACCATCTCTAACTAGGTTTACAACCTCTTGCGCTGGCGCATAGGTAGCATTACCTGCTTGGTTAAACTTCACTTGGCAGTTACCGGTATTGGTTGCCATAGTAATTTGTGCTTGACCTGTGCCAGCGCCCGTACAGCCAGCACCTGTGCTGATTGCCACTGATAAGCCTGAATTACTTGTAGCCATAACAGTAAATTGATTGCCATTGGCCGCAGCTGCTGGTGCAGGCTGAGTTACAGTGATTATCTGATTGGTCCGAATAGCCTCTACTGTGCTGGTTCTGTCGGCTGCTGCATCATAAGTGACATTACCTGCTGCTTTGTAGGTAATTAAGCAAGCGGTTTCTGGATCTGTTAACGTAATAGATACGCTATTATTACCAGCGCCAGTACAACCACCCGAAGTGCTTATAACCACAGGAATACCTGTTACTTGCGCTTGTGAGTTTCTTGATTCCGCTATTACAGTGAAGGGGCCATCATTCACATAGCGTCTTGCCGCGGGTGATTGTGTAATAACGATTTCTTGCTGTAACTTTGTAGCTACAACTGCGTAATTCACATCATTAGCTGCGAAATAGTTAGCATTACCTGCTTGCTTAAAGTTCACGTTACAGCTGCCTTGACCTGTAGTTGCGATGGTTGCGGTATTACTGGCTGAGCCTGTATTACACGCCGTGCCACTCCAAGAAATTGCCACAGGCAAAGTGGATGTTGCAGCAGCCTCTACAGTAAAGCTTGCACCTGATTCCACTGCGCTAGGCGGTGCTTGGAGAATATTAATAACTTGTGTCGCTCTGCTTATAGCAAAACTTCGTGATACTGGTGTTGCTGCGTTATAGGTATTATTACCCGACTGGGTCGCCTCTACAGTACACGTACCCACCGCGAGTAGTTGTAACTCATTATCTTGTGTACCTGTTATTGCACAAGTGCTAGGTGTTTTAGATTCGTAGCTCACTAGCAACCCTGAACTGGCAGTTGCCAATGGGCTGATAGGAACGACTTTAGCTGGGCCATATACCTGCGCAGACTGCGTTGGAAAGCTTATGGTTTGATTACTTTTGCTAACAGTGATTGTTCTAATGACTTGCGGCGCTGCTGCCCACTGGGCACCACCCCCTTGATTAAAAATTATAGTACAGCTACCACCACTAACCGCAACGATACTGACACTATTAGTGCCACTGCCAGTACATGCACCTCCAGCACTAATATCCACGCTCAGCCCAGAAGATGCCGTAGCCTTCACGATAAAAGTATCACCAATAGCAGCAACCGTAGGAAAAGGCACAGGGGTGGTGACAGAGATAATTTGAGTTGCTTTTACAATCGACCAACTTTTTTCAACTACTGGCGCTGCTGTTCGGTCAGCATCAGCGTCAATTCTTGCCGCTATGGTGCACGTCCCAGAAGTTACGTTAGTAACAGTATTACCTAAAATGGTGCATACAGAAGGAGTGCTAGAAGAATAAATAACTGTCGTATTTGTGTTGGTTCCATTTGTATTTGTTCCCTTAGCAGCCACCGCATAAGGCGCATCCGTAGTTATTTTATTTGATGCTGGAAAAGTAACCCATGCAACAATTTGATTTACTTTCACATAAAAAGTGCCTTTACTGCCAGACGGGCAACCTGTCCCAAAACTAGCCGCATCATGCCCCAGCTCAACTGAACACCGCGTAATGCCCGTTGGATTCATTGTAATGGTGGTATTACTAGTTACATCACCGCACCTCCCTCTAGCAGTATAAGTTCCTGTTGGTGCACAGTCACCAGAGACCTTAGAATACGCACAATAAGCATCGCTCCAACATTTACCATCATAATCTCGCCAAGCTTTAGCTTGAAATGTTGCACCCGCATTGAGAGCAGCAGGCGGAGTATCATACCCCCCTCCAGCATATACACTGTGCGCAGCTAAGAAAAACAGAATCGAGAGTATAGTTTTATGTACAAGCAAGTATTTTTTCATACCACTCCCCCAAGGGAACTTTTTTAATTATTATTTTTCGTAAAGCTACTATTTAGCCGTGCTATTCTAGCCTGTGCAAAGCGGCCAATCTATATATCTTCTTAATGAATGGTTATGTTTCAACATAAAAAACACCTATTTACTAAATAAGCCTTTTGCAGTACATGTTTCAAATAGAATTTGATTTTGATTGCAACTCCCCACACTACCCACCTGATAAATTGAGCATTTTTATTATTTTTAAAACAGCTCTTCACATTCGCACCTAACATTTTTTCACTGGCTTGTATTTATATCCTTGACACAAGACACAACAATATTAAATTTATATCGCATGGCATTATAGTAAACCTATCACAAAAATCCATTACAAGCGACAAGCGGTATAAATCATTACATTAATGGACTAATGCTTATTTCGTCCCTATTGTGACCTGTGATTGTATGCTAGCTGCATTAACTTTGGTGCTGTATACGCTGCCTACGAATGCAACCTATAGTACTTAGCTAAAGCTGACTTGATGGCGATGTAACGAATCTTTTTTCCAGATAAAACTTTCAATGTAATAATGAAAAAGCCCTGTGATTAACATCAACTGGAACCATAATTGCATCGAACTGGGCAAGGTGGTTGAATTACCTGATGTGTAATAACGATGAAGCACACACGTATTATTGCCCTGAAAGCCTAACCAAGTATCCACCACAAAACTACTGCATTGAATGGTATTAGCTATCAAAATAGCCGCAAACACACAGATTACGGTGATAGGCATACCTAAAAAAGCGAGTTTTTTATAAAGCAAATTATGCTGCTTGATCTGATTGCGGTTTTCATCATGCACGCTGTACACCATAAAGGCGCTAAGATCATGCACAATACGCGGTATAGCAATAACAAAAAAACTATAGCCTAAGCTTAGGAGAATAACGATTGCCCAGAGCATAATAAGGTTGCTGGCGTTGTACCATGTACCTAAGGCACGTTTAGATTGTTTTGCCAACCATACGCCCTGAATACTGGCCAAAGCAATCGCTATAACCGCCGTTATTTGTGCAATGCTATAAACCGAATATCCTTGCCATTGAATCCCTTTTAAAAAATACTCTGCAAATACCATCAGATATAGTAGCGCCCCACCGATAGAAGCTAGCCAACGCAAACGCTCATAAGCTGCGCCACTGGAGGGTCGCTGCATTAATACCATGCCAATACCCAATTGCTGAGATAAAACGTGGTACATGGTGTAAGCCGAGTAAAAAATAAAAAACGTAATAGCTAAAGTACGATATTGTGTAGCATCTAACAGATGCGGCAAAAGTAAGTTGATACAAAATACCGCACTACTGATCAGCACCAGCGCTTTAAGCAATCGCTTTTTATAAAACGCCCAATATTCTTTATCAAGCAGGGTGATAAAGCTGGCAATAATATGCGGAAATACAAAAACAATTGCCCAAATAAGTAAGGCCGATGGATTTTTAGGTAATAGCTGATCACGTAATTGATACGACAAAAAAACCGCATCAATAAGCACAAAAAAAAGCTCAGCGGAATTACCGCATATAAGGCCAGTAGCGCTAAGCTATTTACCTTTCTTTTTGCCGATTCTTTTCTTTTTAGCTGACGTTTTTGTTTTTTGCTTGAGATTTGGCGCATATGCTTTTTCAGTGTGTCTCAACAGTTTTTTTCTATTCATAACAAGGAAAATAGTGCTTAGCACGATTAGTATTTTGCTAAACCAATCCCCTGTTTGGCTGTAAAAGCTGGTTTGTGTTGGAATATATACGTGAGCGCTATTGCTACTAATCGCATGATTCTTACTGGCTGGTGTAAGCGGTTTGCCATCCGCATCGACAATAATACTAATGCCTGTATTGGTTGCGCGTACCCAAGGCACGCGGTTTTCAATACTACGAAAGTACGCTGTAGCTAGGTGGTAATAGCCGCCTATGCCCCCACCAAATACAGCATCGCTGGTGGGATTAATAATAATATTGCCGCCCTGTTTGACTTGCTTTCTGACGTATTCAGGGAAAATCACTTCATAGCAAATGGCTATTAGCAACTTAATAGTGTTTTTGTAACTTAAGGGCTGCTGATTTTCGCCAGCTTGATAGTAAAGCGTTTTTGGCATCCAGCGCCTTAGGAAACTTAGGGGTTTTGGCATGTATTCGAAAAAAGGTACCAAAATCTCTTTAGAATATTGCCCCTGTAGGCGGTAGTTTTTTATTAATTGGGCTTGATTATAGTAGGTGTATGGCTGGCCAGGAGTTTGCTCTTTAGTATAAACATAACCGGAAACAGTGATGATATCTTGGTGGTGCTTTCTGACTAAATCTAGGGTTTTTCTTCTATCGTCCAAATTATCAATAAATGAGTAAGGTGATGCAATTTCAGGCCAGACAATTAAATCGGGGGCTTTCTCTTTAATAAGCTGCTCAGTTACTTGGTATGCCCTATCGAAAGGCTCTTCATAATTTAGCGCAGGCTGTATATAGCCTATGTTTAGCCACTGCTCGGCGCTAGCTTGGGCTTTGTTATTATCTAACTGTAGTTGACGCACTTGGCCGTAAGCCAACATGAGCAAAGGAATGCTTAGCGCCAATGCCGCGTAGTGTTTTTTATAAGGTAAGTCTTTTCTGCTGATGTACTCTATAGAAAAGCAAAATAAGGTGCTGAGGAATAAAAGCAGGGATATGCCGCTAAGATCTAATACGGCAATAAACTTAGGATACGCAAAAAGAAAATTTTGTGGCAACCAAGGTAAAGGGGTGGGCTGCAAGCTCCAAGCTATACTCAAAGTAGCAGCTGCCAATAAAGGCCCCAAATACGATTGACGCCAATTAAAGTAACTATAGCATACGCCCAGAACTATATAGGGCAGTGCTTGCCATAGACAAAACAATAAAAAGACAATGGCTACAGCAATAAAGGCTGATTCAGCAAAATACATATTGGCCTCTATTAGCCAATACATTGAAATAATCCATACTGCTGTCGCAGTAAAAACACTCAACCATGTAGCTTGCTTCACACTGGCTTTAGGCAATATAAAAGCTAACGGTAATAGCCAGATAAATGTTAGCCAGTGTAGCCACTCTACCCTTGCACTGACAAAAACTATCACTAATGTTAAGGCGACTAAAAAAACAAATTGAAATCTTTTGGCTAGAACCATCGTTATAATCCAGTGTAAGCCGTAATTAAAGTGGCATTAGATTATACTACTTAGCACCACATTGGTAATTTAAGCTAAACTGGCACTTTACTGCCTTAGCCACTGTCACTGCTTATTTGTGAATTTATGCAAGACTTTGAAAACATACGTCCTTTTCTTGATGCGGAAGTGAATGATGCGATTACTAAACTACTTGCTGATCAGCAGTTTATTTTAGCCATTCGTAGATTACGCTTTCACTACCTACCAAGATTTTTTGATCACTTATTATTACCTATTACTCGATTTATTCTTCATGCCCAGCTAAAAAATGTTCAATCACTGCTTGAGTTTCAGCGGCGTATGTCTTACTACGTCGATTACATGGTAAAAACCCAGGTCGATAATTTGACTGTATCCGGCTTAGAGGAGTTAGACTTCAGCAAAAACTATCTTTTCATCAGCAATCATCGCGACATTACTCTAGATGCCGCACTAGTCGATTGTATTTTATTAAACCAGTCAAGCAAAACCCTACGCATAGCCATTGGTGACAACTTATTACAATCAGACTTTGTTCGCTTGCTTTTGCGGCTAAATAAATGTTTTAAAGTGAAGCGGCCTGTTGTTTATTCCCGCGAATTTTTTAAACATTTACACCAGTTATCGGCTTATATTAACTTTTGCTTGAAGGATGATTGCCACAGCGTTTGGCTAGCACAAAGTGCTGGGCGCGCTAAAGATGGCTTAGATAAAACTGATCCTGCTATTATTAAAATGTTGGCGATGAATAAAGCCTGTGATATGGACTTTTCTAGTTATATTACTAATCTACACATCGTGCCTATATCTATCTCTTATGAATACGACCCTTGTGATGTATTGAAAGCTCAGGAGCTTTATACCTCGGCCGTCACTGGAAAATATGTTAAAGCTGTAGACGAGGACTTCACTAGCATTGGTACGGGTATTTTAGGCTATAAAGGCAATGTGCATATTGCTTTTGGTAGGGTTTTACAAGGGGACTTTGCCAATACTGATGCTGTAGCGGGGTTTATAGACCAGCAGATTATTACGAATTATCAATTGCATGCAAGCAACCTGTTGGCTTATGAAATACTACATGGGCATTTGCCATTAGGGTTATCTTGTAATGCTGAACAAAGGCGTTTTTTTGAAAACCGCTTAAGTCATGTTCCCATGCATCTCCGAGATTATTGGCTAGTGATGTATGCCAATCCTGTGGTTAGCAAACTTGCCTTAACTCATGCTTAAGCAAAGCTTACATGTTGGCGATGTAGAGAGCCCTTCTTCCAAATAAAACCTTCTATGTAGTA
>SMEQ01000148.1_pt1 | contig 22195 bp, 16 predicted proteins | sample 2456281 | NCBI WGS metagenome assembly SMEQ01 (sample SAMN10132596, study PRJNA489261) | soil metagenome | isolation source: day1 antibiotic-loamy sand soil ammended with raw manure from dairy cow... | place: USA | collected 2015-04-01
CCAACTGGCGCCATCGAGCAACCTCATTTGGTAAACGCCACTAAATGCATCTCTTACCAAACCATTGAGAAAAAAGGGGAACAAGACAAGGATGTTGAAACTGGCAATTGGGTGTATGGGTGCGATGTGTGTCAATTGGTCTGTCCGTGGAATAGGTTTTCAAAACCACATACTACTCCAGAGTTTAATCCGTCCCCTGAGTTTCTATCGCTTGATTTGCCTACACTTCAAGCAATGAATCAAGAGCAATTCAGCACTTTGTTCTCGAAATCTGCGGTGAAAAGGGCAAAGTTAGTGGGGATGGAGAGGAATGTGAGGAAGTTGATGGAGCTTCGCAAATACAATAAATAATCTGCGCAAAACATTCTTTTCCTAGTTTGCTCTTTTATAGCTATTTTTGTATAATCAATCATGTTGCTAGTGCAAGTCTCTGACTTGTGCTTAAATAGATTGCATAAACGGCACAGGTTTGAAGAGCTGCGCCAGCGAAGTAGCGCCAGCAAGGTTGACTTTAATTAATAAAACTATAATGGAAGAAGATTTCGATTTTCACGATAATAAAAACCCACAAGACAACGAACAACGAGAGTACGAGAACGCTTTGCGTCCTTTGTCCTTTTCGGGCTTTAGTGGGCAAAGCAAAGTTGTAGATAATCTTAAGATATTTGTAAGTGCTGCAAGTATGCGGCAAGAAGCGTTAGACCACGTGTTGTTGCATGGTCCTCCTGGATTGGGAAAAACTACTTTGTCGCATATTATAGCCAACGAATTGAATGTGGGCTTTAAGGTAACGTCGGGTCCGGTGCTTGATAAACCTGGCGATTTGGCTGGATTGCTCACTTCATTGGAAGTGAATGATGTTTTGTTTATAGACGAGATACATCGCCTCTCTCCCATTGTTGAGGAGTATTTATATAGTGCTATGGAAGATTATCGCATAGATATAATGATTGATAAAGGACCAAGTGCGCGCTCAATTCAAATAGATTTGAATCCGTTTACTCTTATTGGTGCTACCACAAGAAGTGGTTTACTGACAAGCCCTTTGAGAGCTCGCTTTGGCATAAATATGCACTTGGAGTATTACGATGTGGAAACATTGGAGGGTATTGTGTTGCGTTCGGCTTCTATATTAGGGGTGGAGTGTAACAAAGATGCTGCTTTGGAAATTGCTTCACGTAGCAGAGGAACACCTCGTGTAACCAATGCACTGCTGCGCCGTGTGCGCGATTTTGCACAAGTGAAGGGAACAGGCAAGATTGACAAAGAGATTGCTACCTACGCCTTAGAAGCGCTAAATATAGATAGGTTTGGATTGGATGAGGTGGACAACAAGATTCTTGTTACTATTATTGATAAGTTTCGTGGAGGTCCTGTGGGTATCACTACTATTGCTACTGCTATTGGCGACGACCCCGGCACTATTGAGGAGGTATATGAACCATTTTTGATTAAAGAGGGTTTCTTAAAGCGTACACCACGTGGACGTGAGGCTACCGAGTTGGCCTATGAACATTTGGGGCGGAAGCGTGTAGAAGATCAGCGGACGCTTTTCTAACACATCAAACTCATTACGATATAATACAAAAAAAATGCACTAATTTAATTAGTGCATTTTTTGTATTGTATTGTTTCAACAACTCTACCTATAGTTTACTAAACACAAGTTCCATCTTCATTTTAGTTGGAGACTTCAGCAGTGTTGTAGCAGTAGGTGTCATTTGGTTGTATACCGCAGTTATTGTGGCTTGATTATTAATGTTCGATATTGTTACATCTATTGGAACGAGAACATATGTCAAGTCTTTAATCTTATTATCATTCTCTTTCTTGTAATGATTTATCATTGGGGACAAGTTGCCAAAATCGTATGTGTATGTTGTTTGGTCTAGCTGAGCATAGAAGCTAGTAACATTGTCGGGCACCTTCCGTTGTTCGAAAAAGTCTTTCAAATCATCTTTGTTCACCAACAGTAAGTAAGGCGAAGGAGTTAGCTTGTATCTTCGGTCTGCATCTTCGTCAGGCAGAGCTGTAACTTTAAATTTTGCTAAGTTCAATGCCTGATTATTTATCTTATCAGCTTTTTCGGTAAGTGGGAATTCAACTTCAGTATATACTCCTGCAGGACTTTTTATGTAAGTAAATTCTGCATTGTCTTGTAGCAGTATATCGTTTTTGTTTTGTATTTGATTTATTTGAATAACCTCTGGAGTAGTATTCAAAATCATACTTCCTGTACGTATTGTATCTTCTTTTGTTGAAGAGCCTTTCTCATCTAAATAGTTGTAACTAATATATAGGTAGGTATAATCTACTGTTATAATTGCTGCCGAACCAAAGTCGGTAGTTAAGTAAAGACCTCTAAAATACTCTTTAAAAGAGTCGGTGTCTAAATCTTCAACAGTTTTGGATAGTTCGTGTACTCTTTCTCCTAATGATAATGGTAAATCTACAAAAGCTCTATGATAGTAATCTGGTTGATCTCTTTCTGATTTTGGCACTTCTATGTTTGCAGGAGAGAAAATTGTTTTGCCAATAGGAGCATTTATATCAACATATTTAGTTGGGTCGAAGCTGGTGAAATGACTTCCAGTAGGCAGCGCTTTGTTTACTTCGTATACCGATAGGCCAATAGGAGCCAGAGAATCGCCTCTCCAAGAGTTGTAGAATACTGCTACTCTCACAGAGTCTATGGTGGTATTATCTGGAAACTTATTTCCTTCTGGGTAATAGAATTCGCCCACAAAGTCTGACCTTGTAGTTCCGAAAAGTGGATCTTTGTATTCTCCTAGTACTGGTTTTTTAGTTTTTGCAAACATTCCATCGGGTAGTAAAGACTCAACTGCAACAGTTTTTGCTTTTATAAAAAGCGAATCTGTACTTACAGTAATTCGGTCGCCTTCGGGTTGAATAGTAAACCCTATGTTTTTCAATGAGTCGTCGCACGAATATAGTAGCGCAACTATTGATAATAGGGTGATATAAAGTATGTTTTTATGCTTCATTTTATGTTGAAATAATATTTTACGCACAAATATCAGAAAAAATAGTTGTAAAGGGACACCTTTATTCGGCTTTCTTCAATATTTTAAAGATATTTGTAAAACTAGTTTGTGCTTGAAATGATTATTTAGAGTCTAATAGCGTTTTAAGTTTGTTTTTTCTATAAGAGCAAAGATGTTTAAATTGTAAGCTCAATCTTTATTACTCTACTCAATAAAGCTACAGTTGTTGTCACATAAAAAAAGGTAGCTCTCTATATAGAAAGCTACCTTTTATATTTATGTGCTATGTGTTGTAATCAACAATTAAGCGTCTATCTTGTCGTAAAACTTATTTATACTCTCTACATATGTTTCAAAGTCTTCGTCTTTTGCAAGGAACTCAACCTTTTGCTCTTTTATGAAGTCTGCTATTTCTGGAGAAAGATTGTCACCACCTTCAATTACTCCGTCAGAGTATTCAATAGCTAGTTTTGTAAGGTTGTTATAATCCATAACACCTCGTTGCTTTATTCTTTCGATAACTGCTTCATCAATTCCTTCAAACTTAAGTTTGTCTGTAGCATTTTCTCTAAATGGCTTTTTAAACTCATCGTCGTAAGTAGAATAGATTATTTTGGTATCCTTAAAGTTGGGATCATCAGCGTATCCTTTTTTAATGAAAATAGGAGCTAGTGCAGACATCCAACCATGACAGTGAATGATATCTGGAACCCATCTCAATTTTTTGATAGTCTCCATAACACCTCTCACGAAGAATATACTGCGTTCGTCGTTGTCTTCATACTCCACACCATCTTTATCAACAGTGGTTTCTCTATTTTGGAAATAATCTTCGTTGTCTATAAAGTAAACCTGCATACGTGCAGCTTGTATAGAAGCAACCTTAATAATTAAAGAGTGGTCTGTATCGTCGATAATTAGGTTCATACCCGATAGACGAATTACTTCGTGTAATTGATTTCTTCGTTCATTAATGCTTCCGAATTTTGGCATAAATGTGCGAATTTCGTGACCTTTTTCTTGAATTTGTTGAGGTAGATTACGGCAGGTTGTAGATTGCGGTGTTTCTGGTAAATACGGACAAATTTCTTGAGTAATAAAAAGTATTTTCTTTGGATTCATATTTTCTTTATATATTGTTTCCTTGCAAAGATAATAAAAAAAAATCAGATAACGGCAAAATATTTCGTCTCCTATTTTCTTTTTTCCTGATATTTAGCATATTGTATGATATGTTCTAGTACGATATGCTCGTGAATAAACCTAATTCTATTGAGGCTTATTTGAATAATAGTTGGTGTTTGATTTCGGTATATGTGCAACTTTTAGTTCATTTGCATGAGTCTGTTTGTGGTTTTGAAAAACTTTTAATTTAAAGTAAAAGGAATAATGCGATATTCAAAAAAAACAGTGTGTGCACTAGTTCTCTTTATCTGTATAGTATCTACTAAATGTTATTCAGAAGGCAAAGGAACCTTAAACATAGGAGCCCTTTATAATGGTTTGTTTTCTAATAATTATACCAATGGGCTTGGAACAGCGGTAGGGTTTGAGTATCGACCTTCTATAATAAAAAACATAAGCTTGTCTCTACGGTATAAATATGTGTACAGCCATTTTGATGATGGTTCTAAAATAATTATAGGGGACGATGGTACTATCAACCCATATAACAGGAATCCACGCTTGTCTTATAATTTACATACGCAACAAATAGGTATAGTACCAAAGTACTACTATGAACTGATGGACGGTGTAGAAATCTTTATTGAAAACGAGTTTAATTATGTTATGGTAACAGGAGAGGTAAAGTATTTGTTGGATGTGAATGAGAAACGGAATATAAAAAGCTATATACCATTTACTTATTCAGCCCTTGTTGGCTTCGAAATAGAAAACGAGCGCGTTCATTATGGTTTCTCTTTGGGATATACTACGCTAAACTTTAAGGATGCGGTTGCAAAGAATAAACCACCCAACTACACAGCACGTATATCACGCCTTGAAACAGGCATCTTAATGAATTTCTATTTTAAATTTCCTTTGTTTAAGTGATTGTTCAAGCAAGGTATTGATAATCTTTATTGAAAAGATTAAAGTGTAGAATGCTTTAGTTATTACAAAATACCCGAGAATAAAGCCAAACCTTTCGAAACTTAATTGAATAATAGTTGTTGTTTGATTTCGGTATATCTGCAAATTTTAGTTGATTTGCATCAATTTTACTTCGCACTCGGTTTATGTACAGCAATAAGAATATAATTAAAATAAGTTACCCGATATTTTTGAGTCTTTTGGCTCAAAATATTATTCAGGTAATTGATACTGCCTTTCTAGGTAGGGTTGGCGAAGTTGAACTAGGTGCTTCTGCATTGGCTGGTATATTCTACATTGCTGTTTTTACACTTGGTTTTGGCTATAGCATGGGTAGCCAAATACTTATTGGTAGACGAAATGGTGAAAAGAACTATCATCAAATAAGCGACATTGTTGTTCAGGGACTCTTGGTGTTGATTCCTGCAGCAATTCTGTTGATTCCTATTATGGGGTATGTTTCAAATGAGTGGTTACCCTATCTTTTCGAGTCGGAAGAGATTACAGCTGCTGTAAACGAATACCTCGATTGGCGCTTCTACGGACTTATATTTGCTTTTACCAACACAATGTTTCGCGCCTTCTATATTGGTATAGCGGGTACAAAGATTCTCACTTACAATGCCATTGTTATGGCTTTGACCAATGTGCTATTCGACTACCTACTTATTTTTGGTCATTTCGGATTTCCAGAAATGGGAATTGCTGGAGCTGCATTGGCATCAGTTATTTCTGAGTTGGTTTCAACTCTTTTCTTTATTATTTACACATTTAAGACTGTTGATTTAGATAAATATGGCTTTAAGAAAATTCGTATTCAGTTTTCGGTTGTAAAGCAAGTGTTGAATATCTCTGTTTTTATGATGGCTCAATACCTTCTATCTGTTGTTGTGTGGATGCTCTTTTTTGTTTTTATAGAGAAGCTAGGCGAGCGACCTTTGGCAATTTCCAATATTGTGCGGAGTTTCTACACCGTTCTTATTCTGCCTGCTCAAGCACTTGGTTCTGCCACAAATACTATGGTAAGTAATACAATTGGAGCTGGTAGGCAATCGGACGTGTTAAGCCTTTTGGGGCGAGTCACAAAAATTAGCTTGGCAATAACTGCTGTAATTATGCTCATGGTTTTTCTGTTTCCGCGTGCACTTATACATATATATACAAACGACCCCCTACTTATAGCCGAAACAATACCACCTATGTATGTGCTACTTACTTTGTTGCCCATATTTAGTGTGGGTGCTGTATTCTTCAATGCTGTGTCGGGGACAGGTAATACACGAACTGCATTGATGTTCGAGATTTTAACGCTCACTTTCTACCTTTCGTATATGTGGTGGATTATTATTTATCTTGAATCATCGGTTGCAGTTTGTTGGACTTCGGAGCATATATATTGGTTTTTCTTAATGTCATTTTCATTCCTCTATTTGAGGTATGGTAAATGGCAAAACAAAAAGCTGTGATTTATAGTATCGTCTATGATTCTATAAATTTAGATTAAATCGGTTATCTTTGTTTCTGATTTCTTTGCTTTGTCGAAAAAAGAGTCTTCTTTTTTGGCAAGCTATCGCATCAACTTATTAGATTTTAATTGACACAGGGAAGGTTAAATGCAGTGTGCAACCACCTTCCTATTAATGAAGTTATTTTCAAAATGAAAACACCTAAAGAACTAATAGATAAGCTTAGAGCACAACTGCACGAGCACAACTACAACTACTATATACTGTCGGAACCTGAGATTTCGGATTTCGAGTTCGACGCGCTAATGAAGCAATTGTCAGATTTAGAAGCCCAGCATCCTGAGTACAGCGACCCCAATTCGCCCACAAAGCGTGTGGGCAGCGATATCAACACAAGCTTTAGACAGGGGGCACATCGCTATCCAATGTTGTCTTTGCAAAACACCTATTCGCATGAAGAGGTTGCAGAGTTTTACGAACGTGTGATGAGAGCATTGAATGATGACTTTGAAATTGTTTGTGAATTGAAATTCGATGGAACTTCCATCTCGCTTGTGTACGAAAATGGCCGATTGGTACAAGCTCTTACGCGTGGCGATGGCAAGCAGGGCGATGATGTTACCGACAATGTAAGAACCATAAGCAGTGTGCCACTGCTCTTGAGGGGCGACAATATTCCACCTTATATAGAAGCACGTGGTGAAATATTATTACCATTCAGTGTGTTTGACAATCTAAATGAGTTACGTGAAAAGGAAGGCGAAGCACCGTTTGCCAATCCTCGCAATGCTGCTTCGGGTACGCTTAAGTTGTTAGACCCCAAAACAGTGGCTTCTCGCCGATTAGACTCTTATGTTTATTTTTTGATGGGTGAAGAGTTGCCTACTGATAGCCATTTCGAGAATCTTTCTATTGCCAATAATTGGGGTTTGAAGGTGTCTAAGGCTAGCAAGAAATGCAAAACCCTTCAAGAAGTATATGAGTTCTTAGCATATTGGGATATTGAAAGAGCAAACCTTCCTGTAGCAACAGATGGTGCTGTACTAAAGGTAAACTCTTTGCAGCAACAAAGAAATTTGGGTTTCACATCAAAGTTTCCAAGATGGGCCATAGCCTATAAGTTTAGTGCAGAGCAAGCTGTTTCCACCTTAGAATCGGTTGCCTATCAAGTAGGTCGTACGGGAGCCGTAACTCCTGTTGCCAACTTAGCACCCGTATTGCTTTCGGGCACTACTGTAAGAAGAGCTTCGCTTTATAACGAGGATGCAATAATGGCGCTCGATCTGCATATTGGCGATAAAGTGTATGTTGAAAAAGGGGGTGAGATTATTCCTAAAATAACAGCCGTAGACAAAGAAGCTAGAGATGGTGTGGGCGAAAAAGTTGTATTTGCAACAAATTGCCCTGCCTGTAATACTCCTCTAAAGAGAGATGAGGGCGAGGCCGCTCATTACTGCCCCAACATTACTGGGTGTCCGCCACAGATAAAAGGCAGGATTGAGCATTTTGTTGCTCGTAGAGCTATGGATATTACTGTTGGGCCTGAAACCATCTCGTTATTGTTTGATGAGGGGTTGATACATGATATAGCCGATTTATATGCATTAACCTACAACGACATCATCAATTTGGAGCGATGGGGCGAAACTAGCACCAACAATCTTCTTGAAAGTATTAGTAAATCAAAATCAGTTTCTTACGAGCGTGTTCTGTTTGCTCTTGGCATAAGGTTTGTGGGCGAAACAGTTGCCAGCAAATTAGCACATGCTTTCCCCAATGTAGATATGCTTAAGTCTGCCACATTTGAGCAGTTGACAAGTGTAGACGAAATAGGCGAACGCATAGCACAAAGTGTAGTCGACTTCTTTACCAACGATACTTATATAGATATCGTAGACCGCTTGCAAGCTTCGGGTTTACAGTTTGCTTTGAGCGAAGAGGCGCTCTCTTTGAAGACCGACAAGCTAGAAGGTAAAACTATTGTGATAAGTGGCGTATTTTCTATTCATTCGAGAGACGAATATAAGGAGATGATTGTACAGCATGGTGGTAAAAACACGGGCTCAATCTCCAAGAAGACAGACTACATTCTTGCAGGCGATAACATGGGACCCGCAAAATTGGAAAGGGCCAAGAAGCTGGGTGTTGAAATTATTGATGAGCAAGCCTTTTTAGAGATGATTCAATAAGCACGCATATACTTTATAAATCCTAGTGGTTTTTATTAACTATAAAAGAGCCTGTAGATTTCATTTCCCCATATAATCACCTGTTAGTTAGAACAATCTGTAGAGGCAGAGTGTTATATAGATTCAGAGTTCTAATTTAAAAACAAAATATAATATGAAGAAAAGAAGATTTATAGGTTCGATGCTAACATTTGCTTTAGCATCAATATTTGTCCTTGCATCTTGTACAAACAAAACAAAACAAGAAGAGACGAGAGAAGAAATTAATGAGGATTTAGTAGAGATTAAGCAAGAGATTGATGAGGAGATGAGAGACTTTAAGAACTACACCTACGATCAGAGAGAAAAGTTTTTAACCGATGCCAATGAAGAATTGGACGAAATAAATGAGGAGATTGATGAGATGAAAGCCGAGCTCAAAAGAGCTGGCGATAATATTTCTGCAGAAACAAGAGCAGCATACGAAAAAGCAATCGTAGAGCTTGAGGTTATGAGAGATGCTTACAAAAAGAATGTAGAAGAGGTTGAAAATAGCACCAAAGATAATTGGGAAAAGACCAAAGAAGATGTTGCTAATACGTACGATAAAACAATGAACAGCATTAAAGATGGCTGGGAAGATTTGAAGCGTGGTGTAACTGAGGGAGTGAATAAGACAAAAGATAGACTTGATTAAAACGTTTAGTCTTTATTGTAATTATAAAAGTTCTGGAGTAGTTCTACTTCAGAACTTTTTTTGTTTTTGCTCTTTGTGATTATTTATGGCTAACACTTCTCCTCTTTTTATTCATAGATGAATCATCAACTAGTAATCTCATGTTTACGAACTTATTATGCTTTATTTCAATGACTCCCTTTTGGAAAATGCTCGCTTTTATCTGCTCCCTGAAACTCGCTTCCTGATCTGTCGAAATATACCATCTGTTACGCCAGCAAACCGCTTGAAATAGCATATTATATCTGTAGAGTTTGAAGCCGCAGCATCTATGCAAAGCTAAAATGCAAATAGCAAGGGTTAAACAATAGTATCTTTAGCGTGTTTAATTGGAAAATAAAAAAACTTTAAAAGATACTCGTTTGCAAAAGTGTATCTATTTCGAATCATTTTAAAATAATCAAACTATGTCATTACTCACTATTGTTCTATGTGTTCTTCTACCACCAGTGGCTGTATTTATGAAAACAGGATTGAGCGGTAAGTTCATAATAAATATAATTCTAACCATTATTGGTTGGATTCCCGGTGTGATACATGCGTTATATGTAAACAGATATTAGTGTATGTAATAGAGGCTTAGATACATTTAATTTGCTTTGCCATTCAATATATTACTGTTGTAATGACCAAATAACAGATAAAAATTATAACTTTGCATATACAATATAGCTAATCTGTAGATATATCTTTTTTAATGCAGATGAGGTTATAACTTAAATACAAAGAAATATCTTTTATGGCTAATTTTCCCTTTAGAGGAATGGGGGTTGCTTTGGTTACTCCCTTTAAAGAAGATAAAACAGTAGACTTTGAAGCGCTTAAGGGTTTGCTGGACTTTCATTTACAATCGGGAACCGACTTCTTGGTGGTATTGGGCACTACTGCCGAAACAGCTACTTTGGCACCAAAAGAGCAGCACGAGATTGTTCGTTTTGTTGTAAAGCATATTCAGGGCAAACTTCCTATAATTGTAGGGATGGGCGGGAACAATACAAAAGCCCTCATCGATATAGTGAGCTCTTTTAACTTTGAAGGCGTTCATAGTATTCTCTCAGTAACTCCATTTTACTCAAGGCCCGAGCAAGAGGGCCTGTATCAACACTTCAAGGCGCTTTCTGAGGCATCGCCTCTGCCAATAGTTTTATACAATGTTCCTAGTAGAACTGGTGTGAATATGACAGCCGAAACTACTTTGCGTATTGCACATGATTGTAAAAATGTAATTGCAGTAAAAGAAGCTCACCCTAATATTGAGCAGGTAAAAAAAATAATTGCAGGAGCACCCCTAAACTTTTCTGTGCTCTCGGGCGACGACCCAATGACAATTAATCTTATAAAAGAGGGTGGACAAGGTGTAATATCTGTTTTGGGAAATGCTTTTCCTGAAAAGTTTTCAACTATTGTACATGATGCTTTGAGAGGTGATATTGATAAAGCACAAGAGGCTTTTGATAGTATGAAACGCTGTTGTGAGTTGCTCTTTGTAAATGGCAATCCTGCAGGGGTAAAATGTGCACTCTACTTAATGGGCTATATCAAGAATGAACTTCGCCTGCCATTAGTGCCTGCAACAGAAAAAACCGAAATGGCCTTGAAACAAGAACTGAAGAGTTGCTTCAGGTAGCTTTAACCCAACTTTATTTATTAAAAAACAGATTTGTCACCCTACAAGTTAGACTTATAGGTAGACAAATAATTTTATAACCACAGTTATATAGTTCAATTTAATATATTTTGCAGTCTGTATATTCTGAAGTATCAATTTATTTTAGCTATTTTTGTAACAGACTTTAATCGCAAAAAAACACAAATTATGAAAAAACTATTATTGTACTCAACTACTTTACTTATGGCAACATCATTTGGTTGTACACAGCAGACAACCCAACACGAAGACAAAGGAATAGAAATTGCAAACATGGACACTTCTTATGTTCCAGGCGACGATTTTTATATGTATGCAACAGGGGGCTGGCAAGAAGCCAATCCTATTCCCGACGAGCACTCACGTTATGGAACTTTTGATAAGTTGCGCGAGAATAATCAAGAACAAGTACAGGGTCTTATTGAAGAGCTTGGTGCTGAAGACCACCAACATGGCACTAATGCACAAAAGGTGGGCGACCTATATAGCATGGGAATAGATGAGGCAAAGCTAAATGCCGAAGGATTTGAGCCTATTAAACCTATATTAGATGAAATTGAAGCAGCTACTTCAAAGAAAGATATTGTAAGACTAATGGCAGAGATAAACAGATCTGCTGCAAGTCCGTTTTTTGGGTTTGGTGTAGGCCCCGATACTAAAAACAGCACAATGAATATTGCACATATATATCAATCGGGTATTGGTATGGGTGGACGCGAATATTACACAGAACAAGATGACAAATCGAAGCATTTGCGTCAGGAGTATGTGAATATGATGCAAACCCAATTTCAAAATATTGGTTACACCGAAGCTGAGGCTGCGAAAGCTGCTAATGCTGCAATGAAAATTGAAACAGAGTTGGCAGAGAACCACTTTACTAAAGAGGAACGCCGTCAACCAGAAAAGAACTATCACAAAATAAAATTTGTAGACCTCGAAAAAGAAGTAGCTCCATTTGATTGGGCTTACTATTTTGAGCAAGTTGGCGCAAATGGTCTTGAAGATTTAAATGTATCGCAAATTGAACCAGTTAGAGCAGCTATCAATATCATTGATAAAGAGTCTATAGACAATCTGAAGAGTTATTTAAACTGGATTGTTATTCGTTCTTCGGCAAGCTATTTGAGCGATAGTTTTGTAAACACAAACTTCGATTTTTATGGTAAAACCATGAGTGGAAGCAAAGAAATTCGCCCACGTTGGAAAAGAAGTATCGATGCAGTAAATGGTGCATTGGGAGAAGCCGTTGGGCAGCTATATGTAGAGAGATATTTCCCCGAAGAGGCAAAAGAGAGAATGCTTACATTGGTAAACAATCTAACAGAATCACTAGGCGAACGCATATCTAACCTCGAATGGATGAGCAACGAAACCAAAGAAAAAGCTCATGAGAAACTAAGTACATTTATTGTAAAGATTGGTTATCCCGATAAATGGAAAGATTATTCATCGCTAGAGGTAAAAGACGATTCGTATTATGCAAATATGAAACGTGCATCAGAGTTTCGTTACAACGAAATGATGGCTGATTTGGGTAAACCTGTTGATAAAACAAAATGGCACATGTCGCCACAAACAGTAAATGCTTATTACAGCCCATCGTCAAACGAAATTTGTTTCCCAGCTGGTATTCTTCAGCCTCCATTTTTCTATATGAATGCTGACGATGCTGTAAACTATGGTGGTATTGGTGTAGTTATTGGTCACGAAATGACACATGGTTTTGACGACCAAGGGCGCAAGTTTGACAAAGAAGGTAACCTAAACGAATGGTGGACTGCCGAAGATGCAGCAAACTTTGACGAGCGAGCTAAGGTATTGGTAGATTACTTCGACAACATTGTGGTAATAGATACAGTGCGAGCAAATGGAACCTTCACTTTGGGTGAAAATATTGCTGACCATGGAGGTTTGCAAATTTCGCTTAATGCATATAATAAGACTAAAGAGGCCCAATCGGGTAAAGCTGTCGATGGATTCACTCCCGAGCAACGCTTTTTCCTCTCTTACGCTACTCTATGGGGTGGTAATGTGCGCGATGCAGAAATATTGCGTCTCACAAAAATTGATCCTCACTCATTGGGCAAATGGCGTGTAAATGGTGCTTTGCCACACATTGATGCATGGTACGATGCTTTTGATATAAAAGAATCAAACGCAATGTATCTTCCCAAAGAGAAGCGTGCATCAATTTGGTAAATAAAAGTAGAGGAACTAGAAACCTCAAAAGTTTATTCATTCATTTTAAATATATAATATGTTTTCAGGAATAGTAGAAGAAGCAGCTACGGTTGTAGATATACAAAAAGATAAAGGAAATGTACACTTCACTTTGAAGTGTACATTTACCAACGAGTTGCAAATAGATCAGAGCATTGCTCACGATGGTGTTTGTTTGACAGTGGTAAATATTAAAGACGACACCTATACAGTTACAGCCATACAAGAGACATTGGATGTATCAAAGTTGAGCGAGTGGAAGCTAGGTGATAAGGTGAACTTAGAGCGTAGCATGAAAATGGATGGCCGTCTTGACGGACACATTGTGCAAGGACACGTAGATCAAACTGCAATTTGTGAGAGTGTGAGAGAAGCCGATGGTAGTTGGTATTTCAAATTTAAGTACAACTTCGACAAAGAGATGGCTAAAAAAGGATACCTAACGGTAGATAAAGGTTCGGTTACTGTAAACGGTGTGAGCCTTACGGTTGTTAATCCTACAGAAGATACTTTCGAAGTTGCTATTATACCATACACTTATGAGTACACCAACTTTCATCAAATAGAGAAGGGTACAATGGTAAATCTTGAGTTTGATATAATAGGTAAGTATATTAGCAGAATTATTGCATTAAGAGAGTAAATTAATAAAAGCCGAAAGCAATGACTTTTTTAGATTTAGTTTCATCACGGCAGAGTGTAAGGGCATTTGACCCCGATCGTAGTGTTGAAAAAGAGAAAATAGAACGTATTATCGAAATAGCACGACTAGCACCTTCTGCATGCAATGCGCAACCATGGAGTTTCGTGGTGGTAGATGACCCTGAACTAAAAAACAAAGTTGCCGATGCCACCTCTTCTCGTGTATTGGGTATGAATCATTTTACAAAGCAAGCTCCTGTACATTTGTTGCTTGTTGAGGAAAAGGTTAATATTAGTTCGGGAATAGGGGGTTGGATAAAGAAAAAAGACTTTGCTCAAATGGATTTAGGCATAGTGGCTGCTCATATTGTGTTGGCTGCAGAAGCAGAAGGTTTGGGTACATGTATTGTAGGATGGTTCGACGAAGATAAAGTGAAGGACCTGCTACATATACCTGCTTCAAAAAGAGTGTGGCTAGACATAGTTGTTGGATATGGAACACAACCATTACGCAACAAAAACCGAAAAAGTGTTGATAAAATAGTATCGTACAACAGCTATAAATAATATATTGTGGGGCTGGAAGAACCTCAGAATATGTTTAAAAAATCAAAAACTCACCATAAGGTGAGTTTTTTTTATTTACTTTGTCCTTATTTACTTTATAGATAGGTGTAAATCATAGCATATTTTGCAAGTATGCGATGACTTATATGCTTGTCTTGTTTTATTTAAACAGCATATTTGCTACGTTTGTAGTGCAATAACAATATAAATATGCAATATTTGCATAAACTAATAATTTAGAGATACAAAAAGCATAGTCTTTTTCTTTTTCATAGAAGCAACAGAATGAACAAACAGAAACGTTTCTTATTATCGCTCATCATATTTGTCACACTTATAGGCACATCGTCAGCCCAGAATGTTGGCGTTGACTCTCCGTATGGGAGGTATGGTTATGGTGTGCTTTCAAAACCCGCTTTAGGAGCAACAGAGTCAATGGGAGGTATTAGTTATGGCGTTAGAAGAGGCTGGAGTATAAACCCTGGAAACCCTGCGTCGTATTCTGCTGTAGATACTCTAAACTTTACTATGGAGATGGGTGTATCGGGTCAGTATTCTAAGCTGTCGGATGGTTTAAATAATCAATCTTTCCAAAATGGTAATTTCGATTACCTTGCTTTTCAATTTCCAGTGTATAAAAATGTTGGTATGAGCGTTGGCCTACTACCTTATTCAAAAGTAGGGTACGATTTTGGAAGAGATATATTATCTGATGAAATAAGCTACCGTGAAACATTTTCCGGCTCGGGTGGGCTTAGCAAAATATATGGTGGTATAGCTTATGCTCCAATAAAACAACTCTCTGTGGGTGCAAATTTGTCTTATTTGTTTGGAAAGATTACTCACTCGCAAGATATACCCGCATTAGGACAAACTGGTGAAGCATCCAATAGATTAGCCGCTAATTCGTTTACTATAAAAAACGTAATGTTTGATTTAGGAGCTCAGTTTACTTATCCTATCGATGATAGACGATCGATGACATTGGGTGTTGTATATACTCCAAGTGTAAAAAATGAAACAACGGTTTTCTCTACCGATTATTTATACTCGGCAACAGGCACTCAGTTACTTCCTAGCGATACATTATATAATCAGTCTTTTGATTTGCCCGAAACATTCGGAGTTGGTTTTTCATACAGCTCAATCAACTGGTTGGTTGGTATTGATGGTACTTTCCAGAAATGGGCCAATGCTAAATATCCCGACGACTTAGATAATATGACACTTGGCACTCGTTTCAACGATAAGTATAGTGTTGCTTTAGGTGCCGAGTATGTAGCAGACCCCGTCAACCGCAACTTTTTTCAACGTGTTCGTTTTCGTGGAGGTTTGTCTTATTCAAACTCTTATACCAATACAAAGGTATATGACCCAATTACTAGCATGAGCTTGGGAGAGCATGGTTACAAAGAGTATGGTGTGAATGTAGGATTCGGGTTGCCATTTCGCGACATGATTAGTGGCAGAATATCAATGGTCAATTTAGGTTTTGGCTATTCTATCATGGACCCCGAGCATAAATACATGATTAAAGAGGAAATGTTTAAAGTTTCAGTAAATATAAATATCAACGAATTTTGGTTCTTTAAACGTCAGTTTGACTAATATGTGTAGAGCACATTAAACTTTTGAATTAACATAACGTCAAAGATACTAACAACGAAAAAAGAACACTTAAAAACAAATAGAAATGAAAAAGTTAATTTTAGCAATTATTCTTGCGTCAATTGCCTTTCTTGGAGTGAATGCTCAAAAAGCAAACTATGATCCAGTAAACGCCCCTTATGGACATGGACAAGATAGTGTGAAGTGTATTACCAATTTAAGTCTTATGTCTACTGCTGCTAAAGCAGAAAACTATAAAGATGCAATTAAGTCATGGGAGTCTGTTTATAACAACTGTCCAGCATCTAGTAAAAACATTTATATCTACGGGCCTCGTATTTACAAAGCCCTAATTGAAAAAGAGACAGATGCAGCCAAGAAAAAGGAATACGCAGATTTAATAATGGAAATATATGATAAGCGTATGCAATATTTTTCCAGTTCCGACTCAAAAGGTACCATCTTGTGCTACAAAGCTTCAGATTATAAAGAACTAATGGGCGATCAAGCAGACAACAACGTTGTTTATAAAATGTTGGGTGAAGCTGTTGAAGATATGAAAAGTGAATTGTATCCATCAGTTGCTTTTTACGATTACATTATTGCGTCATTCTATGTGTTTAGAGAAGATAATGCAAAAAAAGATCAGTTTATCAACGATTACTTCCGCACATTAGAATATATGGAAAAAGCTATTGAAACTGCTAATGCAAATAATGATGTTGACAATGCAAACTATTTAACTGCAGTGAAAGAAAGTGTTGAAACTGTTTTTGTAAATAGTGGTGCTAGTGATTGTGAAACATTGCAAGAGTTTTACTTAGCTAAATTTGAAGCTAATAAAAACAACGAAGAGTTCTTGAATAAAGCGCTTGGTGCATTATCACAAATTGGATGTAACGAGTCTGACTTCTATTTCGATCTTTCAGAAAATTTACACAGACTGAAGCCATCTGCCAACTCAGCATTAGGTTTGGCACAAAGAAATCTTCAAAACAAGGATTATGAAACAGCCATGAAGTATTACGAAGAAGCTTCTCGTTTAGAAGTAGATACAGATAAAGCAAGTGGCTATATGATGACATTGTCTCAAATATTGTTCTCACAAAGACGTTATTCACAAGCAAGACAAGCAGCTTATGAAGCATTGAAATTTAAGTCGAACAATGGAGATGCCTACATATTAATTGCACAGATGTATGCTTCAAGTGCTCAAGGAATTTTTTCTGAATCAGAAAAAAGAGGTTTAGTGTTTAGTGCGGCTGTTGACAAATTGCTAAGAGCTAAAGCTGTTGACCCAAGTGTTTCATCTGAAGCTAATAAATTAATAAATCAATACTCAGGCTACTATATGGAGAAAGAAGATGCATTTATGATGGGTCTTAAAGCTGGAGAATCTGTATTTGTACCTGGTTGGATAGGTGAAACTACAACTATACGCACAAAGTAAATTTTGTAGGTAAAGAGATAAAGTAGTAATTAAAACACATATAATAGTTGAAAAACTTATTAAAGATGAAATCAAATAGCATAACAATCGGTATAGTAGCGATTGTTATGCTGTTTTTTTATACTGCCTGTGGCAGTAAAGAAGCTGAAACAATAGATATTCAGTTCGATCCTGAAACAACGCCTTCTATGACCACCGATAGTGTAACTACGCTTATCTCCGATTCGGGGATAACGCGATACAAGTTGGTGGCAGACAATTGGCAAGTGTTTGATAAAGCAGAGGAACCATTTTGGTATTTTCCAGAAGGAATATATTTAGAACGGTTCGACTCCTTGTTTCAAGTTGAAGCTAAGATTTTGGCCGATTCTGCATGGAATTATACCAATAAAAGACTTTGGCGATTGAAAGGTAACGTTGACATTCGGAATATGGAAGGGGAAATGTTTTTGAGTGATGAGCTTTTTTGGGATCAAAAGGAAGAACGAGTTTACTCAGATAAATATATTCAGATAAAGCGTGGCGACACAGAATTGAAAGGATATGGGTTTGAATCGAACCAAGCCATGACTGAGTATCGTATCTTTCGTCCTCACGATGGTAGAATACCTTTTAAAGAAGAACCTGTTAACCCCGACCTGGAAGCCATAGAACCAGACTCAATGAAAATGATAGATGAATGATTCGGTTGCGATACACCTTTGGACTGTATCTCTTATATTGTCAGTGTTTTTCTCCGGAATGGAAATTGCTTTTGTCTCTTCCGATAAGCTACGCTATGCACTAGACAAAAAAAACACAAATCCAATTGATTACATTCAGCGGGTGTTTTTTAGTCATCCACGTAAGTTTTTATCTACACTTACAGTTGGAAATCTTTTGGTGCTCATTCTTTTTGTATATACTACTATTGATCTTTCTAATGATTATATTCATCAAAATATAACAACAAATACTCCTTTAACGCTTTTCTTACAAGCGTTGGGGGCCTCCTTTATTATTTTAGTGACAGGGGAGTTGTTGCCTCGTGCCATATTTAAAAACAACTCCAACTTGTGGGTCAAAATCCTTTCTCTGCCTGCATTTATCTTTTACTTGTTGCTCTATCCCATAATCACCGTGTTTGCTTCTATGGGCAGTGCATTGCTACGATTAGTAGGCATCAGATTCAATCCTTTGGAAGAGAAAGCCCTTGGTAGGGTAGAACTTAATTCTTATGTAAAGCAAGGAATAGAAGAAGCACCTTTAGAAGGTGGCAGAGATTCGGAGGTGAAGATATTTAGAAATGCACTCGACTTTTCATCAGTCAAACTTCGCGATTGTATGGTTCCACGCACCGATATTATTGGCATAAGCAAAGATGCAGATGTAGACGAACTGAAAGACACATTTATAGAAACAGGTTTCTCTAAGATACTTGTCTATGAAGACGATATCGACAATATTATTGGATATATTCATATATGGGAGATGTTTAGCAATCCAGTAGACTGGACTACTCAAATAGCTTCTATATCATTCTATCCTGAAAGTATGCTTGCCAAGAACTTGATGAGCGAATTGCTACAACAGCACAAAACAATAGCGGTGGTAGTAGATGAATTTGGCGGAACATCTGGCATTATTACAACAGAAGATTTAGTGGAAGAGATTTTTGGGGAAATAGAAGACGAATATGATATAAACACGAATATAGCAACTAAGGTATCAGAGAATCATTACAAGATATCGGGTCGCATGGAAATTGACCAGCTAAATGAGCTTTTCGATTTCAATTTGCCGCAAGACGATGATTACTCAACCATTGCTGGCTATATACTACATCATATACAACGTTTCCCTAAAATTCACGAGAATATTGTTATTGATAATTACACATTCAAGATATTGAAAGTAACAGAACGTAAGATTGAAATTATAGAGTTGATTTTAAATCAAAATAATCAATAAAGGTAGAGAGGCTTTATTATTGAGAATAAATGGATTTGTTTTAAATTTTTTCCGTTATCTGCTTAATATTTACTATCTTCGTGCCCTTATTGAAACAACTATTTAGTTAAACATATTAATTTAATAAAAGGTAATTGTAAATGGCTACTTTACAGAAAATTAGAAATAGAGCCGGTCTCCTCATTGCGGTAATCGGTGTTGCTTTATTGGCATTCATTTTAGGAGATTTATTGACTTCGGGTAATACTTTCTTCCGTAAGTTACAGGACAAAGCATTTGTTGTGGACGGTGATATTGTCTCAACAGGAGAGTACTTCGACAGAGTGACAGAGTGGGAAGATTTTCAGAAAATGATTAGTGGAGAATCATCACTTGACGAGGCTACTACATCTCAGGTACGCGATATTGTGTATCAACAAATGATAAAAGAACGTCTGTTGGATGTGCAAGCCGAAAAGTTAGGCCTTGCTGTATCTAAACAAGAGCTGAATGATTTAGTGCACGGAGAATTTATTTCTCCTTTGTTGCAGCAGCTTCCACTATTTGTGAATCCCGAAACAGGAATGTTTGACAGAAATCAGCTCATTCAGTTTATTGCTACAATAAACACAGACGAAAGCACGATTCCCGTAGAGCAAGTTCAGATGGTGAGACAGTACAAATCTATTTGGTTGTTTTTAGAGAATCTAATTAAATACCAACGCTTAGAAGAGAAGTATGCTGCTTTATTGTCGGCTGCTGTTATATCAAATGATGTAGAGGCTAAAGCTACTTTTGAGCATTCGCAGCAAAGTGCAGATATTTTGTATGCAGTGCAAAACTACTTTACTATACCCGACTCTGTAGCCAATGTTACCGATGCCGATATTAAAAAGTATTACAACGAATACAAGCACCTTTTTACTTCTGATGTGCCAACTGCAAAAATAACATACTTCTCAAAAGAGATCGTTCCAAGTGATGAAGACTTTGATGAAGTAGAAGCTTTGGCTCCTGAGGTGTACGAAAGATTGCTTACTACTACCAATGTAGCAGCTGTAGTTTCTGAATACTCAGACCGTCCTTTTATAGATGCGTATCTAGCAAGTAATTTACTAACAACCGATGAGCGTTCGTTTGTTGAGTCTGCGGAAGTATCTGATGTTTACGGACCTTTTAGAGATGGAGACTCTTTTAAACTATTTAAGTATATAGCCAAAACTGTTGCTCCTGACTCTGCACGAATCAGCATGATTGGTATTCCACAGTCTATGTCTAATGATTCTTTAGTAACTGCATTTATTGACAGCTTACACACAGAAATTAATGGCGGTGCAAATTTTGCTGATGTTGCCAATAGCCTCAATCCACAATCAAATGGTGGTGAAATAGGTTGGGTGCGCGAAATAGATTTAGCACAAGCAGGTCCAGATGTAGCACAAAATGTATTTGCAACTTCTGCAGGTTCGGTAATTAAATTAAAAATGCCAGGACAACAAGCATTAATCTATGTAGAAGAAAAAACAGCTCCTGTTGCAAAATATAAACTTGCTGTAGTGAATATGCCTGTTATTGTTGGCGATAAAACTCAAAACAACATCGACAATGAGTTAAATCAATTTGTATCTGACCCCGAGGTTAAAACAAACTTTGCAGATAAGGCCCGTGAGTTAGGTTACAGTGTTGTTCCTGCTTACACAGCTTCAGCTACAGATCATACATTGGCGCAAATACCAAGTACGCGTCAAGTACTAAGCTGGGCATTTAATGAAAAAGAGGGAGCAGTAAGAAAATTCGACCTTTCTAAAAGTAGAATCATAGCAAGAGTTGATAGATTAATTCCTGCCGGGATTGCTCCTTTATCCGAAGTTACAGCATATATTAAGGCTGTACTTTTGAATGATAAAAAAGCAGAAGTGATAATTGAACAGTTAAAATCTAAAAATCCTTCAACATTGAACGATTTTGCACTAGCAATGAATTCTCAAGTAGATTCTGTGAGATTTGTTGACTTCAACACAGAGAACATTACCTCTTTAGGTAATGAGCCTATTATTAATGCTTACGCAGCTTATGGGCAGTTGAATAGTGTTGTAGGCCCACTAAAGGGCAACAGAGGGGTGTTTGCTCTTCAGGTTATCAATCGTGAGCAATCTCAAGAAGCGTACAATGCAGAGACTGTTAAGGCGCAACTTCAAGCAAACACTATGTACCGTTTACAAACACAAGCAGTAGAGGTGTTGAAAGATAAAATGAAAGTTATTGACTACAGATATAAGTTTTACTAGGCTATGTTTTGGTTATACAAAACAGCTAGTAATTACAAAACAAAAAACGTTAGAAGAGATTCTAACGTTTTTTTTTGTGCTTACCTAACCAAGCCGAGATGCCAATTAGCAGTAGGTTAATATTAGTTGTGTATCGACGCTCTTTAGTTATATTTATAAGAGCTGAGTTATCTATGGGCTGATGGAAATGTTAGTGGTTTGTATAATCTACCACGGTAGATTATACAAACATGTCATGAAAATTGAATCTACCACGGTAGATTTGTTTAGAAATTATTAGTGTCCGCTAAAAGTTTTTCTTGAGCTAAATACTAAAAAAGTAAAAGGGCTGGTCTTCAAATGAAGAAACCAGCCCTAAACGTCTTATCTTA
>SMEQ01000267.1_pt1 | contig 22135 bp, 24 predicted proteins | sample 2456281 | NCBI WGS metagenome assembly SMEQ01 (sample SAMN10132596, study PRJNA489261) | soil metagenome | isolation source: day1 antibiotic-loamy sand soil ammended with raw manure from dairy cow... | place: USA | collected 2015-04-01
ACGTTACCCTGATCAACCCAATCGCCATGGAAGAAGGTCTACGCTTCGCAATTCGCGAAGGTGGCCGTACCGTTGGTGCTGGTGTTGTAGCAAAAATTACTGCTTAAAGCTTGACAACTAGATCTAGGTCGGCATAATAGCCGGCCTAGAAAATATCTAGGCCAGTAGCTCAATTGGCAGAGCGACGGTCTCCAAAACCGTAGGTTGGGGGTTCGATTCCCTCCTGGCCTGCCACCTTCCCGGTTGGCATTAATTCTGAGATTCTGAAATAAATGAACGCAAAAGCAGATTCAAATGCAAGTCCGTTAGACTCGCTGAAATGGATTATCGTAGTTGCGCTGATTGTTATCGGTGTCGTTGCTAATCAGTATTACGCGTCAGAGTCTATCCTGTATAGAGCAATTGGCCTGCTTGTCCTAGGTGCAGTGGCATTATTCATTGCAGCGCAAACGGCTAAAGGTCGTTCACTACTGGTGCTGGCTAAAGAGTCGCGCGCAGAAATAAGAAAAGTAGTTTGGCCGTCTAGACCAGAAACTGTACAAACCACCCTCATTGTTGTTGTTGTCGTGCTGATAATGGGGCTGTTGCTGTGGGGACTCGACACGTTTTTAGGTTGGATTGTTTCACTAATTGTAGGATAAGGGTTCTCCATGACAAAGCGCTGGTACGTAGTACATGCATATTCCGGCTATGAAAAGCAGGTTATGCGCTCGTTGCATGAGCGCATTAAGCTTGAGGGTATGGAAGACCAATTTGGCGAAATTATAGTTCCGACTGAAGAAGTCGTTGAAATGAGAGCCGGTCAAAAACGCAAGAGTGAGCGCAAGTTTTTTCCAGGTTATGTTTTTATTCAGGTTGAGATGTCTGAAGCCGCTTGGCACTTGATTAAAGGCACGCCTCGCGTACTAGGTTTCATTGGCGGTACCGCTGCTAAACCTGCTCCAATCAGTGAGCGTGAAGCAGAGGCTATGCTACGCAGAGTAGCGGATAGCGATGAGAAACCAAGACCGCGTACCCTGTTTGAACCGGGCGAAACTGTTCGCGTGGTTGACGGGCCATTTGCAGATTTTAATGGTGTCGTTGAAGAAGTTAACTACGAGAAAAGCCGTATTCATGTTGCGGTGACTATTTTCGGTCGCTCAACTCCTGTAGAGCTAGAGTTTAGTCAGGTCGAAAAGGTCTGATACTGTTTTATTGTTGCCCTGCACTCTATGGATGACTGCAGGGCTTTTTCGTCGAAAGGAATCGGTTAATAACGGGGAGCTGAAAGGCGATTACCCAACGGAGTCAAAATGGCTAAGAAAATACAAGCTTACATCAAGCTACAGGTTAAGGCTGGTCAAGCTAACCCTTCACCACCAGTTGGTCCTGCTTTAGGTCAACACGGTGTAAATATCATGGAGTTCTGTAAAGCATTTAATGCGAAAACCCAAGGCGTAGAGCCGGGTTTGCCGACTCCTGTAATCATTACAGTTTATAGTGACCGTAGCTTTACTTTTGAGACCAAGAGTACGCCTGCTGCAGTGTTGCTGAAAAAAGCTGCTGGTATCACAGCGGGCTCAGCACGTCCTAACAGTCAGAAAGTAGGTACTGTTACGCGCGCACAGATTGAAGAAATTGCCAAGACTAAAGAGGCTGACTTAACTGCTGCTGAATTAGAAGCTGCTGTTCGTACCATTGCTGGCTCCGCGCGTAGCATGGGCATCACCGTGGAGGGTCTGTAATGGCTAAGTTAACTAAGCGTCAGCAAGCTATTGCTGAGAAAGTTGAGCACGGCAAAGTATATCCTTTTGAAGATGCTGCTCAGCTTTTGGCATCGCTGCCTCAGGCAAAATTTAAAGAGTCTGTCGATTTAGCTATCAACCTTGGTGTTGATCCACGTAAATCTGACCAAGTAGTTCGTGGTGCAGTTGTACTGCCAAACGGTACAGGCAAGACAGTCCGTGTAGCTGTGTTTACACAGGGCGCTGCTGCTGAAGCTGCTACTGAAGCAGGTGCTGACGTAGTAGGTATGGATGAGTTGGCAGAGGCCATGAAAGGAGGCGATCTGAACTATGACGTAGTAATTGCCTCACCTGATGCAATGCGCGTGGTGGGTCAGCTAGGTCAACTGCTTGGTCCACGTGGCTTAATGCCTAACCCGAAAGTGGGCACAGTAACTGCAGACGTAGCAACAGCAGTTAAAAATGCTAAGTCCGGCCAAGCACGTTTCCGTACTGATAAGAACGGTATTATTCACGCGTCTATCGGTCAGATCGATTTTGCACCTGAGAAGCTAAAGCAGAACGCTGAAGCACTTCTGGGTGAGTTGCGTCGTTTGAAGCCTTCCACCTCCAAAGGTGTATATATCAAGCGCATCAGCCTGAGCAGCACTATGGGCCCAGGTTTGCACGTTGATATTAGCTCGTTTTCAGAGAAGTAATAAAAATTTGGGGTCCCTGCTTAGCGGGGGCCGTCCAAGACCGTAGGTGGCTTGCCTTAAGTAGTTATCTAGCCTACGTAGATGGTGCTCCCGATTCATTCGAATCAGACACCAAAAACTCCAGGAAACTGGATCATTAAATAAGCAGGAGAAAATCCCGTGGCAATTAGACTCGAAGACAAAAAAGCAATAGTCGCTGAAGTCAACGAGGCTGCCAAAGCTGCACAGTCTGCCGTAGTAGTTGATGCTCGTGGTGTGACTGTAAGCGCTATGACTGGACTCCGTAAAGAAGCTCGTGAAGCAGGTGTTTATGTACGTGTAGTACGTAATACCCTGTTGCGTCGTGCTGTTGAGGGCACTCAATTTGAGACCTTAGCAGAGACCTTTACTGGCCCTACCTTGATTGCATTCTCAAACGAACATCCTGGCGCAGCTGCGCGGATTTTCAAAGAGTTTGCTAAAGGTCAAAAAGAGTTCGAGATCAAAGGCGCCGCATTTGAAGGCAACTTCATTGCAGCTAATCAAATCGATGTTTTGGCAACCCTGCCAACCTTCGACGAGGCAGTTTCTCAGTTGATGAGCGTTATTCAAGGTGCAACCAGCAAGCTGGCTCGTACTTTGGCTGCAGTTCGCGATCAAAAAGAAGCAGAAGCAGCTTAATCGCTTTTTCAAACACGCAATCAAAATTTCAGATAGCCAGCAGGCTATCCACAATGATAGGAAACCAGAGTCATGGCTCTTACTAACGAAGATATCTTAAGTGCAATCTCAGAAATGTCTGTAATGCAAATTGTTGAACTTATTTCAGCGATGGAAGAAAAGTTTGGCGTTACCGCTGCTGCTGCAACTGTAGCTGCAGGTCCTGCAGGCGCGGGCGAAGCTGCTGAAGAGCAGACTGAGTTCACTGTTCACCTGTTAGAAGCTGGTGAAAAGAAAGTTAACGCTATTAAAGCTGTACGTGAAATCACCGGCCTAGGTCTGAAAGAAGCCAAAGCTCTTGTTGATGGTGCACCTTCTGTTATTAAAGAAGACATCTCTAAAGACGAAGCTGAAGCTGCCAAGAAAACCTTGGAAGAAGCAGGTGCGAAGGTCGAGCTTAAGTAATTTTCGACAATGTACAACAGCCTAGTTTATAAAATTGGCTGATGGCTGGTGGCTAATGTCACCGGCCTTTTGTCGTTAATAGATAGCATTTAGAAGTGGTTGCTTAATGTTACAAGCAGGTCCTTCTAATGTTATCTACTACGAGAAACACTAACTTAGCTTGCTCGTTTAATTCTTTTCAACGCAAGCTGTACACAAGCTGGGGAACGCGAATGGCTTACTCATATACTGAGAAAAAACGTATCCGCAAGGACTTTAGCAAACTGCAGGATGTAATGGATGTGCCTTACTTGCTGGCAATCCAACTCGATTCTTACCGTGAATTTCTGCAGACTGGGGTAAGCAAAGACCAGTTTCGCGATATAGGTTTACATGCAGCATTTAAGTCTGTATTTCCAATTATTAGTTATTCAGGTAGTGCGGCGCTTGAGTATGTTGGATATCGCTTAGGTGAAGCTCCTTTTGATGTTAAAGAGTGCACCATGCGCGGCGTTACCTACGCTGCTCCTTTGCGTGTAAAAGTGCGCTTGATTATTTTTGATCGCGAAGCCTCTAACAAAACGATCAAGGATATTAAAGAGCAAGAAGTTTACATGGGTGAAATTCCATTAATGACAGATAACGGTACGTTCGTCATTAACGGTACTGAGCGTGTAATTGTTTCCCAGTTACACCGCTCCCCAGGTGTGTTCTTTGACCATGACCGCGGCAAAACGCACAGCTCAGGTAAGCTGTTGTTTTCTGCGCGCGTGATTCCATACCGTGGTTCATGGCTCGATTTTGAATTCGATGCCAAAGACTGTGTGTTCGTACGTATTGACCGCCGTCGTAAATTACCAGCGACCGTTCTACTGCGCGCACTAGGCTTCACTACTGAAGAAATTTTGTCTGATTTTTATCAGAATAATATTTTCCACATGTCAGATGAGGAAATCAGCCTTGAGCTGGTGCCTCAGCGTCTACGTGGTGAGATAGCCACTTTCGATATTAAAGATAAAGATGGCAAGGTCATAGTTGAGCAAGGTCGCCGTATTACCTCGCGTCACATTAATCAAATGGAAAAGGCGGGCATTAATAAGCTTATTGTTCCTGCCGAGTACGTGGTTGGTGCGGTCATTGCAAAACCAGTGGTTCACCCTTCAACCGGTGAGATTTTAGTTGATTGCAACGTTGAAATTACCGATGAAATTTTGCAGCTATTGCAGAAAAATAACATCGTCAGAATTGAAACGCTCTATATCAACGATATTGACTGCGGTCCATTTATCTCCGACACGTTACGTGTTGATGCCTCGACCAACCAGCTCGAAGCCTTAGTCGAAATTTATCGCATGATGCGCCCTGGCGAACCACCGACCAAGGATGCTGCTGAAAACCTGTTCAAGAACTTGTTTTTTGCCCCAGAGCGCTACGATCTATCCGCAGTAGGACGAATGAAGTTTAACCGTCGTATTGGCCGTGAAGAGATTATTGGCGAAGGTACCCTGAGCAACCAAGACATCGTTGATGTAATTAAAACCTTGGTTGATATCCGCAACGGTAAAGGCATCGTTGATGACATTGACCACTTAGGTAACCGTCGTGTGCGTTGTGTGGGTGAAATGGCTGAAAACCAATTCCGTATTGGTTTGGTACGTGTTGAGCGTGCTGTAAAAGAGCGCTTGTCGATGGCAGAAAGTGAAGGCTTGATGCCGCAAGACTTAATTAACGCCAAGCCTGTAGCTGCAGCTGTTAAAGAGTTCTTTGGTTCTAGCCAACTGTCACAGTTTATGGACCAAAACAACCCGCTGTCTGAAATTACGCATAAGCGTCGTGTTTCTGCACTGGGCCCAGGCGGTTTAACACGTGAGCGTGCTGGTTTTGAAGTACGTGACGTACACCCGACTCACTACGGTCGTGTATGCCCAGTAGAAACCCCGGAAGGTCCAAACATTGGTTTGATTAACTCATTATCAACCTATGCGCGCACCAACGAGTATGGTTTCTTAGAAACCCCTTATCGCGTTGTAACTGAAGGTCGCGTTACTGATGAGATCGTCTTCCTGTCTGCCATTGAAGAAGCAGAACACGTTATTGCACAGGCATCGGCCGGTGTTAATGACAAGGGTGATTTGATTGAAGAATTAGTAACAGTACGTCATCAAAACGAGTTTACCGTTAAAGTTCCTGCAGAAGTGACTTTGATGGATGTATCGCCCAAGCAGGTTGTGTCTGTTGCGGCATCGTTGATTCCGTTCTTAGAGCATGATGATGCTAACCGTGCGTTGATGGGTTCAAACATGCAGCGTCAAGCTGTTCCTACTTTGCGTGCTGATAAGCCGTTGGTAGGTACAGGTATGGAGCGCAACGTAGCGCGCGACTCTGGTGTGTGTGAAGTAGCACGCCGTGGTGGCGTGATTGAGTCCGTAGATGCCAGCCGTATCGTTGTACGTGTAAACGATGACGAAGCGGAAACCGGTGAAGCGGGCGTCGATATCTACAACCTCATCAAGTACACCCGCTCTAACCAGAACACCTGTATTAATCAGCGTCCACTTGTTAAGCAGGGCGATTTGATTAAGCGCGGCGATATTATGGCTGACGGTCCATCCACTGATATGGGTGAGCTGGCTTTGGGTCAGAATATGCGCGTGGCGTTTATGCCGTGGAATGGTTACAACTTTGAAGACTCCATTTTGCTGTCTGAGCGTGTGGTGGAAGAAGATCGCTTTACTACTATCCATATCCAAGAGCTAACCTGTGTCTCGCGTGACACCAAGCTAGGTTCGGAAGAGATTACGTCAGATATTCCAAACGTGGGTGAAGCTGCACTGAACAAGCTGGATGAAGCCGGTATTGTTTACGTGGGTGCTGAAGTTAACGCCGGTGATATTCTGGTGGGTAAGGTAACCCCTAAAGGTGAAACCCAGCTGACCCCAGAAGAAAAGCTGTTGCGTGCCATTTTTGGTGAAAAAGCCTCTGATGTTAAAGACACTTCTTTGCGTGTACCTACAGGTACTACCGGTACTGTAATTGATGTGCAGGTGTTTACCCGTGATGGAGTTGAGCGTGATAGTCGTGCGTTAGCGATTCAGAAGATCCAGCTGGATCAGATTCGTAAGGACTTAAACGAAGAGTTCCGCATTGTGGAAGGCGCCACTTTCTCGCGCTTGCGCTCACACCTTTTAGGTCATAAGGCTGATGGTGGTGCAGGCGTTAAGAAGGGTACTGAGCTGACCAATGAGATTCTTGATGGGATCGAATTGAATCAATGGTTCAAGCTGCGCATGGCGGATGACAAGCTCAATGACGAGCTGGAAAAATCGCAGGCGTACCTGTCTGATCGTCGTAAGCTCATTGATGAGAAGTTCGAAGACAAAAAGCGCAAGCTAACCCAGAGCGATGATTTAGCACCTGGTGTTTTGAAAATTGTTAAAGTTTACTTGGCCATTAAGCGTCGCATCCAACCAGGTGACAAGATGGCTGGTCGCCACGGTAACAAGGGTGTGGTTTCTGTCATCATGCCGGTAGAAGATATGCCGCACGATGAAAATGGCGTGCCTGTTGATATCGTGCTTAACCCACTCGGTGTACCTTCGCGAATGAACGTGGGTCAGGTTTTAGAAACCCACCTTGGTTTGGCAGCTCACGGATTAGGCGAAAAAATTAACCTAATGCTGGAGCAACAGCGCAAGGTCATTGATTTACGTAAGTTCCTTAACAAGATCTATAACGAAATTGGTGGTGCTGACGAAGACAGAGTCGATCTCGACTTGCTCAGCGACCAAGAAATTATGGACTTAGCGAACAACCTGCGTAACGGTGTACCTATGGCAACACCTGTGTTTGATGGTGCTTCTGAGCTAGAAATTAAAGCCATGCTTAAGCTGGCAGACTTGCCAGAAAGCGGGCAAATGAAGCTGTTTGATGGCCGTACGGGTGATGCTTTTGACCGTCCAGTCACTGTTGGTTACATGTATATGCTCAAACTTAACCACTTGGTTGATGACAAAATGCATGCGCGTTCAACAGGTTCTTACAGCTTGGTTACTCAGCAGCCGCTGGGTGGTAAAGCGCAGTTTGGTGGTCAACGCTTCGGTGAGATGGAAGTGTGGGCGCTGGAAGCCTATGGTGCCGCATACACCCTGCAAGAAATGCTTACTGTTAAGTCGGATGATGTGAATGGCCGTACCAAGATGTATAAAAACATCGTTGACGGTGATCATCGTATGGAAGCTGGCATGCCAGAGTCCTTTAACGTATTGATCAAAGAAATCCGTTCGCTCGGAATTGATATTGAATTGGAATCCGAATAACCCGCGTGCGTATTAGCAGTGCTGCCTAGCAGCGCTGCCCGCTCCGTCAGGAGGAAAGGCCTTGAAAGACTTATTGAATTTAATTAAAAACCAAAACGAAGTGGAAGAGTTTGATGCGATTAAGATTTCTTTAGCATCACCGGAACTGATTCGTTCTTGGTCCTTTGGCGAAGTTAAAAAGCCAGAAACCATTAACTACCGTACCTTTAAGCCTGAGCGTGATGGTCTGTTCTGTGCCAAAATATTTGGCCCAGTTAAAGACTACGAGTGCTTATGTGGTAAGTACAAGCGCCTAAAACATCGCGGTGTAATCTGTGAGAAGTGTGGCGTTGAAGTGGCTCTGTCTAAAGTACGTCGTGAGCGTATGGCGCACATTGAGCTGGCTTCACCTGTTGCCCATATTTGGTTCTTAAAATCCCTACCTAGCCGTATCGGCTTGCTACTCGATATGACCTTGCGCGATATCGAGCGCGTGCTTTATTTTGAAAGCTATGTGGTGGTTGAGCCGGGTCAGGCAGCGGGTCTAGAAAAATTTCAGCTGCTGAATGACGAGCAATATTACGAAGCTTTAGAAGAATATGGCGACGAATTTGATGCGCGCATGGGTGCTGAAGCCATTCGTGAGCTGTTAATCAGCCTTGATTTGGAATATGAGATCAACGCGTTGCGTGAAGAGATTCCGCAGACTAACTCTGAAACCAAAATCAAAAAACTATCCAAGCGTTTAAAGCTAATGGAAGCGTTCCACACTTCAGGTAATAAGCCTGAGTGGATGATTTTTACAGTGTTGCCGGTACTGCCGCCTGACTTACGTCCACTGGTTCCTTTGGATGGTGGCCGTTTTGCGACCTCAGATCTTAACGACCTATACCGCCGTGTAATCAACCGTAATAACCGCCTGAAGCGTCTGCTAGAACTGTCTGCGCCTGATATTATCGTGCGTAACGAAAAGCGTATGCTGCAGGAATCCGTGGATGCACTGTTAGATAACGGTCGTCGCGGTCGCGCCATTACTGGTAGCAACAAGCGTCCTCTGAAATCCTTGGCTGACATGATTAAGGGTAAACAGGGTCGTTTCCGTCAGAACTTGCTAGGTAAGCGTGTTGACTACTCCGGTCGTTCCGTAATTGTAGTGGGTCCTACACTGCGTCTACACCAGTGTGGTCTACCGAAGAAAATGGCGCTGGAATTATTTAAGCCCTTTATCTTCGGTAAGCTTGAAGAGCGTGGTTTAGCTACCACCATTAAAGCTGCCAAGAAAATGGTTGAGCGCGAATTACCCGAGGTTTGGGACGTTCTCGCTGAGGTGATTCGTGAACACCCAGTACTGCTGAACCGTGCGCCAACACTGCACCGTTTGGGTATTCAGGCGTTTGAGCCGGTGCTGATTGAAGGTAAAGCCATTCAGCTGCACCCACTGGTCTGTGCGGCTTATAACGCTGACTTTGACGGTGACCAGATGGCCGTTCACGTGCCGCTGACGATTGAGGCTCAGCTAGAAGCGCGTGCGTTGATGATGTCAACCAACAATATTTTGTCGCCAGCCAATGGCGAGCCGATCATTGTTCCTTCGCAGGACGTGGTATTGGGTCTTTACTACATGACCCGTGAGGCGATCAACGTCAAAGGTGAAGGTCGTATTTTTGCAGATTTGCAAGAAGTAGACCGTGCCTACCGTTCAGGTCAGGCAGCACTGCACGCTAAAGTTAAAGTGCGTATTTTTGAAAAAGTTATTGATACCAGTGGTGGTGTCATAGAGCAAACTCGCATTGTAGACACCACAGTGGGTCGCGCATTGTTATTCCAAATTGTTCCCCTAGGCTTGTCCTACGATTTGGTTAACGTACCGATGAAAAAGAAAGCGATTTCTAACCTGATCAACCAGTGCTACCGCGTGGTTGGCTTGAAGGAAACCGTTATCTTCGCTGACCAGCTGATGTACGCAGGTTTCGCTTACTCAACGATTTCTGGCGTCTCTGTGGGTGTGAATGACTTTGTTATTCCGCAAGAAAAAGCCAAAATCATTGATCGCGCTACTAACGAAGTTAAAGAAATTGAAAAGCAGTTCTCCAATGGTCTAGTTACCCAAGGTGAGAAGTACAACAAGGTAATTGACCTTTGGTCCAAGGCCAACGACGAAATCTCTAAAGCGATGATGGCGAACCTATCCAGTGAGCCAGTGATTGATCGTGACGGCAACAAAGCCACACAAGAGTCCTTTAACTCCATGTATATGATGGCAGATTCAGGTGCTCGAGGTTCTGCTGCGCAGATTCGTCAGCTAGCCGGTATGCGTGGTCTGATGGCTAAACCAGACGGTTCTATTATTGAAACGCCAATTACCGCGAACTTCCGTGAAGGTTTAAACGTACTGCAGTACTTTATTTCTACCCACGGTGCGCGTAAAGGTCTTGCGGATACGGCTCTTAAAACAGCTAACTCCGGATACCTAACGCGTCGTCTCGTGGACGTAGCGCAGGACTTGGTCGTAACTGAGTTTGACTGTGGTACAGAGGAAGGTCTGTGGATGACACCGCACATTGAAGGCGGTGATGTTGTTGAGCCGCTGGGCGAGCGCGTATTGGGCCGAGTAGTGGCACGCGATGTGGTTGACCCTGTCAGCAATGAAGTGCTGGTTCCTGCTGGTACATTAGTTGATGAGAAGTGGGTTGATTACATTGAGAACAACAGTATTGATGAAATCCTGGTGCGCTCTTCACTTACCTGTGAAACACGTCATGGAATTTGCTCCAACTGTTATGGTCGCGACCTTGCGCGTGGTCACCTAGTGAATCAGGGTGAGGCAGTGGGCGTAATTGCTGCCCAGTCCATTGGTGAGCCGGGTACACAGTTAACGATGCGTACGTTCCACATCGGTGGTGCTGCAAGCCGTACTTCCGCTACAGACAGCGTACAGGTTAAAAATGGCGGTACAGTGCGCCTCATTAACCTTAAGCATGTAACGCGTGAAGATAAATCACTGGTTTCAGTGTCACGTTCTGGTGAGTTAGCTATCGCTGATGAGTTTGGTCGTGAGCGTGAGCGTTATAAGCTGCCCTACGGTGCAGTGGTTTCAGTTGCAGAAGGCGAAACAGTAAAAGCCGGCGCAATCGTAGCTAAGTGGGATCCGCACACCCACCCAATCGTCAGTGAGACAACGGGTATTGTACAGTTCGTGGGCATGGAAAGCGGTATTACCATCAAGCGCCAAACCGATGAACTAACAGGCTTAACCAATATCGAAGTAATGGATGCGCAAGAACGTCCAGCAGCGGGTAAAGATATCCGCCCAGCAATTAAGCTGGTTGACGATAAAGGTGAAGACTTACTGATTCCAGGTACAGACTTAATTGCACAGTACTTCTTACCAGCGCATGCGCTGGTGAGTCTGAATGATGGCGATCGTATTAGCATTGGTGACGTGATTGCGCGTATTCCGCAAGAAACCTCCAAAACTCGTGATATTACCGGTGGTTTGCCGCGTGTTGCTGACTTATTCGAAGCGCGTCGTCCAAAAGAAGCCTCTATTCTGGCTGAAATCAGCGGCATTATTTCCTTTGGTAAAGAAACCAAAGGCAAGCGTCGCTTAGTCATTACCCCAACTGACGGTAGCGATCCTTATGAAGAGTTAATTCATAAGTGGCGTCACCTGAACGTGTTTGAGGGTGAGCAAGTTAGCCGCGGTGAAGTAATTTCTGATGGTCCAAGCAACCCGCATGATATCTTGCGTTTGCTGGGTGTCAGTGCGTTAGCGCGTTACATTGTGACTGAGATTCAAGAGGTTTATCGTTTGCAGGGTGTGAAAATTAACGATAAGCATATTGAAACAATTCTGCGTCAAATGCTGCGTAAAGTAGACATCCTGGAATCCGGGGACTCTAACTTCATCAAGGGTGAGCAGGTTGAGTTCACTAACGTGTTGCAGGAAAACGAAGAATTAGCTGCAAAGGATCGATTCGTTGCTAAATACGAGCGTGTATTGCTGGGTATTACTAAAGCATCGCTTTCAACTGAATCCTTCATTTCTGCTGCTTCGTTCCAGGAAACAACACGTGTTCTGACGGAGGCAGCGGTAACAGGTAAGCGTGACTTCTTACGTGGCTTGAAAGAAAACGTGGTTGTTGGTCGTTTGATTCCAGCAGGAACAGGTTTGACTTATCACGCTGAGCGCAAGAGTAGACGTGCTAATGTTGATACAAAACAAGATGTTAGTGCCACTGAATTTGAAGCATTCAGTGAAGCGCTAAATTCTATTGAGTAACTAAGCTCCTAGACGGGTAGCTTAGTTCTTGACGCGGGGCAAGACTGTCACTAAAATCTTGTACCCTTAAATTTGGTGGAGCTTCGGCTCCGCCTTGTTATGTATTGTCGCAAGACAAAAGTGGAGCATATAGATGGCAACAGTAAACCAGCTAGTGCGCAAACCACGTAAGCGTATCGTCGAGAAAAACGACGTACCTGCGCTACAGGGTTGCCCACAGCGTCGTGGAGTATGTACTCGTGTATATACCACCACACCAAAAAAGCCGAACTCAGCGCTACGTAAAGTGTGCCGTGTTCGTTTAACCAATGGCTTTGAAGTGTCTTCTTACATCGGTGGTGAAGGCCACAACTTGCAAGAGCACAGCGTTGTATTAATTCGTGGTGGTCGTGTTAAAGACTTGCCGGGTGTGCGTTATCACACTGTGCGCGGTTCTTTAGACACCTCCGGTGTTAAGGATCGTAAGCAGGGCCGTTCTAAGTACGGTACCAAGCGTCCTAAGTAACTATTTTTTTAATTCGAGTCGATAAGAGTAAGGTCGGGCCTGTAAGTGAGTCCCGAGCTAACCTGAAGACCGTTTGAGGGCTTATCAATGCCAAGACGTCGCGTAATCGCAAAACGGGAAATTCTGGATGATCCAAAGTATGGAAGTCAGATTCTCGCAAAATTTATGAATCACGTTATGGAGCACGGTAAAAAAGCCGTGGCCGAGCGTATTGTTTATGGTGCACTGGAAACAGTTCAGCAGCGTAAAAACCTAGAACCACTGGAAATCTTTGAAAAAGCACTAGAAGCCATCGCTCCCTTGGTTGAAGTGAAATCCCGTCGTGTAGGTGGTGCTACCTACCAGGTTCCAGTTGAAGTTCGCCCTTCCCGCCGTAATGCGCTAGCAATGCGCTGGCTGGTAGAGGCTGCGCGTAAGCGTGGCGAAAAATCCATGACCCTACGCTTAGCGGGTGAGTTGATGGATGCTGCTGAAGGTAAAGGCTCAGCTGTTAAGAAGCGTGAAGACGTGCACCGCATGGCAGAAGCCAACAAGGCTTTCTCGCATTACCGTTTTTAATTTAGCGAGGACCTAACTGTGGCTCGTACTACCCCTATTAATCGCTACCGTAACATTGGTATTTGTGCGCACGTTGACGCCGGTAAAACCACGACAACTGAGCGCATCCTGTTTTATACAGGTGTTAACCACAAAATGGGTGAAACCCATGATGGTGCAAGTACTACTGACTGGATGGCGCAAGAACAAGAGCGTGGAATTACCATTACATCTGCAGCGGTTACAGCTTTCTGGGAAGGCTCAACCAAGCAGTATGATCGTTACCGTGTAAACGTTATCGATACACCTGGTCACGTCGACTTCACTATTGAGGTTGAGCGTTCACTGCGTGTTCTCGATGGCGCTGTCGTTGTATTCTGTGGTTCATCTGGTGTTGAGCCTCAGTCTGAGACTGTATGGCGTCAAGCCAACAAATACGGTGTTCCGCGTATCGTTTACGTAAACAAATTGGACCGTCAAGGTGCAGACTTTAAGCGTGTTTTGGGTCAAATCAAGCAGCGTTTAGGTCACACGCCTGTTGCTCTGCAATTGCAGATCGGTATGGAAGAGAACTTTGTTGGCCAAATTGACCTAATCACGATGAAAGCTCGTTATTGGGATGATGCTGACATGGGGCTGGTTTACCGTGAAGAAGACATTCCTGCGGATATGCTAGAGGAAGCTGAAGAGTATCGCTCTTTGCTCGTTGAAGCAGCAGCAGAATCCAGTGAAGAATTGATGGACAAATATCTTGAAGGTGGTGAGTTAACCATCGATGAGATTAAAGCTGGCTTGCGTGCGCGTACTATCGCTGGTGAAATCGTTCCAGCAGTATGTGGTTCATCTTTCAAGAACAAAGGTGTGCCATTGGTGCTTGACGCTGTGATTGACTACTTGCCTGCGCCAACTGAGATTCCACCTATTAAGGGTGTGCATCCAGACAACGAAGAGCAGGTTGATGAGCGCCCAGCAGATGACGATGCGCCTTTCTCAGCGCTGTCCTTTAAAATCGCCACTGACCCATTTGTGGGTACTTTGACCTTTATCCGTGTTTACTCCGGCGTTCTAGCTTCAGGTGACGCTGTATTGAACTCAGTAAAAGGCAAGCGCGAGCGTGTAGGTCGTATGGTGCAGATGCATGCTAACGATCGTCAGGAAATTAAAGAAGTGCGCGCGGGTGATATCGCGGCTCTGATCGGCATGAAAGATGTGACTACAGGGGATACTCTGTGCAACATTGACAAGCCAATCATTCTTGAGCGTATGGACTTCCCAGAGCCGGTTATTTCCGTTGCTGTGGAGCCAAAAACTAAAGCTGACCAAGAAAAAATGGGTATTGCTTTAGGCCGCTTAGCGCAAGAAGACCCATCGTTCCGTGTTAAGACTGACGAAGAAACAGGCCAAACTATTATTTCCGGTATGGGTGAGTTGCACCTGGATATTCTGGTTGACCGTATGCGTCGTGAATTTAACGTTGAGGCCAACATTGGTAAGCCGCAAGTGGCTTACCGTGAAACGATTCGCAACACCTGTGAGATCGAAGGTAAATTCGTTCGTCAGTCAGGTGGTCGTGGTCAGTTTGGTCATTGCTGGATTCGTTTCTCGCCTGCAGATGAAGGTCAGGAAGGTCTTGAATTTACAAATGAAATTGTTGGTGGTGTTATTCCGAAGGAATACATTCCTGCAGTTCAAAAAGGTATCGAAGAGCAGATGCAGAACGGTATTGTTGCCGGTTATCCGCTTCTCGGTCTAAAGGCAGCCGTTTTTGACGGTTCCTACCACGATGTCGACTCAAGTGAAATGGCGTTTAAAATCGCTGCTTCGATGGCGACCAAGCAGTTAACCACCAAAGGTGGCGCCGTACTGCTTGAGCCAGTAATGAAAGTCGAAGTGGTTACGCCAGAGGATTACATGGGTGATGTAATGGGTGACTTAAACCGTCGCCGTGGTCTGATCCAAGGTATGGATGACACGCCATCAGGCAAGGTTATTCGTGCAGAGGTTCCATTGGGTGAAATGTTTGGTTATGCGACCGACGTTCGTTCAATGTCTCAAGGCCGTGCTAGTTACTCCATGGAGTTCTCCAAATACGCTGAAGCTCCGGCAAACATTGCTGAAGCAATTATTAAAAACCAAGGTTAATCCCGCCAATTAGTAAGAGGTTACATATCGTGGCTAAGGAAAAATTCGAACGTAGTAAACCGCACTTGAACGTAGGCACCATTGGTCACGTTGACCATGGTAAAACTACTCTGACTGCTGCTCTGACGCGCGTTTGTGCTGAAGTATGGGGCGGTGCAGGTGCATCAAAAGGTTATGACCAAATCGATAACGCGCCAGAAGAAAAGGCGCGTGGAATCACCATCAGTGCGTCACACGTAGAGTACGATTCACCGGCTCGCCACTACGCACACGTAGACTGCCCAGGTCACGCTGACTATGTTAAAAACATGATCACCGGTGCGGCGCAGATGGATGGTGCGATTCTGGTTTGTTCAGCAGCTGATGGCCCTATGCCTCAGACGCGTGAGCACATCCTACTGTCCCGTCAGGTGGGTGTTCCGTACATCGTTGTATTCCTGAACAAAGCGGACATGGTTGACGATGAAGAGTTGCTTGAGCTGGTAGAAATGGAAGTGCGTGACTTGCTCAGCACTTACGATTTCCCAGGCGACGACACACCAATCATCACCGGTTCTGCGTTAATGGCGCTTAACGGCGAAGATGAAAACGGCATGGGTACTACTGCAGTTAAAACGCTGGTAGAAACTCTTGACTCCTACATCCCAGAGCCAGAGCGTGCCATTGATCAGGCGTTCTTGATGCCGATTGAAGACGTATTCTCCATCGCTGGTCGTGGTACTGTGGTAACCGGTCGTATCGAGCGCGGTATCGTTAAAGTGGGTGAGGAAGTTGAAATTGTTGGTGTTAAAGACACCACCAAAACTACCTGTACCGGTGTTGAGATGTTCCGTAAGCTGCTTGATGAAGGTCGCGCAGGTGAGAACGTTGGTGTTCTGTTGCGTGGTGTTAAGCGTGAAGATGTTGAGCGTGGTCAAGTATTGGCCAAGCCAGGCACCATCAAACCGCACACTCAGTTCGAAGCGGAAGTGTACGTACTGTCCAAAGAAGAGGGTGGTCGTCACACGCCTTTCTTTAAAGGCTACCGTCCACAGTTTTACTTCCGTACTACAGACGTTACTGGTAGCTGTGAGTTGCCAGAAGGCGTTGAGATGGTAATGCCAGGTGATAACGTTAAACTTGACGTTACCCTGATCAACCCAATCGCCATGGAAGAAGGTCTACGCTTCGCAATTCGCGAAGGTGGCCGTACCGTTGGTGCTGGTGTTGTAGCAAAAATTAAAGCCCCCGTTCAGGGGGCTTTTCTATTGTTGTTGACATGTTGTTTAGAGGCTATTAGAATTGCGCCTCCTTTTAATAGGTGCGCGCTACTTAATAGGTAGCTAAACAAGAGTCTGAGGTCAAAATGCAGAATCAACAAATCCGTATTCGGTTGAAGGCATTTGATCATCGCCTGATTGATCAATCTACCCAAGAAATCGTGGAAACCGCGAAAAGAACTGGGGCTCAGGTGCGTGGTCCAATCCCATTGCCGACTCGCAAAGAGCGTTTTACCGTTCTGGTATCGCCGCACGTCAACAAAGACGCGCGTGATCAGTACGAAATTCGCACACATAAACGCGTACTGGATATTGTCCAGCCAACAGATAAAACTGTTGATGCGTTGATGAAACTTGATCTGGCAGCTGGTGTGGAAGTACAGATCAGCCTCGGCTAAAACATCCGTTTTAGTCGTGTAACGCTCTGAAATGGGCGGCCATAGCGGGTGAGAGCCCCGTACACAAATGAGGTCCTAATATGACAATAGGTTTAGTCGGTCGTAAGTGCGGTATGACCCGTGTTTTCACCGAAGAGGGTATCTCGATTCCGGTCACTGTAATTGAAGTGGAGCCGAATCGTATTACTCAGGTTAAGTCAGAAGAAACTGATGGCTACCGTGCTGTTCAGGTAACTGTGGGTGAGCGTCGTGCTTCTCGCGTTACTAAAGCGCAGGCAGGTCATTTTGCTAAAGCTGGCGTTGCAGCTGGCCGCAAAGTATTGGAGTTTCGCCTTGAAGAAGGCGAGTACCAAGCTGGCGACCAATTAACAGCTGAAATCTTTACTGCTGGTCAAATCGTTGATGTGACGGGTCAGTCAAAAGGTAAGGGCTTCGCCGGTACCATTAAGCGCTGGAATTTTGCTGGTCAGGATGCCTCTCACGGTAACTCTGTCTCGCACCGTGTTCCGGGCTCCATTGGTCAGTGCCAAACACCAGGACGTGTATTTAAAGGCAAGAAAATGTCTGGCCACATGGGTGCTGAGCGTAAGACTGTTCAGTCCTTAGAAATCGTTCGTGTTGATGCTGAGCGTAATTTATTGCTTGTAAAAGGTGCTGTTCCTGGCGCTACTGGCGGTGATGTTATCGTTCGTCCAACCACTAAAGGTCGCGGTTAAGAGGGAGTGCCGAAATGCAAGTAAATGTAAATGGCGCCCAAGCAATTGATGTTTGTGAGCGTACTTTTGGCGGCGAATTTAACGAGACTCTTGTTCACCAAGCCGTTGTAGCCTACATGGCTGGTGGTCGCCAAGGCAGTAAAAAACAAAAAACCCGTTCTGAAGTGTCTGGTGGTGGTCGTAAGCCATGGCGTCAGAAGGGTACTGGTCGCGCACGCGCCGGTACAATCCGTTCCCCGATTTGGCGTGGGGGTGGTGCAACATTTGCTGCACGCCCACAGGATCACTCTCAGAAGTTGAACAAAAAGATGTATCGCGCTGCGATGCGTTCGATCTTGTCTGAGCTGGTTCGCCAAGATCGTCTAGTCGTTGTTGAAGAGTTTGCAGTTGGTGCACCTAAGACTAAGGATTTGGTTGAAAAACTGAATGCTTTGGATTTGCAGAATGTATTAATTGTTTCCGAAGACATTGAGCAAAATCTTTATTTGGCTGCACGTAACCTTCCTCATGTGGATGTGCTTGATGTGCAAGGCTCAGACCCAGTAAGCCTAATCGCTTATGAAAAGGTTCTGATGACTGTATCAGCCATTAAAAAGTTTGAGGAGTTATTGGGATGAACCAGGAACGCGTATTTAAAGTGCTACTTGGCCCACATATCTCCGAGAAGGCGACTATGTTAGCCGATGGCAAAAACCAGTTTGTATTTAAAGTTGCGATTGATGCAACCAAGCTGGAAATTAAAACTGCTGTAGAAGCCCTGTTCGAAGTGAAAGTAGCTGATGTTAATACCGTTAAAGTTGACGGTAAGACTAAGCGTACAGCGCGTGGACTGGGTAAGCGTAAGGACTGGAAAAAAGCCTATATCGCCCTACAGCCCGGTCAAGACATTGACTTCACTAGCAGTGCTGAATAAGTAGAGGTGTATCATGGCAATTGTTAAAAGCAAGCCGACTTCTGCTGGACGCCGTTTTGTCGTTCGCGTAGTCAATAAGGAGCTGCACAAAGGCTCTCCTTATGCGCCGCTGCTGGAAAAGAAAACTAAAACCGGTGGCCGCAATAATAATGGTCGTATTACCACTCGTCACATTGGTGGTGGTCACAAGCAACAATATCGTATTATCGATTTTCGTCGTAACAAAGACGGCATCCCTGCGACTGTTGAACGCTTAGAGTACGATCCAAACCGCAGTGCACACATTGCATTGCTTAAGTATGCAGACGGTGAGCGTCGCTACATTTTAGCACCTAAGGGTGTTAGTGCTGGCGAGCAGTTGCTGTCAGGCGATCATGCGCCTATCAAAGCGGGTAACACTTTACCGCTGCGTAGCATACCAGTAGGTTCTACCATTCACGGTATTGAGCTTAAGCCAGGTAAGGGTGCGCAAATGGCACGCTCTGCAGGTACTTCCGCTCAGTTGATTGCACGTGATGGAGCTTACGTTACTCTGCGTTTACGTTCAGGTGAAATGCGTAAAGTATTAGCCGAATGTCGCGCAACTTTAGGCGAAGTTTCAAACCATGAACACTTCTTGCGCTCTTTAGGCAAGGCTGGTGCTTCACGTTGGGCGGGTATTCGTCCAAACGTACGTGGTGCTGCGATGAACCCAGTTGATCACCCGCATGGTGGTGGTGAAGGCCGTACTAAAGGTGGTCGTCATCCAGTTACTCCATGGGGTCGCCCGACTAAGGGTGGCAAGACCCGTACTAACAAGCGTACGAACAAGATGATCGTTCATCGCCGTAAATAATTGAGGATAACAAATGTCACGTTCTCTTAAGAAAGGTCCATTTATTGACCTTCACCTGTTAAAGAAGGTTGAGACTGCGGTTGAAAAGAACGATCGTAAACCAGTGAAAACTTGGTCACGTCGCTCAATGATTCTACCGCAGATGGTTGGTCTAACTATTGCAGTTCACAACGGTCGTCAGCATGTACCTGTGTTGGTCGGTGAAGATATGGTTGGTCATAAGTTAGGCGAATTTGCTGCAACACGTACCTATCGTGGTCACGTTGCAGACAAAAAAGGCAAGCGTTAAGGGGTGAGATGATGGAAGTAGCCGCAAAGTTATCGGGCGCTCGCATTTCTGCCCAAAAAGCCCGTTTGGTTGCTGACCAAATTCGCGGGAAGAAAGTAGATGAAGCGCTCAACCTACTAACTTTCAGCAGCAAAAAAGCTGCTGAGATTATTAAAAAAGTGCTTGAATCTGCGATAGCCAATGCCGAGCATAACGAAGGTGCTGATGTTGACGATTTACGCGTCTCAACAGTCTTTGTTAACGAAGGGCGTTCGATGAAGCGTATCAGACCACGTGCCAAAGGCCGTGCAGATCGTATCATCAAGCGGTCTTGCCATATCACTGTCAAGGTCGCAGACAAGTAACGGAGTTGAACAGATGGGTCAGAAAGTACATCCCATAGGCATACGCCTGGGTATAGTCAAGGATCACGCATCGGTTTGGTATGCAGACAGCAAAAATTATGCTGACTACTTAAATGCCGATTTAGAAGCTCGTGCGTATCTATTCGACAAACTAAAAAACGCGTCCGTTAGCCGTATCGAGATTGCTCGTCCGGCTCAGACAGCACGCATTACCATCCACACTGCTCGTCCTGGAATCATTATCGGGAAGAAAGGTGAGGATGTTGAAAAGCTGCGTCAGGACCTGACCAAGAAAATGGGTGTGCCCGTGCACATCAATATTGAAGAGATCCGCAAGCCGGAGCTCGACAGTATGCTCGTTGCTCAGAGCGTAGCTCAGCAGCTGGAGCGCCGTGTAATGTTCCGTCGTGCTATGAAGCGCGCGGTACAAAACGCAATGCGCATTGGTGCCAAAGGCATCAAAATCCAAGTGAGCGGTCGTCTTGGTGGTGCTGAAATTGCACGTACAGAATGGTATCGCGAAGGCCGTGTGCCGTTGCACACGCTGCGCGCTGATATCGATTATGCCACCTATGAGGCGCACACCACTTACGGTGTGATTGGTGTGAAAGTTTGGATCTTTAAGGGCGAAGTTATTGGCGGCCGTACAGAAGAAACCAAACCAACATCACCAGCGCCACGTAAAAAAGCTGCACGTTAAGGAGTACGCAACATGTTACAACCAAAGCGTACGAAGTTCCGCAAGATGATGACAGGCCACAACCGTGGTCTAGCTCAACGCGGAAGCAAGGTTAGCTTCGGCGAGTATGCTCTTAAAGCTACTGGTCGTGGTCGACTCACTGCGCGTCAGATTGAAGCCGGCCGTCGTGCCCTTACGCGTCACGTTAAGCGTGGCGGTAAAATCTGGATTCGCGTTTTCCCTGACAAACCAATTACCAAGAAGCCCTTAGAAGTACGTATGGGTAAAGGTAAAGGTTCAGTAGAGTATTGGGTAGCTTTGATTCAACCCGGAAAAGTACTTTACGAGATTGAAGGTGTTACAGAAGAATTGGCGCGTGAAGCTTTTGCTTTAGCTGCTGCTAAATTGCCTGTCGCAACATCTTTTGTTAAGCGGACGGTGATGTGATGAAAGCTAACGAACTTCGTGAAAAAACAGTAGAGCAACTCAAAGAGCAATTGCTGCAATTATTGCGTGATCAGTTTAATTTGCGTATGCAAAAAGCCACTGGTCAGTTGTCGCAGTCGCACCTGCTCACACAAGTTAGACGCGATATTGCCCGCGTTAAAACTGTGCTCAACCAGAAGGCAGGTAACTAATCATGGCTGAAGCTCAGAAAGTTATTCGTACACTGACGGGTCGTGTTGTCAGTGACAAAATGGATAAAACAATCACCGTGCTCATCGAGCGTCGCGTCAAGCACCCTGTGTACGGTAAATATCTTAAGCGTTCGACAAAACTGCACGCGCACGATGAAACCAATCAATGCCAAGTGGGCGACAAGGTCACTATTAGTGAAACCCGTCCACAATCTAAGACTAAGTCTTGGGCTTTGGTTGAAGTTGTCGAACGCGTAGAAGTTGTTTAGGACCTAGGGTCGGAGAGATTTTATGATTCAGACTCAATCTATGCTCGATGTCGCTGATAACAGCGGTGCACGTCGTGTAATGTGTATTAAGGTTCTAGGTGGTTCACACCGTCGCTATGCCCGTATCGGAGACATCATTAAGGTCACCGTTAAGGAAGCAATTCCACGTGGTAAAGTTAAAAAGGGCCAGGTAATGACCGCTGTGGTTGTACGTACCGCTCATGGTGTACGTCGCCCAGATGGTTCAATCATTCGTTTCGATGGCAATGCTGCTGTGTTGTTAAACAACAAGCAAGAGCCAATCGGTACCCGCATCTTCGGACCAGTGACGCGTGAACTTCGTACAGAGAAGTTTATGAAAATCGTCTCACTGGCGCCTGAAGTGCTGTAAGGAGTAGCCGTCATGCAAAAGATTCGTCGTAACGACGAGATCATCGTCATCGCCGGCAAGGATAAAGGCAAACGTGGTAAGGTGCAGAAAATATTAGCAGACGGTCGCGTACTCGTGGCTGGCGTTAATATGGTCAAG
>SMEQ01000150.1_pt1 | contig 22042 bp, 15 predicted proteins | sample 2456281 | NCBI WGS metagenome assembly SMEQ01 (sample SAMN10132596, study PRJNA489261) | soil metagenome | isolation source: day1 antibiotic-loamy sand soil ammended with raw manure from dairy cow... | place: USA | collected 2015-04-01
GCCTGAAAACGAGCAAATGAAACAAATTAAGCAAGTGGCATTGGCAATGACTTCTGGTGAGTTAACGGAAGAAGTTATTGAACAACAAACCAAACAAATTCAAGGAATGTTGGATTACAACTTGAATACAACGTTCAATGACCGTGAGTTTATTGGTGATAATCCAGATGACTTTACGGACGTTCGTTACGGTAACAACGATGTAGAGGGACCAGATGCACTTCACGGAACACACGTTGGTGGTATTGTTGGATCTATCCGAGGAAATGGTCTGGGAGGTGATGGTGTTGCAGACAATGTATTGTTGATGTCTCTTCGCGCAGTTCCAGATGGTGACGAAGCAGATAAAGACATCGCATTGGCGGTTCGTTATGCGGTTGACAATGGTGCACAAGTAATTAACATGTCTTTCGGTAAAGGATATTCTCCACATCAAAAAGAAGTTTTTGAAGCGTTTAAATATGCAGATTCAAAAGGAGTGTTATTGGTTCACGCTGCTGGAAACAGCAACATGGATACAGATGCAGAACCAAACTACCCAACACCGATGTACTCTTTCCAAAAAGAAAAATTGGATCTGTACTTGACGATTGGTGCATCAACTCGTTTTCCAAAAGAGAAATTAGCTGCTGAATTCTCAAACTACGGACAAACTTCAGTTGATATTTTTGCCCCAGGACACGATATTTACAACGCTGTTCCGCAAAGTGATTACAAAAAATTAAACGGTACTTCCATGGCTGCTCCGATGGTTTCAGGTGTTGCTGCTTTGTTGAAATCTTATTTCCCTGAAATGAGTATGAACGAAATTAAAGACGTGATGTTAAAATCAGCGAAATCATACAAAGGTGTTCAACAATACAAACCAGGTTCAGAAGAAATGGTAGACTTTGGAACGCTTAGCGTAACTGGTGCTGTAATCGATCTAAAGGCTGCGGTTAAAATGTGTTTAGCAATCGAAAAAAGCAAAAAATAAGCAAAAAAATATTTTTATTTTATAAAGCTGCTTCTTGAATGAGGCAGCTTTTTTTGTATGTATCTCAGCGCAAGATAAGCAGTCATTTCTAGATTTAGATAAAAACGAAAATGCTTATGCGTTTAATACTTGCAGATAAAGGTAGTCGACTTGTTTCAAAACTAATTCACTGCTATATTCTTTCGATTTAGACTGAATCTTGCTGTTATTAAAACTGATTTCTTGATTTACAACTTGTTTCATTGCTTTTACTAAGCTCGTGACGTTTTGAATTTCCACAAGTATTCCAACTTCTTTATCCAGGTTTTTAGCAATTCCTACGGGAGTTGATATTACAGGGGTTCCTGTTGCCCAAGCCTCCGCAATTACACACGAAAATGTTTCGTAATTGGAAAAAAGAATTAACGCGTCCGACTGTTGAATTTTTGCTGCAATTTCAATTGATTGCAAAGGACCAGAAAACTGAATAAAATCCTCCAAGTTCTTATCGGAAACCAATTTTTGCCATTTTTGATAGGGTTCATCTGAAATAACCTGAAGTTCAAATTGATTTGAATTCATTTCTCGACTCAGAACTTCGCAAGCATCTATAATTCCTGAAATGTTTTTAAAGTCCTCGTCTAGTGTGGAAATATGTATGAATTTCACTTTGGAACTGGCGATTTTATCCTTAGATTCAAAAATAAGATGATCCACCACGTTAGGTAGAATTTGAATGTTTAATTTGGGGAAAACATGTTCTATTTCTGATTTTAAGAAGGGAGAAACTGCGGTAACCATTGCAGCTTTTTTAAAATTATTACGGATAATATGTTTCTCTTTAAAAGTCCATTTAGAGCTAACCTCGGTGCGATAATACGAACCGTGCTCCGTAATAATCATAGGTCTTTCGAAGTGCTTTTTTGCCCATAAAAATTGGTAGCCTTTAGATAAGATGTTACTGACGTGAATCAAATCCACGTTTTGAATATGTTTCACACCTATTTCAAACGCTTTTCGAGCACGAAAAAATTTTAGAATAGGATTGGATGAACCAGGGTATTCAACTAAGACTTCGGTGAGATTTCCTGTTTTATTTATTTCAATTGAAAGTTTAGAAATGGATAAGTTACGCTCTATGTTTAAAACAGTAACAGGATATTTTGTGGCAATCAGTTCGGCGTGACGTTTAACAAAATTGCCCAAGAATGGATTACTCTTGGTGGGATACCACGAACTCATGATTAAGATATGTGGTGTTTTACGCATGAATTCTTCAGGTTTTACACTAATGTTTTATTGAAAACATCTTTCACTTGTTGGATGGCGTAATCGATTTCTTCTTTGGAAGTATATCTTGAAAAGGAGAAGCGAACATTGGGTCGAGAACCATCGGCACCAATTCCTTGAAGTACATGTGACATGTTAACTGCTCCCGACGAGCAGGCACTTCCACCACTACAAGCAACGCCTTTCAAATCAAGCGTAAAAAGTAACATTCCTGCTTTACTTGTTGGAGGAAAAGAACAGTTTAAAACGGTGTACAAGCTTTTTTCCGGGCTAACTTCACCGTGAAAAGACATGTCATTGAAATGAGCTTTAAATGAATCGATCATGTATGTTTTCAGAGCTTGAACATGTTCTTGGTGTTCAGTAATGTTTTCGTAAGCCAGATCCATTGCTTTCGCTAATCCTGCAATTCCATATAGGTTTTCTGTTCCGCCACGCAAGCCCCTTTCTTGGGCTCCACCGTGAATCAAGGCTTCTGTTTTTAATAATTTATTGACGTATAGAAATCCAATCCCTTTGGGGCCGTGAAATTTATGGGCAGCACAAGTTAAAAAGTCAATTTTTGTTTTTTGTAAATCAAACGCATAGTGTCCCATCGTTTGGACAGTGTCCGAATGAAAATAAGCATTGTACTTTTGACACAATGCTGAAACTTTTTCTAGCGGTAAGAGGGTGGCGATTTCATTGTTGGCGTGCATTAACGAAACCAGTGTTTTTTCCTCTGTTTGCAACAAGCGTTCTAAATCTACTAGATCTACGTTTCCTTTGGAGTCGATTTTAACATAGCTCAAACGGATGTTTCCCTGCTGATTGATGTATTCAACGGTATGGCCAACCGCGTGGTGCTCAATAGCTGAAGTGATGATGTGTTTAACTCCCAAGGCGTTTACAGAAATGTGTAAAGCCATGTTATCTGCTTCTGTTCCACCAGAGGTAAAACAAATTTCAGCTGGCGCACAATTCAAGTGTTTGGCAACCGTTCTGCGTGCTGTTTCGATAACTGCCTTCGCCTGCCTTCCAAATGAGTGCGTTGAAGATGGATTTCCAAATTCATTCAAAAGATACGGAATCATACATTCCGCTACCTCAGGAGCAATAGGAGTGGTGGCAGCATTATCTAAATATACACGCATGAGAAAAATGTTTTTGAGAGTAACAAGAGTACAAAGGTACTGTTTTGATTTTATTTATTTTTAGATCCTTTGTTAAGCAAGTTGTGACTCCTGTATGAGCTCGACTTTTACAATACCGTCACGATCGATTTCGGTTAGCCTTACCTCTTGAAATGCATTGATCAGCGAAGGATTGAACTGTATTTTTACTTTGACATAGTTTTCCGTAAATCCATACATCATGCCATTGTCTTCTTCAGATTCGAACAATACGGTTCTTTTTGAACCAATGTTTTCCTCATAGAATTGACGCTTTTTTTTGTCAGAAAGAATGTGCAACATTTTACTGCGTTCTTTTCGTTTCGACATCGGAACTGCTTCACCTAATTTGGGCGCTCCGGTGTTGGCTCTTTCTGAATACGTGAAAACGTGTAAATATGAAATGTCCAAATCTTTGATGAAGTTCAAGGAATCCATGAATTCTTCATCTGTTTCTCCAGGAAAACCGACGATTACATCGACGCCGATACAACAATCTGGTCGCAAGGATTTGATATGCGCAACCCGCTCCGCAAAAAGTGAACGTTCGTATTTTCTTCGCATCGCTTTTAAAATACGGTCGTTACCTACTTGTAAAGGTATGTGAAAGTGAGGAACGAATTTCTCCGCTTGATCCAAACAAAAAGAAATGATTTCATTGCTCAATAAATTGGGTTCGATGGAAGAGATTCGGAAACGATCAATGCCTTCCACTTGATCTAATTCTTGAATCAACTGAAAGAAATTCTCCCCCTCTCCTTGACCAAAATCACCGATGTTTACACCGGTAAGTACCACTTCTTTGACTTCTGTATCTGCTATTTTTTTAGCTTCAATTAACGTTTCAGCGATCGTTGCATTTCTACTTTTTCCTCTCGCAAGCGGAATGGTGCAAAAGGTACAGAAATAGTCACAGCCATCTTGAATTTTCAAGAAGGATCGCGTTCGATCACCGTAGGAAAATGAAGGAATGAAGCTTTTGGTTTCTTTGATGTTCTGAAACGAAATTTCGGCTTTTTCCTTTTTCTCGATGCTATCTAAATAACTGATAATATCAAATTTTTCATTGGCTCCTAAAACCAAATCTACTCCCGGAATCTCACTGATTTGAACCGGTTTCAATTGTGCGAAACAGCCAATCACAGCAATGAATGCTGCAGGATTAACTTGCAACGCTTTCCGAACAATCTGCTTGAATTTCTTATCTGCATTTTCGGTAACCGAACAGGTATTAACCACAAATATATCGGGCGTGTCTTCGAATTCGACCTTCGCAAAACCAGCTTCTTCAAAAAGCCTAGAAATGGTGGAGGTCTCCGAGAAATTTAATTTACAGCCAAGGGTGTAAAATGCGACTTTTTTATACTGAATCATAATGAATTGCAAAGGTATATAATTGAGTTGTAAATTGGAAGAATGTTAACTGATTATTATTTTCTTAGCTCAATTCGTCGGATAATCGTAAATTTGTAAAGCATCTGATTTTAGAATCGGTGTATAGACTTATCTTAAACAAGGCATGCGTAAAACATTAACAATAGATTATCAACAGTATGAAAGCTGGTTAGAATTGGATAAATTTGAACAGGAACTTATTGAGAAAGCCTATCAAATCTGCCATGAAGCGTATGCTCCATACAGTAAGTTTAAAGTTGGAGCAGCAGTTTTACTGGAAGATGGAACGGTAGTTTTAGGAAATAATCAAGAAAACATTGCGTATCCTTCTGGTATTTGTGCAGAACGTGTGGCTTTGTTTTACGCAGGTGCAAATCATCCGAATGTGGCTATTCAAACACTAGTTATTGTTTCCAAAGGCGATTTGATTCAACCAGAAGATTGTGTTTCTCCTTGTGGATCTTGTCGACAGGTGATTTCAGAAAGTGAAAAAAGACAAAAGAAAGCCTTCCGAGTGATTATGGTTTCTCAATCTGGCAAGACTTTTGTATTCGATAAAGGAACAGATTTGTTGATCTTTGCTTTTGGACTTTAGTCAATCAATTAACCTTGATTTTTCAAAAATAGTATAACCCATGAAATTCATTATTTACACATCATTAACATTAGCGTTCTTTCTGACTGCTTGCTCGACATCCAAAAACAATTCAAAAGCAAAAAAAATGAATACGACTGGAATCCCATTGGCTCCTGAGGTTTTTAAATCGAAAATTGAGCGAACACTTTCTTCCGGTGAGGGAATGGATACCGTCGTTTCTTTCATCGATTACGAATTTTATTCTACACCAAAATCGCCTTGGCAAGACTCAATTAATCATTGGATTGGAGATTTTTTACATGCGACATCTGCACTCGAAAGTGGAAAATATGAATACCGAGGCTTGACGCATGAATTCTTTTACAATGCTTTAAAACAATTTGAAGTGAACTTTGAGTCTGTCCGTAATGTTGCCGAAAGTCAAGGTGTTTGGTTTTATGAGGCAACTGTGGATATCGATCAAAGTTTTAGCAATTATGCACAAGTGAGCGGAAAAGCATTTTTCTACACGGGTGGAGCTCATCCGAATTCGAGTTTGGTAAATGGAGTTTACTCTAAGGATGGTGCTCATAAATTGAAATTAACAGATGTCACCAGCGATGTGTTGAAATTCAATATGATCGCTGAAAAACATTTTAGAAAAGCACGAGGTATTGGCAAAAATCAAGATTTAAAAGCTGATTTTTGGTTTGAGCATGGTTTTTTTGCCTGCAACGATAATTTCAAATTTGATTCCAATGGAATTACATTTACATTCAATGCTTACGAAGTTGCACCTTATTATTTGGGACCAACTGAATTTACGGTTCCTTTGCGTGAGGTTTCTGAAATCTTGAAAATTAAGTTGTAATTTCAATCTAAAAGTAATTCTTATTGAGAAAGAAATACTTTTCAGAACAGAAACTATTTCGCTGTACTGAAAACTATTTTGAGTTTATTTTATAAGTTTTTAATCAAGTATTGGTACATGGCTAACATGGATCGAATGTCAGATTTAAACACTTTTTCATCTGGAGAATGAACGAAATCTTCGGGTGCCCCGATAAATACCCAGTCAAACGGCAAGTCAGATTTCTGCAACATCGAGCCATCACTTCCACCAGCAGATTCTACTTCCAGTTGAAAATCAATGTTGGATTTCTTTGCAAGGTCAATGATTCTGTTCAAGTATGATTTTCTTGGGATGCCTTTGTCACGCATGGAGATTGCAACTCCGCCTCCATGAATTACGCCTTCTGTGACCCAAGTAATGTCTGAAATCAAAGCTTGATTTAATTCATATCTGTCCCATAAATAACGAGCACAAAATCCAACAGAATTTCCACCGTGTTCCTCGTAAGTACTGAATACGATTGCTCCATTTTCGATGGTTTGGGCGAGCATCAACGCATTCCAAACTCCCAGACGATTGTCTAAATATGGTGACTGAATGTATTCATCTGTTTCTCTAAAATTTGGCTTGAAAGTGAGGTTGGTTCCGCGATCAATGTCACGGTCAAAAACGCAGGAAAGATTTTTATTTCCATCCGATTCTTCAATAACCATCAATTCCGTTTCTATTTCTCCCCCCGAGTCAATTCCAACTAACTGAATTCCTTCAATGGTTTTTGGTCCGCCAATTTTATACAAGGTATTTCCATACGCTGCAGAGAATCCAATGGTGTCGGTATGCGCGAAAACGGCAGTTCGAGGTTTTCCGAAAACCAAGATAAGTGCATCTTGAAACCCTTTCCCATGAATTATTTCGGGTTCTACTTTCCAGTTACTTTTGTTTTTCTCAACATAATCCAAGATAAACTCTTTGATGGCGCCTTCATCTCCGGATGCACCTCTAATTTCAATCAGTTCTTTTAGTAATTCCATGATTTCTTTTAATATATTCCCAGCTCTGTGATTTGAACTTCGTTAAAATTTTCTATTTGTTCCATAATTTCCTCTACTTGATTTAATTCAATTCCAATTTTAAGGATGCAATCCGTTTCAAACACTTGATTTTCAATTTCAACTTGTTTGGACTTCAAAAAAAACATCAAGTTGGGCATGGTTTCATAATCAAACTGAAGATGAAAATGTTTTAATACTTTTTTTTCGATGATTTTTCCTGCTAAAATGGCTTCTTTTGCTGCTGTTTTATATGCTTGAACTAAGCCGCCAACGCCCAATTTTGTTCCGCCAAAATAACGAATCACTCCAATTAAAACATTGGTCAGATCCGCGGATTGAATTTGACCTAATATCGGTGCGCCTGCAGAGTTGGAAGGTTCGCCATCGTCATTTACTCGATAAACATCTTGTTTCAATCCAAACCGGTACGCATAGCACAGATGGCGGGCCTGATGATGTGTATTTCGCCATTCATTCAGATGTGTTTTAGCTTCTTCTTCGCTGTAACAGGCAACTGCATAAGCGATGAATTTGGAGCCTTTTTCCTTGTAAAGTCCTTCTGATTGGGAGAGAATTGTTTTATATGTATCGAGATGCTCCAACTATAATTTTGCTTTATTTCAAAATTAGAAAATTTATAACGATACTACCTATTTTGTTTTAGGTTTAATTGCTGAATTTGGCTTTTTAAATTTAAGGCCTTCTTTTTTTACACTGATTTCAAAGTTGCTTTTTCCAAATATGATCAACTGTATGCTGTTTTCAGTTAGATGAATATCCAATTTATCTATAATCAATTGTTGAATATCGAAATCAGCTTTTTTTGCCATTTTAGTGGTATCAATCGAACGCTGCGCTAATTCTGTAATACCAGAGAAAATACCGGTTAAATCAAATTTTAAATTTTCATTTAAAATACCTCGCAGTTGTTCGTGAAGAAGATCTGTAAAAGAATTGAAAATTTCATCTTGAAATCGACTTTCGAAGTCTAAATCTTTGACATAAAACTTAGATTTATCTCCCGAAAGTACGGGTCTTCCTTTTACGAAAACAGAACCTTGTAGTGCCCCTTTTAAATCAACTTGGATTGCCACATTTTTGATGCCATTATAAACCCTTATCTTTGCTATTCTGATGTTGAAGTTTGGAATTTCCAACGACTTTCCAGTCAGTTTTTCATTGAGTGTTTTATTAATCTCTGTGAGTAGAAGTAGTGCATGTATTTGAACTTTATCTAGCACAGGTTTGTTGGGGACAGTGAGAATTTCAATTTTTGATGGAAATTTAGTTCTCTCAACTTGATTGGTGTCATCACCAAAACGAACATAAATCTTAGAGGTCACTTTCAAATCTAACTTTAGAGAATCAGAGTTGTTTTTATCGATGTAAACGGCTACTTTTTGAGGTTGAATTTTCACAAAGAGATTTTCTTGGTGTTTGGTAGCAGGTAAGCTTTTTTGCATTTTACCCCAAATGCGATTGACCGGTTTTTTGAGATTCACTTTTTGTTGAATCATATCGTCAATCATTTTGGTGATTTTAACAGCATTTTCATCTAAAACGGATTCAGCTTTGTTTTTAATGTCAAAGTGGATACCCAAAACGCTAACTGTAGGTTTCTCAATCCATTCAATATGAGTGAGCTTGGTTTTTGTTTTAAGACTTAAGTTTTCTTGTAAAAATACTTCTGATCTAAAATGTGCTATTAGTTTTATGGTAACTGGTTTCTTTTTAAAGAAAGGCACGTTTCTGGTTAAACCTACATTTTTAAGAAAGGCTACCTCTAGTTTTAAAGGAACTTTTAAGTTGAAATTGCCATCAGCGAGCTTGAGATTAATATCATCCAAACGCTCAATCTTTAAGATAATGGTATCTTTCCCATCCTTAATTGGAAGGTGTTTGTTGATGATGTTTACCTTTATTTTTCGGTTTATTAATTCTTGTAAATCTTTTACAGCTAAGTGTACGGGAAAAGAAAAAGTGGAAAGTTCAGGTTCGAAAACTTCAGTAGAAGTATTTTCGATCAAATAGATCTTGTTTTTTCTTATTGTAAAAAAGAAAATGAGCGAGATAGATATGATAACTGTAATAATTGAATAAATGAGGTGTTTTTTTTCCTTTTATCCATGAACCTGAATGATTATTACCAAGTATGTCAACTGACCATTGCGTTCTACCAGCTTCCACCAGAACCTCCGCCACCGAAACCTCCGCCGCCGAATCCACCAAATCCTCCGCTAGATCCGCCACCGCCAAATCCACCGCCTCTGCCGCCACTCATGGCTCCTAGAATTGCACCTGTGGTAAACCACATACCGTCACCGCCTTTTCCGCCACCGCCTTTTTTAGAAAAAATAACGACGAAAAGTATAATCATGAAGATAGCACCAACCACTCTTAACAACTCATTTTTCTTGTCGCTCTTCGCGTAGTCTTTGTAGTTGTATTCACCTTGAGCTAAGGCCATCAATACGTTGGTTGTTTGGTCTAACGCTTTGTAGTATTCCCCTTTTGCCAAGTTTGGCACCAGTTCTCTTTCTTGTATTCTTTTCGATGTTAAATCTGGAATTGCTCCTTCCAATCCATAACCAACTGCGATGTGGTATTTCCGCTGACCTTGTCCTCCAGTGGGCTTAATAAGTACGATTATCCCATTGTCTTTATCTTTTTGACCTACCTTCCATTTGTGTCCCAACTCTGTTGCAAAGTTCCATGGCTCGTCGCCTCCTAAGTCATCGACGATAACAACAACGATTTGGTTGGAGGTTTCTTGGGCAAAGAATTGAAGTTTCTGTTCCAATTCATTTTCTTCTGATTTGCTGATGAAATTTGGAAACTCTTTGGAAAAATTGTTGACCAACCTGGGAGGGTTCGGTTGTGGGGGTATGGACGGATTTTGTCCAACCACAAAACTGGAAATATAAAAAAGGGCAATGAAAAATAAAGAGTATCTTTTTAACATGTTTTCAATTTTTGAGCAAACATTTATTCAAATGAAATTTCGTCGCTTAGCTCATTCTTATCATCTTCCATGTATGGAAAGTGAGTTTTTAGTTTTTCTCCAGCTCTTCGTATGCCAGTACAAAGACCTGAAGCAAATTGTTTTTCTTTGAAATGAATTAACATCTCATCTCGGATGGAATCCCAGAAGTCTGCTGGAACAGCCTCATTGATTCCTTTGTCTCCAACAATCGAGAATTTGTGATCGTCCACAGCTAGATAAAAAAGCACCGCATTCCGAAGATCGGTGCGGTGCATTTTTAGTTTTTGAAATATGTCAATGGCTCTGACTTTAGGGTCTATACTGCATTTGCTGTCAATTCGAACACGAATTTCACCAGAAGTATTTAGTTCAGCTTCTGTAATCGATTGAATTATTGCAGCTTGATCTGTCTCAGAAAAAAAGTCTTTAGCACTCATGATAATTTAATTTTGAATTACATTTCTGAAATGTCTGGTGCTGTTTCAGCACCTTCAGCACTCTGGAAGTAACCTCGTTTTTCAAAACCAAACATTCCAGCCCAAATTTTAGCAGGAAAACGGCGAATCATGGCGTTGAAAACACCTACTTTTTCATTGAAACGTCTTCTTTCAGTAGCAATTCTGTTTTCCATGCCTTCATATTGAGCTTGGAAGTCTCTAAAAGCATCAACGGATTTCAAATTTGGATAGTTTTCTGCTACTGCCATTAATCGACCCAAAGATGAACCGAATGCATTTTGAGCTTTTTCAAACTTTGCAATGTTTTCTGGTGTCAATTCATCTACATTGATTTTTACTTGAGTAGCGGAAGCTCTGGCATTCATGACCTCGAGCAAGGTGCTTTTCTCAAAATCGGCTGCTTTTTCAACAATTGCTAATAAGTTTTTAGTTTTATCCATACGCGCCTGATAAGCAACTTCAACTTGCTGCCATTGTTGATTTACACCTTCGTCTGCAGTAGCCATTTTATTGTATGACCCGCATCCGCCAAAGCCCATTAGCACTACCAGTGCTCCAATAGCTAGTAAAATAATTGATGATTTTTTCATTCGTTTATTAATTTAATTTGTTGTTTTAATTGTCAAAAAACAGACCATTAAATTTTAATTGACAAAATGTCTGTTTTAAAATTTAAAAAGGAATTGAAGGTAAAATTACTCCAATTCCTTTATGTTTTATTTTATTTTATAATTTTTTATTACTTCGTACCAATCAACGTAATGAATCCCTCCTTCATCAATTCAATTCCACTTCCCTTTAGTTTACCAGTGAATTTATAGAAATAGACGCCATCGTGACAAATTTGGTTTCCATTATTGGTTCCGTCCCAGAACACAGTTCCACTTTGATCTTTCTGTTCAGAAACTACATTTCCCCAACGGTTTAATATCACCATATCAAAACTGTCTAAGATGTCTGCATATATCAATACGAAATCGTTCACGCCGTCGCCATTAGGAGTAAAGACGTTTGGCATATCAAAATCGGCTTTAATTGTAATGGATGTAACATATTTACTTTTACAGCCGTTGGCGTCAGTAACTATTAAGGTGACCGGAAAGATTCCTAAATCTCCATGTGTGTAAAGTACATCTGCTGAAGAATTGTTACTTTGCGTTGTGTTATCACCAAAGTTCCATTGCCAATTTACAATTGGATTGGTAGTGTATGTAGATTCATCTTGATATGTTATTCCTGTACCTATATTCACTTCGCTTGGATAAGGAACAAAGAAGGCGTTTAAATCATTGTCGGCAATCGTAATTGTATCCATTGGATAGATAACTGAACAGCCTTCAAGATCACTCAAAGTAACTGTTGGATGGAAAGATCCTTCATTTAAATATGTGTGTGAAAAATTAGTTGTGTCCGTGTAAGAATTCCCGTCATCTGTAGACCATACAATTTCAACTACGTTATCAAGACTGTCAATGTTGAAAGTTACATTCTGACCACAATTATCGGAGGATTGAATCCAACTTGGAATCCCGATAGGACCGTATATGGTTAAATATTCAAACAAAACAGTATCAGAAGTACAACCAAATTCATCTGTTATCATAAGAGTTGAGTTGTAGGTACCCGGGTATACATAGGTGTTACTCGGGTCCTGATTGGTTGAACTGTTTCCATTATCGTCAAAATCCCAGTTCCAAGAAACAACATCTCCATAGGATTGTGATTGGTCTTCAAAATCAACGAATACAGGCGGACAAGAGTAGTTTCCATCTTGGTTGACACTAGCTCCTCCAATCGAGTAGTTTAAATTAGCGAATGGAGTAGAAACGATAACGGTCTTTGTAATGGAATGTTTACAGCCATTTCCATCTGTAGTTTCCAGTTTGATTAAGTGGGAGTTGTGTGTGGAATTATTAATTGGCGTGTCGTTAAAAGAAGAGGTAAGGGTTGAAGCACTACCCGTTGAAACACCGTCTATTGTCCATTCATAGGAAAGCGGCGCAAAGCCTGTTGTTTGATTTGAAGTTGTAAAGGACTCTAAATTACAAACGACAGAGTCAACAGCAAACTTAGTCACAGGTTTAGTAATGGAAATATTTCTAGAGGCTGGAGCTGAAACACAACCAAATTGGTCAGTGGCTACTAAAGTAACATTGAAATTTCCTTCTGTTGTAAAGGTATGCGTAACATTTGTGCCTATGTTAGAGGTGGTTTGTTGTGGCGATCCGTCTGAAAAAGTCCAATTGAATGAACTTAACGGTACGCCGTTTCCTTCAGTACTTGAATTGTTTGTAAAAGTGACCAATAGCGGGGAACATCCAGCCTGGTGACTTGAACCTAATTGGGCTTTTGGTAATTCTAATACCGTAAAAGGAGCGAATGTTTTGGTGTCAGAACAGCCTACATTGTTTTTTGCAACCAATGTGATTGTATAAGTCCCCGCCTGTGTATATGAATACGTTGCATTTAATCCGCTTCTATTTGCACCGTTCCCCATACTATAAATGTAAGTGCCAAATGGGTGCGACGAAGTAGATAAACTGCTGTTTAAAGATACAACACTGTTTTTGCATACAGAATCATTGGAAAGAGTAAAGTCTGCAACAGTTTCAGAAATATGAATGGTTGCTGTTGTACTATCAGAGCAGCCAGTCGTGGTGTTGTAGACTACTTGCTTGATGGTGTAAGAGCCGTAATTTGAGTAGGGATGTGAGGTAGAGCCTTTGTCGCTGTCATGTAAATCCGCATTGCCTAAATTGGTAGTGCTGTTATCTCCCCATCTCCAAATCATGGATACGTCATCGGTTGTTTTTCCGATGATGGAGTTGTCTGTAACTGCTACGTTCACGGGGAATGAAGCTGGGTTACAATATAAAGTTTGAGCTGGACTAAATCTAGAAATAGGTGCTTTGATGTAAATTGCTTCAGTGATAAGCAGGGTGTCTTTACAACCTCTAAAATCAATAACTAAGGATACATCAAAGTATCCAGTGTCTGATTCATATTGGTGTTTTGGATTTTTTTCTGTTGAATGACCATCGTCACCAAAACTCCAATAGTAAGTTACTTCAGTTGTATCGTGCGGTACTGAAATAACACTATTGTTGGTAAATTCAATGTCTGTTTTTGCACATTGAACAGCAGGAGTAAACGAAAAGTCTACTAAATCTATTTCACCAACTTTGATGTATTCTTGCTTTGTGATGGTATCTGAGCAGCCACTTTGTAAAACAATAATTAACGTCACATCGTAAATACCAGTTTGATAAGTATGCACTGGCGGTGTTTGACCAATGTAACTAGTTCCGTCTCCAAAATCCCATTTCCATGTTGTGATTGGATTGTTTACAGGGTCTGGAGAAATTGAGCTTTGTGTAAACTGAACATCGAGCGGGGAGCATCCATTAAGTGGTGTAGCAGAGAATTGAGCTAAAGGATCAGAAAGTGTAATCATGTTTGGATATGTAATCGAATCTGTACATCCATTGGTACCTGTCATAACAAGAGATACATCAAAGGAATTGTTCCCAGAATACGTATGGGGAGGTGGATTTTGTCCGGTAAAGCTTGTACTATCTCCAAAACTCCAAGTAAAACTAGTTCCTGGAGAAGAAGTGTTGCTGAAATTCACGAGAAGTGGAGAACATCCTGCAGTTGGATTTGCGGTAAAAGAAGGGGTTGGAGATGGTAAAACCGTGATTTCATGAATGGCAGTCCCGTTACAACCCGAAGTTGAATTCTGTGAAATTAAAATAACTGTATGCGTTCCCTCTGTTTGAAATGTAAACGTTGGGTTTTGACTTGTAGAACTTCCAGCACCGCCTGCGTTCCATTGCCAAGAGTTTGTCCCAACAGTTGAATTGTCGCTAAAGCTAACCGGTTGACCTTTGCAGGTTGTTGTAGGTGCAGAAATTGCAGCTTCAAAATTTGAAACACTGATGGGTTTCGTAATTGTTTTACTACAGCCTGTATTGGTATTTCCCACTGTTAGTGTTACGGTGTAATTTCCTGCACTATTGTATGTTAAATTGGATGGAGATTGACTACTTGAAGTCTGCCCATTTCCAAAATCCCAAGCATAAGTTTGTCCAGATACGTGCGCTGTCGTGTTATTAAAAGTAACACTAAACGGAACGGTACAACCATTTCCAGACATGTTAAAAGAAGGCTCTGGAATTGGGTGAATTGTTATATAAGCTGTTTTTACTTCAGCATCTGCTTGTCCATTTAAAGCCTGAACAGCTAAAGTGATGGTATATGTTCCCGGAGCAGGATAGGTGTAGCTTGGACTTTGGTCTGTTGAAGTCTGTCCATTTCCAAAGTTCCAATTGTAGGAGGTGATTGGAGACCCGCTTGGAGTTGATTGATTAGTAAATTGAATGGGTAGACCCAGACATACACTAGTTTGTGATGCAGTGAACTGAGCGTTAGGTGCTTGAGCCATTAGCAAACAAGAGAAGTTGATTAGAATAAAAAGTAGTGTTAATCTCATATGTCAAAATGATTTATTCAAAAATACATAAAATAATTCATTTAGTTAAAAAAAGTATACCTGTTCGAACAAAAGGTATTTCTTTTCTATTATTCATCTAGAATCTTCGAGTATTTGTATGAAACAGCGCAATGAAAAGGGGGTCCAAACTACTTACTATAGTAAAATGAAAGACTAACAGCTGCAAACTTTTTAAAGGGGGATTTAAGGTTTTTATCTCGATTCCTTCTTTCGTGTTCATAACAGGTTGTTCTTTGAAATAACTGTATCTTTGGAAAATGAATTCTTTGGAAAATGTAAAGCGCGTTTTTTTAGAAATGGTTCACTACAAGTTCGGATTTGAACCGGTAGAAGATCAAAACACAGCGATACATCGGCTGGTGGATTTTACCTATGATTTAAGTGGAAATAGAGCGTTTATTCTTTCTGGATATGCTGGAACAGGGAAAACAACGTTGTTGGGTGCTTACGTCAAATCGTTGAATGAAGTTAAGATTCGTTCCGTTTTATTGGCGCCAACGGGAAGGGCTGCAAAGGTATTGTCTCAACGATCCAATAAACCGGCTATGACAATTCACAAACGGATTTACCGAAAAGAAACGGTTGCTGGAGGTGGAGTGAGGTTGATGGTTTCGCCAAATTTATCGAAACATACGATTTTCATCGTGGACGAGGCTTCCATGCTGGGAGATTATACGCGGACACAAGACGGATCCATCTCAACGCGAAACTTGTTGGAGGATTTAATTAATTATGTATATTCCAACGTTGGGAATAAATTGATTTTTGTAGGAGATGAAGGACAATTGCCTCCAGTAGGAAGCGATTTTTCGCCAGCCTTAAACTTAAAATACTTACAACATGAGTATTCAGAATTAAACCTCACCGAATTTCGATTGACAAAAGTACTCCGACAAGCGGAAGATTCCGATATTCTTCTTAATGCAACGCTGTTGCGCAGTGCACCGGAGGGAAGTTATCCTTCGATTCAGTTGACAGGTAAACCCGATTTGGTTTCTATTTTGGGTAGTGATTTACAAGATGAACTCGAATCATCGTATTCCAATTTCGGATCCGAAGAAACAATTGTGATTACGCGTTCAAACAAAAGAGCCAATCAATACAATCAACAAATTCGAAATCGAATTTTGTGGTTTGAAGAAGATTTATGCGGTGGTGATGTATTGATGGTGGTGAAGAACAACTATTTCTGGTTGGGAGAAGAGTCGGAGGCAGGCTTCATTGCCAATGGTGAGATTTTAAAAGTCGCCCGAATTTCTAAACGAGTGGAAATGTATGGTTTTAATTTCGCCAAGGCACAAGTTCAACTGATTGACTATCCAAGCGAAGGGTCTTTTGATGTGATGCTTTTGGTGGATACCTTGACCTCTGATTCGCCAAGTCTTTCTCGTGAGCAAATGAAAACTTTGTTTTTTGCCATTGAAGAGGAGTACTTGTTTGAGAGAAACAAGCGAAAACGCTATGAGAGAATTATGAAGGATCCGTATTTCAATGCGCTACAAGTCAAGTTTGCGTATGCAATTACCTGCCATAAATCTCAAGGTGGTCAGTGGGCTTCCGTTTTTTTAGACCACGGATACTTAACAGAAGATTTATTGGATAAGTCATTTTTCAGATGGTTGTATACCGGGTTTACTCGGGCGTCAGAACGTCTCCATTTGGTTAATTTTGACAAGCATTTTTTTCCTGAAACAGCTGATTTACCTTTTGATTAATTGATTGACCTTAAAGGAAGCGGGGCCAATTGTTATTTTGGTATTGTTGATTTCCGTGTTCAATCGATCGATGATGATCTTTGCGTTTACACGATCAAAATAAGTTCCAGCCAAAACATTCATTTCGTCTCTTAACTGGAGCAATATTTCTGCACTTCGATAACCACTCAAGATTTGATTTTTAGTCAATTGGTATTTTTTCATGGCATCCAAAATAGTAGACTCGCTGATCTGGATGTTGCTTTTTACTGGGTCTGTGAACGAGTTGACTTCCAATTGTATTTTTCGGTCTAGGTTGATGAGCACTTCAGACCTTCTCAATCGAACAAAAGTAGTGTCCATTTTAGATTTAATTCTTTCGTCCGATGTTTTTCCGGGATAAACATCTAATTCAGTTGATACAGCATCTTTTACTACTTTTGCCCCATTCCACTTTCCAAGTCCTTGACCTCTTGCTATTGTTTTAAAAGATAGTTTTTTGTCCAGTAAAGCTTCAAAGAATTGACGAACAGCAACACTATCTGACTCAGTTAGTAAGTTGCGATTCAATTCCCATTGGTCTGATTTGAACTCATCTACTATGCTGAGTTGTAAACGAGCATCATAATCAGGAATGGCGTCCATGATGTTGATGTGTAGCATCACTTCATCTGCTTGGTTGGAATTTGAGCTGTAAGGAATTGCTAACAAGCGGATTTCAAACGCTTCTTTCTTGGCTTTAGCAGGAAACTGAAACTCTTGGGTTAGAAGGTCAAAGGTAGTTGAGTCTTGAAAAGTGAAAAAACCATCTTTTTGCGAATAGGTAGCCCAATTTCGCCCAAAAGCAGAGAGGTAAATGTCTAGTTTTCGCTGGTATTGGGCTTGTAAATCAATTGCTTCGGCTTTGTCTTTTTGAAGTTCTTTGATTTTCTTTTTAATTGCTTCCAAATGAGCGTATTGCTGAACAAGAGATTCTTGTCTTTTCTTTCTGTCTTTTTTTCCAGAATTGGTTTTATCGACCACTTTATCGCTACCGATTTTTTTACTTTTCTTGCTGGTTGTAATTGGGTCAGATCTCAGGTAAGAAATACCCTCACTGTTTTTGTCGATTTTCAAGAGTTGTTCTTGTCTTTTTTGTTCGTGGTATTCAATCCAATAATCAAATCCCTTTTTACCCAAAATCATTTCGTCTAATTTGGCAACTTTAGATTTTAAATCGTTAATGATACTATGGAATGTGGCACCTTTGCTGAATGCAGAGTCGGGTGTAAGAAAACGGGTTTCACCCGAACCGAATAAAGGATAAGATAATCCGTTTTTTTCGATTACAACAGTGGTTTGCTTTTCTGCATTGTATCCCCATACATCCATGTGAATGTTGGTGATTTTATTGCTTCCTACTGTATGAAAGTCACTGGCTGTTATTCGCAACGGTTCTATGATTGCTTTGGTGGTTTTAGTTGCAGGTTCGATTTTTAATTGATATGGGAATAAACCAACAGCTTTAGGAAGTCCCTTATTCCAGCGACCCCTTTCGTCTTTTTCACGTTCTTCTAATAATCCAGACGTGGAGCTTCCGTCACCGGCAGCAACTAAAACGTTCTTAAATTGATTCACTTCACCACCCAAGGCACGGAAAAATAATTCAGCTCGAACTTCTACGTATTGATTAATAGTAGCATTGATGGCTTCTAAGGTTGCAAATTGTTCCTGCAAGTCTAAAAAATGAAATGTTCCAAGAAGCGCTCGTTTGTCTGAAAAACTTAGACTGGGATTCAGTACGTTGTCTAATTTCGGATGAGGAACACGAATGCCACCTTCGTATTTGAACGCGTTCATTGGAAGCTTCTCGATTAGAATTTGTTCAAAAATGGAATGTTGTGTTTGGTACATTTCCAGTTCTTTGTCGCCCATTCGTTTGGCTAAGAGTGTTTTATTCAACTCCCAAATAGCCATCTTATTAGCAGCTTCAGCAAGCAATCCTTTGGGTGATTTGGCTATTTCAGAAGTGCGTATAAACAGCAAGTCGGGTTGGTTGATAATGACCAATTCAACGGAATCATAATTGATTTTTTTGTTTGGAAAACGAATGTCTGGACCGTTGTATTCAAAGTAACGACCGATGTTGTGCTCTAAAATGGGACTTTTCCGGACAATGTGAAATAAATATGCTTTTTCTTCGGCAGTTAAATTACTTACTCCTTGAGCATGAATAGTTGTGAAAACCTGTAATAGGATAAAGATTGAGATGAAAATTTTCATGCGATAAAATTAACATATAAAACTAAGAATTAAATAATAACGGAAGAGAAAAGATAGCAATAAAAAAGCCACCTGACTGAGTCGGGTGGCTTTTAAATTAGATTTAATCAATTCAAGTTATTCTTTGATGATTTTTTGAACATTGTTTTGACCATTGATATTTAGGTTCAAGAAGTACAATCCTTTTTCAACGTGATCCATGTTGATACTTGTACCGGGAGTTACTTCAGAAATCGTTTGAACAACTTGTCCAGCTTGATTGATGATTTGTGCATCTGCTTGTGTAAAATCACCTTTGATTGTTAAGTTTGATTTTACTGGGTTTGGATACACACTGAAATTAGAAATTGTAGTGTTGTTTACCGCCAACGTATTATCTGGTTCGAATGCGCTCAATACAACCATAAATTCACCAACCACATCTCCATCGTTGGTCATCACACCGGTAGAGTGGGTAAATACAGGTAGGTTAGAAGTTGCGAAGTGGTAATACTCATATTGTGTACGGAAAAATTCAACTTGGAAGTTTCCGAAAGGTGTACCTACTAAAGACCTAAGTGTGTCAATTGTAACCATTCTAAGAACGTCCGTCAAGGTAGTTGCAGCATTCAACTTCAAGGTTCCTTTACCGTCAACTTTAGAGTACGTTGAACCATTTGCTGGCGGAGATAATGGCACTCCTAAGTCGAGATACAATGTTCCTGCATACGTGTCGCTTATTTCGTCATCTAAATTGAAGTCATAGGTAAGCAATGTTGCTGGATTTGATAATACCACTTTTACTTCACCAAAAGAAGGCTCGTTGTAAATAAATCCAACTGAATTTCTTTCTGTAGCAGAAGTTTCCCAATAGGTAGAAAAGAAACCTTGTACCTCTACATTTTTGTTTGCTGTTGGAAAGTCAGCTCCATTTGTTGTAGTTGTGGCATCGAAAATCGAAATGGATTTCATTTCGCCATTAACTTTGGCAATGTCAGCGTAATCCCAAGTAACACCTGCACCAGTTATGTTTGCGTAATTTGTTGCAAAAGAGTCACATAAGAACATGTTTTCAGCATCTCCAATTGCAGGTTCGTTTGCTGGAGTAAAGCTTTGAGCGAATGTACTTCCTGCAAAAAGCAGCGAAGCGAATAGTAACGTTTTCTTCATAGTTATTTTTTTTATCAAAGTTAATTTAAAAATACAATATTACAATTGATTTCACATGTGTATGTATTTTGTGTTATAATATGTATAAACGGATTTAAGTAGCAAATCGTTGGTAAACTTATAAAAAAGAATCTAAAAAGCAGCGAATTGAACTCTAAAACGTTTTTGTTCGTTCATTTTTTTACTTTTGTTCCCATATCAAAATCCCTTTCTATGAATTTTCAATCTTTATTTAGAAAAAAAACGGTTCAAAGCATTCTTCACCAAGTAGAATTGAATGAATCTGGAAAAGGATATGAAAAAATGACCCGAAATTTAGGGGTGAAAGATTTAGCCGCTTTTGGAATTGCCGCGATCGTGGGAGCTGGAATCTTTAGTACCATCGGAAAAGCAAGTTATGACGGTGGACCAGCGGTCATCTTTCTCTTCATGTTTACTGCTTTGGCTTGTGGATTCGCGGCCTTTGCGTATGCTGAATTTGCTTCTATGGTTCCTGTTTCTGGAAGTGCTTATACGTATTCGTATGTGGCTTTCGGAGAAGTGGTCGCTTGGATAATCGGATGGTCGCTGATCATGGAGTATGCCATTGGAAACATTACAGTTGCGATTTCTTGGAGTGATTATTTTACCAGTTTACTCGAAACGGGTGGACTTCATCTACCTCAATGGATTCAGATGGATTATTTGACGGCAAGTAGTGGATATCAAGAAGCAATGAACTTAATGCAATCTGGACGGACTTTCGAAAACATAGATATCTCTACTCAAAACGCTTATACCGCATGGGTGAATAGTCCAACCATCGGTACGTTTCACCTGGTTGCTGATTTGCCTGCATTGTTCATTATTATCTTGATTACCTGGTTGGTTTATCGAGGAATGAAAGAGTCTCGAAATGCCAGCAACGTGATGGTGGTGGTGAAGTTAAGCATCATTCTTTTAATCATTGCAGTGGGTGTGTTTTATGTAGACACATCGAATTGGACACCCTTTGCTCCAAACGGTGTAAGTGGCGTTCTAAAAGGTGTTTCCGCAGTTTTCTTCGCCTACATTGGTTTTGATGCAATTTCTACAACAGCAGAAGAATGTAAAAATCCGCAACGTGATTTACCTCGGGGAATGATGTGGGCGATCATCATTTGTACGATTTTGTACATCTTAATTGCCTTGGTCCTTACTGGAATGGTTAATTATTCTGAGTTCAAAAACGTCGGCGACCCCTTGGCGTTTGTGTTTGAAAAGTTGAATCTAAAATGGTTGTCTGGAATTATTGCCGTGAGTGCGGTCATCGCCATGGCAAGTGTTTTACTCGTATTCCAAATGGGACAACCGAGAATCTGGATGAGCATGAGCAGAGACGGTTTGCTTCCGAAGAAGTTTTCAAAAATTCACCCCAAATACAAAACGCCTTCTTTTGCTACTATTGTGGTGGGCTTTGTCGTTGCTGTTCCTGCGTTATTTATGAATTTCACCATGGTGACAGATTTGTGCTCCATCGGAACTTTGTTTGCGTTTGTTTGCGTTTGTGGTGGCGTATTGGTTTTGCAAAACAAGACCGATGTGCCACGCGGGAAGTTTAAAACACCGTACGTGAACGGAAAGTATGTGATGCCATTCTTGATGGGTTTTGCAATCGTCTTAGCTTTTACAACGTATAAAGAAAATACGTGGGTTTTCTTGAAGAATGAAAACCAAGTAATTGCTCCCAGT